>Ga0214921_10010908_pt1 | contig 11151 bp, 12 predicted proteins | sample LL1505_MetaG_FD_177992 | JGI IMG/M metagenome (GOLD analysis project Ga0214921, IMG submission 177992) | Freshwater microbial communities from Lake Lanier, Atlanta, Georgia, United States - LL-1505 | ecosystem: Environmental > Aquatic > Freshwater > Lake | place: USA: Georgia | collected...
AGATGACAAATATAAATTAAGTGTAAAAAATCGAATAATTTTTCAAATAATTTGCATTGTCCTTCCAATTTCAAAAGGGTTTTTAATCACAAATATTGGATTAGTAGAGCCGTTTGGAATAATTAACTTAGGAACATTTTCGTATATTTATACAATTATATCGGTAGCTATTCTTATGAATGGATTTAATTATATTGATGGAAAAGATGGTCTAGCTTCTTCATTATTTATCAATTCTATCTTTTTAATAATGATTTTCTTATTTTTAGAAAAAAAAGAAATTAATGAAATATTAACATTCTGTTTTATCATAACATTTATATTTATTTTATTTAACTTAGAACTTTTTAGATTACCAAAATTATTTTTAGGAGATAATGGAAGTTTATTTTTAGGATATATATTATCTTTTTTGTTAATATATTTAAGTCAAAATAAAAATTATATCAAACCAGCTTTGTTAATATGGTCTATATCATTCGTGGTATTTGAGTTTTTTTCAACAAATTTGCAAAGGTTAATTAAAAAACAAAATCCGTTTAAACCTGGGAACGATCATATTCATGCATATTTAGAAAAAAAGATCGGTCTTTACAAAACACTTGTTACAATAAATTTTTTAAATATTTTTTTTGCTGGCCTAGGATATTATGCATATTATAATTTTAATAATACGAGTTCTTTAATATTATTTATATTTCTATTCATGGTATATTTTTTATTGAGAATTAAATTTATTGTAAAATAAATAGTTGATATCAATTATTAATCACATATTTAAAGAATAAATCTACTGCCAACTTATCATAAGGAACAAAATTTTTAATTTTTAAAAATGATTTATTATTAAAAAATAAAGAACTAGCTCCTTCTTGTAGTTTAAAATTTTTTTCAAAATGATTAATTTTTTTTATTTGATAAAGATAAAAATGTCTTCTAATCAAACGATGAGTTGTAGGCATTGTAAAATCTAATTGAAAAAAAAATCTTAGTTCCTGTTTGTTTATTTTAATATTAGTCTCTTCGTAAAGCTCTCTGGTTGCTGCTTTTAAATAACTTTCTTTCTTATTTTTCGCTCCGCCAAAACAACCCCAATGATTAGGATAAAATATTTTTTTATTTTTGGTTCGCAAATTTAAAAAAACTTTATTTTTATGATAAATAATGACTGCCGAAGCATTTTTTGCTGCTCTCCCTATATTTTCTCTCATAATTTTATTATTTTTTTTAATTCGGAAAATTTTCTTATTATATATTGAGGCTTATATTTCTTTGATTTAGTTAAGCTTTTATCATAATTTCTATCTATAAGTATTGATATACATCCTGAGTTTATTGCAAGACCAATATCTCTCCAAGTATCCCCAATCATATATGATTTTTTTAAATTTATTTGATACTTTTCTTTTGCTTTAAAAATCATTTCTGGTTTTGGTTTGTAGCAGTTGCAATTATTTTCTTTTTCTAAACAATAACAAGTGTAGATTTTTTTTATTGGAATAATTTTTTTTAATTTATAATTTATATATCTGTTAAAGGAATTTTTTTGCTTACCTTTTTTGATATCCGGTTGATTTGTTACAACTATCAATAAGTAGCCTTTAGAGTATTTTTTTAATACGTGAATATCTTCGTAAAATTTTAGCTCAGAGATTTTATAAGGGGGGCGGACTTTAGTTGAATTTTTTTTTTTTAAAGAATAGTTTAATGTTCCGTCTCTATCTAAAAAAATTGCTTTTTTCAATTTTGTAAAATTACCATTTGGTTGGATTAATTTGTAACTTAGGATGAGAGACTAATAAATGCCAAATTACAACTTGGAAGGATTCTGAAATTGGAGTGACTAGTTTTTTATTTTTTGAGTCTACAAAAATACTTACATCAGAATTTTTAAATGCAAAGCCGTCATTTCTTCCAACAATTGATATGACTTTACTTTTTTTAAATTTTGCTAATTTTATGGCATTAATTAAATTTACTGAAACTTTTTTTTTTTCATTTCCTCCTCCTACAGAAAAAACTAATAATGTATCCTTTGCAGTTAATTTAGATATTTTTAAATACTCAGAAAATATATATTCAAAACCCTGATCATTAGTTCTTGCTGTAATTTCAGATACATTGTCTGTTGGCGCATAGGCATCTATTCCGCATAATTTTCTAAAATCATTTACAGCATGTGACGCATTACCAGCACTACCTCCAACCCCAATAATAAATAGTCTGCCTTTAGATAGTCTCGTTTTTCTTAAAATTTCTATTATTCTAAGTAAACTTTGAGTTTTAATTGTCTTTGATACTTTCTCTATTAAATTAAAATATTTTTTTATGAAATCCATTCATCAAACTCCAATATTGTCCAATAATAATAACCTGTATAGTTTGCTTTTTTAAAAACTTCTAGCCATTCTTCTGGTTTTAAATATGTTTTCGCAGTTAACATCCAGTCCTTAAATAATCTTAATTCTGCATCATTTCTATAAGCATCAACTTGAATAAATGCTTTTCCATTGGATACTCTCTGGATTGCTTTTATTGCCTTTACGCAGTCATCTAATTCTAAATTATGGACAGTATTAATGGACACTACACAATCAAAAAAATTATCATCATAATTTAATTTAACACAATTACTAATCTGAATTTTATTTCTTATTTCTAATGGAGCATTTTCTTTTGCATATTTAGAAATATCGATACCATAAGTTAAAATTTTTGGATTTAGTTTATAAAAATCATAAAGTAAAAATCCTTTAGCACATCCTATATCTAAAAATTTAGAACCATTTTTTAATTTAAAAATTTTAACTAATTTTTTTGCAATATTAGTCCATCTACCATCATAATAATAGCCACCATAACCTTGGGATCTATTACCATCAAAATATTCTTTACCAAATTTTAAAGCAATTTTTTTATTTAATTCCTTATTAACCAACCTTTCGCTGATATTTCTTTTTATTTTTGGTAAAGTTTTAAGTAGATTAAATAATTTTTTTTCCATAAAATAAATTATACGTATTTTTTCAATATATATCATGAAAAAAAAATAGCTATTATTACGCCTGTCCTAAATGAAGAAGAGTCGATAAGAATTTATTTAGAGAGAGTATCAGATATAATTTATAAAAAAGATAATTATGATTTCAATATTCTTTTTATTAATAACTGTTCAACAGATGAGACTTTAGGAAAAATTATTGAACTTCCAAATAATTACTTAAGTAAATTAAAAAGTTTTTTTCCTAAGAAATTTCAAAGATTTATTGAAAAATTAATATTTGCAGCAATTGTAGAAGAGTTTTACTCAAAATCTAAAATTTTAACTACTTTTTCTTCTAATAAGACTATTGTCTTTTATATTTTACCACCATTAGAAATTGGAGAAAAAAATTTAAAATATTTTTTTTCTAGCTTAGATAAAATATTAAAAAAAGGATTAATTAAAATTATATATAAACTCAGTAAAAATTTAATTTTTAAATAAATTTATCACAAATAGAATTTATTTTAATCAATGTTTTTAATGGTCCTGGCTTTCCATTATTAAATCTTGTTGCCTTGCCTCCGAAAAAAATAAATGACTTCATAATTAAAAAAATATTATTTACTTGATTTAATCTTTAAATAAATATTAATGAAAAAAAATATATATATAATGGTTAATAAATAAAGTTATAATAAATAATATTTGTAATTTTAATTATTTATTATGAGCAAAGTATATTTATCTAGTATATTAATGAAATGATTAAAATTCAATATTTCTATATCAAATTATCCTGCTTATTTGAACTTGCGTGGATAGAGGTAAAATTAAAATATGACAGATCTATACTTGGCCCATTTTGGATTAGTATAAGTATGGTCATTCTAATTCTTGGATTGTCTTATGCTTATGGATCAATATTTGACTTGTCTGCAATTAAAAGTTTACCTTGGATAGCCTCCGGAGTAGTTACGTGGCAATTTATAACAACTACTATTGAGGAATCTTGTCAAAAATTTATTACCCCTGAAAGTTTAAATATAAATTTATCACCAATAGAATTTATTTTAATTAATGTTTTTAAAAATTTGATAATTTTTTTTCATAATTTTGCTGTACTTGTTCTTATTTTAATTTTTACTGAAACTACCTTCAATTATAATTTCTTTTTTATATTTTATGGTTTAATAATATTAATTATAAATTCGTTATGCGTGGGAGTTATTTTTGGTTTTTTATGCTGTAGGTATAGAGATTTTATACTTATAGTGAGAAATTTATTATTTATTATTTTTTTAATTACGCCAATATTTTGGAGTCCTGAAGTTCTTTCTAAAAATAGGTTTCTTCTTGTAGATTATAATATTATTTTTCATACAATACAAACTATAAGAGATCCTCTTCTTGGAAATAGCATTTCTTTTTTTACTTTTTATTTTACAACTTTTTTTACGATTTTTTTATCATTTTTTTCTTTTTTTATTTATAAAAAATATAAAAGAAAATATGTATTCTGGATTTAAAGTTATATGAACAAAATTATATTTAAAGATGTGTGTCTAGATATTCCGCTGCTAGTTAATAATCGACTATTTTCTAAAAATAAAAATTTTTCAGAAAAATTAGTTGGTGCAAGAAAAAAGAGTGACTCGCACGGAAAAGTAATGTCTAGCATTCTTGAAAATATAAGCTTTGAATGCAATGATTGTGATAGCGTGGGAATTCTTGGTCATAATGGATCTGGCAAAACTACTTTACTTAGAGTTATTTCCGGAATTTATCAACAAACTAGAGGAGTTGTTGATATTCAAGGTAAAATATCAAGCCTAATCAACATAGACTTAACTGTAAAACCTGATGCTACGGGATATGAAAATATAAGAATTTTTTGGTTATATAAAAATAAATGTTGCGACTTAAAAACTCTAATAAAACAAGTAGAAAATTTCTCTGAACTAGGTGATTTTTTAAATCTTCCAATTAAAAATTATTCATCAGGCATGCAGGCGAGACTTCTCTTTTCTCTTTGCACATATATCACTAGTGACATATTGCTTGTTGATGAGGGAATTGTATCTGCGGATGAAAGTTTTATAAAAAAAACTAAACAACATTTAGAAACTTTTATAAACACAAATAAAATAAAAATTTATGCATCCCATGATCTTAAATTTATAAAAGATAATTGTAACAAAGTTTTTTTATTAAAAAAAGGAAAATTGAGTATTTTTGAAGATGTCGATAAAGGTATTAATTACTATTTAAAAGAATATGACAGCAATAATAACTAATAATAAGTTTGAACAGATAATTTCAAAACCAAAAATTAATTCATTATTTTTAATGCATAAGACTTATTATGAAAAAAAAATAAAAAATGAACTTCTAAAAAAAAAATTTATTAAAATAAATAGTGTATTTATAAAAAATAACTTAAAATTTGAAAACTTATCAGACTACGAAAGGAAAATAGTTACAGGACATTTCCCGCTAAAATTTAGATTAAAAGTTTATAAAAAAATTGTGAATGAAAAAAAATTGAAAATTACTATACAAAAAATTCTTGGCACAAAAAATGCTTATATTTACATACCATCAATGTCTAGATATGCATTACCTAATTGCAGATTGTCATTAACTCCTTGGCATGACGACAGTTCCTACACTCCTCAATTCAAAAAATTTATAACAGTATGGATTCCCTTAGTTGCTATCAATAAAAAAATAGGAGGAATTTGTTTTCTAAATAATAAACAGAAGAAAATAAAAATTGACACAAAAAAGGGAAAAATATTCTTCTCTAAATACAAATTAACAAAAAAAGCATCAACTAGATATTACAACTGTAATATTGGCGATGCATTAATATTTGATAATAAAACAGTCCATAAGAGCCTCTTAAATAAGTCTAAAATTATTCGATATTCTATAGATTTTAGAGTTTCATCGACAAAAGCAATTAACAAACATTGCTATTCTTTAAAAGATAACAAAATCATTTTACCAAGAAAATAAATGAAATTGAACAATAAAGGTATTTATATTGGCAATAAACATGATGAGATAATAGAAAAAAAAATTTCACAACTATTTAAACGATATAAAATTAGTAGTGAAGAAGTATTAAATAATTTTCCTATATATGTAAGAAGACAAAACCTTAAAAGGTTTATATCTCACCTAGAAATTTTTAAAAAAACTATTAAAATTCCTGGAGATATAGCTGAATTTGGCGTTTTTAGAGGGTGTAGTTTAATGACATGGGCAAATTTATTAGAAACTTATTCTATAGGATCAAGAACTAAAAGAGTTTTTGGATTTGATAATTGGAGAGGTTTTGAATCTTTTCACAAAAAAGATGGGAAAAAAATTACTAGTCTTGCAAAAAAATTAAAAAATTATTCACCTAAAAAATATCTCGATGAACTAAAGGAAGCAATTAAAATCTACGATGACGATAGATTTGTTAAATGGAAGTCTAGAATAATTTTAGTGGAAGGATCTATAGAAAAAACCTTAAAAAATTTTTTAAAATTGAATCCTGGAATAAAATTCAATTTAGTGCATTTTGATATGGATTTATACAAACCAACTAAAATTGCACTTAAATTAATATGGAACAGAGTTTCTAAAGGTGGAATTATCATATTTGATGAATACTCAATTCAGAACTGGCCTGGGGAAACTATGGCTGTCGATGAATTTCTTAAAAATAAGAAGGAGCATTTGGAATGTTTCAGCTGGACTAACACTCCGGGTGCATTTTTAGTTAAAAATAGTTAATAAAATTTTAACAATAAATGATCATAGAATCAATTGGTGTAGTTTGGGGAAAAAAATACATTGATAATTTTTTTAAATACACACTTCCCTACTTTATAACAAATAAAAATATATATTATATAAATCAAAAAAAATTGATTTTAAACGTTATTTTTAAAAAAAGTGAAAAAAATATTGTAGATACTTATCCAAAAAAAAAATTTTTAAATGTTATTTATTACCCTGATTTTATATTTAACAAAAATAAATATGAAGTGCACTCTGCTATTATAAAAAAATTTATAAAAAAAATTAATAGTAGTAGTTATATATTTTTAATGTACCCAGATCAAATAATAAGTGATGAATTTTTTAAAAACTTATTATCGGATAATAATTATTCCCTTTATTTTAAACCTGGTTTAAAAATAAAGTTAAATAACGAGAATAGAAAATTTATAAAAAGAAATTTAATAAGGGGAATAACAAGTAAAAAATTAACCAAATTTATTATTAATAACTTACATATCAAAATGAAATTAATGACTATTAATGATAGTTATTTTAATAATGCTCCCGCTTGGATTATATATAAAACCGATAAAACTTTAATAACAAAGTCATTTCACTTAACTCCGTTACTTATTAAAAATCAATTGATAAAAAATAGTAATTTTAATGTTAAAAAGGGTATTGATGACTATATTTCGAGTAATTTTTTAACAAAAAAAATTAAATTTTTTGATAACTCAAAAAAAATTTCTTGGGCCTCTTATGAGGTCGAGAATATAAATAACTATATCAATTTTAAGTATAGCAAAAATTTTTTTTATTCGATTAAATGGATAAAAAGTTGCACTACTGATTATCAAAAATATTTATTTAGAAAATATACTTACCTTTTATCAAATAATTATGAGAGTATAAATTATTTTATAAAATTTAAATTTTTTTTAAGTCTTTTTCTTAATATTATAAATTTGATAAATTTATCTTATTATTTATTAACTTTAAGAGTAAAATTCGTTAACCTTTTCAGAAATATATATAATCTGTTTTTTTGTAATACTTTGGTGAAACGGTAGAGAAATTACCTTTTTGCAAAACATCTCAGCTGCAGGAAAACTACCTACGTTATAGCCTAGATACTTTGAAGCAGTTTGAAGATGAAGGGGTGTTCCATAATAAATTAGACTTTCGATGTTATTTTTGGCTAAATATTCTTTTAATTCATCTCTTTTTTCGGCGAAAGAAACAAGCATGGTAAAAGAATTAAATTCATATTTTTTACAATCAATAATTTTGAAATGTTTTGATTTAATATACTTTCTATATAAATTAACATTATTTTGTCTTCTTCTTATAATTTCATTAACCCTATCTAACCTATAACTGACAACGGCCGCATGAATTGAGTCTAATCTAGAATTAACTCCATAAAATTCAAAGTTGTCTCTTGAAATCATTCCATGATTTCTGTATTTTTTAATTGCTTCGTAATAGACTTTATTATTAGTTGTTAAAAAACCACCATCTCCAACAGCATTCAGTATTTTCAGAGGATGAGTTGAAAAAGTTGCTATATCTGAATAATATCCAGGCTTTTTTCCATAATATTTACTTCCTATCGCCTGCGCTGAGTCTTCTATAACAGCTAATTTATATTTTTTTGCTATAGTTTTTATTTTTTTCATATCACACATTTTTCCTGTCCAATGAACTGGTATTATCGCTTTAGTTTTTTTTGTAATTTTTTCCTCAATTAAGTCTACATCTATGTTTAAATCATCTTTTACATCAACAAAAACAGGTACAGCCCCAAGATGAGCTATGGAAGCTGCCGTGGCTATAAAAGATACAGTACTTGTGATCACTTCGTCACCCTTTTTAATGCCTAGCGCCCATAAGGCTAACATTAAAGCATCAGTTCCTGAATTTAAAGTTAAACAATAATCAGTGTCTAAATATTTGCAAATTTTTTTTTCAAGATTAGTATTTTCCTCTGATAAAATTAAATTTCCAGACTGTAATACATTGTCAATAATCTTAATTAACTGTTTTTTTTCTTCTTTATACCTTGCCTGTAAATCGATAAATTTTATAGTCTTCATTCAAAAATTTTTAATTAAAGTTTTTTTTACATTTTATTGAGGACAAAACGTTTGTCAAACTGGTTTTGTACTTGCCATTCCAAAAAATATATATTTTTTATTATCTTTCATAGGTTGTGCTACAGGATTTGCGCCATGGAAACTTTTTTCATTATTTAACCAAACAATTACTTTATTTGGGACATATTCAAATTTTTTTATTTCCTCGAAAAATTTATAGTCAAAATTTTCATAGGATATTCTGTCACCAACTACAACCTCTTCATTTATTTTTTTATAAATAACTGTTCCTTGAGTAATATCATCATTATTCTTTGGAAAATAATATAAACAATCCATTATTTCTTGCTTGTTATGTAAGTGTGGATTAATTGAAAAGTCCTTCCGTTCTCTAACTAATATTTGCCCAAACGTACTAAAAGGAAGGAGTTTCATTATATTCGAGGGTACTAGATTATGATCTATAAATTTTTGAAATAACTCAAATGATATTATTTTTATTAATTCCTTTAAATCAATTAAAAAATATCTTAGATTGTTATCAAAACTATCATCTTTTTCTATTCTTTCATCAAAAATATCTAAATACAGTTTATTAGTATTTCCACCTTCAAATAAATTTTTTTTTTTAAGAAAAGGTGTTGCAATTTCAACAAGTTCAATAAAATTTAAATAATAATTTAATGGCAATAAATCATTGATTTCAATATAATTAAAGTTTATTGAAGTAATATTTTCTATTTTACATTGTCTAACTTTGTGAATAGCGAATTTTTTTACTTGATCTATGTTGTATTCTATATATTTTTTATCCATCATACCTTAAAACATCTAAATAAAGCTCCAACTGAGGCTGCAGATCTTACGTAATATAATTTAATTTTATATTTACTTAATAAGCTAATTCTAAAACTTTCTACTATTTTATTAACCTCCGATCCATCAAAGTATTCATCAAAGTACAAATATGTACCATCGCAAACTTTAGTTTCAAGCCAATCGAGTACATATTTATAAGAATTAACAATATTACAGTCTAAAAAAACAAATCCTATTTTGTCATCTAATTCAAAGTCTTTTAATGTATCTTCAAAAAAACCTTTTATTAAAAAAGTCCTATCATTAAATACATCAAATTCTTTAAGTAGTTTCTGATAAGCAGGAAGCATATCTCCCTGGTGAGTAAAATCATCAAAATAATTTTTATAATTCTCACCCCCTCCCCCATCTCTTTTTAAAAGATCTTCACTGGAATAAGATCCAAAAATATCAAAACCATAAAATTTTGTATTTGGATATCGACTATTTAAGTTTCCCACATCAAAAGCGGCGAGGAAATTTCTTAGTGTATAAAGGTCATGAGAACCGAACTCTAAATAATGACCGCCAGGATAACTTGAGGCGACTGATAGAGCTACTTTTGCCTTTTCACTATATTGAAAATGCAAAAAGACTCTCATTTTATCAGTTAAAGAAAGATTTTTCGTTGATTTAGAATAACCCCAACTACTGTAAAAATCACTATTAGGATTTTCATTAGTGTCGTAGTTATATAGCTTTTTTAAATTTTGAAAAAAATTTTTCAGTTTCTTTAATTTATTTAACATTGATAAAAAAAAGAATAAATTTTTTTCACAACAAAGTTAGCTTGGTTTGTAGAAAGATATTGATGACATGGCAAAGTAAGTACCTGCTTTGCGTGCATTTCAGTTTCGGGAAAATCTTTCTTTTGGTACATAAGTTTTTTTGCGCATTTCTGTAAATGAATAGGAATTGGATAATGTATTGCACAATCGATCTTATTATCTTTTAAATATTTAATTAATAAATCTCTTTTGTTATTAATTACTCTTATTTTATACAGCTGATAAGCTTCCAAACTATGTTCAAATCGCTTTGGTAAAATAATCTCTGGAATACCTAAAAGCCCCTGATCATAAATTTTTGCAATCTCATTTCTTTTTTTTACTAATGTTGGAATTTTGTCTAATAACCTATTCGCTATAACTGCCTGGAAAGGCTGAAGTCTATTATTTACTCCCCAAATTGAAATATGATCTCGATCTAACATTCCGTGATTTCTATAAAGTCTTAAAAATTTGTTAATTTTTTCATCGTTGGTTACTATGATCCCCCCATCACCCCAAACATTTAATGGTTTTAAAGGATGCATACTAAAAGCATTTACTTTACCAAAAGTTCCGCATCTTTTTCCTTTATAAAAAGCTCCTACTGCAGGACAGGCATCCTCAACAACATACAGTTTATATTTTTTTGCAATTTTTAATA
>Ga0214921_10010910_pt1 | contig 11150 bp, 10 predicted proteins | sample LL1505_MetaG_FD_177992 | JGI IMG/M metagenome (GOLD analysis project Ga0214921, IMG submission 177992) | Freshwater microbial communities from Lake Lanier, Atlanta, Georgia, United States - LL-1505 | ecosystem: Environmental > Aquatic > Freshwater > Lake | place: USA: Georgia | collected...
TGCCGGAGCGATGGCCCTGTTCGGTGAAAAGTATTCTTCTGAGGTACGGGTCCTGGGGATGGATCGGTTTTCGACCGAATTGTGCGGTGGGACCCATGTGGGTCATACCGGAGATATCGGCTTCTTTAAGATTCTGACCGAGAGCGGCGTCGCTGCGGGCGTGCGGCGGATCGAGGCGACAACCGGTGTGGGTGCGCTGGCGCACGTACAGACACTCGAAACCCGGTTGTACGAGGCTGCGGCCGCGCTGAAGTCAACCCCCGACGAACTGGGTGCCCGCATTGTTCAAACGCTGTCTGATGCGCGAGCTCTTGAGAAAGAACTCGGGCGCTTAAAGTCCAAGCTGGCTGCCAGTGCGGGTAGCGATCTCGCTGCTCAAGCGGTCGACATTCATGGCCAGATTGGCGTGATCAAAGTGCTCGCTGCGCAACTGGAGGGTGCCGATGCTGGGCAGCTGCGAGAGACGCTCGATCAGCTCAAAACCCGACTCGGGTGCTCGGCCATCGTTCTGGCCGCAGTCAGCGACGGCAAAGTGCAGTTGGCCGCTGGGGTGACCGCGGACGCGATCAATCGGGTGAAGGCTGGGGAGCTGGTGAATTTTGTGGCTCAGCAGGTCGGCGGCAAAGGGGGCGGGCGGCCGGACCTGGCGATGGCGGGCGGTACTCATCCCGCCGGATTGCCGGATGCGCTCGCGTCGGTGGCAAACTGGGTGGCGCAGCGTGTCTGAGGCGGCCACTGGAATGGCTGATTCTGAGCGGCCCTACGATTTAGAGGTTGATGCTCGGCATCTCAATTGCCCCTTGCCCATCTTGCGAACCAAAAAGGCGTTGAGTCAGCTGCAAAGTGGACAGGTGCTGAAGATCATGGCGACCGACCCTGGTAGCCAGCGCGACTTTGAGGCATTCGCTCGGCAGACTGGCAATGCCCTGGAGCATTCGATCCAGAGCGGCGAGGTCTGGACCTTCTGGTTCAGGCGGCGCTAGTGATCCTCGCCCTCCGTCTCTGAGTCTGATTCGTCCCCGTCGTCCGAGCCACCATCGGCGAACGCGGATTCGCGAATTTCGACGTCAAAGAGCGCCATGCATTCTGGCGGTACCCAGCTACACGGCGTGCTCACGGGCGTCGGGCCCTGCGTCGAGACATGTCGAATCACGCTGAGTGGCCCTTCGCGACTGCGCATGCGGTCAGTGATGCGCGCGAGTTGCTTTTCAGCGTCTTGCGCGCTGAGATGACTGGCACGCTCCTCCCCGTCCACCGTGATCCGAAAGAAATGCGATTCAATCCCTGCGTGCGGATGCAATTCGATAAGCGTTCGAGCCGACATCCAGAAACCTCTTGAAGCTTTATGTGACGCTCCAAGCATCGCAGGTGGGTCGACAAAAGTCGTGGGGCTTTTCCTTCTATCTTGGTAAAAATTGGTACCGCTGGTTCCGGGCTGGCTTGCCCGGAGTTGGGTTTGCCGACCCTTGGGTTCTTAGTTCAACTGCTCGAGTTGCTCGCGCATCCGCTCGAGCGCCAGCCCAAATTCAGCCACTCGACGCCTTTCCTGGTCGACCACGGCAACTGGCGCCCGCGCGACAAAGCCTGCGTTATCGAGCTTCGCCTGGGCCTTGGCGATCTCACCCACTAGCCGATCGATTTCTTTGCCCAGGCGTTCGCGCTCAGCGGCCAGATCGATTTCAACTTGGAGCATCAACCGCGCATTCCCGACTAGTTGAACCGGCGCTCGTGTCCCGGTCGGCAGTTCGGTGACGATCGTAACGGTCTCGATCCGAGCGAGGGCGCGCAGGCTGGCTGCGAAAGCCTCGAGTCGCTCGCGCCCGGATTCAGAGGCATCGGCAACGATCAGTGGAACCTTTTGCATGGGTGAAATACCCATCTCGCCGCGTAGCGCTCGGCAGGCGTCGATCATGGCCTTGAGATCGCGAACCCATGACTCGGCGTGTTCATCGATACGGGCGGGATCCGCGCTTGGATAGGCCTGCGTCATGATCGAGTGTCGCTGCTCTTTCACCGCGAGTTCGAGTTCCGCCCCACTGAGCGTCTGAACCCCGCGCTCACCATAACGGTGGGCCAGCGGTGCAAGCTTCTGCCACAATTCTTCAGTGATGAACGGCATGATCGGATGGGCTAGCCGCAACACGGTTTCAAGTACCCGCAGGAGCGTCCGCCGGGTGGCGCGGGCCGATGCTGGGGCGCCTTGCTGGATCTGAACTTTAGCGAGCTCGAGGTACCAATCGCAGTATTCGTTCCAGACGAACTCATAAATGGCTCGCGCCGCATTATCAAAGCGGTAGTCGGCGAGCGACTGTTCGACCTCGGCCTCGGTTCGTTGCAGTGTCGAGACGATCCAGCGGTCGGCCGGCGAGAATTGCAGGTAGGCCTCGGGGCTTCCCGGCGCACATTGCCCCGCAGCGTGGGGTTCGAATCCGCAATCCTGACCCTCGCACTGCATTAGCACAAAGCGCGTTGCGTTCCAGAGCTTATTGCAGAAATTGCGGTAGCCCTCGCACCGATTTAGGTCGAAATTCAGGGTCCGTGCGAAGGTCGCTAACGACGCGAACGTGAATCGCAAGGCGTCGGCCCCGAAGGCCGGGATGCCGCTTGGGTAATTCTTGCGAAGCGCTCGATCGACTTTGTCCCGTTGGTCGGCACGCAAAAGGCTCGTGGTACTTTTTGCGACCAAGGTTTCCAGGTCAATTCCATCGATCAGATCGAGTGGGTCGATGGTGTTGCCCTTGGACTTGGACATTTTCTGGCCTTCGGCATCGCGAACGATGGCGTTGACATAAACGTCTCGGAACGGCACCTCGCCCGTGAAGTGCTTGGTCATCATGACCATCCGGGCGACCCAGAAGAAAATAATGTCAAACCCTGTGACCAAGACCGCGCTCGGCAAATAGCGCTTGAGCTCTGACGTGTCTTGCGGCCATCCCAAGGATGAGAACGGTACCAGGGCCGATGAGAACCATGTGTCGAGCACATCGGAATCGCGCACCAGCGGCCGGTCAACGGGGTAGCCCACAGCCGTTGCTTTGACCCGCGCTTCATTTTCGCTACGCCCGACAAAAACGCGTCCGGTGTCGTCGTACCAAGCAGGGATTTGATGTCCCCACCAGAGCTGGCGCGAGATGCACCAGTCTTGAATGTTTTCCAGCCAATGGCGATAGGTCGTCGTCCAGTGTTCTGGATGAAAACGGATTTGTCCCGAGTTGACGGCCTCGAGCGCGACCTCGGCGATGGATTGCCCCGGGAAACGTGCGTCTGCTGGCTGGCCTTTGGTGGTCGCAACGAACCACTGATCGGTGAGCATCGGTTCGACGATGACGCCCGTGCGCCCCGATCTGGGGACATTGAGCTTGTGCGGCTTCTCGGACACCAGGCAACCGATGGCGGCGAGGTCGAGAAGCATCTGCTCCCGTGCTTTGAATCGATCGAGGCCGCGGTAGGCCTTCGGGGCGCTGTCAACGATGCGGGCATCGAGCGTCAGAACATTGATCGCTGGAAGCCCATGTCGCTCGCCTATTTTCCAGTCATTGAAATCATGCGCTGGTGTGACCTTCACGCAACCGGTACCAAATGCTGGATCGACATGAAGGTCGCCGATAATTGGGAGCTCGCGCCCCACCAGGGGCAAGCGCAATTTTTGACCGATCAGACTGGCATACCGAGGATCCTCGGGGTGGACCGCCACCGCGACATCACCCAGCATGGTTTCCGGTCGGGTCGTAGCCACGACGAGAGAATCCACCGCGCCTTGCGGATCTATCAGTGGATAGCGGATTTCCCAGAGCTTGCCATCTTCTTCGTCGCTATCGACTTCGAGATCAGACACTGCGGTCATCAGCGTCGGGTCCCAGTTGACCAGACGTTTGCCGCGATAGATCAATCCCTGCTCGTGAAGGCGAACGAAGGTTTCCACGACTGCCGTGCTCATCGAGGGATCCATCGTGAAGTAGCCCGCCTGCTGTCCTTCAGAGTCTGCAAAGTCCCAATTTGAACTGGCGCCGAGGCGCCGCATCTGGCGAGTAATCGTCGATCCGCTCTCTTGCTTCCAGGCCCATACACGCTCGAGGAATGCCTCGCGGCCAAGATCATGTCGAGTCTTGTTCTCGGCCTGCAGCTGCCGCTCCACGACGATCTGGGTGGCGATGCCTGCGTGGTCGGTTCCGACCACCCAGTTCGTGTCGTCGCCCTTCATCCGGTGGTAGCGAATGAGCGTGTCCATGAGGGTCTGCTGGAAGGCGTGCCCCATGTGGAGCGTCCCCGTCACATTGGGCGGAGGCAACTGGATGCAGTAAGTTGGCGCCGCTGTGGACGTCGCTGTGGGGGAGGGCTTCGATTGAAACAGCCCGCGTGATTCCCAGATTGGGTACCAGCAGGCTTCGATGGCGGCTGGCTCAAAACTCTTGGCGAGAGAATTCATGCAGAAGGGTTCTTGCAGAAAGGTGCTTGGTTAGGCGGGTCGGGGGGTTCCAGCCTCGTGGGTGTGGATCGGGTAGCCGCGGTCGCGATAAAAACGCCAACGATCACGCGCGGCAGAACGATCAGCTGAATCGGTCGAGACCAATTCGATCAGGCGTTGATAGCGGCTGAAATGAATCGCGGGTTCAGAACCCTGGCCCAGCAGGCTCACCAGGATCGATCGGTCAGGGCGCTCGATCCCGTGACTGCTGAGAATGATCGGAGTGTCCGCCGCGAGTGGGTCGTCCGCAAAGACATGAGGAATAAATTCAACGGGTGAGAAGGACCAAAGTTGGGCATCCCACTGCGCCAGCAGAGCCGAGTCAGCGCACCAAAAGGTGGCACGCTCGCCGCTACGCACAATTTTTCGTGCCAGGCGGCAAGCGTAGTCCAGCCGGTCAACGAGGTTGAAGTGGAAATCGACCCGTGTCATTCAGCGGCGCGGGAGGCGCGCTTTTTTGGCTGGGGCTTCTTGCCCTTTACATCGGCGGGCGCATGCTCTACTTGCGCTTGCGCCCGATCCATCAGGAACCGAGTCAGCATCGGCACTGGACGCCCGGTCGAGCCTTTGGCCGCGCCCGACTTCCAGGCGGTGCCGGCGATGTCGAGGTGAGCCCAGGCATAGCCTTTGGCAAACCGAGCCAGAAAACACGCAGCGGTGATCGAACCACCGGGGCGGCCACCAATATTCGCCATATCCGCAAAGGGGCTCTTGAGCTGTTCCTGGTACTCATCGTCCAGGGGCATCCGCCAGCAGGTGTCGAGCGTGTCCTGCCCAGCCCGAAGAAGGTCCTGCGCTAGCGCGTCGTCCTTCGAAAACAGGCCGCTGTGGTGGTGGCCCAACGCAATGACGCAAGCACCGGTTAGCGTGGCCAGATCAATCACGGTCGAGGGCTCAAAGCGCGCGACATACGTCAGCGCATCGCACAAAATCAGACGTCCTTCCGCATCGGTATTGAGAATTTCAATCGTCTGACCCGACATGCTGGTAACGATATCGCCTGGTTTAATCGCACCGCCACTCGGCATGTTCTCGGTCGCTGGAATCACCGCCACAATGTTGAGGGGCAACTTCATCGTTGCAGCGGCACTCATCGTACCCAGCACCGCACTGGCACCCGACATGTCGTACTTCATCTCATCCATGGCTTCGCCAGGTTTGAGCGAGATCCCGCCGCTATCGAAGGTCACGCCCTTGCCGACCAGCGCAATCGGTGCAGCACCCTTTTCGCCGCCGCGCCACTCGAGCACGATGAGCTTGGGCGGCTCGTCAGAGCCTTGCGCCACTGCCAGAAAAGAGCCCATCCGGAGGGCTTCCATCTGCTTGCGGTCAAGAATCTGAACCTTGAGGCCGCTCTTCTTGGCCAGCGCTTTGGCCTCGTCGGCGAGGACAGAAGGCGTACAAAAATTGCCGGGCAGGTTACCAAGGTCGCGGGCGAGCGCAACGCCGTCGGCAATGGCGATGCTACAACGCAGGCTTTCCGTCGCAGCGGTCGCGTCGGCGGGGGTGACAGCAATGGCAATGGACCCGGGTTCGCGGCGCTCTTCGCGTTTGCTGCGCAAACGATCAAAGCGGTAAATCAAATCACGAACACTCGTGACTTGGATCTGAACGTTCCACTCAATGGCACGAGCGGCATGGGGGCCAACTGCCACTTCGGCCAAGAACGACAGAACAGACTGTGCGCCGGTTCCGCAGGCTGCCCGGAAGGCGGCTTTGCAAACTTCCTGAAAGCCACGCTCGGTAATCGGTGAATCTACCGGTGCATTGTCTTCGGTGGCGTCGGCAGCAAGGCTCTTGCGCTTCGGTTTGCCCTTGGTGGCTGCCGATCCATGATCGTCGGCCATGGCAACGGTTGCAACGAGGACGACGCGCTGGATGGCGAGATTACCGGGGATCAGCAACACTGAATTGGCGGCATCGCCCAGGTCGCCGCGATCGAGCGCGGCCGTTAGCGCGCCGTCCAGTAGCGCATCCAGCGCATTCCCGGAGGCTCCGAGTCGGCGTCCGGCGAAGACTGGAACGATCGCGCAATCGGTGCGCACTTGAGTCCCGAGCGACCGGCGACGAGGGTTCGGTCGACGCTCGGGTTCGGTGTACGAGGTGGCGGTCTGGGGCGCTAAAAGTCCCGAGGTCTCTATGCTAAATTGCATCGTAGTGCCTGTCGTTTGGCGTGAAACGAAACCATTGATTATAGGCGTTGATGCTCTTTGAGAAATCGCTGCGTCGCGACATCACCAATCTCGCTGGAGTGGTGTTCGCCTCGCTATTCGCGATTTTTTTAACGACCTCTGTCATCCGACTGCTCGGCCGCGCAGCGGGCGGCAAGGTCGATACGGCAAGCGTCTTACCCCTGATTGCTTATTCGTCGGTCGTGGCGCTCCCCGCGTTGATGGTCCTGACGCTCTATGTTGCCGTCCTGCTGGCGGTGGGCCGAGTGTGGCGAGATTCCGAGATGGTGATCTGGTTTTCTTCTGGGCGTAGCCTCGGCGCCTGGATCGGACCGGTCCTTCGGATGGCCGCACCCTGGGTCATTCTGATTGGACTGGTTTCCTTCGTGGGAGCGCCTTGGGCGAATCGCCAGATGACCGAGTTGCGCCAACGCTTTGACAGCCGCGAGGATGTTTCTCAAATTGCGCCCGGGCGTTTTCGCGAGTCAATCGCAGCAGCCCGGGTGTTTTTTGTGGAATCAGTGGATGAAGTCCGCGGCACCGTCGGCAATGTGTTCGTGGCCAGCCGAAAAGGGGACGCTGTGACCGTCATCGCCTCGGCAGGTGGCAGGATTGAACAGAATGGATCAGAGCGCTTCCTGGTTCTTGAGAAGGGGCGTCGCTACGATGGACCGCTTAGCCTTTCTCAACCCAGTCCGACCGCTTATCGGGTGCTCGAATTCGAGCGCTACGGGCTCCGACTAGACCCGACGGAGCCGCCGACACCCGAGCGCATTGCCCGCAACCTCGAGACGGGGGAACTGCTACAGGACCCAACACGATGGAACCTGGGCGAATTGACGTGGCGACTTGGGCTGCCATCGGCAGCGATTTGGCTGGTGTTACTGGCGATCCCGCTTTCTTACGTCAATCCGCGCACCGGGCGGATGGGCAATCTCATTCTCGCGCTGCTGGCCTGCATTGTGTATTTCAATCTGCTGACCCTCGGATCGGTCTGGGTTGCGCAAGGCAAGGTCTCGTTCGCGCTCGGAGTCCTCCTGCCCCATGGCGTGTTCGCGCTTGGGGTCGCGTTGCTCTTTTCGCAGCACCTTCGGCTTGAGTCTTTATTGCGATGGTTGTGGCGCCATCGAAGGGCGCGGGCATGACGATACTCGGTCGTTATTTGTCCCGCGAAATTTTCCAGGCAACCGCAGTCGTTCTGGTCGGGTTTCTTGGGCTATTCGGTTTTTTCGATCTGTTCGAAGAACTGGAAAATATCGGCCGGGGTAACTATCGGCTGGTCGATGCCCTGACGCGGGTCGTTTTGGCCACGCCGTCTCACATCTACGAGTTGATGCCCATTGCGGTGCTGATTGGCGCGATCTGGGCGCTGGCGATGTTCGCACAGCATGCGGAATTTACCGCCATGCGGGCTGCCGGTCTCGGGCGGATGCGCGCACTGCGTGAACTGCTCGCACTGGGCTTCTTGTGCGTTGGCATCACCGCGTTGTTTGGCGAGGTACTGGCACCGCCTGCCGAACGGCTCGCCCAGAGTCTGCGCCTGAGCGCGATGGGGGCTACGGTCAGCGCCGAGTTTCGATCTGGAGTTTGGGTCAAGGACACGACGCGAGACGATGCCGGTGAACTGGAGCGAATCCGCTTTGTTAACGTGGCCCAGGTTCGACCCGATGCCACCTTGAGTGATTTAAGGGTGTACGAATTTGATCCGCAGTTTCGTCTGCGAGCACTTCTGCTGGCGGCACAGGGTCGATATACGAGCGATGGGCAGTGGCTCTTGACCGACGTGGTCGAGACACAGCTCGAGCCTGAGGCAACGGCCCGATTGACCGACACACTGGAGACCCGTCTTGCGCAGGCGAGTCGGTTGAAGATCGACCAAAAAATCTGGAATTCTGGCTTGGATCCATCGATCGTTAGCGTGCTGTTAGTCCAGCCCGAGCGGATGTCTGCGATTGACCTCTTCCACTATGTGCAACATCTGCGGGACAACCGTCAACAGGTCAGCCGCTACGAAATTGCGCTCTGGAAGAAGATCATTTACCCCTTTGCAGCGCTTGTCATGCTGGCACTCGCATTGCCGTTTGGCTACTTGCAGACCCGCTCAGGCGGCATTGCGCTCAAGGTGTTCTCCGGCATTATGCTCGGCGTTGCGTTTCATTTTTTGAATGGACTGGCGTCTCATCTGGGTTTGCTCAACACCTGGCCTGCCTGGATTTCCGCCTTAATGCCGAGCGCGCTTGCACTCGCGCTCGCGTTAAGTTTGTTGGCCTGGGTCGATCGGGCCCGCTGATCGCACCCTTTGATCTCACGCGCTGAGATTGAATTCTGGAATTCATTCTGATGTCGATTCCCGTCGTTATTCTGTTTGCACATGGTGCGCGCGATCCTGCGTGGGCTCAGCCGTTTCATGGATTGCGCGATGCGTTGCTTGTTGCTCAGCCGGAGGGTCGGGTTGAGATTGCCTACCTCGAGTTGATGGAGCCGGGTTTGCCCGATCTCGTGGCGACCCTCGCTGATGAGGGAGTTCGGGAGATCGTTGTTGTCCCAGTATTTTTGGGTCGCGGTGGCCACCTTCGACGCGATTTTCCGGTCTTAATGGAAGCGGCTCAAGCCCGGGCTCCCGGCGTAACCTTGCGGGCTACCCCTGCAGTCGGCGAGTTGCCTGCCGTCATTGCGGCGATGTCTGGGGCGATTCTGAGCGTCATTGAAGATGGGTGTTTACCCGAAGTTGCAGCCAAATGACGTCAAAACGACGATGAATCGCGGGTTTTTCCGGGGTGTTTACGCATGGACTAAACCCCGTGGCTTGGATACGCTTTCGAAAACGAGGTTCGAGGAGGAGGAGAGGCAGCAAGACTGCCGTTTTGGGGCGCACAGCGATGTGCGCCCTTTTTCTTGGAGCTTGTGATGAAGTCTTCGATGCGAATCACAGTTGTTGGCGCTGGCTCGGTGGGGGGGCTCATGGCCTATCGCCTCGCGATGGCGGGCCACCGGGTCTCGGTCATCGCGCGCGCAGACCATCTGACTGCGATCCAGAACGAGGGCCTGCGAGTCATTGAGGGCCCCGAGGCGGTGCTTGAGTCGAATTCGAATCCCTCGGTCGCGATGCTTGCGAGCGATGACCCCACGGTGGTTGAGCAATTGGGCGGTGCTCAGGACTTGATCATCATCAGCCTCAAAGCGCACTCGATACCGGCCATGCTGCCGCGTCTTCAACCGCTACTGCACCCGCAGACGAGGGTCGTGGCCGCGATCAATGGAGTCCCCTGGTGGTACTTGAGCGGCATGGAGGATGCTCGTTATCTCAAGACGCTCGATCCTGACGGTACCGCATCGCACGCGCTAGATTCCTCGCGCCTCGTTGGCTGCGTCGTGCATCTCTCGGCCGAGGTCGCGGCGCCCGGGGTGGTGCGGCACACGGCCGGTAACCGATTGATCCTCGGCGAGGTTCGAGGGACTCAGCCGACGCCATTGTTATCTGCAGTCGATATTGCCGCCTTGTTCAATGCGGCGGGCTTCGCGGCGGAGCACTCCGACAACATCCGCGCGGACGTATGGACCAAACTCATTGGCAACCTGTCCTTCAATCCGGTCTCGGCGCTGACGGGTTTGAGGATGGATCGTCTGTGCTCCGATCCCGCCATTTGTGATCTGCTGCGAGCCATGATTGAGGAGGGAAAGGCCGTGGCCGCAAAGATGGGGATTTCACTCACGATCGATGCCGATGCGCGGATTGCGATGGCGCGCGCCCTTGGTCCCGTGCGGACCTCAACCTTGCAGGATTTTGATGCCGGGCGACGTCCCGAACTGGATGCTTTAGTGGGGGCGGTGATCGAGTTGGCGCAATGGCATCAGGTCCCGGTCCCCGCGCTACGTCATGTGCACGCATTGGCCCAAGGTAGAGCGCGTTCGCTCGGATTACTGGGCGGCTGAGATCTGGTAATTTTAGGGCTCGTCAGGATCGCATCTTCAGCCTCCACATTTGAGCCATCGTCATGCATACCCCCGCTAACAGCCCATCGGCTAGCCCTGGTAGTCGCGGCCCACATCTCAGCCCGCCCTTGCCAAAACGCCCGCTTCCGCCGGCACCCACTCCTCCGTTCGCGGCACTGTTGAACGCCGGTGAAATTACGGCCCAGGAATGGATCGGCCGCGTGCGCCTCGCCGCGGCTTGTCGCCTAATGGCCAAGCTGGGATGGGAGGAGCCCTTGATCACTCAGGCCACTCTGAGGGTCCCGGGGAGTCATGGGCCGGTAATTTTCGTGCCTGCATTTGGCGTCCCCCTGAGCGACGTCAGGGTCTCGGATCTGGTCCGGATCGGGCCAGACGGCAAGGCGCTTGCGCCGCTCCACGGTGAGCGGCCCGAGGGTGTTATTCCTTCGATCGATGTGGCTGGTCTGCGCCTGCACCTTGCGCTCTACGCGGCAAGGCCGGATGTGCACTGTGTATTACGGATTCACACCCCTGCGGCGTTGGCGGTTGCGTGTCAGGGCGAGGGTCTGAGGATTGATAAT
>Ga0214921_10010911_pt1 | contig 11149 bp, 13 predicted proteins | sample LL1505_MetaG_FD_177992 | JGI IMG/M metagenome (GOLD analysis project Ga0214921, IMG submission 177992) | Freshwater microbial communities from Lake Lanier, Atlanta, Georgia, United States - LL-1505 | ecosystem: Environmental > Aquatic > Freshwater > Lake | place: USA: Georgia | collected...
CCATAATTTTTTTTATGGTCACAAAAAAAGACCGTTTTTTTTCGGGGAAAGTATTTTGGGATTCTCATTTTTGGACATTTTTTTTGTCCATTTTTCAAAATCCCAAAATACTTTCCCCGAAAAAATTTGCTTGTTTTATACATTTCAAAATGCCGACTATTACTTTATCCTGTTTATATTTAATAATATGGTTTTTAAATGTAAACAGGTGTATACATTTTTGCAAGATTTTGCATTTTTTTACACCATACAGCGTTGTTTAGCGTTGTCATTTCTTGCGTCAGTAAGGATTTTGAAAGAGTTGTAACCGTTTGTCAAACGTATTACAATCACACAAATCAACGTGTTTTCATTTTGCATTTTTTTGCAAGATTTCCGTTGTTCAAAGTTGTCTTGGACATTTTTTAAAAAAATGTCTGACATTTTATAAAAAAAAATTATCGTCACAAATTTGAAAAATATTTTTTTGCAACCACACCATAATTTTTTTTATGGTCACAAAAAAAGACCGTTTTTTTTTCGGGAAAGTATTTTGGGATTCTCATTTTTGGACATTTTTTTTGTCCATTTTTCAAAATTCCAAAATACTTTCCCCGAAAAAATTTGCTTGTTTATTTAAAGTGTAAAGTGTAAAGTTTATTACCTCTAACTAAAATCTGACTAAATTTTATAACCATAGTATGTCTTTTGTATATCTTTTAGTATCCACGAGCGGTGCCACATACGTCGGTGCAACCGTTAACCTGGAACGGCGCCTCCGTCAACACAACAAGGAACTTGTCGGGGGAGCACACGCAACCGGAAACCGGGTTGCAAAGGGAGAGACATGGACAAGGGCTGCACACGTGTCCGGGTTCCCAGACTGGCAGGCTGCCCTCCAGTTTGAATGGAGATGGAAACATTTGTCGCGCAAGTTGTCTTCCAGAATGGAACCCCTTGAAAAACGCTTTAAAGCACTGAAACAACTCTTGGAATTACCTCAGTCTACCTCTAAAGCAATCCCATATTCGCTGTGGGAGACCCCACCTGAAGTCCACTGTGAGATACCTAAAGCAGAGGAAATTTATGACCGTTTGACGAACCCTCTAACTGAAAATGGATAAATCACATTTTTTTCACAAGTTCAACCATCTCTTTAATCTCGTCCTTCTGTTTCTGAATAATAATTTTAGCAATCCTTGCAACATTGTAGTTGTCCGTCTTTTTCAAAATCTCTTCGCTTGTCAAAATAGCCATAGAATGGTGCTCTATCATCCCCTTTAAGTAATCTTTGTCCCTTATAAAAACTTGCTTTACATAAAAATACGTGAATACTCCTAAACCGGCAAAAATGAGACAATATTTAGAAAAACTAAACACATTGTATTGTGAGTCGTGCATAGCTACCTCTACCAGAACCATATAGAGGGCCATTATGACGGCCATATACATCTTCCCCAGATGGTTCGTTATGTCTGAAAATGAGGATACCATTATTGGCGGCATAACGAAATATTGGATTAAAAAACTAAAGACAAACATAAAGATTATGGTGTGAAGTATTTTCATTTTATAATATCTTTAGAAATGATTTCTCTGTATAATATATCGTATAATGTCTTCAGATAGTACTATACAAGAGATATTTAAAACAATTTTAACTAATACAAATATTTCAAAACGTGTTTTCATATCCGGAAAAGATGCTAAACTTTTATTTGATTTTTGGTCGAAAGAGGAAAATCAAGGTTTTCGAGATATGCTTGATGAAACTGCAGATTTTAAAAATAACAAACCTTCTGAAATAGCTAAGAGTGAAATGAATAAAGACATATTGAATAAGCAATTAGTTGTAAATTCATTTGTGAATAGAACATTAATCCCTAGAATTATAGACGCAAGCGTTTCAAGAAATCTAAAAATAAAAAGATTATGGGAACAATTTGTACCGAAAGAGCCTGATATATTCACTACTAGTCATTTTTCTTCCGCTCGGTTTGGCACTGAGTTTGGCCCTGAGTTTGACACTGAGTTTGGCCCTGAGATTAATGAATTAAATGTTTCTACTTCTAATCCAAATAATGAATTAAAATACAAATATGACTTTCTTAAAGCTCTAATAGAACGTATGAATGAAGGAGGTAATCAATTTATAGAAGGTATGAGTGAAGAAGGTGATCAAGTGATAGAAACTACTGCAAACATGTTGAACCAATTTATTATCCTTTTTTTTCAACTTGCTATAAATTCAGCTTTAATACTTAAATTAATACAAGAAACCGAAGTGAACTCGTTCCAAAGTGCTGATTTTAAAGGTAAATTCAATACAATTATTATGGTTATTTTTAGAATTATAAACAATTTATTAGAGGTAAGTGGTTTAAAGAGTGCTGTCATTTCAGTTTCAAAAAAAATTTTTAATATGTTTTTATGTTTTGTAATAGTTTGCATTATGATAAAAACAGGAATTGGGGCTTATTTAATTAAACTAATTTTTAATGGATTTTTAATAATTTTAAATTATTTTTTTTCAGATGTTTATGATAAGTATTTTCAATACATAAAGAAACTACTAACCGACAAAATCTTTATTACAATAGATGATTTAATTACAAATTATTTTATAAATTTCTTTAAAAATAAATTATTAAATGGTGAATTTCTCGAATGGTTTAAAACAACAGTCCGTGATATTACAGGACCTTTAATTCAGGGAGGGGTCGAGAGTTTGACTGATACAATCGCTAAGACAAGCGAAACAACACTCGCAGCAATCGCTCAGAGCGGCGAAACAACACTCGAAGAAATCGCTAAGAACGGCCAATTGATACACGCAGCAATCGAAACAAGTGGTCAAGCAACACTCACAGCAATCAAAACAAGTGACATCACACTAATTAAACCATTTTTTGGAAAGGTCGTTGAACGTTTGGCATTAGTTGCAGCTGTGTCTTCTAACAATCCCACAGTAAATTTTGATAACTTTCTAGCTGCTTTTAAAAATACAGATCCGACACAAGATGACAATAAAGAAATTGATGAAATATTAAAAAGTCTCTTGCATAGATCAAATTTTGACCCTGAAAGCATTTTTCAAGGTAGACTTAGTCAACTTGATGAACAAATTGTTCAAAAAGTTATTGCTAGACTTGGCGAACAGGGCGACCCAAGTATTATTAATAATGTTTTAAATAATTTGTTTCAATTATTAAGCAATGCAGCTTTTTCAGGAATTACAGCAGCAATAAGTCCTACACTTAGAGAAATTACTTTTTATGGTGGAAAAAAAGGTAAGAATAAAAAATCTAAAACAATAAATAAAAAAACAAAACCAAAAAGAAAAACAAAAAAAATAAAGAATAAAAGAAAAACAAAAAAAATGAAGAATAAAAGAAGGGCAAGAAAAATAAAAAAATCAAAGAAAATCTAAATAATCATCTTTTTCTTGTTTTTGTTTTTGTTTTTGTAGCGCTATTTTTCGTTTTTTTAATGAATTTAAAAATGTCGTCACGTTGTTCCAGCATCATATCTACAATGTTTCTAAAATAGGACCGAAACTGAGGCCTCATTCTCTTCAACTCATCTATGCAGACCCATCTGATCTCCGCTTTTTCAAAAATTTTAGTAGTTTTAAAGACGACGGCTGGCAGATTTTTCTGTAGAAAACGTTGGTTGTTATTGTAATAGAATGGAAGCCACTCGTTGTATGCAAAGGAAAAAATGTGCATACGGTATGTATTGTGTCCCTCTGTCTTATAATCAATGTTGTAAGTGCCATTTTTTTTCAACATTTTTCGCACGTCTGTGTCGCTCCCCAAAAACCCAGTGAGTTCTTCACCAGCTTCACGGACAGCTGTATCAAAAAAAGTGTCACCGTTCTCTGTTCCGCCGCCAAAGTCGGAAAACCCAGGTGCCGAATCTTCGTATTTTCCCTCTTTCCCAAAGAGAAAATACAGTTTGCCGTTGTGTATTGTAGTCGGTAGTATGCCAGCTCCCATATAATATAGGAATACATTTTCTCTCTTTTCACTGAATAAACTAATAAAATTAATAATATTTTGTCATCCCTTCTGCCAATTTTTTTCCTCCAATGACAGAAGGTTCGATATTTTTTGTAAAGTCTTCCGGTTCTGTGAGAAGGTTGCTAATTTTAAACAGCTCAACCTTGTTCATCATACTGTTACTGGTGCTGTAGCTGTATAACATATTGTTCCACTCCTTTATAATCCTGTAATGGGGTTCATTCTCTCTGTTTCTTGGATAGTATATATCCATAATCACCAGTTTGGACCTTGGGGTCATTTTTATAATGGTTTCTACCAACGTTTTATATTCGGCAAAGATGGGTTCCAGAATGAGCGAATTTACATTGCTTTTCCGGTTCACCTCCACACTTTCAATCTCATAAAGAATGTCGTTTCCTCCAACAGATAGAAAGATGGTGCGGTTGTCTGTCGAGGTCGGGTTTTTTAGGTCGCTCAATTGGTTATATACATCTGAAATGACGGCGTCATTTTTAGCTAAATTGGTGACCGTGATGTTTTCTTGAAGTGCAAGGAAATCTGCAACAGTGTTTCCACTTGGGACATAGAGAGAATTGTTGCAAACGCTGTCTCCCATCAGAATAAAATTGCGCGGTATACCTGAAAAACCTTCCTCCCAGGTTAAACCCTCTTCATAAAAGAATGATAGAGAGACGCCTATAATCAAAAGGACCAAACAAATGTATATATATAAATATTTCATGTATGTATACATTTACGTAAGAGTATAATTTACCGTATTTGAATAATTTAATACTCCTGGGTAATAGTTGTTCACCTGAGGACTAAAATTGCCGTTGTATATGCTGACGACGACAACCTCGTATACACCCACTGGTGCATCCTCGGGGACGACAAAGGAAATATAGGATGAGTTATAAAAAGAAATGGGTAGTCTGGTATAGGTCCCAAAATTTACGTATGTGGATCCATTGCCAAACTGAAAATTGGACCCAGTGACATAGACAACTGTATAGACACCTTGCATACTTTCATTGATGGAAAGAGAGTATATCACTGGAGTAAAGCTGGGATATGTGTTGTATTTCTGGATGCATCTGTAATTGTCCAAATATCTTTGGTTGTTCTGTGACATGTTAGAGGTATACTGTGTAGTCTGGTTTCTCTCTTTATCCGTAATAGTGAACAGTCTGTCTCCAGTGAATGCGGCCATTTATATAAATTCATTTTATATTTATTTATACAATTTATACATTATACAATTTATACATTATACAATTTATACATTTATACAATTTTAAATCAAGGGAATAAAATCCTATATGGGTGCATAATCGTCGGGTTTCTCTCGAATGGTTCCCTTCAAATTCTTTTCTGCAAAATTGTAGGCACAAAAAGCAACCAGTGTGCCGACGACCGCACCCGCCAAAACCTGTGGCACAGTGTGATATTTATAGGAAACCCTCTGTGCCATCACAAGGAGTGAGAAAGGGAGATATACATAGAGCCATTTCGTCTTTTTCAGAGAGAGATAGACGAAGACGGCAGAAAAGATGACACTGGATGTGTGTCCGGACGGCATACCAAAAATGTCGAAAGGTATGCCATCCTTAAACATATACATCTTGTTATTTTTAAGGGCCAACTGGAATTCCTTTGTGTTGAAACAAGGTCGCGGTTGCTGTATGGATCCCTTTAAAACAAGGGTGGTTATACTGTTTGCAAAGAGGCCAGTCATATAAAAGAAGAATAGTTTTGGTGTATCCCACAAGAGAAACATAGAGAGAAAAATGAGTAATAAGGGCCCATATTGCCCCAACTCATAAAATAGGCTGCCGTCCGATTTCATTAATATAACATGATACAATATTACAAATCAATACAAATCAATACAAATCAATACAAATCAATATTGATACAGGCATTCGCAGACTAAAGTCACGCACCAGTCGATGCCGTTGAGGTTCAACACGTTCCCCTTGTCGTCGAGCAGTTTCACATTCATTCTCTCTATGTTCACGGGACCAAAATAGGTTCTCACGCTGTCCTGAAGGGAACCGCTGAATTCTACGAGGAGGGTTCCAACGGGAACTCCCACTGAAGTTTTCACGGGTAAGACGGCGAGAATGTCTGAAGAGGTCGGTGCCTTTGAAAGGTAATTCGTCATGTTGCTGTTATTTTTATTGATTTCATTGATGGTATAAATCTGGGACTGCGTAAGAGTGCGTGGTGCACTGGGCAACACCTGCTGTGTGGTTACGTATGACTGTTGATATTTCTCTGCGATCAGGAGGCCGTTCTGGATGTCTGCGGACTGGGTGTCGAAGAGGCTCTGTGCGGTCATTTCAGTAAGGATCTGTTGCAGGTTGTCGCCCCTCTGTGCAGGAGTAGCACAGGTATAAGGTATATCCGTGGAGTAATATTCGGGCATTTTAAAGTTATTTTTGTTCTGTGTGATGGATATGAGGGTGTTGTTGACGTGGTTCTGATTGTAGTCGTCAATCACCAGTATAAGATACTTTGTGCCGTTCAAGTCTAATATACAGGGTGCATTGTTTCCTGCCGGAGAAATATTTGTGTAAGGCACACGGTACCCCATAATCCAGCCGAGTGTGCCGTTAAAAAAATGGTTGGACTTGCTAAAACACTTGCCGAAACAGTTCAATTTTCCAGTGAAATCGTAAAAAATGACAGTGCAAGTCTCGTCCAGAGTGAAGGATGGGTTTACTCCAGTGGGGTCTGTATAGGTTCCTCCGTTTAGAAAGAGAGAAATTTTGCCGTTGTTTGCATTGTAGTAGACGGGGTTGTTTGCTAAAACGTATCCGGTAACGGGAGGTGTGGTGAAGCCGGCGTTCTGGAAGGAAGTGTTGAGCTGGGTCTGAAAAGTGGTCGCACTATAGTTGCCGGGTGGGACATATATGTTGATGTCCTGTTGTGTGACCGGGTCGTGTATCCATAAACAGGTGTTTCCATAGAGGTCGTCAATGACGTACCAACTGTAAGGTATCTGGTAGGAGTAAATGGAGAGGCTGAGTGCATCCTTTAACGTGTCGGACAGGTCCAGCGTATAATCGGTAGAACTGGACTCCATTCCGTTTGTGTACTGTCTGAACTGGCTGTCCAGATTAATGAACCGGTTGACCGTATTTTTAAGGTTGGGATTTAAGCTGTCCTGTTTTACGGGGAGGTTATACGTGTCGGTAGATGCGATCTGTTGGCGTTTCATGGATACGTTCTGGTTTCCAAAGAAGCCGACTTTCTGCTGTCTTTTCGTAATTTTGTTCTGTTGGTTCTTGTCGCTCTGTTGAAGATACTGGTTTGAAAACCAGTCTGAGATCTGCTTCTCTCCTTCGGGATACGTGGCATCGTTAGTCATTGAACCAAACCCTTCTACAATAATTTTGTCTTCGTCTCCCTCACCTTCGTCCTCTTCTCCTTCGTCGTCTTCCAATCCTTGTGCATAGTGTAAAAGTTGGGTCTGAACCTCTCTAAAAAAAAGGGATATCCGAGGGTTTTTATTTTTAAATTGTCGGATGAGCCTGTCTGTTTTATGTTGTATGGTTTCTGTATCAATCTCATCATCCATTATTCCAGTAATATCCAAGAGTTCAGAGAGTGAATAATTGGAGACGTCAGTGTCTATGTCTGTATCTGTATCCGTATCTGTCATTTATAGAATAATTATAATAAATGTTTTTAAATTCTCTCTATTTTTACATCTCTAATGTATTCTTTCAAAAATTTCAGATATTTCATTTTTAATGTCATACCCTTTTATGAGATAATTATTGACAACTTTTTCAGGAATAGACGTCATACCTGAACCTCTTTTAGAATGTGTGTATCCCTTAAACAACACCTCTTCCAGAACGTCCACTAGACGGCTGTTTACAGTGCAAATAATTTCGCGGTCCATAAAACGTTTGCCGATGTATGTGTAACGGTTAGTATTTGCATCTTCGTAAACTTTAAAATATTTGCTGGTTTCCGGCATGTTTTTAATGAGCCCGATTCCTAAAATTTTGTTATTGGAATTGTTCATTTCAATAACAAACACAGGGCTATGATAGGGTATTTTAGGTGAAAGTTCCAGAGGGACGCAATACATGCATACAAAACCCTTTATTTTTCGATATGCATAATTTGTTTCATATGTTTCATTGTTGAAACGTGTTGTAACTACATAGAATGGTTCCATTTATTATATTATTTATATGGAATAACAAATAATATATTTCAATTTTATTTTTTACATTTTATTTTTTACATTTTATTTTTTACATTTTATTTTTTACATTTTAGATTTGTATCTCTTGGTCCAGATAGTCGGACATACAATCGTACCTTTTGTTATCCAAACTGGCCTTCAACATAATCCACGGACTGCAGGACTGGAGGGACGCAATCCCAGTCTCACAGAATACATTCAAGAGGGCAGGACTGAACCCAGCCATCATACTGACATTCTTCTCGTTGGACAGGGTGGGAAACCCGCTCGTAGAACGGAGGTTCCAAAAGAGGATATGGGGCGTCTTGTATGGCTTACCGTGGACCCGCATTCCAGCCTCCTCATATTTGGACCGTATTGTCTCATAGAGTGCCTCCCTTTTCTGGATACCGTCCTCTTTCTTTGCCTTTTTGTTAAACACATACTTTAATTTGTTTTCATCTGCGTCTGCATCGTCAATCTGCATATCCGAGAGTATGACGAGGGTCATATCTTCCACGACCTCCGGGGCAAATTTTTTCTCCACAATGGTGTCTAAGATCAGGTTCAACGCTTTGTAAAAATTGGTGTTGTATCCCCATTCGCTGCCCTTGACTACCCTAACCTTTGCCACAAATCCCTTATCTTGGATGGGTTCAAGGTTGACCCATTTGGGGTTAGCAGAGAATGTCATTATTCGATTACCAAGGCTGGACTTCTCTGCAATCCGTATTCCGAGGGCGATGGCTGCATTCATTGGGTCGCCCTCCATAGACCCAGAGACGTCTACCATAGGTATCATATTGGTGAGTGCGCCAGTCTGCGTAGAACTGTCGTTCCATTGCATATTCAAGAGGTCGACCTCCGTCGGTGACATCTTTTCTAGGGCCTGTTTCGTAAAGTCCGTCATAGAAAGCCGCTTTCCTTTGATGGAAACCTCGCCCGTGGTTCCCTTTTGGACGTGGTCATTGAAATGTTCGGCACATTCGTGTCTGTCCTCGAGGTCGTAGCGTTCTTTTCCCTTTTTGTCGACGTTTGCAAAAGCCTTCTTCTGTTTGGAGAGCGACACGGAGGTCACACGGTTGAAGTCAATCTCGCTCCAGCGGTTGTCGCACTGTTTAATCTGGAGGGTGTCCAGTGTTTTATTGAGGGAGGATATCAGCTTACGATACATCATCTTGCATTTTAGAACGGCCTTTGTCTTCTTCTCGTAGGTGTCTGCGGTGTTCATATACTCGCTGAAATAGTTGGTGGCCAGGCTCTCATAGAGCCACCCAAAACTGGACTTCTCTCTGGGAACCCATTTGGCGGCGAGTGATATCAGGGTTGGTTCCCTAGAGGAAGCTGCATCACAGTGGAGCTGTGTGTTCATTATCCGGATGGTTTCGAGTATCAACGGATGGGTCAGGGTTGCGTCCTGTGACCTGCAGTATTTGGAGAAATATTTGAGGTCTTTCCAAGATCCGTATGGATGGAGCCCTGTCCCTTTATCCGTTCCTTTATCCGTCCCTTTATCCGTCCCTTTATCCAATATCACTAGACAACGGAGTGCAAAAAAGGCGAGCTTAGGGAAGAAATTGTGCCATTCGTGTATCATCATATACGTCAACGCGCATTCCCCCTTGCCGTCGACGATGTCCCTCGTCTGTCCTATCATTCGGTAGAGAATGGATAAGGTCCCCTTTGCAACCTGCTTCTCAGGAAGGGAACCCTTTTCAATCTGATACTTTAGAGTGGTCAACATATTGTTCAAAATTTCGCGAAGGCTTTCTATTCCGTCTTCATTCGTGCGCGTCAATTGAAACGAAAATTGGGTAATCTTTTCTTGGAGGCTGAAGGACCACCCATATTCGGTAGAACCCTTCTCTCCAAGTTGCTGTGGACAGTAGTTGTCTAATGCGTTCACAAGTGCGGACATAATACATTTATGCTCGTTTAGTCTTTATATTGTTTTTTGATTGTCTTTTTCTTAGCCTCTATGCGGATGCGTTTGGTGCACTTGTTTACGTCTGGATTTTTAATCTCGGTGGACTTTTCGTAAAAAATGAGTATCAGGTCGTTCAAGTCTTGGAACATATTGACCGTTCTCTCAAAATAGATGGTATCAATGTGTTTTATTTTGGTGAGATACTCCTCCGAACAATCACGGGACAAATAACTTTTGATTTCTTCTGGGCCAAGGACAATGTTGTATTTCAAAATAGAGAGAAGGGACCATCTTTTGTTGCCCTCTACGGATGCATCTTTAAGTATTTGAAGGATTTCTTCGCGTGTAATACAGTTGGGTTTAGACATCAGAAAGGTGGTCTCTTTTATTTTTTCGAGGTCATTCCCTCGGTTGACATAGAGCAACTTGAGCCCTACATAATAGACGTCATCCTTGTAAAAATCCTTGTAGAGTTCGTCCACTCTGTTAAATTTGTCTATCCAGTCGTCGTCAAGGGTCCCTTCCATATTTGTATTTGTATTTGTATTTGTATTTGTATCGATATTCACGCGTTTAATATTTTTTTCCCTTGTAGCTACAATCATAATCTATTATTCAACCATATAATACATTATGACATTTAACTAATATTTTTTCCAGTATTCATCTTCTTCTATCACGCTGTTTTCTGTATCTGACCCATCCTCAGTCTCAGGGTTGTTCATCTCATAAATGTCGTCCAACCTGTCGAAATATCCATAGTCGTAATTTTGGAAACAGAATTCGTGGTCCCATTCGTCGTATCCCCAGTCGTTGATGTATTCTTGTGTGCGTTTCTCGTGAAGACGGTCAAGCCCATTTATTACGTCGTATGCTAGATCTTCAGGAGACCTCTCGATTACGGGGAAAAAGTTTGACACGACGGTTACATGGTTTGTTGTCGACCTCTTCATCTTTATCCATCCCAGAGGAACTACATCCTTGGAGACAGGCTTTATTTTCACAGGCAATTGTAATTTGTCAAGAAAATTA
>Ga0214921_10010913_pt1 | contig 11147 bp, 10 predicted proteins | sample LL1505_MetaG_FD_177992 | JGI IMG/M metagenome (GOLD analysis project Ga0214921, IMG submission 177992) | Freshwater microbial communities from Lake Lanier, Atlanta, Georgia, United States - LL-1505 | ecosystem: Environmental > Aquatic > Freshwater > Lake | place: USA: Georgia | collected...
ATAACTGATTCTACATAAGCTTGACGTAAATCAGTATAACCCATTCCATCACTACTAAAGAGTGAACCAGAAGTAAAATTACTATCATAAGACATCAAAGAAGATCCCCCGAATGTAGATGCATATGGATCACTCACACCATTATAGCTAGTAAGAGTTTGCACTTCCTTTTTTCTTTTTTCCATTTCGGCAGCCATATTGGACTTTGTTACATTGGGAGTGTAAACAATATCGTCATCTGATTTGAGCCAACTACCATAACCAGTTTGGTTAGCGTCTTCCAACTTGTGTTTCTCAAACTGATCATTAAACCACTGATTAAAATTTTTAGATTCTTTGAGGTCTTTTTTGTTTTCAAACAATTTGTCTAAAACGGTTCCATTATTGGAATCAAAATATTCATTGGTAGTTTGTTCCACTTTTTTATTGGTTTTATTTTGAAATTCATAGATTCCCACTATTTTCTGATAAGCCTTTGAAAAGAAAATAAAATACTTTTCATCAAGACGGGATTTATCAGGATGTGTTTTCAAGACAATTTTTCTACACTCTTTCATAACATCTTCGGTAAGATTCATGCTTTTAAGCCCAAAAAGTTTAAATAATTCTTCTCTGGAATAACTATCAATATTTAAATCCAAACTTTCATATCCTGACTTATTATATGTAACAGCTATGTTTCTCTCTTCATTGGGATTGCTAAAAGGATTTACTCCTGCAAAAGGATCCGCAACATAACTATTACCAGCCTCTTTAATTTTAACACCCCCTTTGTTGCATTTTGTCATGGAAGCCTTGTTTTTATTGGAATTATTTATAATGTCATTTATAGATCTTCCATTGTTAGGTTGCATTACTAATTAATTATATTATTTTTATTTAAATTATAAACTGCAAATATAATTATTTTTATATTTTATGTTTTGTATATTTTTATATTACAAAAAATGGTTTAAAAAATATCATATAATAAAATAAATGTTGTATAGAAAAGGATTATTACCAACAAAAAATCGTTTCTTAATGGTAAGACACGGCGAATCTATTTGGAATAAAGATAGTAAATTTACAGGTTGGACAAATATTCCTTTGACAAATAATGGAAGAAAAGAAGCTACTTTAATTTCTCAAACACTGATAAAACATAATATATGTCCAAATATAATATTTACGTCTGTATTAGATAGGGCAATAGAAACTTCAAATATAATTAAAAATGAATTAAATAAATTTAACAAAATAGATGTTCCTATGTATACATCATGGCGGTTAAATGAGCGACATTACGGAACTTTAGAAGGAATACCAAGACAATATATTCGTGACTTATTTGGTAGAAAATATACAAAATTAATTCGGTGTAATTATAATATAAAACCGCCAATTGTTCGCGATTATGCTTATAATGATAAAGAATATAAAATTTATAGAAATTGTTATTTTAAAACGGTGAAATATGGTGAGTCAAAGGAAAATGTATTAGAGAGAATGTTACCTTATTATGAAAATGATATTTTATATACATTAAATGAAGAAAGATTGCCTCTAATAGTTACACATAAGCATACAGCTAGGGTATTAATGAAGCATCTATTAAAAATCAATGACGAAGAATTTGAAGATTATGAATTACCAGAAAAGAAAATAATCATGGTATACCTAAAAGATGATTTAAGTTATGATACGCATAAAGAATTAGAATTTTATAATACAGATAAGAAAAGCGAAAAAAGTAAAAGAAACAATAAACAATAAACAATAAACAATAAAAACCCAAATATTATTAATTATAAAAAATAACATAGAAATAAATGATGTAAAATATAAAATGGCAAACATGTGTTTTATATTTTACGTGTATGTGTTAAATTACTTATTGTATAATTCTTCCAATGCATTTATGATAAACAACAATTTATTAAACCATAAAAATAAATTTGCAGAAGTAGATAAAAATAGATATAACCCTTTTTCAAAAAAATATTTACAGGAGCTTTCTTCAAGAAAAAATAATAGTGAAAATGGCGTTATTATTGTTAGAAAATATCCACTAGTCAAACCAAGTTTTTACGAAGAAATCCGAAGATTAAACTCTAAAAATGTAACTCTTCAAAATGAGAGTATATTGGGTTTGTATAGCAAACAGTTTCATAATGGAACAGAAGATGAAACAAACGAACCCAATGACGATGATGAAGATGACGAAAGTAGACCTAAGCTGCGTATTATTTTAAATAAAAATAGTTTTTTAAGATCGCTTGGAATTGAAATGGAAAATGAAGAAAACGATCAGTCAAATGGTCAATCACTAAGTAATGGACATTTTGATGAAGATGAAGATACTGGAAGAAGAAGATATGTTGAAACTCCAAATTCAAAATCCAAAAATTTTCAAGTCATTAAAAAGTTTAGCACCTTATTCAAAGATGTAGGCGGCTATGAAAATGTGAAACAAGAACTAATGCAATGTGTTGATATTTTAAGAAACTATCAAAAATATAGAAAATACAATGTGAGAATACCAAAGGGGCTCATATTGGAAGGGCCTCCAGGAACAGGCAAAACTCTATTATCCAAGGCATTGGCGGGCGAGGCAAATTGCAGTTTTATTCCGGTATCTGGTTCTGATTTTCAAGAGAAATATGTAGGAGTGGGCTCTGCGCGAATTAAAGAATTATTTGAATTGGCAAAGAAAAACATTCCTTGTATTATATTTATTGACGAGATTGATGCTTTGGGTAGAAAAAGATCAACTGATGGAGAAAGTTCATCAAGTGAGAGAGACAGCACATTGAATTCTTTATTGGTTGAACTAGATGGTTTTAAAAACAATACAGGTATTTTTTTAATAGCAGCCACAAACAGAATTGATTTATTAGATACTGCCTTAACGAGACCTGGTAGAATTGATAAAAAAATATTTATCGGTCTTCCAGATAGTAATACTAGAAAAGAGATTCTTAAAATCCATATCAATGGCAAACCATATTGCGATACCATTGGAATAGATGATTTGGTAGAAGTAACTGAAGGATTTAGTGGTGCGCAAATAGAAAACCTATTGAACGAGGCAATGTTGAATGCGTTACGACTAAATAATACGCAATTTTGCTACAAGGATTTTGATTTTGTATTAAATAAAATGATGGCTGGTTGGCAACCAAATGAACATGAATTTACAACTGATATTATTGATCACATTGCTATACACGAGATGGGACATGCTGTGGTTGGATTATTATCAAAACACCATTCCAAGGTTTCAAAAGTGATTATCAATTTATCTTCACCAAAGAGTCCAGGTTATACTGTATTTGAAGGTTCAACGAGTAACATTTATATTCGGGAGGCATTATTTGAACATTTGATGATCTTATTGGCTGGAAGAATTGCCGAAGAAGTATTTTATGATGTTTCGGTAACAACTGGTGCTATAAATGATTTTGAAGAGGCGTTGAAGTTAGCAGAGAAAATGGTTATTTATTATGGTATGGGAAATAATATAATATACCCTAGTTTTAGTGAAAAATACAAAGAAATGATTGATAATGAAGTAGTTAAATTATTAAATGATGCTTATAAATGTGCCAATATTATTATTCAAAATGCAAAGGAGTTTATTCATGAAACATCGGAAATTTTAAAACAAGATAAAATAATAAAGGTAGATGCATTAAATGAATTAATTCAAACCAAGTACAAGTATTTGGAAGATGTAAAAATAGAATTTGAATAAATCAACCTTTTGGAAAGGTTGAGCCAAACCCTACAAGCTTTTTATATATTTGTCTAATATAGACAGTCTAATTTTTATATGTATATATTTTCACTAAATCTTATAGAAAATATATATTAATGGGTATACTTATAATGGTAAGGAGGAGGTAAATTATTTGAGTTGTTGAAAAGCCATGAAGGCTGCACACAAGAAAAATCGCTTCTATAACCCTCTTTTAACCCTTTATTTATGTAAGCAAGTATTAAAAAACAAATTATAAATAAAATAGCGCATATTGCCCATCTTTTCATATTACTCATTATATAATATTTATATATATTATATAAAATTAAATATATTTTTTATTTTTGAAAATAGTTATATTATTTTTCCAATACAGTTTTTTCAACGCATAATTAAGATAATATTTATGAAACATGAAAGGTATCCATTTACATACAGGGATCATAGTATGACGATTGTTATTTTCATTATAAAACTTTTTTTTATAAAAAATATCGGCTTGGCTAAAGTTTGCAAAAGTATAACAATTAAAGCCGTCAAAATTTTGACTATTCCCTTTTTTTTCAATACATAAATATACATTGTTGTACCATGGTTTTTTGTCTTTATTTTCGTTGTTATCTCTATTTTCGTTGTTATCTCTATTGTTATCAGGATAAGATAAAGCACTTTCCGTTAAACTTGCCATTATTATTGTAAATCATTTTATATCTTTAAATGATTTACAATTTAACCTTTTCATAAAGGTTATAACGAAGTAAGAACCAAACAATTTAAAAAATATTCTTTGTTTGGCTCAACCTTTCCCAAATGTTGATTAGATATCTAATGAAACCGTATTACTTGCAGATTTCTTACGACGTCCACTACGTTTGGGCATATTACCTTCTGTTTGAAGTTCTTTTAAGTCACTGATACTAATTGTGCTATTATCATTTTGCACTGATGATACAGGTTCTTGAATATTAATGGTCTTTGTTTTTAATCCTGAGAGAATATCAGTAATATCGCTAGGTCCTTTCATATCAGGACGGTGTACAGCTCTTTTACTAGTTCTATCTTGAAAATCAGGTCTTTCAAAATTCTCTCGCAAGCTAATGCCATCATCAAGACCTGAAGGGAAACCGCGACTCATATTTAAATCAGGTCTTGCAAAATTATTATTGCCGGGTCTTCCAGAAGGAGGCGGAACAGAATTTGGACCTTGAGTAGCCATGGGTGGTGGTGGACCCATACCAGAGCCAGCTCTTCCAGAGTCATTCATAATACCACTCATGAACCCAGAAAATCCAGGATTGTTTTGCCCCATTGTATTCACTGCAGCAGATTGGAATGAACGCATTAAATCAGGGTTTTGTCTTAAAATATCATCCATTCCGGGCATAGCGGATTTAAACATAGTATTTGTCATATGAACCATCATTGCACTTCCTCCAAGTTGGAATAAAAGCTTCAATTCGGGTGCCATTGATGCCTTGCTCTTGTATTTTTCGTGTAGTTCTCCAAAAATATCATCATAATCAGTAATGTTTTCTTGTATTTGTTCACTCCATCCATCAAGTTTAACATCAAAAGGATCAAATTTTCCGTTTAAAAATTCAATACCATTTATGACAGCCATCAGCATATTACCCTGGAATTTCACTGAATTTTGTTTGGATTTTTCCTCCATAATAGTTTCGTATTCACCCATCATTTCCTGTAAGGAAGATTCCATATTATATTTTTTGGATAACTCAACACCCTTCTTTTCCAGACCCTCCAACCTTCTAAGAAACTTAAACTTCTCTCTTAGTAGTTCATCCTTGGACATTTTTGGTTCCATTGGAACTGATTTATCGGGGTTCATAGGAATATTATTAAATTTACTAAACCCGTCCCATGTTTTATTATCATTTTCAGTTTGCGCAGTAGATTGACCAAGAGACGAGTCGCTACCGCCGCCAAATTTAACAGACTGCTCTTCAAAAGAAACACTGGGTTTGCTAAAAAAATCGGATTTAGGTTTATAGCTATTTGAAGGAATATCATCAACTAAATTATTTAATTCATTTTCTAAATTATTTAAATCATCAAATTCAATATCACTGCTTGGCTTGCTATTTTCCTTAATTCTATCATTCATTAATAATTCTAAACCACCTCCAAAGTTACTAGATTTTCCAAAACTATCATTATTACCAAAGTCTCCATTATCAAAATTGAGTTCAGTTATTTCCATTATATCTGCCATATCTATTCATTAAATAGAACATTTAATTTTAAGTATTACGAATTGTAAATATATATTTTTAAAAAGTAATTAAACATATATTTTATTTTTGCTTTATTTTTTAGATTTTACATGTTTTTTACCTTTAGATTTTTTATACTTTGGATTACGCCTTCTTCCACCGCTTAGTGCAGCTTCATCTTGTATTTGACTAGCAAAACTATTTCTAGTAGGAGAATCCCAGTAACCACTTTCAGGACTGGCGTCAATATATCCGGAACTTTTTGGTGAAGAAAAGGTATTTATTAGATATATGGCTAGAGGTAAAATAATAAAAAAGAATCCCAAGGCAATACTTAACCCTATAATTGAACCTGTTGAAAACCCCATTTAATATATAAAAATATTTTATACTATTTTATACTATTTTTATGCTATTTTTAGATAGATCCTTTTATAATTTTTTATTGTTTAAAAACCACATACCTTGTAAAAAAGAATCAGCTAAATCATCCTTTTTTTTATGTTGATTAAAGTAATCAATGTGCTCATTAAATTTAAACTCTTTTGTTAAAATTTCTAAACATTTTTCAATCCCGAGTTTTTTTCTATCACTATATTTTGTTTTTGTATCCTTAGTCTCCTTAGTGTCCTTACTACAAAAATCCTTTAACTTATTCGCAGCTGAAATAAACTCAATATGAGATACATTTAAATTTGCCATAACAAAGTATTGAACTATCATACCTTGAATGGTTTTCATTCTTGTGGCAATTGGACTAATTTGATTTTCAATAATAACATAATCAATTTGTCCTTCATTTTCAAATAATTTATTAAATTTGGTTTTTATATTTATTCCAATATTAAACAAGTCTACATCGGCTGCATTCTTGCTTTCTATTGTTTGAAAATAATTAATATTAATATAATCGTTAATCAGTTTTATCAAATCCACTTTTTTAACTTTGGTTTCATATTTAATATTATGACTATCCGCTATTTCATATAGTTTTACTATTTTTTGTTTATTAATAAAGGCTGGTTTTTGCTCACATCCTGGAATTTGCAATTGCTGCTTTTTAGAATGTTTCAAACAATAACATTTATCATCTTTTTTAAATTTGGCGGGTTTATTACATAAAACATTTTTATCAATAAAACAACAATTTACAATGTCTTCTTTTTCAGAAATATTAATTATATCCCATTTGGTTATCTTGAAATGTTGTGAATCATTCGTTTTTTCAAAAAGACAAAATGCTAAATTTTTAATACCAACATCAATAGAGAGAATCTTCATATAATAATAAATTATAAAAACTTATCATTATATTGTTTGCAAAGAATAATTTAAATTTTAATATTGCTTTAAACCGGGAATACTAGCATTTTGGTAATCCATAGGATTAATAGATGGCGCCATTAATCTAGAATTTAATTGTTCGCGAGATAAGTAAGGATTTTTCAAGTCACTATTACAGTAACCATAACCTGGTCTGCTCGTATCAAAAACACCTTTAAATTTGTATGGGACATTGGCTGAAGGAGTGCGGTCAGACTTAATATGAGGATCAAGACCTAAATCATAACAAGCTTCCATATTATTGTAATTCATAATTTGAAGACCATTATGTTGCAAATATTGTCTGTATTTCCAATTAGATTGAATACCCTCTTGTTTTTGAATTCTCTCATTGACTACAGCGTCAGGTTGCCACGAAGCATAATTTCTTCCGTCTGCCATAATTGGCGGAAAGTTAAAATTGATATTATTAGAACCACTATAACACGTACTCCAACTCATATTATTATATAATCACAAGATAAAAATCTTATTCAACTCCAAGCAATTTAAGTAAATCTTGCTTCTTTAATTTTGAAGAATCTGTAGACAATCCTTTTTCAGCAACAATACTTCTTAGCTTTGGTAAGGATAATTTTTTATAATCAAGAGATTCATTGTTTGTAGTTTCTTCTAAATTAATATTAATTGTTTTAAAGTCGGTCGTTAGTAAATTCTCATCATTTGTTTCTTCAGCTAATGCTAAATCCCCATTTAATTCTACAGATTGCGAATCCAAAACTTCTAATACTTCTAAATCTTCAACATCTTCCAAATCCTCTTTTGTGTGCTCATTATTTTCAAACAAATCATTTGTAATATTTAATTTCAAAACTTTAATATCATTATGCGATGTAACGTCGTCATCGTTGGTTTCAAGTAATTCCTCAATAATATCATCATCAGAATCATCTGAAACAGAGTCTAATTCGCTGCCATAAGATTCGGTTTCGGAATCATCACTGTCATCTGAAACACTAATTAATTTATTTTCTTTTTTCTTTTCATTGCGAGATTCATCTTCGTCTTCTTCGTCTTCATCTTCGTCTTCATCTACGTCTTCTCCGTCTTCTTCCAGTTTACCGGTTTGGTCGTCGTCTTTTTGCACACTTTGTTGAAAGAACCTACCTGAACCGCCAAATGAAGTCATCGCCAAGTGATTCATACCCATTTTAATATCATTCGTTTCTTCCGCTAAAGTGGAAACAAGACTTAACATGGACGCAACTTTATGATTTTGTTCTCTTATTTTAGTTTCAAAATAAACTACAAGCAAAGCAGCTACTAATACTAATATTCCTAAAAACATAAAAAAAGTAGGATTAAATAAATCAGCTAAGGATGCCATTGTATTACAAAAAGATTATATAAATAAATTTTTTTACTAACGAATTACTAGATACTATAAAATATACAATATACAAAATATACGAATAGTTATAATCTATAAATATAAACATTACTAGCTTTGTTCCAAGACATAGGAACTTGAATAGTATGTAAAAATTCTCCGAATAGTTCATCTGGTTTTTTTGAACAACACACAATTGTTCCACTCGGCAAATCCTTTTGTAGTTTCTGGAAAATATTGTTTATACCAGAAACATCAAAACATAAATTACTAAACCAAATAAATATTTGTTTATTTGTATAATCTTCAAAATCTACATCAAAAATGTTTTTATGTAATAGTGTAACTTTATTCGCGTATTCAAATGCAAGACCCGTCTTAAGAGTTTCGGCGTCTTCATGACGCTGTTTTACTAATTCTACACCTAAAACATCTTTAATTTTTGGTAGGGCGGCCATATACATACACAATTTACCACGCCCTGATCCTAAATCCATAAAGCAATTAATCTTGTTATTGTAATTTTTTGATATAAAGCTGTATAATTTTTGAATACCATCATATTCCATCTCTCCATAGGTAATATTAACACCACTATACAATGAACTATCTTCTACATTTCTATCAAATTTGCAACTTGGGTATAAATTTTTTAATTGAATAATATAATTTTTCTTTGTTCCCTTGTGAGGATTACGTCGCATTCGTCTTGTTAGCATATAAATATCAAAATAAAAATAAATTAATATTTATACCCAAATAAATTTATAACAGATTAAAATTTATAAAGGGTTAATAGTATTATCAATAATTTCTTTAGGATAATTCATTTCAGTTAACACATTTATTCCACCTTTTACTTCTGATATACCTTTATCCAATTTATAAGTATATTTAATTCTGTTTCCATTTTTTTCTGTTATCATCTTAAAGTTTTCAATACCTTCTATCTTATCCAATTTTTTACATACTTTTACAAAATGCGTAGTAAGTAAGCTAGTGACTTTTTTGTATTTTTGTAAATAAAGCATAAAAGCAGTCGCGCTTGTTTCAGCTTCTTCAGGATTTGTGCCAGAGTATAATTCATCAAATACACAAAAATGTTCTTCTCTCTTATTTTCATTTATGATGTCTAAAATTTCTTTACATCTTCTGGCCTCTGCTTGAAATAAACTATCGCGACCGGATGTATCTGGAATATTCAAATAACAATGTATATGTTTAAATGGTGCAAGTTGAGCGGATTCATAGAAACCACAACCAAACTGCTGCGTAAATATAATATTGATTAATGTAGATTTTAGAATTGTAGTTTTTCCAGAAGCATTGGGTCCAGTTATGATTTTATTTTTATTAAATTTAATTGTATTTTTAACAGGATTAACATTTTTTAAAGAAGCATAATAGCTCTTGTTAAATCTGCCTTTTTTATTATTTTTAATGAATGTTGCAAAACTAATCTTTCTCTCTACAATATTCTTTTGGAGTCCTTTTAAACAATCAATATATCCATTGAACCCAATTGAATACAATATAGCATCATCATATAAGGAATCAGTATGCAATTCATAAAAGTATTTAAGTACCTTTCCAATTTCAGTAATTTTACCTATATTGAACAAACTATATTCAGAAATGTTTTGAATTTTGTTATGTATCTTTTCTAGAATTTGTTTTCTCTCCTTGAGAGTAGCATTAAATAGATGATGTGTAGTTAAATTTTCTGCATAGGTAAGATAATTATCCATAGAATTCAATGTTACGTTTAAATATGCTTTTATCTCTCTAAAATGGTTATGTATAGTTTTCATATTTTCATTAAATCTTACACAAACCATTACATTTTGATAAATAGAAAACAAATAAAATGCAACCGAAACAAGTATGTATATTTGGTCTTGAAATGTTGTTTGAGAGAAATTAACTGTTAAGAGCTTACCAATCGCATTAGATTGAGCGACAACTTTAAGCACATCAATGTATTCATTAATTGTAATGGGTAATCCTTTGATTTTAAGAACAACAAATGGAATAATTAATATTATTATAGGGACTAATAGAGAGAAGACTGGTGAAAATAAATTATAGAGACTCATAAATTGCAAGAAAATCTCAGAATTATTTAGAAATTCAATCATTTCCCAATCAAGGTAGTAATATTTCTCTCTAAATCCATAATCAATCTTTAATTCATTCCATATATCTATGATATTTTTGTAGTTGGGAGATATATCTGTATAGATAGTTTCAGGTGATACAAATTCCTTGATAAGTTTTTGATTATCGTTTAAAAAATGAATATCATTTGTATAATACGTAGAAATTTGTTCTGTTAGCTTTTTTGATACATCATTGTCATTATCAAAGTAAAAAGAATATATTGTGCTACATGAAGCATCAAATGTATTTGTAAGCTCTAAATCGGTTATAATATTTTTTTTTAGCTCTACTTTATCATTATTATAATAAATAGGCATCTTAAAATGATTATTAATTT
>Ga0214921_10010914_pt1 | contig 11146 bp, 8 predicted proteins | sample LL1505_MetaG_FD_177992 | JGI IMG/M metagenome (GOLD analysis project Ga0214921, IMG submission 177992) | Freshwater microbial communities from Lake Lanier, Atlanta, Georgia, United States - LL-1505 | ecosystem: Environmental > Aquatic > Freshwater > Lake | place: USA: Georgia | collected 2015-05-28
TTGTGATTTACTCGCTATTCCAGTACCGCGGATTAGCCATTGTCACAATCGGTTCACTAGTTGTCGCGGCTACTCTGACCTACCTAGTGATCGCGGTTCTCTCTTGGCGTCAGGGCTACAGACTCTCGCTGTCTGGTGTAGCAGGTTTGATTGTTGCAATCGGTATCACCGCTGACTCCTTTATCGTTTACTTCGAACGCGTTCGAGACGAACTTCGCGAAGGTAGACCGCTGTCGGCAGCGGTCGAATCGGGTTGGCGTCGAGCCGTGCGAACAATCATCGTCTCAGATGGCGTGAGCCTCCTCGCAGCCGTCACCCTATACATACTCACCGTTGGTAACGTTCGTGGATTCGCTTTCACGCTGGGGCTGACGACGATCATCGACCTAGTTGTGGTAGCGCTGTTCACTCACCCTCTCCTACAGCTACTCTCGAACACCAAGTTCTTCTCGAGCGGCCACAAGTGGTCTGGATTCCAAATCCAGACAACGGCCGGTTACATAGGTCGCGGTCAGTTCAGGGTGGCATCGAGTGTTTCTGAATCCAAAGTGCTCAAAACCTCGAGAGAAGCCACCAGGCGACAGAGCATCGCGGAACGTAAAGCTGCTGCTTCCAACGACACACAGAAGGGGGAGTAGTAATGGGTCGTTATTCAGATCTAGGAAACTCACTTTACAGCGGCGAGAAGTCGATAGATTTCATCGGCAAGCGCAAAATTTGGTACATGGTCGCCGCGGTCATAGTCGCCTTGTCAGTCATCCTGCCTATCGCCAGAGGATTCACCTTCGGCATCGAATTCCGCGGCGGAAGTGAATTCCGTGTTAGCGAAGCCGCAAACCTTGGTAACAAACTGGCCGAGGATGCCGTTCACAGTGTTCTGGCGACTTCCGAACCTGTGATCACCACCATTGGAGCTAACGACCTCCGCATCCAAACCGAAAAACTAACGGATGTGCAAGCCGAAAGTATCCGCACATCACTTGCTTCGGCATACAAGGTTGAATCGAGTGCGGTTTCAAGCAGCTTCATCGGGCCATCCTGGGGGCAAGAAATTACCACCAAGGCCATCACCGGTCTGGTTTGGTTCGTTATTTTGGCTGCAATCCTGATGGCTCTGTACTTCAGAACCATCAAGATGTCTATGGCGGCAGTACTAGCGCTGCTGCACGACCTGATTGTCACGGCTGGAATCTATGGAGCTTTGGGCTTCGAGGTTACTCCCGCAGCGGTCATCGGGTTCCTGACCATCCTTGGTTACTCGCTCTACGACACCGTTGTGGTTTTCGACAAGATTCGCGAAAACACTCTGGAGGTTGAACACAGCGAGACTGCAACGTTCGGTGAGCGCGTTAACCTGGCCATTAACCAGACCTTGGTTAGGTCTATCAATACCTCGGTTGTTGCGGTGCTTCCGGTTGCTGCGATTTTGTTCATTGGTTCGGTATTCCTCGGAGCCGGCACATTGAAGGACATCTCCTTGGCTCTTTTCATCGGAATCATTGTTGGAACCTATTCGACTATTTTTATCGCGGCGCCCGTTTATTCTCACCTTCGTGAAGGGGAACCACTCTATGCGAAGGCCGCCGAAAAAGTGCTGGCCAACCGCTAAGGTTCATACAGTTTCAGCGCATTTTGCACAAGTGAGGTTTTATGACCGACGCAACGCCAACAGGTTCGATTGGAGCGCTTCGTAGCGGTCTATCGAAGCTGTTCGCACGCAGCGCGGTCTACTCAAACGAGTTGACCGAACTGATTAAGACCGTCAAAGCGAACCATCCGAAGTCTGACTTGACCATTATTGACCGAGCCTTCGTCGCAGCCGACGCGGCACATAGCGGTCAGTTGCGCAAATCTGGCGAGCCATACATCACCCATCCGCTTGCCGTGGCTCAGATTCTGGCTGAACTGGGCATAGGACCAACCACTATCGCGGCCGCCCTCCTTCACGACACGGTAGAAGATACCCCATACACACTTGACATGGTTAGAAGTGACTTCGGCGAAGAAGTAGCAATGTTGGTTGATGGTGTGACAAAGCTCGACAAAGTTAAATTCGGAGACGCCGCGCAAGCCGAAACAGTTCGCAAAATGGTGGTCGCTATGTCCAAGGACATCCGAGTTCTGGTCATCAAACTTGCTGATCGACTGCACAACGCTCGTACCTGGGGCTTTGTCTCGCCAGAGTCGGCCAGACGCAAGGCACAGGAAACGCTAGAGATTTACGCACCGCTTGCGCACCGGCTCGGAATCAGCGCGATGAAGTGGGAGCTCGAAGACATCAGCTTTTCGGTGCTGTATCCAAAAGTTTATGAAGAGATAATCAACCTCGTTCAACAGAGAGCGCCCAAGCGAGACGAGTTCATAGCCAGCGTTATTGGATCTATTGAGGGCGATCTGCGCGAGATCAAGATCAAGGGCAAGGTAGACGGTCGACCCAAGCAGTTTTACAGCATTTACCAAAAGATGGTTGTCCGCGGCCGAGAGTTCGATGACATCTACGACCTGGTAGGCATCCGTATTCTGGTTGCTTCGGTGCGCGACTGCTACGCAGTTTTGGGAGCGATACACGCCCGCTGGAACCCGGTTCCCGGTCGCTTCAAAGATTACATAGCGATGCCGAAGTTCAACCTTTACCAGTCTCTACACACAACCGTGATTGGGCCTAATGGTCGACCGGTCGAGATTCAAATTAGAACGCAAGAGATGCACATGCGCGCTGAGTACGGTGTTGCAGCGCATTGGAAATACAAGGAACAGGCAGGCCGCACAGGCACGAGCGATGAAGACCTGGCTTGGGTTAAACACCTCACCGACTGGCAGGCCGACACGCAAGATCCGCGGGAGTTCTTGGATAGTTTGCGTTACGAAATCGGCGCGAAGGAGGTTTACGTTTTCACTCCGAAGGGTAAGGTGGTCGGGCTGCCGGCGCAGGCTACCCCGGTTGACTTCGCCTATGCCGTGCACACCGAGGTGGGCCACCGCACTATGGGCGCAAAGGTTAACGGCAGGCTGGTTCCGCTCGAAAGCGAACTGCACTCGGGTGATGTCGTTGAGATTTTCACATCAAAATCTCTCGATGCAGGGCCCAGTAAAGACTGGATGGGATTTGTTCGCTCACCAAGAGCGAAGAGCAAGATCAAGGCTTGGTTCTCTGCCGAACGTCGCGACGACGCCATCGAGCAGGGCAAAGATCTGCTCGCCAAGGCGATGCGCAAGCAAAACCTCCCGCTTCAGCGGTTGATGAGCGCAGATAGCATCGTAAAACTCGCTCTAGATCTCAAATATTCGGATGTCGAGTCGCTTTATGCTGCGGTAGGCGACGGGCATGTTTCACCTCAATCGGTGATCGAGCGTTTGACTTCGAGTCTGAACGATGACGAAGACGAGAACGATTCGGCATTCGAACTGCCCAGGCATGCATCAGCGGAACGTGCGCGGTCTGACAATGCCGGCGTGTTGGTGCGTGGTGACTCGGATGTTATGGCCAAGCTCGCCCGATGCTGCACGCCCGTACCTGGTGACGAAATCGTAGGCTTCGTTACTCGCGGGACTGGCGTGTCTGTGCACCGAGTCGATTGCCGCAATGTAGAGGACCTTCGCAAGCAGCCCGATCGCATCATGGATGTTGCCTGGGCTACCAACAGCCAGAGCTTGTTCCTCGTCCAGATACAAATTGAGGCACTCGACCGTGGCGGTTTGTTGTCGGATGTAACCAGGGTCTTGGCCGAGCACCGCGTAAACATTCTCTCGGCGTCGGTGTCGACAAGATCAGACAAGGTTGCCCTCAGCCGCTTCGTCTTTGAGATGGGCGACGCTCAACTACTAGACCACCTGCTGAGTGCGGTCAGGCGCATCGACAACGTCTACGACGTTTACAGGGTTAAAAACTCTTAACCAAGACGGCTACTTAGAAGCAGCCACAACCTTGAGCCAAGATTCACGGGCTGCAAGTGCCTCTTCTGCAGCAGCGATCTTTTTAGCATCCTTCGAAGTTTTGGCGGCAACCAATTCGACCTGGAGTTTGGCAATCGACTCTTCTAGCTGCGTCAAAACCGAGTCGGTGCGTGCCTTGGTTGCAGGGTCCGACTTGCGCCATTGCTCAGACTCTGCGTCGCGAACCGCACGCTCAATAGTGCGCAACTTGTCGTCAAGTTCACGAACCTTGTCTTTGGCGACGCGTCCCGCAGCCTCCCAGCGCTTTTGGATGTCCTGCAAAGAACGCTTCGCAGCTGCAAGGTCTTTTGCAGGATCAATGGCTTGAGCTTCCTTCAGGATCGCAAGTTTTGCCTCGAGGGCAGCAGCGTGGCCAACAGATTGCTCTGCATCTCGCGCCGATCTGGCAGCATAGATTGCGTCACCCGCTGCCTTAAAACGCTCCCAGAGGGCGTCGTCACTCTTCGACGTGCTGCGGCCAGAAGCCTTCCAGGTTTCCAACAACTTGCGATAATCGAGTGAGGCATCGGCACCCTTTGCGACAAGGGCTTCTGCCTGGCTCACCAATTCGAGTTTTTTAGCCTTGACAACTTTCGAGGCTGCGTCGACCTGTGCGAAGAATGCACGCTTGGATGCCTCGAACTTTGTGCGGGTAGCGCTGAAACGTTTCCAGAGCAGGTCGGCCTCAGACTTTGGGGGTCGAGGCCCACTCTTTTGCGCTTGCTGCCACTCTTCGAAGAGAGCGGCCATTTCGGTGGATGCGGTTTTCCAAATAATCTTGGAGGCGTCCTTGGCAAGAATCGCCTCGGCTTTAAGTACGATCGCTTCACGAGCCACTAGAGCTGCCGCCGCGGCAACTTTCTGCGATTCCAACTTCGCCGCACGCAGTTGGGTAATCGAGGGTTGAACCTTGGCCAAGCGTTCCCGAAGGGATGCGAGATCGCCAACGGCTGCTGGTTCTTTCAGGTCTGCTTCTAGCTTGGTGAAAGACTTCTCTATACTTGCGGCATCGGCTCCGGATTTGATTCTTTGCTCAAGAAGTCTTACCTGTGCTGCTAGGTCTTCAAAACGCAAAACATAGATTGCCAGAGCCGCTTCGGCATCCATGCCTGGCACCTGCCCGACTCGTCTTTCGGTCGAGCCTTCAACAACGAAAACGTTGCCCTCTGCGTCGACTTTTCCGAAATCTTTTGCGCTCGACATGTTTCTCCTGTTTTACCTAATTGAAATTTCTACTTGACTGAGATCTTCGACAGAACGGCGGGAGACTTGGGTTTGCCATCCGAAGTTCCAGCATCGCCGACAACGCCTTTTTGCGCCACGGCTAACACGCCTTCGAGTCCCGTCTTGATTCTGCCAAGTACGGTGTAGCCTCCGGCGGAATCACGCGGAAGAGCAGTCGTGTTGTAAACGATAAAGAATTGCGACCCCATGGAGTAAGCGTTGTTACCCTGTCGCGCCATCGCTATCACCCCGGGAAAGTATGTATCGTCAACAGGTACATTCTCGAGTGGCCCCCAGCTGTAACCGGGCCCACCAGTGCCATCACCCTTAGGGTCGCCACACTGCAATACGAACATGTGACCCTCGGTCAAACGGTGGCATGAAGTGTTTTCGTAAAAACCTGACTTGGCGAGACTGATGAAGTTGGCTACCGCCTGCGGAGCTTTGGTGCCAAAAAGATCGAAGGTGATCTCGGTCTTATTGAGCGTCATGGAGCCGGTCCAGTCACGGTTCTCGGCGAGAGCTGGCGAAGGAACCTGCGAACCATTGGAGTTTGCAATAGTCGGTGTTGGGCTTGGCACGCCAGCTCCGACAGTGAAGTAGGCGAATTGGGAACCAACTGCTACCACGATCGCAACCAGGGCAACTATCAAAGACACTCTGTTGTCCCGCTTGCGTATGGCTACGCTGTCGCTCTGTGCGACGAGTTTGACTTCGTAATTCTTCAGACGGTCTTGAGCCGCCTTAGAAAGTTTGTCGTTCTTAGCCACGATTCCTCCGAGTTGATCACCTAAAGTCTAACGATTACGCGCAATCAGTTTTAGAGATTCGAGATGGTAGTTGACTTACTCTTAACCTCATGCTCGATCAGCACAGATTTCTAAGCAGTACGCCTCTAGCGGCTCGAATGCGACCAACGCGCCTTGACGAAGTGGTTGGGCAACCGAAGGCCCTTTCCAATGGCTCGGCTCTGCGTAGACTTGTGGAAACCGACCGACCTAAATCCAATTCGGTCATTCTGTGGGGGCCTCCGGGAACCGGAAAAACTTCTATTGCTAACTTGATTGCCTCCGAAAAGGCGGTCAACTTTGTTCAGTTGAGCGCGATTACCGCAGGTGTTAAGGAAGTCCGTGAGGCGATTGAATCGGCAAAAACCGACTTAGGTCTTTATCAGCGCCAAACGGTTTTGTTCTTGGATGAAATCCATCGTTTTTCCAAATCACAGCAAGACACTCTGCTTCCAGCGGTCGAAGCGGGCTGGGTCGTGTTGATCGCCGCCACTACCGAAAACCCATCGTTCTCGGTTATCTCACCGCTGCTTTCTAGATCTCTGGTTGTGCAACTAGAACCAATTTCGAGGGAAGCAGTCGCAGCAGTCATTAGAGCAACGCTGGAAGATAATCGCGGGTTCGCCGGCCAAGCGGAGCTCTCAGTCGAGGCCTTTGACACAATTTTGAGTTGGTCCGCCGGCGACTTGCGCAGAGCGCTCACCATCCTAGAAGCCGCGGCAGCCTCAGCCTTCGAGAAGATCACGGATGCGACCGAGATTGTGTCAATAGATCAAGAGGATGTGGTCGCCTCAACATCGCGATCTGCCAATCGCTACGACCGAGTGGGTGACCAGCACTACGACATCATCAGTGCCTTCATTAAATCGGTGCGCGGATCTGACGTCGACGCCGCCTTACACTATCTGGCAAGAATGATTGACGGGGGAGAAGACCCGAGATTTATCGCTAGACGCCTCATCATTTTGGCCGCAGAAGATGTGGGCTTGGCAGATCCGACCGCGCTTACCCTTGCCGTCGCCTGCGCAGAGGCGGTCGCCCTCATCGGAATGCCAGAGGGGCGAATACCTCTTTCCGAGGCGACCATCTATCTCGCTTTAGCTCCGAAGAGCAATTCCGCCTATCTGGCCATTAATGAAGCACTGGCCGACGTGGCATCAGGGCTTACACCGGCGGTGCCGGGTGGCATGCGGTCCACCGAAATCTCCACTGCTGCTGCCAAGGCCAGTGGTCAGGGGTACAAATATCCGCACGATGACCCCATCACGGTGCTGCAGCAGAGCTATGCAGACGACTCTGTGCTGGCAAAAAGCTACTTCAAACCCAAGGCAGTCGGCAGAGAGAGCTCATTTGTGGATCTTTGGGCGAAGTTGAAAGGCATCATTCGAAAATCTCTCTAGGCAGGCTAGCGTTTGTCGCCTTTGCCCTGCTAAACTTGCCAAGTTGTCAACCTGTCTCTCAATCGCGGCTGTGCGAGAGACAAAACGGTGATTCGCCTAATAGCCGGGGCGAACATGACTTGAAGAAATGCTGGCTCTAAAGCATTTCCCTTATCCGCTATAACCATCTTTGAAAGGACCACGTGTCTAAATCCACACGTACCCGCAGCAAGACTCGTTTGTCTCGCGCGCTCGGACTAGCCCTCACCCCGAAGGCTGCCAAATACCTAGAAAAGCGCCCGTATGCTCCTGGTGAGCACGGTCGCACCAAACGCAAGGCTGACAGCGACTACGCCGTTCGTCTTCGCGAGAAGCAGCGTCTTCGCGCTCAGTACGGTATTCGTGAGGCTCAGCTTCGCAACACCTTCCAGGAAGCCAAGCGCGCCGAAGGTCTAACCGGTGAGAACCTGGTTGAGCTTCTAGAGATGCGTCTCGACGCCCTGCTACTGCGTTCGGGTTTTGCCCGCACCATCGCTCAGGCCCGCCAAATGGTTGTTCACCGTCACATCCTCGTAAATGGCGAGCGTGTCGACCGCCCATCCTTCCGCGTGAAGCCTGGACAGTTAATCCACGTTCACCCTAAGAGCGAAGGCACCGAACCTTTCCAGGTTGCTGCTGCCGGTGGTCACGTTGACGTTCTTCCACCAGTCCCTGGTTACCTGGATGTTCAACTCGACAAGCTGCACGCAACACTCGTTCGTCGACCTAAGCGCTCAGAGGTTCCTGTGACCTGTGAAGTTCAGCTTGTGGTTGAGTACTACGCTGCACGATAGTTAAATCGAAGGAGTCCTGATGAGCATCGGAGATATCGCGGCACTTATTGCTGCTATCGCGTTTGCGGTGCTTTCACTTGCGGCCACGATACCGCTTATCAAGCTCGGCAGAACTGTCGACGAGGTCAGTGATTCGATCAAATCAATGACTGACGGAATCGAACCGGTGCTCTCGGGACTCGCAGAAACAGTCACAGAAACAAACAAGCAACTGGCGAAGATTGACAAAATCACAACCAGCGTTGAAGAGGTTACTCTCAACATTGCATCGCTCAGTGCTGTTTTTGCTAAAGCCGTCGGCGGCCCGCTAATGAAGCTGGCAGGACTCGGCGTTAGCCTTTCCAAACTACTCAAAGGCAAGAAGTAATCATGAAAAAATTATTCTGGCTCATTTCGGGCATCGCGGTTGGTATGGCAGTTGCCAAGCAGATCGAGACCAATCCAAAGGCTAAGGCCCTGGCCGAAGACGTAAAGCGCACTGCTTTCGAATTCGGTTCTGCCTTTGCAGAAGGCTTCGCTGAGCGTGAGGCCGAGCTCGACCCTGTTGCTGTGGCGCCGAAAGCTAAAGCAACTGCCAAAAAGCCCGCCGGCGCGTCGAAAACTGCAGCAAAGTAACCCGTGAAGACCGCTGAAATCAGGCGGCGCTGGCTCAACTTCTTTGAGTCGAAGGGCCACACCGTTGTTCCATCCGCATCGCTAATCAGCGAAGATCCATCATTGCTCTTCACCGTTGCCGGAATGGTCCCATTTATTCCATACATGAGCGGATTGGTGCCTGCGCCATATGGCCGCGCAACCAGCGTGCAAAAGTGTGTGCGCACCCTCGACATCGAAGAAGTGGGCAAGACCACACGTCACGGCACGTTCTTCCAAATGAACGGAAACTTCTCATTCGGTGACTATTTCAAGCGCGAAGCAATTGAATATGCCTGGGAGTTTTTGACATCTTCGCAGGAGGTCGGCGGCTTGGGTCTCGACCCACAGGTTCTCTGGGTGACGGTCTATGAAAACGACGACGAGTCGATCGGAATCTGGCGTGAGGTTGCCGGCATACCACTTGAGCGCATTCAAAAAAGAGGCATGAAAGACAACTTCTGGTCAACGGGGCAGCCCGGACCAGCAGGACCGTGCAGCGAAATCTATTACGACCGCGGACCGGAATACGGGCGCGAGGGAGGCCCCGAAGCCGACGAGGATCGCTACATCGAGATCTGGAACCTCGTGTTCATGCAATACGAGCGTGGCGCAGGTGGTGGCAAGGAGGATTACCCAATCATCGGGGAACTACCTAAGAAAAACATCGATACCGGTATGGGTCTCGAGCGAGTTGCATTCTTGATGCAGGGCGTCGACAATCTCTATGAGATCGACGAGGTACGCCCGGTGCTCGATCTGGCAGCGCAAATCTCAAAGAAGACCTATGGCAAAGCCGTAATCGATGATGTGCGTTTGCGCGTTGTGGCAGATCACGTTCGTTCTGCACTCATGCTCATCGGCGATGGGGTGACCCCAGCCAACGATGGTCGTGGTTACGTTCTACGCAGGCTGCTTAGACGGGTGGTTCGCTCGATGCGACTCCTCGGAGTAGACCAACCAGTATTTAAGGAATTGTTCACGGCATCGAAGAATGCCATGGTCGAGTCTTATCCCGAATTGGAACAAGAGTTCACTCGTATTTTGACCACGGCTGTGAACGAGGAAGAAACCTTTCTTCGTACCCTGGTTTCGGGTTCCGTGGTTCTCGAAGAAGCGCTTGCCACAACCCAGGCGAGCGGAGCAACGATGCTCTCGGGTGAAGCGGCGTTCTTGCTTCACGACACCTACGGATTCCCGGTCGACCTCACGCTCGAAGTAGCCGAAGAGAAGGGTCTCACCATCGATCGCGACGCATTCAAGGTGCTAATGGCCGAACAGCGCGATCGAGCCAAGGCGGATGCCAGAGAAAAGAAGCTCGGCGGCACCGACCTGGGCGTCTATTCACAGTTCAGATCGCTTGGCGTGACCAAGTTCACGGGCTACGAAGAGCTTGAGGTAGAGGCTAATGTCATCGGGTTGATCGCTGATGGAGTGTCGACTTCAAAAGCCTCGGCTGGGGATGTCATCGAGGTAATTCTTGACACCACCTCTCTCTACGCCGAATCCGGTGGTCAAGAAGCCGATTCAGGTCTCATCTTCGGAGACGGATTCGAGCTCGAAGTCTTGGATGTGCAGAAGCCGGTCAAGGGGCTGGTAACCCACAAGGTTCACGTTCGAAACGGTGAAGTTGGCATCGGTGCCAAGGCAACCGCCAGCGTCGATTACGACTGGCGCTTGGGCGCGTGCCAGGCGCACTCCGCAACTCACGTGGTGCATGCGGCTCTTCGGCAGGTTCTCGGCTCAACTGCGTTACAGTCGGGCTCCTACAACAAACCTGGCTATCTTCGCTTGGACTTCAGCTGGCAGCAGGCGCTATCGCTCGAGGCGCGGTCGGAGATCGAAGAGGTTTCAAATCTTGCCATTCGTGGCGACCTGGTTGTAAGCGCTCAGTTAATGAGCCTGCCGGATGCAAAAAAGTGGGGTGCAGTTGCATTGTTTGGCGAAACCTACGACGAACTAGTCAGAGTCGTGCAGATTGGCGGCCCGTGGTCTCGAGAACTTTGCGGTGGCACACACGTATCGCGTTCGTCCCAGATTGGTTTAGTTTCGCTGCTCGGTGATTCTTCGGTGGGCAGCGGTTCCCGTCGCCTAGAAGCTCTCGTTGGTATCGAAGCCTTCCGCTCACTGTCAGCCGAACGAGCTCTGGTATCGCGTTTGGTCGAAAGTCTCAAGGTCCCCCGAGAGCAGTTGGAAGAGAAAATCTCAAATACGGTCGATGAACTGAAGAGCGCTCAAAAGAAGCTTTCCACCGCCAACAGCGGTCGACTCCTGGAACTGGTCGGCCCCGCAGTCAACTCGGCAAGAAACGTCAAGACCTTCAAGGTTGTCGAAATCCGGCTTGGCGATCTCGACG
>Ga0214921_10010916_pt1 | contig 11141 bp, 10 predicted proteins | sample LL1505_MetaG_FD_177992 | JGI IMG/M metagenome (GOLD analysis project Ga0214921, IMG submission 177992) | Freshwater microbial communities from Lake Lanier, Atlanta, Georgia, United States - LL-1505 | ecosystem: Environmental > Aquatic > Freshwater > Lake | place: USA: Georgia | collected...
GGCAGTGCAAACAAGACATCGCGCAGTGCACGATTTGTGGCCAATTCGTCTGCCACTTTGCCTCTGAGCAATGGGTTGTTGTTGATGTCATCCGTTAAGTTGTAGCCGCCCTTGGGATTGTTTTGCTGAATAATTCTGACAATCTTTTCGGTCAAACCAGATGAATCTAGCTGAGATTTGAGGGATACATTTTCTTGAGACACCGCTGCTGTGGAGGTGTCGACATAACGGCGAATGCTCATGTCTCTGTCGCGAATTGACTGAGCCAAAGCAACCATCTGATCTTCGCTCATATTGAGCGCTTCACCAGATTCAGCGTCGGCAGTGCCGCTCACCAAGGCCTTGAAAACATCTTGGTGTGATTTCTCGAGCCGAGCTTTGCTGATTTGCAAGCTGATGGAGATGATTGAAAGAACAACTAGCGCCGTGGACAAGGAAGTGAGCGTGATGATGCTACCGCGAACCAGCATGCGCTGAAGCTTGGCAGAAATCGCAAAATACTGAAGGTCACCGTTTTGTTCAAAAATAATTCTTGAATCTTGGTAATCTTTGCGCCACCAATGAAGCAAAGTAGAGGGAAGCGACACAGCGCTTCGCCAAAGCAATTTTGCTAATTGCATGTCAGGGGCCGGTTAAACAGGCGCTGGGCCGTTGTTCAAAATTGCGGCCGCGTTCAACGTACCTTCAATGGCTTGAGTCAAAGTTCCTTCGATCTCACCACCTTTTTCAATTTCAATTTCGACGTAATGAATTTTGCCGGTGATCTTGCCAGTAGAGCGAATGATCAGGCTTTTCTCGCTCACCACCGTGTTGTGCAGTTGACCCCGAACGTCAATGACTTTGGCCGAGATGCGACCCGTGATTTTGCCAGTGGGGCCAATCAAAACTTCTTCAGCTGTTAAGTCGCCCTCAATGATGCCATTGACCACGGCTTTGGAGGGTATAAAAAACACCCCCTTGACGGTAACGCCATCGCCAATAACGACGCTTTCAAGTGAATCTGCTGGATTTGCCACGTTTGCTCCCTAATTGGGGAATTTTAGCAAATTACAAGCGCTTGAGTTTAGAAAACTTGTCAAGTAAAAGAGTACCTTTGAATTACTGCTCCATAACCATGCCAAGCTCAAAAGGAATATCGTCTAAACAGGCGCTGGTTTGTCCTTTGGGCCCGCGGTCTATAAACCGAATGGTCACCATAAGTTTGTTGCCATGGACTTCGGGCGTCGCTTTGAGTTTAGGGTCTACCCAAATTTGAACCAGTTTGCACTTGCCTTGTGGAATGCTTTGTCTAAACTCGCCGCCCTTGGCCACTAAACGAGAGTGCGATGCATTGCCCCGCGTAAGCCCCATCAAAAAGGCAACACTGTCTCTGAGGGGTTTGAAGAAATCTAGCCAATTCAACAAGTCTTCCCTTCGATCTTCGCCGCTGCGGTGTTGCCAAGCAAAATATCTAGGTGCATCAAACGGGCTGGTCCCGCCAGGCAGTCCCATGCCTTCTCGCAGTTTGTACAACCACTCATCGTCTGCAATCATGTGGGCCAATTTCTTTTTTTGCGAGAGCAGCGCCACGATATGTTGTTCAACCTGCGCTAACAGTTCGGTCAGAACCGTGACAGAAACTTTGGGGTTGCCTCGAAAGCCATTCAATTTGGCCTTTTGAGCATTCAGTTGGGCCAAGATTTGAGCGCTTAAGTCGAATTGATCGTCTAAATCAGCAATTTCAAAAAGGCACAAAAGGCAGAAGTGGTGGTCTATGGCAAAAAACCGATTGATCAGCACATCGACCCTAGAAAACAAGGTCTCAACCCGCAAGAAATTGCTGGTGAGTTCGTCAAGGGGGTGTTCAAAAAGTATCGCGGCCACTTTGCTGGGGGTCAATGTTCATTGCCTGAATCTGCCAATGATACCCGCCATTTTTGGCCACATTGTGCGTATCATTGGCACATTCGCCACTCCATTCACAGAAATCTATGACCGACATTGGCGCCAGCAGCAACTCATCTGAATCTGAAATCTTCTTCAGAATGACGGATCGTTTGCAGATGGAAAGCTGTGCCATGGCTGTGGTCAAAGATGGCAAGAGCGTGGTTATTTCCAGCAAAACCACAGAGCTGATCGATCATTTTGGCGCTGCATTCATTCGTCGCCTGAAAAGAGCCCTGCCAGATACGCCCATTGAAGTTTTCATGCCGCCTGACACCGAGGCCATGTTAGACCGCTTCAACAAATTGCTCACCACCATCAAACTGGATGAAGCCACCAAACCCAGAAGTGGTCTGTTGCCTGAAAAAATTTGGGTGGTCCATGATGCCAATGCTTTGGCCACGCACGAGCTTGATTTGTTTACAAGGCTCATTTTGCAATTCCCTGGCGCAGGCATTGGTGCGGTCTTGATGTTTGCCTCTGAGAGCGCTCAGGCGGACAAGCTGGCCACACAAAACAAACAATTTGTTTCTTGGGCTTTGGAACTGCCTACTGCAGAGCAAAAACTAAGTGCCATTCAGCAAGCCAGAAAAGATGGCAATGAAGAAGTGGCTGTCGAGTTTTTCAACAAACTGGCCAAAGCAAGTTCTAAAAAAACCACCCCCTTACTGACTGCAGCAGTAGCCAGCGGTGGTGCCTCCAAAGCAGCCTCACACAAGAAAGACAAATCCAAGAATCCTAAGAAATCTAAAAAGTGGACTTGGATCATGGTCGTGTCTGCCTTGCTTCTTAGCTCTGTAGGCGTGGCAGCCATCTTGCACCCAGAATTAAGCGAGAAAGTGATTGCGCAGGTCTTTGGTTTTTATGACGATGTGCTGGCACTGGGTTCCCCCGAAAAGAAAAAAACGGCACAAAACAATGCAACGAAAGCAGAAAGCGCTGCAGACAACAAATTAGAAACAAACCCCGACACAGCGCCTGAAAAAGTGGCAACACCCGGACAGCCCAAGGACGATGCCAATAACCCACCACCACCGGGCCCTCCTGCCGACTTGAAGCCCTACATCGCAAAAGCAGAAGCGCCTGTTGCCACTCCGCAAGTGGCTGCAGCTACTACGCCAGTGGCAGCAGCTACGCCTGCTAAGCCGTCCAAGGTCATTACAGAGTTGCCTGAGGTGGCAGTACAGGGGCGATTGTGGCTGAGGGCCTTGCCAGAGGACACATTCTTGTTAGAGCATGGTGTTTATGACACGGTGAGGCAGGCTCAAAGCACAGTCAAGGCTAAGGCTTGGTTGGCCAATGCGCGCATTGTTCCCATTTACGAGCAGGGCAAAGACGACTCTAAGTTTGCCGTTGTGACTGGGCCTTTCAGATCCAAGGATCGTGCTAAAAATACCATGTTGCGGCTTAACCTGCCCGCTGAAGTCACCATCAAACCACAGGGCACATTGCTTTCGCAGTCCAAACCACCGCAATGAACATTTTGCTCATTGAAGACGAACAGCGAATTGCAGATTTCATTGTTGCAGGTTTTACCGATGTGGGTTTTACAACGCACTGGGAGCAAGATGGTTTTCGGGGCCTGAATACGGCCCTGATTAAAAACTTTGACGCCATTGTTTTAGACCTCACATTGCCCATGATGGATGGCCTGACGGTGTTGGCTGAAATCCGACGCAAAAACTTAGCCATACCCGTCATTATTTTGTCGGCCCGAACAGACTTGACCGATCGATTGCAAGGCTTTGAAAAAGGCGCTGACGACTATTTGGCCAAACCATTTTTCATCGAAGAGCTTATCATTCGAATCAGAACAGTGGTGAGTCGCAAGCTGGGCAGCGTCGAAAAAACCATGGTTCAAAGTGGCCTCACCCTAGATCGTTTCACCCGAGTGGTCCATTGGAAAACCATCAAAGTTAATTTAACGCAACGTGAGTACTTGTTGTTGGAATGCTTGATGCTGTCGCCAGGGCAGATTTTTTCAAGGCAACAAATTCTGAAGCAAGTCTGGCAAATCGATTTTGATCCAGGCACCAATGTGGTGGATGTGTGTGTGCAAAGGCTTCGAAAAAAACTAACCGACGACAAAATGCCAGAGGGCGAACAGTTTCCCATTGAGACCATTCGCGGCGTTGGTTATCGGTTTAACAACTACTGATTCAAATGTTTCGCTCTTTCCGACTGAACGTGTTCTTGGGTGTGCTGCTGTGCATGCTGATCTTTGCGGTCGCCACTCGCATCATGGTTCGGCAGGTTTCGGAAGGCCCCATCTTGCTGTACCTCTATGAAAATTTAGGCAAGCACATTGACAACGAAATTGAGGAATTGAAGCAATCGCCTCAGAACAAGATCGATGTGGCCTCGCAAGTTCAAATCGTTCAATACAACTTGGGAAAATCGTTTGCCGATTTAAAACCGAACGAGTTACAAGTGTGGATGGCGGGCGGTCCTTCACAAGACCAAAAGCAATTGGCAGCATTGATTGAAAACGCAAATTGGCGAGACTTGAATTTTGCGATTGAAAAACCTGGTATGACATTGGCCGAAGTTAGTTTTCAAGGTGAAACTTGGTCGGTTCTTCGCGCCTCCGGACTACAAGAAGACCTGTTTGTCGCCGTCAATAAAAACCTGTTGCTTCGCTCTGTTTCAACCATCATGCGCACCCGTGAAGCCGTGATTCAAAACCTGTGGCCTATTTTGATTGTTTTTGCCTTAGTGGCCACCCTCTTCATGTCTTATTGGGCTTTGAAGCCCGTCATGCGCTTGCAACAATCGTTCACCAAAGTCCAGCTTGACCGCCCTAATGAACACATCTCTGAAGCGGATTTCTTTCGCGAGTTTAGAGATTTCATTCGGTACTTCAACGACCTGATTGATCATTTGAGAACCAGCTACAAACAAGCTGCCAGGTTTTCCAGCGATGCGGCACACGAACTGCGCACGCCCCTGACCATTATTCGGGGGCACTTGCATCGATTGGTCAATGAATCGAGCGATGGCTCTAAACTGCAGTTAGAGCTTTCTTTGGTGGCTGAAGAAGTAGAACGCCTTATTACCATTTCCAACAAATTGCTCATGTTGTCCTTAGCCGATGCAGGGGGCATTAAGTTGGACAAGCAAGAAATTAAATTGCTAGATTTGGTGGGAGAGATGGTCGAGGACTTGAAGCTCTTTAACCCCGACATTGACTTTGATTTTGAAATTCCTTCCAATCTGCGCTTGAAAGTCGATCCGGACTTGTTCTTTCAACTCTTGACCAACCTGATGGGCAACGCGGTGAAATACAACCACCCCCACGGCCAGGTTCAATGCAGTGCTGAAGTGAGGAACGGTCAAGTTTGGATCACAGTGGCCAACACCACCTCGCTCACATTGGAAGGCTTGGACCAGCGTGTGTTTGAGCGTTTTTACCGGCACCGTCAGAGTGTGAATCAAAACCTAAGTGAAAAACCCGGCGATGGTTTGGGCCTCAGTTTGTGCAGAGAAATCGTTTTGGCGCATGGCGGTCAGATTGAAATTAAGACGGAGCCTGAACAATGGGTCAAGATTAGCAGCAGCTGGGAGGCCGTTTGATTCATTACAAATTTGTTAGAAACAATTACAGCTGCGCCATGAACAAAGCCTGAGAAACTAAGTTTTTGCACAATTCATTCAGTTCTATAACTGAGAAACATTGTGAAATTACTCAAATCCTTACTCTTGGTTGCATTTGCCCTGGCGCCAGGTTGGGTTTTTGCTCAAAATACCTCTTGTGAGTCTATCAAGGACAAGCAGCAGCAAATCACATGCATTGCTATCCATAAAAAAGACCCCAAAACTTGTAACGACAGCCCTAGCATAGACGGCGTACACATTTGCAGGGCCATTCTGGGAGGCGACTCTTATCCCTGTGAAAAAGTAAGCGTTGGCAATCGACCAAATTGCCTCGTCAGCGTTCGCAATGTTCAACGCAAGTCAGTTTGGGGCGGCTGATTAAACGGCCTTGATGTCTTTGTGCCCGTAAGGGCAAAAACCAGGCTTGGGCCCAACTTGTGGGTGCTTTCTGCAAGTGCTTGGTCGGATGTCATAAACTTTACACATTCTGCTTTTGCCATCTAAGTATTGGCAGTCGCCACTGCTGTGCCTGGCCAATGTGAAGATGCTGTTTTTAAAGTTGAAGTGGTCAATGAGGCCCGCTTTGCTGAGGCGCTTGGCAATTTGTTTAGGCTCTTCGTGTTCTGCCTCAAAGGCATCCACCAAATTAAGTTGAATCAGGTCGGGCATCTTGACCTCCACTGGCATGGTGCAGCAATTGGCCGCGCAGGTGTTGCACATGCCCGTTTTGTAACGGGTCCATGTGTCTGTGCGGTCAACGTCGACGATGCTAATGGGGGATCTCATGTTTTTCAGAGCCTATTGATTCTCAAGTTATAGCAAACACTTTCTCTGAAAGTTATGGCATCTTAGCAATGCGAAAGTAGTGATGGACACTCAGCGAAAGTGATTGAGAGGCGGATATTTCGATAGCAAAAACTAATGGAATGCAAAAAATAACAGACTAGGCGTTCTTGTTAAATTGCCCCCAAAATGAAGCCAGTAGGTTGCTTGTTGATTTTGAATTGTCAACAATTGAGCCTGAATTCGAAGGTGCAACAGAAGAGGCTTCAGGAGCTTTGCGCTTAGGGGCGGGTGCATACAGCTCAATGGTTTTTTCTGTTTGCCTGTACTGAACTCCAGCGACTGCTTTAGACACTTTTGACTTGGTGACTGTATTAGCTTCGTTGGCAAGACGAATAGCTTCTAAAGTAGAGCGAACTGGGCTAATTGCAGCATTTCGAACACTTGGCGGAGGGTTACTGAAATCTATTTTCATGGGTTTAACCAAAAAATATAAAGGATTGTCAGAAGTTATTTCGTAGTTGGAATTTCTAAATAGGCATTTACCCTAAATTTTTAAATTTATTTGATTTGTAATTTGCAAGCAGGGATTCGTTAGTGAACAACTGAGCAGCGAGAGGGAAGCGCTTTGGCTAGAAAAACCAAAGGTTTTGACATAAAGCGTGAGAAAAAACGTGCGACGTTCGTGCAATAGAAAAGCGTAGCACGTTTTCACATGCTACGCCTTGTATATGGTGGCCTGGACTGGAATCGAACCAGTGACACGCGGATTTTCAATCCGCTGCTCTACCAACTGAGCTACCGGGCCTGACAGAAGCGGGATTATAGCATCAGGAAAAATGGCTTTTTAGGGGAAATTAGGGGGGAGCAATGCCCCAACTGAGTGATAAGGTGGGCCAGTGAATACTGCCGCAACACACCACGCCAACACCTCGCTCATAGACTCGTCTTACGCCGCACGTCGTCTCTTCATCACACTGCTGCTCATGACATTGGGCGGTAGCAGCATGTATGTGGTGTCTGTGGTGCTACCTGAGGTTCAAAAAGAGTTTGATGTTTCAAGGGCTGACGCCTCACTTCCATACACCCTCATGATGCTGGGCTTTGGCGCCGGTGGCCTGGCCATGGGCAAGCTGGCCGATAAGTGGGGCGTGCATGTTGCACTTTGGATAGGCTCTGTGGGCGTGGGCAGTGGCTTTATTTTGGCGGGCTTGGCTTCCAACATTTGGTGGTTTGCTTTGGCGCACGGCTTGCTCATGGGCTTGTTGGGCAGCTCGTCTACGTTTGCGCCTTTGTTGGCCGACACCTCTTTGTGGTGGGACAAACGCCGCGGGATTGCCGTGGCTGTTTGTGCCAGTGGCAATTATTTAGCTGGCAGCATTTGGCCAGCACTTGCCCAGCAGGGCGTCGAAACGATGGGCTGGCGCGAAACCTATATTTGGATTGGCATTGTGTGTGGCCTAGGCATGTTAGGTTTGTCGTTTTTCATGCGACAAAGGCCACCTTTGTTAGCGGTTGCGGTGCCAGGCAGCGCGGCTTCGATGGCTTCAGAAAGGCCGTTTGGTTTGTCGATCAACGCTGCACGTGCCTTGCTGTGCGTTGCGGGTGTGGCTTGTTGTGTGGCCATGGCCATGCCGCAGGTGCACATCGTGGCGTATTGCTCAGATTTGGGTTTTGGTGCCGCACGTGGCTCTGAAATGTTGTCACTCATGTTGGCTTGCGGCATTGTGAGCAGGCTGATTTCGGGCGCAATTTGCGATCGCATTGGTGGGCTCAGAACATTGGTGCTTGGTTCAGTCCTGCAGGGCTTGGCCTTGCTGTTGTTTTTGCCGTTTGATGGCCTCGTGTCTTTGTATGTCATCTCGGCTTTGTTCGGCTTGTTTCAAGGCGGCATTGTGCCTTCCTATGCGATCATTGTTCGCGAATATTTTCCGGCGCAGCGGGTGGGTGTTTTGGTGGGTGCCGTCATCATGGCCACCATGATTGGCATGGCGCTAGGCGGCTGGATGTCGGGCAAAGTGTTTGACTTAACTGGCTCGTACCACGCAGCCTTTGTCAATGGCGTGCTGTGGAACGCATTGAATTTAAGCATTGTGGTATTTTTGTTGTGGCGCTTGAAGATCAAAAAAAAGGCGTAACCCTTATCAGGTTACGCCTCAATGGCAATCTCAAATGAAATGTTGAAGGGGTGCTCGCAAATTAATTGGAGTAAATGGGGCGTCCATTGGGAGGCTGAATTGGACGTGCATTCATCTTGAATGGGAAGTCTGACACTTGCTCTTTGGAAATGTTAACTTGCGATTTCAAAATGAAGAACTTCACTTTTTCTGTACAAGGCGGCGTTGTCAAAGAACCGTCGTAGTGGAAGAAATCCATTTCGCGGGGCAACAAATTGGCAGGGTTGAACATCACGCCATCGGGCACAACTTCGGGGCCTTCTTTGGGGGGTGCATGGGTCCACAAAGTCTTGATGCCAGGATTTTCATTGCCTTCACGCAGCATCACGCCCAGTACAGCCAATTCGCCTTCCAAGCTTTTGTGCACGAAGTGAACCACCATGGCTGAAGGCTTGCCGTCTATGTGTTCTTCGCTAGGGCGGTGAAAGTGAAATTGCAACAAGTCATAGGCCTTGCCATCGATTCGAATTTTGGAGCCCACGGGCACATTCACTTGAATGGTGTGGCCATTGTTCACAATTTTGAGCTGGCCTTGTTTGTAATCAGGTGCCACACTAAAGCGCACTTTTTCAAATGGGCCTTTGATGTTCAAAGGTGCTTGTGACTTGCCTCTGCCGCAAGTGGGAAATTCTTTGCCCCAGTTTTCTGGGCCCATGGCGCCTTCGTAATCCCAATGTGCAGCGTGTTTTTCACCGGCGCCATGAGCGTCTTTTTTGTCGCCTTTAGCTGGTGCGGCATCTTTGGCATCTGCCTTCTTATCGCCTTTAGCGTTGGAAGCCTCTGGCGCACATTCCGACATCACTTTGACTTTTTCGCCAGCGGCAGCCAATGCATTTTGTGCAGCACAAATGACTTTTTGTTGGCTCTTCCAATCGGTCATTTCCAAAGCTTTTTGGAAGGCCTCTACGGTGGCGGGATCTTTGTTGCCGTTGGTTAAGAGGCGCAGACCCGCCAAGCCTAATTGACGATCTGCCGACAGACCTTTTTTCTCTTTAGCATAAGCAGCCTCAAGGTCCTTTAGAGCAGTTCCGCTTGCAAAAGCGGCTTTGACGGCTTCTAATTCTTGCGCTTGGGAGATCAAGGGTGGCAACATTTCCTTGGTCGCGGCCAGTTCTGCTTCTGTAGCTTCAGCCTTCGCATCAGAATCTTCGACTTTTTGAGTGAGCTCTGCAACTTGTTCTGTAACAGCAGCGCTTGAATTCTTTTGCGTCCAGCCAAAGTAGCCCGCTCCTGCTGTGGAGATGGCTAGCAAAATGATGGCAATTATTTTAAACATGTTCTATTCCAGAATGTAATTTCTGTACTTAGGTAGATTCGGCACAAAGCTTGAAAACTTAAATTTACCGATCGGCTTTGAAACTGATGCCTTTTCCGTCAGTGGTTACACCCACTAGATAGAGGCGTTGCGTTTTACCAGCCAATGGGCTGGCGGTCACAAAGGCCGCACCATTCAAGGTTTGGCCTTTCAATGAACATTGCGTTGCAGATGGAATACTTAAATTCAAACTGAATAAGTTGGTGCCATCAAAATTGGGTGCCAGCTTGGCGTTACTTAAAACGCAATCTTGTTGAAACGGCATGGCGGTGCTAATGGCCCCAGCTGAAGAAATGCTCATCGCAAAGTTTTCAGCAAAGCCCACGCTGTATGCCAATCGGCCACTCCAGTTGCCTTGAACTGTGCTTAAGCTGGCTGGTGTGTTGTACTTGTAATTATTGGGTGGGCTAGCAGCAACACCAATGCTTTTTGCCAACTCCAAACCTGCCGCGGGAAAAACTAAGCTGGCAAGGACCACGTTGTTGCTCAACTGACTCAGGGTGCCCGAGCCCGTTCTAACTACCGCAGAAATATTGGGATACACATAAACCAAGGGCAAAGCGGTGGTGGCACTGACAACACCGCTGCTAGCGCTGTAGATATCTGGATCAGAGCCGTTGTAATGGAGCCCTAAAAACTGGTAGGTCGTACTTGTGCCTGTTTTGGTGGGCAACAGCATGCCAACCCAATCCTTGTCGAAAAGACTGGCGACATAAGCGCCAGGCAGAAGTTGTGGTGGCGAGGACGTAGAAGAGCTACCTGATGAAGCATTGCTTGCATCGGTGCTTGAAGAACTGCCAGAACCGCCTCCGCAACCCACAATCAGGCTTGCCAAAGCAAAAAGAGCCATGCGCCTGACATATTTAAGGCGACAGACTTTGGGTGAAAGTGTATTCAACATGTTGAGGCTCTTTTCAAGTGGTTCCCACTACTTTATAGTAGGACGTATGAATGCAAAGCACACACTATGAAAAATTTCGCAACGGGGCTTCAATTTTTGAGCAATTTTAAAATTGGCATTGCTGCTGGGATCTTTTGCTTGGCGCTTTGCTTGCCACATACTGCCAGTGCCGAATGGCAAAGGGTGACCACCACCGATTCCGGCATTATTTATGTCGACGACGGCACCATCAAACGAAATGGCCCCATTCGTTCTTTCTGGAGCCTGCTCGATTACAGAACGCCTCAGAAGGCTCAGCGTGGCGCTTTCTTTGTGTCGACGCGCACTCACATGGAAATGGACTGCCGCAAAGAGCTGGTGCATATTTTGCAGTTTTCCATGCACAGCGGCCCCATGCTCACGGGCGAAATTGTTGACTCGCAAGGTGTCATGCGCGAGTGGCAAACCA
>Ga0214921_10010918_pt1 | contig 11140 bp, 6 predicted proteins | sample LL1505_MetaG_FD_177992 | JGI IMG/M metagenome (GOLD analysis project Ga0214921, IMG submission 177992) | Freshwater microbial communities from Lake Lanier, Atlanta, Georgia, United States - LL-1505 | ecosystem: Environmental > Aquatic > Freshwater > Lake | place: USA: Georgia | collected 2015-05-28
AATTTTCTTCATTTAATTGAGTCGTTAATGTCGAATAAAGGCTAAAAGATAAATCCACTTCATATTGCAATTTCTTTTCTTGGTCTTTCGCAACATTTAAGAATGGATTTCGATTTTGATCTTTATAGTTGGACAGCGTAAACAAAGATTGATCGTATCGTTTTCTTGCTTCATCTTGCCTATCTTGTAAAAAACGCATCTCTTTATTTGCTTTCTCGGTTCGGTAGCTAACTACATATTTGGTTAATTGGGCCTGAACGATACTCGTCATATTAGCTGCGACAATGGGATTTGACATTTTTGCAGTAATTAATATGGCAGGCGATTTTTTGTCTGTCTCAATTTTAATGGCTGTTTTTAAAATGCCAATGGCTGAAGATTCTCTATCAGACATTGTCAACAAATCGGGTTCAAAACCGATTTTTGATTTGACAGATGTGGCAATTTTTGTTTGAGTGATTTTTTCTTCCCCTGATACTATTTTTGAGAAATTCAATGGAGCATTCTCATTTTTCTCATTCAAATAATCTAAAATGGTCTGCCATTTTTTCAAATTTGGGTTATATATCTTGGACTTAATCAGCTCCAATAAAAAAGGCGAACTTTCGACAAGATTTGGGTAAAGACTTGGATTAATAATGTCCACACTTTGATTTGACCCTCCAATATTTATTCCAGCTAGTCCTGCTAGTCCAGCTAAACCACCTAAATTTCCCATTTGACCATTACTGGCCTGATTTGCTTCAGGCAACAATTTTACTACCGATGAATATTCATTATTAAGCGTTAAGGAATAAATGGCGCCTATGCTTCCAAATACCAAAGCGATTAATGCAATCGTTAATTTAAATTTATTGAGTGCGCGAAATATTTCACCAAAATTAATTGAAATTTCGCCACTGTCTTCAATGCTGGTCGGCCTGTTATTTTCAGTATTTGACATGGGAATTATTTTGGTAAATTATTAACTAAAGTTAAAATTGCAAAGGATACGGATACTAAGCTTGATGTCAAACCTATCGCCTCAGCAGCTGTTAAGCCTTTTTTGGCCCCTGCTGGATTTTTCGGTACTACAATTTCCGCTCCTGGACTGATGACTGGATTTTTCTTGAATATAAAGAAACGCCTTATCTGATTTGAAATTCCATTGGCATAAGTAACATACGTGTTTTTCTTATCTGCATTATCGGAATAACCACCCGCTTCCGCTATATAATCTCGAAGCGTGTATCCCTCTTTGTAAGATACAGCTAGTGGATTTTGAATGGCCCCGGTTAATTTGATGGTTTGCAATAATCTTGGAATAATTAATTCATCACCCGCCATCAATTGCAGGTTTTCTTGCGATTCTGGGTTTTTAAGAATTTCTTTTAAATTCACGCCGACTGTCGTTGAATCACGGATTAATTTCGCTCCCTCCAAATAACCTTCAGTTCTTAATCCACCGGCTCTCAATAAAATATCTGAAATTTTCTGTTTGTTGTTTTGAATCGCATAACTACCTGGGTAATTGACCATGCCGATTAGCTTGACAGACCTTTGCTCCTCATAATTAGGCGCCCTTCTGATTGAAATAATATCAAAAGGTTTTAAAGTCAATTGGCTTCCATCATTACTTAATTTCAAACTGCCATCCACTTCAAAGGTGATAATTTCAATTTTATTGGTTAGAATCTCCCCATTTCCATGATTAATAATTCTACGGGCTAATTCCAAATTGGCAAAACTAGCGGACTCCTTAAATCCTTTCGCTAGTAATATCAAATCTCCTACTTTCATCCCTTCCTTAAACTCAAATTCCCCCGGCTCATTTACTTCTCCCAAGATGTTCACAAATCTTTTCTCACGTAAATTGGTAATAGAAAAGACCTTTAAATTATCTTCTCTTTGCAAAATAATATCTGGACTTTCCCCCTTCATGATTTTACCTAAATCAATGGATAAAATTTCTGGATCGAAATTCTCTTTTCTTCTGGTTAAACTAGCCCTCCCCAAAAAAGCATCTTCTCTTAACCCTTCTGCTTTTTTAATTAACTCCTTAATGCTGTTCAATCCATTTTCCAACGCATACATTCCAGGACGGAAAATAGCACCTTCTATTTCTACCTTGTTTTCAAAACGTTCGATAATGGTACCAACTGAATATTTATCACCATTTTGAGGCAAGAACGTTGACACTTCTTCTTGAGTGATATTCAAGAGCTTCAATTCCCTAGAAGTGTTTCTTCGAACATTAATGGTATAGGTATAGGCCTTTTCAGTAAACCCACCGGCAAATCTTAATACATCCTTGAACGTTTCCCCTTTGATGGATTCAAATATCATAGGACGCTTTACTTCTCCAGTCATTTCAATCCTATTTTCGTAATCTGAAATACGAATAATGTCTTGGTCTTGTAAGTGAATATTGTCTTTTTGGTCTGCACGTAACAAGAAATCATAAAGGTCTAAAGTACGAACTAATTTATTTCCTCTTATGACCTTGATATTACGATATGAACCGTTTTCGCTAGGTCCACCTGCGACATATAAAGCATTAAAAACCGTAGCTAAAGAGGAAACAGTATAAGTTCCTGGAAATTTCACCTCTCCGGTAAGAACAACTTTGATACTTCTTACACTACCTAAGGTAACTTGGGCAGATGACCCACTTCCTGGTTTATTTAAGCCCTGATACAGCTGGCGTAGCCGACTGACAATTCTTTCCGAAGCCACATCAACGGTCAAACCATTAATGTAAATAGGTCCAAGATTCAGAATCTTAACAGTCCCTTCTGGACTCACTTTGACTTTGAAATTATCTAGTACATCGCCAAAAATATGAATATTTAATTCATCATCTGGGCCTATTTGATAGCTTTTAGGTGTGGCAATTCTTAAGTCAGGCTCAAAGGTTAATTTTTCATTATTAAATAAACTAGAACCAAAAATCGTTTTTTCTAAATTCCTGGATAAACGCAACTGCAATGCTTTGTATTCTTTAACTAAACTATCATTGTAAATATCTAATGGAAGACTTAATAATTTTCTTTCTTCTAAGGTTAAAGGAATCTCTTTTTCATTCCCAAATTCATCATATAAAGAGAATGATGTGTTTGGCATCATTTCGTTTGAACTTAGTCCCTGATTCAATAAATTATTTTTTCCTTGGTTTGATTTACCTTTGACTGAATTTGTTTTTTTCTTATTACTTAATTTGCCTTTCGTTGTTCTACTGCCATCATCATCTTTCGCGTTATTTTTATCATAGGGGTCATTGGAATTAGCTGTTTCGTCGTCCCCACCATTAGCAGAATTATTTCCAGCGGTTTGAGTGTTAGCTATCCGAGACCTCATTTTGGCTATGTCTGCCGGCGTGTATCCCTGGGCCTTAGCCGCTTTTTCAATTTGCATTTCCGTCATCCCGCTCGACTGCGCTCTATCTAAAAACAAGGCAATTTCCTCATCCGTCAAATCATCTACGTTTCTTTTTGGTGCGTTCGTTTGAGCTAACGATATATTAGCTAGGAGGGTAAACATCAAAACAAGTGAAAGGAATATAGGACGTATAACGCGATTCGAAAATTTCATATTATTCATGAATGGGTATAAAATACAAGCAAATTTATTCATTTTTTTGTTCTTGTCCTTATTTCGTGGGCCAACTATTTATTCTACGGCTAAATGTTTTAAAATTTAGGGCAAGATAAGTTACGCTTGATTTTTAGGTATGGCCTTTTGATCGACATATCTAAATCAAATAAATAGGCAATCGATATTTCATGCGCCCCTCCAGAAGGTAATCCTACATTGGAAATGGTCAAATCATACGAGTAACCAATGGAAAAATTATCCTGTCTGTATCCCAATAAGGCCACAATTGACTCCCTGGTAGACGAACTGCTGCTATTCTTTAAAGGTATTCCTCGGTACCATGCGCCAATCACTAAGGGCGATAAGGTTAAATATGCCCCCAAATCCATTTGGTCAAAGGTTCCCTGATGTTTATAATGCATCACTGGGCTAATGCTCTTTTCCCTATTTCGCTCACTCACTGAGTTTTGCTCATAATAGGAATCCTCAAATAATATTTTTGTCCCTATTTGGACGCTATATTTAGTCTGTAAAATATCATCACTTCCATTAATTAAAGATTTATTTGGGGCATTTATGTGATGCGCAGAAACTCCTAACCAGGTGTTTTTTAAATTAAATAAAGCACCCGTCGACAAATCTACATAATTGGCATTGGGTTTAAATTGGCTCAAGATCGGATCCGTTGACGTCCCCAAACTCCCCCCACTGACCAAAGAACTTACTTGGTCCCCAAATACCAAACTGGAATAATCAATTCCTTTACTCACATAAGCGCCTTCCATGCCAAAAGAAACCGAACTTTCTGATGCTAATGTCAAATGATACGCATATTGGAGCCCAAATGTGGTGGTCTTTAAATTGGAAAATTGTTTGTCGGTCGTAGCGATAAACCCAAATCCACTATTAATACTTGCCACACTAATATCAGCCGTTAAAGCTGAAAATTGATAATTAGCAGTCAAATTTGGCCACTGATTTCGGTGATTGAAATTAACTTTGGAGGTTTGGCTAACTCCTGCAAAAGCCGGAGAAATTAATAGAGGTGCCGCGTAAAATTGTGACAAAGCAGGGTCCTGTCCACGAACAACCCAAGGGCTCAAGGTAAGGGTACATAAACATGAAAAAATCAAAGCGATTTTTCTCATAATTTTGCGCTTAGCCCCGCAATTTAACGCTTAGCTTTTCAAAAACCAATAAATTGACTTAATTTGTGTCGCTTAATCATTTTTACACCATGCTGCGTAAATTTCTTTTCCTGCTCTCTTGGTTATTGATTAGTCATATTTCCTTCAGCCAAATCGTCATTCGGAATAATTGCATTACCCAATGTGCCAATTGTACATTAAGTACTTCACCTGATCTAGCGACGGTGTTTGATTGGGCCGTGGACATGCCCGCGGGAACCAATTATTTTTGGGATTTTGGCGAGCCTGGATCGCCTACCAACACATCTACACTCCGTACGGGTTCCCATCAATATTGCACTCCTGGCGTTAAAACAGTGACTTTGACTTTGGTCAATGGAACGACTACGACTAAGAATGTTAAGAAGTTCACGGTAGGTCAGCTTCCCTATATATATTTGGGAAAGGATGACAAGGACACCACTAAGACCATTTGTGATGGACAATTTGTGGAACTGAACGCTTTTGGCAAAGTAGGAAAACCCAGTTACCCGATTGATGTATTGTGGTATCCCAGTGGAAAAACGACGGATACCATTAAGGTCCGGGATTCTGGATGTTATTCTGTTCAAATAACCGATCGCGTTTCTGGCTGTACTGCTGAAGCCAAAATGCAAATCAAAATTTGTGGAGAACGAGATCCTGATAAAAACATATCCAAATTCACGAAGGCTTGGGCTTTTGGGGATGGGGCTTCTATTTTATTTACCGGTTCACCGGATAACCCGACCTTAGTCACGAGTAAAATTAGTGCCCCCAATGGCGTAGCTAAAATGGAGGATCCAAGCATTTCAAACGGACTGATTTTTTATACAGATGGCCAAAAGGTTTTTGATAAGTCCAATAACCCCATCGATCCTACCAAAATATTAAATGGCGATCCCACAAATTCCCAAGGCGTCACCATCATTCCAAAAACTACTTGTAAAGGTTGCCAAGCCGAATATTATGTTTTTACACTCCACAAAAATGCGAAAGGTGAAAATTTAATTTTTTACAGCATCGTGGACATGAAAATGAACAAAGGCAAAGGTGGGATCTCCGTTTTAAATGACACCTTAAGTCCCGTTCCCACAACTTCTAGAATTTTAGCCACCGAAGGGGGCACTGGTTTTTATTGGCTCGTCACCCAAGATGCAGATCCTTTGGCAACTTCAACCACCACCCGAATTTTCAAGGTGTCTCCTTCAGGGATTTCAGCGCCGATTGTCACTAAATCGGGTACGAGTATTTCTGCGGCCGCGGGGTCAACGGGCAATACCAAAATCTCATCGCCTAACTCGACTAAATTGGCCATCACGATTCCAGGTCCGCCGACTAATAAAGTCGATATTTATGACTACGATAAAGCGACCGGAAAATCGACTTTGTCCTTTACGCTCGATTTAGGAATAAGTCCGCCTACTTTATATGGAGTAGAATTTTCATCCAATGACAGCGTGCTCTATATATCGATGCAAGGTAATGGAGGTTCAATCCCTTCTCAGATTTTGCAATTTGACATATCCAGTAAAAATGCAGTAAAAACGTTAGCGAGCAAACAAGTAATCTACTCAGGGTCTGAAAAGGTGGGGGCGCTACAAATTGATCCTATTAATCATGCGATTATTTTTGCCGCTTTTCAAGGCAGTAATATCCTTGGGAAGATTAAAGGCTTAAATAACCTAGTGACTGCCAAAGGGGACACTAATATTATGGCAAAATTTACTCGAAATGGTTTTGGTGTGGATTCTTTAGGGAAACCCATTACTTTGCCTTCGGGGGCGACGAGCCAATTAGGTTTACCACCAACGATTCCATTTCCGATTACTCCTCAAAGTCCACCCTCCATCACACAAACTTGCGAGGGCACTACTTTTAAGTTTACTGTTTCTCAGAAACTTTGTGATCCATTAAATAATGACCGAATCGATTGGAAAATTTATCAAACGATATTGAGCCCATTTCCAGAGCCTAAAACGGGGATTTTGGTTCCGTTTGATACCAAGAAACTCATCTACTCATTTACGGGTGCAGAACTAAAATATGACTTTGCCACATCTGACAAATATGTCATCACCGCGGCCATTACCAACAGTTGTGTGATGGCCTATTTGATGGATGCGCAGCAATTTGATATCGTGGTTTTAAAACCAGTTACGTTGGACTCCGAATACAATCGAATTTGTAAAACGGATGCAAAAATTAGCCTTACTAAATCTCCCGTTTCTAAAAATCTAAGCTTTGTGTGGAGCAATGGGGATAAAACACCAACAGCTACCTTTAAATATCCAGGAGGAGATTTGTCATTAGTACTTTCTGATACAGCCACAAAATGTTCAGTGAAGGTATCTACCAAAGTGAATTTCTTAGAAAATAGTTATGTGATGCCAAAAAAAGACTTTTCTATTTGCATGGATAGCCCGATTCCATTTCCTATCCAATTGAATTCGAGCATGAAAGACTTGAAATTTAAGTGGACTGGACCTTCGATGACATCAGCTGACACAACTAATCAAATTTTAGTCAAAACCAGCGGGAATTATCTTGTAAAAATCACAGATAAAGACAATTGCGTGTTAAATAATACTTTCCCTGTTTCCGATAAATGTGAGCCTATCATCATTGCACCCAGCATTTTTACACCCAATGGGGATGGCAAAAATGATTATTTTTCTCCCTTGCCTAAAGTTGCCAAACGCGTAGAAATTTTAAGTCTACAAATATTTAACCGTTGGGGTGAAACGATATTTTCCAAATCAGGATCCTCCGATTTACAATGGGATGGGAAATCAAATGGGATAAGAGTACCTCAAGATTCCTATGCTTGGGTCGTTCAATACAAGGCTGTTGATTTTCCTGAAAAAGGTATTCAGACCATTCGAGGAGCGGTCATTGTCGCCTATTAACTAAAAGACCGTTAAATAAATACACGTCCTTTTAATAATTTTCCGCTGATTTTTTAATGGCCTACAGTTAATATTGATTTTAAGTTTAAAAGCTAAAAATCAATCTTATGAAATTTCAACACATTGTTTCTGTTTTTTGCTTTTTTTTCTTGAGTGCCTGTGCTTCCATGCCCACTTTGCCCAACAAAGAATTTAAAGTTTCGATTAGCTCTATTCCTGAAGGAGCCGATGTTCAGTTAAATGCATTTTATGTTGGCAAAACTCCTATAACTCTTACGATCAACACGAATACAAGTAACTTCATTTACGTAAGTAAGGTAGGATTTGCGGGAGAAAGAATCAATTTGGATGGGAAACAAAGTGATATTAAAGTTCAAATGGTAAAGGAATAGGGATGAAAATAACCTTTCTAACTCGTTTATTGGCTTATTGGCAGGGAAACAAGGTGGTCACACTTTATTCTACTTCAAATAATCGCGTGTATACGACGATTGCCATTAAAACGAAAGACCAATGGATTTGTCAATTTCCTATTTTTGATAAAGAATGGGAATATATTTCGATAACCCTTTTGACGAAAGGGAACTTAAAATTTACGGATTCGAAATTTGAAAATGCCGGTATCGATCGTTGGCGTTAATTAATACGCCCTAACTTCTACCCCCTTCATAAAATTCACAAAGGCTTTGTTGACCACTTGATTCCCGCCGGGAGTAGGGAAGTTTCCTGTAAAGTACCAATCGCCTAAATGATTCGGGCAGGCCACATTTAAATTTTCTACCGTTTGATAGATCAACGAAACTTCTGCTTGAAGATGTTTGGGTTTGACAATTTCAGCAATCTTATTTGAAATTTCCTCGTTGGTAAATGGCTCATAAATAGCCTTGACAAAATTCTCCGAAGTGGCGGTCCCATTTTCTAAGGCCACTAAACATTTCAAGTTAACCTCATCTAAAATATTTTCAAGCCCTCTTTCTTGTAACAAGGCTAAGGCAGCTCTAAAGGCTACAAAATCCTTCATTTTTGACATATCAATGCCATAGCAATCGGGATACCTGATTTGTGGCGCCGAAGAAACAATCACAATTTTCTTTGGGGAAAGTTTATCCAAAAGGCTCAAAATGCTTTTTTCCAAGGTCGTACCCCGAACAATGGAATCATCAATTAGCACAACTGAATCGACACCCTTATTGATCACTTCGTATGTTGTGTCATACACGTGTGATACCATGTCGTCTCGTTGGTCGTCACTCGCTATAAAAGTCCGAACCTTTACATTTTTCGAAATAAGTTTTTCGACCCGCGGCCTAAAAGTCAGCAATTCTTCTAATTCCTCCTCGAACAAAATTCCATCCATGATGGCTTTCTTTCTTTCTTTGGCCAAATGATCTTCCAGGCCGTCAATCATCCCTAGAAATGCTGTTTCGGCCGTATTTGGGATGTAAGAAAAAACCGTGTTTTTTAAATCATGGTGTACCTCATCTAAAATTTGAGGAATTAATAATCGGCCCAGTTTTTTACGCTCATGGTAAATATCAGGATCTGATCCCCTGGAGAAATATATTCGCTCAAACGAACATGATTTTTGTTCTAATCGGTCTATAAATGCAGCTTCCTTCACAGATCCATCCATCGCTATCACGAGGGCGTGACCTGGAGTTACCTCTTTGATTTCGGAATATTCGCAATCGAACGACGTTTTAATGGCTTGCTTTTCTGAGGCAACTACCACGACTTCATCGTCGATGTAATAAAAGGCTGGACGAATTCCAGCAGGATCTCTGGCGACAAAAGCTGATCCAAATCCCGTCATGCCGACCATCGCGTAACCTCCGTCAAAATCTTTACATGATCTTTCTAGGACACGCATTAAATCAATTTTTTCGGCTAGGATATCCGATAGCTCAGGATTTTCGTATTTGTCGCGGTATTTTAAAAATTGTCTCTGGTTTTCTTCATCCAAAAAATGACCAATTTTTTCCATCACGGTGACGGTATCCACTTTTTCTTTGGGATGCTGACCTAAGGAAACCAATTTGTCAAACAAATCATCCACATTGGTCATGTTGAAATTTCCTGCCATCACTAAATTCCGTGAACGCCAATTGTTCTGACGCAACATGGGATGGCAATTTTCAATCTCATTTTGGCCATGGGTACCATATCGCAAGTGACCTAGGAGCACCTCGCCCGTAAATGCCACATTATCTTGCCACCAAGTCGCATCTTTTGAGGCATCGATGCCTGTATCGCGCTTGGTTTCTTTGGCTAACTTATGTGCTTTCTTGAATTTCTTATCTATTTTTCCAAAAATATCGGAAACAGCTTCGGGTTCTACAGATCTATACCGACTGATATAGCGATGACCTGGTTTTACATTGATTTTGATGTTGGCAACCCCCGCTCCATCTTGCCCCCGATTTACTTGCTTTTCCATCATCAAATACAACTTTTTAAGGCCGTACATGGGGTTGTTGTATTTATCCAAATAGTACTGAAATGGCTTACGTAATCGGATTAGGGCTATTCCGCATTCGTGCTTAATGGAATCAGACATTAGATATTTTTTCTAGGAGAAGAATTCGTTTCAAAATCAAGTCAAAATTAGGGAATTATTAGGGAAGCCAAGCGTTAATTTTACATTTTTTTAATCTATAAATTCCAAAAATTAAAAATAAGATTTGGAGCGATTAAAGAAAGGATTATACCTGCAGCTATTAAAACAAAAACCCACATATTTTTTTCGATTATTATTTCTTGATTCACATCCGATTTTTTTAAATAAATATAAAATGGGATTTTTAAATAATAGAATACCGATACCGCCGTCGCGAAAATAGCGACTCCTAATAAAGTGATGGTGGATATACTGGAATGGGCTTGAATCGACTCCCAGAGCAATGAAAAATAAGTGATTTTAGCTAGAAAAGTTCCCGCAGGCGGGAGTCCGATGAGTGCTATAAAGCCAACAAATAATAAAAGCGATTTAATGGGTTGAGATTTTGACAAACCTTTCCAGGCGCCTAAATTATCTATATATTCATGATCATTTTCAGCTTGATTTTCTGCCAAAAAGAATACCAAAATGGTGCTCAAACCATACGTTAAGCCATAAAACAATAATGCTTCTGTGGCTTCTTTGGCTGGCGAAAGCCAAACCATGGCCATAAATCCCCCATGAGCAATGCTCGAATACGCAAGTAAACGTTTGGTATTAGTCTGTCTTAAAGCTCCTAGATTTCCGATTAATAGGGTTAATATAGCCAATGAGGCAATATACATGCTCATATCAGTGGGTATGAAATGGATCATTCGGATCCCTAACCAGGTCACGGCTATTTTTGGGGCAATCGATATCCAAGCCATCCAAGGTGCTGACAAGGTTTCTAAAACATCCGGACTCCATGGTTGGAATGGCGCCCATGACATCTTAAAAAGAAAAGCGCAGGAAATAAAACCCAAACTTAGGCCAATAAATAATGGATCATCAGA
>Ga0214921_10010920_pt1 | contig 11139 bp, 9 predicted proteins | sample LL1505_MetaG_FD_177992 | JGI IMG/M metagenome (GOLD analysis project Ga0214921, IMG submission 177992) | Freshwater microbial communities from Lake Lanier, Atlanta, Georgia, United States - LL-1505 | ecosystem: Environmental > Aquatic > Freshwater > Lake | place: USA: Georgia | collected 2015-05-28
CGCATACAATCCCAAGAATCTTGTCTACATGACGACGGGCGGAAGCACAGGAAATCCACTACGGATCGTGATGGACCGTGAATTCCGTAGTATGAATCATGCGAATACGCACTACTACCTAAACTTGGCGGGTTATTCGCTTGGGAATGTGCGTTCCGTTCGCCTTCATGGGGATGTGCTTGGATGTGATCGGGCTGGCGTCCCCATCAAATGGATCATTGAGGGCCGACGTTTGACTATGTCGGTGTTTAATCTAACCAAGAGATCTGTACCTGAGTACGTCGATGCAATAAATCGATTCGCGCCTTCATATATTCACGGTTTCCCATCAGCTCTCGTACTCCTCGCAAGGGGAATGAGTGATTTGGGCATTCATCTTGAGCAACCGATGGAGTCAGTATTCACGGACTCTGAAACCACTCTGGACTTTCAGCGAGAACTTATTCAGGAGCATTTGGGTGGGCAGATCTTCAACACATACGGTCATACCGAAGGCGCAGTGTTAGGAGTTACTTTTCCCGGGTCACAGAATGTAGCGCTGGTGCCGCAAGTGGGCTACACGGAAATGGTAGTACCCACGGGCAGCCCAAGTAATTTCAATCGCCGAGAGATAGTCGTGACAGGTCTAAACAATTGGGCGTTTCCTCTGATCAGATATCGGACCGGAGATCTTGGAATCCCATCGCTTCACGACGGTCTCGCCCCCCAAAGTTACATGGAGTTGTCCAAAATTGAGGGGCGAATTCAAGATTATGTGGTTGATTCAAAGGGACAGTGGATCGCGATTAATCCCGCACTTTTCGATTATAACTTCGATTGGTCTGGCATTGAACGCTTCCAAGTCCAGCAATCTGCACCCGGCGAATTGAAATTTGCATTTATACCGGATAACTCGGGTGTCTTCAGAAGCGAAGAACTAGCGTCACGAATTAGAAATGGATTTCAAGAGATTCTGGGTCCAAATTTCCGAGTAGATGCCATCGAGAGCGGCGAAATATCGCTCACGGCACGCGGAAAATTCCGCTACGTAGATCAAAGCATCAAGCTAGGGCCGCCGGATAATTGAAATGAGTGGAGAAATGCAATTTCCTATTACTAGGCCCAAGGTGGCAGTCTTCACGAGCTCGAGGGCAGAATACGGCATGCTTTCCGGTGTCTTGGACTCTCTCGAGGCCTGTGATGAACTTGAGCTAGCATTGATCGTGTCGGGGACCCACTTAGATTCGAACTTCGGTTCTACTGTGAACGAGATCGAAGCGGACGGACGACACATATCTGCAATCGTGCCGATGGACCTCACAAAGGGAGACCCTAGGGCTCTTGTCGCGGCTACCGGAAGTCTTGCGGCCGATCTAGCGACAGTGGTGCAGAAATTATCTCCCGACCTAATCTTAGTTATGGGCGACCGTTACGAGCTCTTAGCGGTTCAGATGGTGAGTGTTGTCATGAGAATTCCTTTGGCGCACATTTCAGGAGGGGAAATCACAACTGGCGCAATTGATGAGCAGGTCCGACACTCGATCACTAAATCTGCGCATTTGCACTATGTAGCCAACCAAGAATTTGAAAGGCGAATACTTGGAATGGGCGAAGAACCCTGGCGAGTTGTCTGCTCGGGAGAGCCTGGATTGGACAACGTGCCCTCTAGTCCGCTTTATACGCGAACTGATCTCTGTCAACAACTTGGTCTCGACCCTGCTGGTCGGGTGGGACTTGTGGCATTGCACCCTGAAACAGGTATCCCGGGTGCTACAAACCTACTTGTCTCAGCCACTAAAAGTGCGATAAGCAATTCTTCGGGTGATCTTGGTATTCAGTGGGTATTGACTTATCCCAACTCTGACCTAGGCAATGCTGCGATTGTTCATGCGTGGAAGGAATTAGAAAAGGTCAGTAGTCGAATCGTCCTCATTCAAAGTCTAGGACGTGCACGCTTTCTCTCGTCATTGTCGGAGTTTGACCTCCTATTGGGAAACTCTTCCAGCGGCCTAGTTGAGGCACCCAGTTTTTCAATGCCTGCGATCAACATTGGAAATCGTCAACGAGGCCGACCGCGCGCAAAAAACGTCCTTGATGTTGACCCAGATGCGGAAAACATTGTTGAGGGAATTCATTGGGCACTTGAATTTGATCGATCCATCCCAATCGAGAATCCTTATGGGGACGGAAGATCAAGTCCACGAATCACTGAGCACATCAAGAATGTATTGTTAAACATGGACAAAGAAACGCTCTTAGTCAAGCGCTTTGTGGATGACTGGAACGATAGGCGGTGAGGTGGATCGGTGGACCGATGGAGCTTGAGAGCTCCTCTTTTCAGGGTCAGCCGGTGAATCCCCTGATCGTGCAATTGGGACTTCAGGGCGAACGAGTCAGGTTCTCCCAATCAGGAAGGCACGCGCTAGGTGAAATTCTGAAAGCCTTGAGCCTGCGCGACGGGGTACTGCTGGTACCCGACTTCTACTGTCATGCTTCGATGATGGAGGTGTTCGGATCCAGACGGCTTAAGAGTATCCACTACCCCGTAAACTCTGATTTGACGCCTGATTCTGGCGCGATTCTGAAGCACTTGGCAGAGCCAAAACTCGACATAAAGGCGATTCTCCTAGTGTCGTTTTTCGGGATAGTGCGCCCAAAGCAGGCGGCCCTAGACATCACGCGAGCCGGATTTCAGCTGCCCATAATCCTTGACTCAGTGCAGGATTTGAACGGGGCAATTCACTATCGGGAGACAGCCTCTTGGGCCCCATGGCAGTTCTTCAGTCTGGCTAAGTTCCTCCCTTTACCGAACGGTGGCTTTGCTCTTGGGCCAGGGATCGAATCTGGTGGGGTGGCGAAATACGAAAACGAAGCCACCCTTTTGTCTGTGACTCGTATGGCAATCAGAGGTTTGGCTCAGCAGATTCGAGAAAGGGGTGGTGAGTCAGAGGCAATGGATAGTCTTTATGTAAAGTTGTGCGAATCCGATCTGGATGTTGATCCTGATCGAGGAGCCTCAGACCTTTCAATTCAACTCGCCAGCCTCATTGATCTACCGAAAATGTTTGAGCATCGACAAGCAAATTTCGAATATTTGAGATCCAAATTACAAGCCGCAGAGATTACACACATTCCGTCTGAGTTCCCCTCGCGAGGACCGCTTGTCTTGCCCATTCGCGTCAGCAGTGGAAGCCGAAATGATTTGAAAACGGAACTTTACAAAAACAAGATTTTAGCGCCCATCCATTGGCCACAAGGCCAGGTGGCGCTTGATGGTCTAGGGGAAAATACCAGACGATTGAACCAAGAGATTTTGAGTCTGCCTATAGATCAGAGGTATGGGCGGGATGACATGAACCTAATCGCTCAGGTCATAGAAAATTTCCTGGCACATCCTTAGATAAATCCGGGAGAGAAAATGGTGACAGACGGAGAAAGCTCAAAATTTGATACCTATGTAATTGCTGAAGCTGGTGTGAACCACGACGGTGACCTTGGGAAGGCACGGGAACTTGTATATGCCGCTCGAGAGGGCGGAGCAAATGCCGTGAAGTTCCAGACTTGGCTTCCGGGAGAATTGACGGGAAGGTTTTCACGTAACGTTGCCTACATCGAAGAGACCCTCAGACCCAATGAGGATCGTGCGGGCCTGTCTGAGAGATTACGTCTTCCGCTAGAAAATTTTATCGAGTTGTCAGTGTTGGCTTCTGACTTAGGGCTGGACTTTCTTTCGACGCCTGATGGCTTTGAAAGTCTAGGTTTTCTAGTACACGAGGTGGGAATAGGGGCGATCAAAGTAGGGTCAACGGAGTTGAACCATTTACAGTTTCTTAGAGCAGTGGGGGAATGCCATTTGCCGGTCATCCTCTCCACTGGTCTTGGAACATTGAGTGAAGTCGAGGAAGCGCTTGACACTCTGGTGAATGCCGGTGGGCAAGACCTGAAAGTGACCCTTATGCAATGCACATCGGAATATCCTGCCCCAGATGACGAAATGAACCTACGAGTTCTTGAAACGTACCGCCACTCTTTCGGAGTCCCGGTGGGGCTCTCCGACCACTCCACCGGTGTTCTAGCCCCTGCTTTGGCGGTGGCTCTAGGCGCTTCCGTAATAGAAAAACATATAACTCTGAGCCGTCGCGATGAGGGACCGGATCACGCGACCTCGTTGGAGGTGGAAGAGTTTCGTGAAATGATGGCACTCGTCCGCAGAAGTGAGGCGCTTCTCGGTCAGGCGAGGAAGCGTCCCACGGCGTCCGAGGAGAGGAACCGCGTTGGAATTCGGCGAGGCCTAGTTGCGGCGCACAATCTTCCCATGGGAACTGTCCTGTGTGAGGAGGACTTGGCATGCAAACGGCCAGCCTTGGGGCTTCTCCCAAAGGAGCTTGGACTCGCTATTGGAAGAACGACCCGGCGCGCACTTTTGGCAGATGAGCCCGTAGGTTGGTCTGACTTGTGCTGAGTTGCGCATCATGAGTGCCCTCATTGTCACTCCAGGCCCCTCATGGATGCGGGCCCTTCTTCGGCTGCAGGAAGTGGGTGCGTCCGACGTATTCTTTCAGCCAGATTACGCCAGTTTCTCGGCCCCGGAAGATGGATCCACTGAAGCCCTTCTATATGAAGAATCGGATGAAGTTCTCTTCATGCCCATAATTAGACGCCCAATTCCAATGGAAAACGGCCTCTCAGATTTTGAAACGCCTTACGGTTACAGCGGTCCGCTCACTACCACGTCTGACGAGGATTTTCTGACGCGTGGGTGGGATGCCTTCTGCGAAGCGGGAAGGAGGGCAGGCATCGTGGCCGGGCTAGTGCGCTTTAGTCCGCTCCTGGGAAATTGGAACCTTTTCTCCAGGGTGCCCGCCGAAGTGGTGGCAAAAAGGGAAACAGTGGTCATAACCGGGGGAAAAACGCTGGATTCAATAGTTCGCGCTTATCCATCGGGACTGAGAAAGCGACTTGCGAGAGCTCAAAGCCAAGGCGTGCACGTTGTCAAGGCAGGGGAAGAATCAATTGACGTATTTTTGTCAATCTATAGCCGGAGAATGAGCGAACTCGGCGCAGACGCAAGCTACGCGGTGAACAAAGAAAGGCTTCTTGCTCTCTTTTCCTCCCAGACACTGCGAACGGAAATGCTTCTTTGCCTAGACCCTCAAGGGGAAGCAATTGGTGCGGTCGTCACCCTCGGAGGGGATCGATTTCTGCATTACCATCTCTCTGCGAGTTTGTCACAATTTCGGACCTTGTCACCGAACGATGTCATGCGTCATGCATCGATCGAACAATTTGTTCGCAGCGATTATGAAGCGCTCCACTTTGGCGGAGGAATCACTGACGCACTCGAAGACCCCCTTCTTGCATTCAAGCGAAAGTTTTCGAAGGAAGAACTGATCTATCGAGCCGGCGGGGTGGTTTTTTCACCTGAGGACTTTGAATTGGTCACATCTCGCTGGATGTTGAGGACTCCCGAGGAAGATCGGCGCTCTAATAAATTCCTGATTTATCGAGGGTAGGGAAAAGTGTGGAATTCAGGTTGGGACAATGTCTTCTCCCAAAGCGAGTGGGGAAAGTACCCATCAGAGGACTTAGTTCGGTTCGTAGAAAGAACTTTTCGCGGCAGCAAGGATCGAAATTGCATAAGGGTGCTGGAAGTCGGCTGCGGTCCAGGTGCCAATGTGCTCTATTTCGCACGCGAGGGGTTCAATATTTATGGGATTGATGGTAGTGCTCAGGCGCTACGTCGCTGTGAGCAGAGACTGAGTCTCGAAGGATTATCCGCAAACCTTTCGAAGGGTGATGCAATGACGCTGCCCTACGAGGATTCCTCATTCGACCTCGTCGTCGACGTGGAGTGCATCTACGCAAACGATCTGAACGATAGCCAAGCCATCATCGCGGAGTGTGTTCGTGTTCTAACTCCAGGCGGGATCATGTTTTCGAAAACTTTCATGTCGAATCTGAGTGGCACCCAGTCTGGCGAGCATCTTCCACAGGAACCACTAACATTCACAAGGCTCCCAGACTCTCCTCTACGGGGAGACTACGGGATCGTTCGCCTGACGTCCGAAGATCAGATCCCTATCCTCTATGGAGCTCTGGAGAGGCTGGTGTGGGACTCAGTAGTTCGCACAGACCGTGATCGTACTTCAACTATCGGCGAGTGGATCATTTCTGGTCGAAAGCCTAGCTGACAGGCCCATTCCTGATGGCAGGTTTACGATACGACGCGATAGGTCAACGGCAGTCGAAAGATCTCCCCGAGGGGCACGGGCGAATTGAGGGAGGTTGGAAAGCAACTGCCATACGGGTCGGGCACCCAAGCCGGAGTTGTGAAGATCTTGAAGAATCGTGTCAAGTTGTGCGGATATGCTCCCGTCGAGTACAAGCGTGTTCAGCCAGAAATTGCTACTCGTTCCGGAGGCCTCCCCGTGAAGTTTTCCATATTCACAATCCTGGAAAGATTCCGAATAGGCCAAGTGGAGGGCTCGTTTTTGAGCGAGAAAGGCATCGAGGCGTTCAAGTTGCGCACAACCAACTGCAGCATTTAGACCAGGCATTCGGTAGTTGAATCCAACCTCAGTATGGCGATAGTGCCAAAGGTGCGGTGCCTTTGCGAGCGAGGCCAAGTGCCGAGCCTGTTCCGCGAACGAGGAGTTGTTGGTCACCAGGGCCCCACCGGCGCCTGTTGTAGCGATCTTGTTCCCGTTGAAGCTCAGGCAACCGATGGCGCCAATCGTGCCAGCACTCCTACCATCCACTTGGCTGCCGAGCGCCTCTGCGGCATCCTCAATCAGCAGCAATCCGTATGATCCTGCGAGAGCCTGTAGTGCATCAATCTGACAAGGCTGACCAAAAATGTGAACAACTAGCACTGCTCGAACTGTTGCTCCGGTGGTCGGATTTGTGAGCGTTCCGTCTTGGGACACGTGCATACTTGCCAACGAGGCCTTAAGGGCATCCGGGCACATGCCAAATGTCTCATCTTCAACGTCAACAAAATGTGGTGTAGCGCCGCAGTACGCAATGGCATTCGCGCTGGCGGCAAATGACAGGGCCGTGCAGAGCACCTCATCACCCGGCCGGACCCCTAACACCAGCAACGCGAGCTGAAGAGCTGACGTTCCACTATTCGTTGCTAGCACATTCGGCGAACCCAGAGTCGCGGCTAAGGTCGCTTCAAAGCGATTGACGTAGGGACTTACGGTACTAATAAATGAAGAGCGAATGCAGTCCACCGCAAGTTCCACCTCATATTCGCTGAGGTCTGGCTCATGAAGAGCTGCAGGACTTTCGCCAATGGTCCGTTGAACCCGAGTAACAATATCTTGAGATTCTTTAGTCATAGAACGTAATCATTACGAGACTTGCCCAACACGCGTGGGTCACTGAACCATTCGATAGTCGCCGCGAGCCCATGTCGCAACCCGTCGATCCCGGCCAGTTTCGGTTCCCAACCGATCATCGTCCGAGCTCGGGAATTGTCAGAACACAGCCTTCCCACCTCACTCTTGAGTGGTCTCAATCTCTGCGGATCCTCAGACTTCAAAATCAACTCAACACCCATAAGAGTTGCAATTTCCTTAGCCGTGTCTGCAATAGAGATCTCAAATCCCGTACCAAGGTTAATGGTTTCACCACGCGAATGGCTGGATGCCGAGGCACACAAAAATCCTTCAACAGTGTCGTCAACATAAGTGAAGTCACGCGTTGTATGAACGGATCCGAGGCAAACTGTGTGACGATCAGTCAATAGTTGCTGAATAATCGTAGGAATTACTGCACGTTGACTCTGACGAGGGCCGTAGGTGTTGAAAGGCCGGAGTACCGTCACAGGAAGCCCGAATGAGAAAAAAAACGAGAGTGCTAGTTGGTCAGCACCAATCTTTGAGGCCGCATATGGCGATTGTCCAACAAGTGGGTGACTTTCGGATATGGGAATCGACTGTGCCGTCCCGTAAACCTCGCTCGTGGACGTGTGGATGAAGCAATCGACCGAGGCAGCGCGAGCGGCCCGCAATAGATTAAGTGTCCCTTGGACGTTTGTGGCCACGTAGCTGTCAGGAGCGACGTATGAGTACGGGATTCCAATTAGTGCTGCGAGGTGATACACAACCTCGACGCCATGAAGTGCCCTTTCCACCATAGCCTGATCACGAATATCACCAAGAATCGGTTTAAAAGAGCCTCGAATTTCCGTATCAGAGTGGTCTAACCAGCCCAGCGAACCCCTGGAGTTGTACATACAAAACGCCGTGACGCTATGGCCTTGAGAAACGAGCCGTTCTACAAGGTGCGACCCAATGAACCCGTCAGCGCCAGTCACCAAAATTTTTGCCACTTTGCCTCCTCTCCATAACCATCTCAGCAACTTGCCAATCAAACTCGGTGTCAATGTCTACGGACCGTTCAGGCGGCATAATGTAGGGACGAGTTCCTTGACCCAATAGTGTCACCTCACGCTGCAGCCAGTCTCGCTCGGCAAGATATACGGCCCCATTTGGCGTGTAGGTCAATCTACTGGCGCCAACGTACCCTTTGTCACTTATCGCGCGCGAGATCGATCCGTCCGCGGCGATTTCCAGAGCCCATTCAAGAGGAGGGTGTGTTCTTGAAACAGAGATTACTGAGAAAAAATCATTCACAGAGGCCAAGGTGATTGCTTCAGTAAGGTCATCGGTTGTTCTCAGCGGGGACGTTGGTTGTAGCAGGAGTAGATGATCGAATTTCGGTAATTTCTTGATCGCGTGCATAACGACATCAATCGTCGCTGCAGAGTCACTGGCCAAATCATGGGGACGAAGAAAAGGTACTTCTGCTCCACGAGCTACTGAAAGACTGGCTATAGCGGAACTGTCAGTCGAAACAACAACTGAGTCTATTAGGTTGCAATTGAGCGCAGACTCAAGTGTCCACTCAATTAGGGGTCTCCCACAAAAGTCGCGAAGGTTTTTGTTTGGAATCCGTCGTGACCCGGCTCGGGCAGGCACCAAGGCTAAAACTGTCATGGCACCAACGCGTTTGCTTTGTGAAGGCTATCGTGATCTCCTAAGTCCATCCAGAATTCGAAAATGGGGAACGCCTGAACCTGACGCCCGCTGATCAGGGCCGTGTTTAGTACATCGGTCATATCGCTGGAAGTGTTTTCCGGGACAAAATTGAGGAAATCCGGCTCGAGCACATAAATTCCCGCGTTGACAAAGTGCGAAATATCGGGCTTCTCGGTAATGGACGAGACTCGGGTGTCCTCAAGATTGACAAGGCCGTAGGGCAATCGGAAGATCTGTCGTCGAACACACATGGTGGCCAAGGCACCCGAGGACTCGTGAATTTCGAGCAACTGAGCGAGATCAACTCTGTTGATGACATCCGCATTTAAGACAAAGAATGTGTCTTGCGGGGGAGGTGAGATGAGTCTCAATCCTCCGGAAGTGCCGAGGGGCTCTCCTTCCCTAACGTATTCAATGTGCGCCCCCCAGGTACTACCGTCTCCAAAGTAGTCTTCAATCATTTTGCTCAAATAATGGACGCAGAAGACGAAGCGAGTGAACCCATATTCCAAACAATTCAGAAGCACGACTTCTAGCATCGGTCGTCCCTGAACCTCAAGCATGGGTTTAGGTGTGTCGATCGTTAGTTCCCCGAGCCGAGTCCCCCTACCGCCCGCCATGATCACGACTACGTTGTTTCGACGTGGTGGTTTAATCAGTTCGGACAGGAGAAAGACTGAGGTCAACTTTCCAGTTGGGGTGACGACAGGTAGATGTGAGATAGATAACCTAAGCATGGTCCTAAGCGCATCATCTTTTGATGTACCGACCGCGGTGGTGGTGATGTTTGCGTTCATCGCCGCTTCAACTGGGTCTGCGAGGGTGGTGCCTCGGAGCAGAGCGCGACGAAGGTCACCGTCGGTAACGAGACCGACCAATTTTCCCGAGTCATCCGTGACAAAACATCCGCGTGCTGCAGAGGCATCAATCATTTCAACTACTAGCTGAATAGGCGATCCTGTAAGAACGCACAACTTGTCGAGATCCATTACCCAACTCTAGGAAAGTTCCACCGCTCTTGTAAATCCAAGCAAATTGGGCGGCGGCTGACGGACCAGCACCTATGGAGACAGTACGGACCTGAGCGACGATAACGTGTGTGACATCAACTTTCGCACCCTTTGATTGGCGCGAGAGGCTGATCTCCAAGAATCATTTGCCACCTTCTGAGTGTTGGATCTAGCCAGAAATATTCGGCGGGTGAGGATTCTTGGCCAAGGCCTCCTCGCCCTTTTCTCGCAATCGCGCGTAGAATGCTCTTAAGATGCGGCCCACTAGTGACCCATGTGCAGTCTAGGTCTTCTGCTGGACTTGCACGGAATACGTGGCTTTCCATCAGCAGCAGGGTCGGGGTCCCGCAAAGGACAGCCTCGACAGAGGCTGAGGAGTGTGGCCCACACAGAACGACGTCGGTAGTTGCGAGGGCCTTCAGTGCGGACGAATGTTCGTCAAGTTCTACCCACGCAGGAACCTGCTGAGAGGAAAGAGGTGATGCTGGGTGTGAGCGAAAACTTACATGAAAGGAGTTTCTCGAAGAAGCAAGTGCAGTTTCGATTTCCTGGAGGAGTCGTACCGTGAGCGGCAGGGAGTACTCGCCCAAAATCAAAAGTTTCAGTGGGCCGATCTGTTCACGAGCCTTCAGGTGGGGGCGAGTGAAGTACCGTAGAGCCTCCACATTGAGCAAATGTTGATTCGTATACCCACCTTCCAGAAAGCGCTGTCGCATGACAGGTCCATTTGCTGCGACGTAGTTCGGTGAAGGAGTGCCCATGAAATGGTCGTATGCCGGAAAGAGGCTTGGGTCGCGAAAGATTCTCAAGTCCCAGAAGGGGACCGTCGAATGTGCAAACCCAACGAGTTGCGCATGCCCAGTGCTTCGCCAAGCGGCTATGAAGGCCAACTCCCACGGCTGATTTTCGAACAGGTAGACGCCGAGTCTCTGGTGGGGAACCCGAGCGAGTGTGGATTCCCACAGGTTGATCCACAAGGCATTGAGTGCGGCTGATCGGCCGAAGTATTGATCCTTGATGAGCTCCACGAGAAGCGGTGACGGATCAATACCCGTTGTCCGCTCGATGAAAAGTTCAGGTTTGGACCTCAAACGTCGACCCCA
>Ga0214921_10010922_pt1 | contig 11136 bp, 7 predicted proteins | sample LL1505_MetaG_FD_177992 | JGI IMG/M metagenome (GOLD analysis project Ga0214921, IMG submission 177992) | Freshwater microbial communities from Lake Lanier, Atlanta, Georgia, United States - LL-1505 | ecosystem: Environmental > Aquatic > Freshwater > Lake | place: USA: Georgia | collected 2015-05-28
ACGCGGAATGGCTGGATCAGGCTTGCGCCCATTGTCCAAAATTCCCCACTGCTGCCTCCCGTAGGAGTCTGGGCCGTGTCTCAGTCCCAGTGTGGCTGGTCGTCCTCTCAGACCAGCTACAGATCGTTGGCTTGGTGAGCCTTTACCCCACCAACTACCTAATCTGATATCGGCCGCTCCAATCGCGCGAGGTCTTGCGATCCCCCGCTTTCATCCGTAGATCGTATGCGGTATTAGCGTAACTTTCGCTACGTTATCCCCCACGACTGGGCACGTTCCGATATATTACTCACCCGTTCGCCACTCGCCACCAGGGTTGCCCCCGTGCTGCCGTTCGACTTGCATGTGTAAAGCATTCCGCCAGCGTTCAATCTGAGCCAGGATCAAACTCTATAGTTCGATCTTGATAGTTTTTTTGCTTCTTTCGAAGCTACTCATTAAAAACGGAATTGAAGTGAACTTCACTTCTATCTTCATGAGCGTTTTAAGTCTTGCGACTCGGTTACTAGAACCTTGGCAATTGCCTTAAAACGCCCACGCTTATCGGCTGTAATTTGTTAATGAACCTAAACAGTTACCTGCTTATTTGCCCCGCCGCGATGAGCGAAGCCTTAGATTGTGACACAAATTTGAAGCATGTGTCAAAACATTTAAAACTTTTTTTCTTTGCCTTTGAACGCTGATTTGCATCGCACGTTTCAAAAACTGAGCCAGCTAGTATAGCGCACTTTTCCTAGCTGGCAACCACATACAAGAAAAACTTTTCTACTGATCTAACTGGATCAGGAAAAATTGTTTTCTTTCAATAGGTTAGTGAGCTTTAAATTTGTTATCCGTGAACACCCCACCTGCATAATCGGGCCATGGCTCTTATAACTTTGCAATCCGCGCAACTCGCATTCGGCGACGTGGCTCTTTTAGATCACACCGCTTTATCCATAGAAACTGGTGAGCGCATTGGCTTGATTGGGCGCAACGGCACTGGGAAATCATCTCTTTTGAAGATTTTGGCGGGCATGGAACACCTTGATGACGGGGTGGTGCAGTACCAACAGAACCTGAAGCTGGCTTATGTGGCGCAAGAGCCGTTGTTGAACGAGCAGTTGTGTGTGTTCGATGCGGTAAGTGTGGGCTTAGCCCCTTTAAAGGCAGTACTTGAGCAGTATTACGCTGGCGAAGGTGACTTAGACGCATTGCAAAACACCATTGAAATGCAAGACGGCTGGAACTGGGAGCAACGCGTGACCGAAACCCTGCAGCGTTTGCGCTTAGATGGTGCAGCTTTGGTGGGCAGTCTCTCGGGGGGAACACGCAAGCGGGTGGCGCTGGGGCAGGCGCTGGTAACCCTGCCGGATATTTTGCTGCTGGATGAACCCACCAACCATTTGGACTTGGACAGTATTCAGTGGCTAGAGGACTTGCTGGTGGAGTTCAAAGGAAGCGTGGTGGTTATTACCCACGACCGTGCGTTTTTAGACAAAGTGTCTACCCGTATCGTGGAGTTAGACCGCGGTCACTTGAACTCTTACCAAGGCAATTTCCAAAGCTATTTAATCTTAAAAGAAGCGGAAATGGCAGCAGAAGCGGTGACACAGGCCAAGGCCGACAAGCTGCTCGCGCAAGAGGAGGTCTGGGTGCGCCGAGGCGTGGAGGCCAGAAGAACACGCTCCGTTGCTCGTATTGGCCGCTTGGAGAAACTTCGCGCTACACGGCTTGCCAGACGCAATGCCGTGGGTCAGGTAAGGGCCAGTGTGGATGCGGGTTTGCCAAGCGGCAAGATCGTTGGCGAACTGAGCGATGTGTCCATGGTGTTTGGCGACAAAGTGGTGGTGAATAACTTCAGCGCCACGCTGCTGCGCGGGGACAAAATCGGACTGGTTGGGCCCAATGGTGCGGGCAAAACCACGCTGCTCAAACTGATTTTGGGTGAACTAGAGCCAACAACAGGCAAGGTGCGCCAAGGGGCCAACCTGCAAGTGGCTTACTTTGACCAAATGCGTAACGCGCTGGACTTGGACGCTACGCTGGAAGACTTCATCAGCCCGGGCAGCGAGTGGATCGAAATTGGCACCCAGCGCCAGCACGTGAAAAGTTATCTGGGGGATTTCTTGTTTTCGCCCGCACGCGCCAACTCGCCCGTGCGGACCTTGTCGGGCGGCGAGCGCAACCGTTTGCTGTTGGCTCGCTTGTTTGCCCGCCCCGCCAATGTGCTGGTGCTGGACGAGCCGACCAACGATTTGGACATCGACACCCTGGAATTGCTGGAAGAACTGCTGCAAAACTACGCAGGCACCGTGTTTTTGGTCAGCCACGACCGTGCTTTTTTGGACAACGTGGTCACCAGTACCATCGCCTATGAGGGCGACGGGCATTGGCGGGAATACGAAGGCGGCGTGCAAGACTGGCTGCTGCAATCGAACCGCGCCAAAGTGTGGTCGCAAAAGGTGGCTGATATCCCGGCGGCAAGCCCCGAAAAGCCCAAAAGCAGCTCCGCGCCCATCACCGCGCAGGCAGCCAAACCCGCCGCCAAAAAACTCAGCTTCAAAGAGCAACGTGAATATGACAGCCTGCCCAGTCTGATTGCGCAGTTAGAACAAGAGCAAGCTGGGTTGAACAACGCTTTGGCCGATGGCAGCTTGTATGCCAGCGATCCCAAGTCAGCCGCAGACAAAGTCACTCGGCTAGCTCAACTAGACGATGAACTGCTTGCCGCCATGGAGCGTTTGGAGCTTTTGAGTCAACGGACCAGCCTCGCATGACCCCCTCAGAACGCAAAGGCATGTGGTTTGGGTTGCTGGGGGTGACGATGTTTGCCGTCACTTTGCCCGTCACCCGATTGGCCGTGGGTACGCCCGAGGACCCGCATTTGTCGGGTGTGTTTTTGGCGATGGGGCGTGCGGTTGTTGCCGCTGGTTTATCGGTGCTGTATTTGTGGTTCACCCGCGCCTCAAGGCCAAGCCGAGAACAATGGAAAGGCTTGAGTCTGGTAGCGCTGGGGGTGGTGTTTGGTTTTCCGCTGCTGACCTCTTTGGCCATGCGCCATGTAGAAGCCACCCATGCCAGCGTCATCACTGGGGTGTTGCCACTGGCCACCGCGAGTTTGGCGGCAGTGATGAACAAACAGAAACCGTCTTGGGGCTTTTGGCTGTGCGCTGTCACAGGCACTGGTTTGGTGGTGGGTTTTGCGCTGCTGCGCTCGGGTCAATCGGGCTTGCATTTGCAAGCGGCGGATTTGCTGCTGTTAGGCGCCATGGCCTTTGCCGCTGTGGGCTACGCCTGGGGAGGACGCATGTCGCAAAGCATGGGGCCTGAGCAAGTGATTTGCTGGGCCTTGGTGCTATCGCTGCCACTGACGCTGCCCTTGGCTTGGTTTAGCCAACCCACCCAAGCCGCGCCTTGGAGCGCCTGGGCCGGTTTTGCTTATGTGTCCTTGTTTTCTATGTGGCTGGGGTTTTTTGCTTGGTACCGCGGCTTGGCCATGGGCGGCACGGTGCGGGTGAGCCAAATCCAATTGCTGCAACCGTTTTTGGGCATGTTGATCGCCATTCCCGTTTTGGGCGAAGGTTTGGATGCCACAACGGTGAGCTTTGGCTTGGCGGTGGTGGCGACCGTGTTTGTGAGTCGGCGCATGGCGGTTCAGCGCTGGGATGGCGTCGCTGCGCTTGCCATGACGAAAGATCACAGAATTCACTGCGAGCCCGGAGGGCGCAGCAGTCACGCCAGCACGGTGCCGCTGATGCAGGTCACCGAGTCGCCGCCCACCCAAACCTGACCCGCATCATCTTGGTTCAGGTGCACACGACCGCGTCGATCGAGCACTGTGCCCTGACTCGCCACATAGCTTGAAGGGGCCAAACCCGCGCCGATTAACCATTGCGCTACCGCGGCGTTCAGGCTGCCGGTCACCGGGTCTTCGCACAAACCGTTGTTGCCTGGGAAAAATGCACGCACCTCGAACTGCGCATCGCCTGCCGCATGCGCGCCCACGACGCCAACCTTTCCCCGCGGCCCGACCAAGCCGATGTCCAGTCCTTGCAGCAGCTGCGCATCGGGTTGGAGCGCCAGCACCTGCTCGGCTGAAGCCAACATGACGCCGCGCCACTGCGGGCCGTTGTCGCACCAAGAGTGGTGAAGAATGTCGCCTCGGGCAATGCCCAAACCCCGGGAGATGAGTTGCAGATCGGCCTCGTCAAGTGGGCCCCCTCTGCGCAAGGGTGGCGCGGCAAACGCCAAACGACGCCCATCACGCTTGATCTTCACCAAGCCCACGCCGCATTCTTGAACCACGTCTTGGCCCTTGGGCACGCCACCGGCTTCCAGCCAGGCATGGCAGGTGCCCAAGGTGGGGTGGCCGGCAAATGGCAATTCGCGCCCAGGGCAAAAAATCCGCACCGCGTAGTCCGCCTCGGGCTGGGTGGGCGGCAACACAAAGGTGGCCTCTGACAAATTGGTCCAGTTGGTGAAGGCCTGCAACTGAGCGGTGCTCAAACCAGTGCCGTCAAGCACCACGGCCAGCGGGTTGCCCAAGTAGCGCTGGTCGGTGAACACATCGACTTGGGCGAAGCGGCGCGGGGTCATGGGAGGCTCCTGTTTAACATTGAGAGTGGGGATTGTGTCGGAGATTGCTTCGGGGCGTTGCCTCTCGCCATGACGGAGTCGGTCACCCGCGAGACCGCTTGCCAAGCTGAGATTGGCGACAATCTCCGCCATGGGAACCCTTTACTTAGTGCGCCACGGCCAGGCCTCGTTTGGCGCTGACGACTACGACAATCTTTCGCCCTTAGGCCACCAACAAAGTCAGCGTTTGGGCGCGTATTTTCGTGAGCGCGGCTTGCAGTTTGAGGCCGTGCTGATGGGCAGTCTCAAGCGCCATCGGCAAACCTTTGAAGGCATTCAAGAAGGCTTGCAGGCGCCACAACTTCAGCCGCTGGTGTGGCCTGGCCTGAATGAATACGACAGCCACGCGGTAATCCATGCCATTCACCCTGAGCCTTTGGCCAAGCCCAACACGCCTGAGCTGTACAAACACCATTTCGGCTTGCTGCGCAAGGGTCTGCAAGCGTGGATGCACGCCAAGACGCAACCCGTTGGTATGCCACTTTTCACCGACTTTGTGCAAGGCATCCAAGACGCTTTGGCCCATGTGCGGGCGCAGCACAGCGGCGATGTGTTGATGGTCTCCAGTGGCGGCCCCATCTCCACCGCGGTGGGCACGCTGCTGGGCACGCCGCCAGAGAGCATGATCGAAATGAATATGCGCATTCGCAACACCGCGGTCAGTGAGTTGGTGTTCAGCCCCAAACGCCACACCTTGGTGAGTTTCAACACCATCAACCATTTGGATGCATCCGCCTACCGCGACTGGGTGACGTTCACCTGAAGTTCAGATGGCTTCGGGGCTTTGCCCCTCGCCATGACGGTATCAGATCAATGGCTCAAAGCGGCTGATTTCTTGAATCAGCTTGGCTAGCTGCACACCCACCTCGTCCAAAAGCGCTTGACCTTTGACGGCCGTGGCCGCAGCGGCGTTACCTGCCGCGCCATGCAGGTTGTAGTCCTGCATATGCCAGCCGAGTTTGGCACTTTTGCCGTCACCCAACAGCGCAAAGTCTTGGGCGCGTTGCTCGGAAGCCGAGGCGAAATGCTGCGCCTCGGGCATACGCACCTTGTGCGGCGCAATCGCCAACATCAGCGAGGTTTCCATGTCGCCACCATGCACGCCAAAACGCTGCTCATGGGCGTCAAAAGCGTTCAAGGCATCGCCCAAGGGCAGTTGGTACCAGTTGCTGCTGAACACGGTGAGGCCACAGTGGCCACGCAGTTCACGCGCCACCACGTCCATCAAGCCCACATTGCCGCCATGGGCGTTGAAGAGCAAGAGTTTTTTCACGCCCACCCGCGCCACGCTCTCACCCAAAGCACACCATTGCTCGATGACAGAGGCGGGGGAAAAACTCAAGGTGCCGTCATAGGCCAGATGCTCAGAGCTCAAACCCACGCTTTGGGTGGGCAGCACCAGCACTTGGTCAGCAGGCTGTAAATGACCTAAAGCAGCAGCCAGCATGGCGTTGACCAAATCGGTGTCCACCGACAAGGGCAAATGCGGCCCATGCTGCTCGGTGGCACCCATGGGTAAAACCGCAACAGCCTGTGCGGCGTCAAGCTCAGCAAAGTCGGTGGTGATGCAATCAGCCCAGTAACGTGGAAAAACCTTCATGCGCTGCATCTTAAAGGCTTGGGTAACATGGCCCTATGCGCGCCTACTTGCTTCGTTTTTTTGCTTTGATCAGCCTGGGCTTGGGTACCTGCTTTGCCCAGATGCCCCCCTCCAGCGTGGTCACCACGCCCCAAGTGCGCGCCGAGTTGGTGGCCCATGCGCCACAAGGCTTGAAGGCGGGTGAACCGCTGAGCTTGGGCTTGCTGCTGCAGCACCAACCGGGCTGGCACACCTATTGGCTGAATGCGGGTGACAGCGGTTTGGCCACGCAACTGAACTGGACCTTGCCCCAAGGTCTACAAGCGGGCAACACGCTGTGGCCGATACCGCACATGATCCGTGTGGGCGACATGGTCAACCATGGTTTTGAGGGTCGGGTGTTGCTGGGTGTGCCCGTTTCGGTGGACAAAGGTTTTGCAGCCAACGCTGCCACGCTAAAGATCCAACTCCAAGCCAGTTGGCTGGTGTGCAAACAAGAATGTATTCCGCAAGAGGGTAAGTTTGAAATTCAACTGCCGGTGGCTGGCAGCACCGCCAGCCATTCAGCGGCTTTTGAGGCACTGCTGTCTGCGCAGCCCCAAATTTTGCAACCTTCACCCCAAAACGCCCCCATTTCAGACAAAGGTTTGGCCTTGCGCATTCAAGGCTTGCCGCCCAGCTTGCAAGGCCAGCCTTTGCAACTTTTTGCCGAATCTACCGAGGTTTTGGCCAGCGGCTTGGGTGCGGACGCATTGGCTGGTGAATGGCAAGGCTCTGAATATGTGCTGCAAGCGCCTTTGCATGCCATGCGCAGCAGCGAACCCGCCAAACTGGGACTGCTCATCGTGGGCGGCTCTTCTGACCAAGCTAAAGCGTGGCACTTGAACTTGGCTGTCCAAGGCACTTGGCCGCCCGAGGGCAGCGCCACCCTGGCCAAAGCCTCGGCGCTTGCCAGCCCTACCCCCGTTCAACCGCTTGAAGCGGCGGCGAGTTGGCCGGCCTTGCTCGCCGCCTTGTTGGGTGCATTCTTGGGCGGTTTGTTGTTGAATTTGATGCCCTGTGTGTTGCCGGTGCTGGCGATCAAGGTGTTGTCGCTCAGCCAGCACCACCACAGTGTGGCCGAACGCCGTGCCATCGGCATCACTTATGCGTTCGGGGTGATTGCCAGCATGCTGGGTTTGGCGCTGTTGGTCGCGGGCCTGCGGGCCTCGGGTCAGCAGTTGGGTTGGGGATTTCAGCTGCAGTCGCCGCTGGTGGTGTCGGCACTTGCACTGCTGTTCACATTGATCGCATTGAACCTGTTGGGCGTGCTTCAGCTTAATGCTGCGTGGAGCAGCGGCTTGGCAGCGCAATGGGTGCGTCACCCCTTGGCGGATGCTTTTCTGTCGGGGGTGCTGGCCGTGGTGGTGGCCGCGCCCTGCACCGCGCCTTTCATGGGCGCTTCGGTGGGCATTGCCCTTACCTTGCCTTTGTGGCAAGGCCTATTGATTTTTGTTGCTTTGGGCGTGGGCTTGGCGCTGCCATTCACGCTGCTGAGTTGGGTGCCGGCTTGGGCACGCTGGTTGCCCCGCCCAGGGGTGTGGATGGAGCGTCTTCGCCAATTGCTGGCCTTTCCCATGTTGGCCACCGTGGTGTGGTTGCTGTGGGTGCTGGGCCAGCAAACCAGTATCGATGGCATGGCGGTGATGCTGGCTGCGCTGCTGTTGGTGAGCGCCTGTGTATGGGCCTTGGGTTTGTCGGGCAAAGCCAAATGGCTGGCTACCGGTCTGTGGGGCGGGCTGCTGCTGTTGCTGGTGCTCACCTGGGGACCGCTGGTTTGGAAAGAAGCCCCAGCCCTCACCGACAAAACCAGCAGCAACGCTGAATGGCAAGCTTGGTCGCCTGAACGCGAAGCGTCTGCCCTGCAAGCGGGTCAAACCGTCTTCATTGATTTCACGGCGGCTTGGTGCGTCACCTGCCAAGTCAACAAACAAACCACGCTGCGCGACGCCAAGGTGTTGCAAGCGTTTGCCGATAAAAAAGTGCTGCTTTTACGTGCCGATTGGACGCGGCGCGACCCCGCCATCACCCAAGCGCTGGGGCGTTTGGGGCGCAGCGGTGTGCCTGTTTATGTGTTGCTGGTGCCTAAAACCTCCCCCAAAGTCTTGTCCGAGGTGCTCAGTCCTGACTTGGTGCTGCAAGCCCTGGCTGGCCTGCCACAATAGGCCCCATGAACACATCTTTACTCAACGACAGCTTCCTCAAAGCCTGCTTGCGTCAGGCCACCAACCACACCCCCGTTTGGCTGATGCGCCAAGCCGGTCGCTATTTGCCCGAGTACTGCGCCACCCGCGCCAAGGCGGGCAGCTTCATGGGCTTGGCCACCAATGTGGACTACGCTACCGAAGTCACCCTGCAGCCGCTGGACCGCTACCCGCTGGACGCGGCCATCTTGTTCAGCGACATCCTCACCGTCCCCGACGCCATGGGCCTGGGCCTGTCGTTCGCCCAGGGCGAAGGCCCCAAATTTGCCAAAGTGGTGCGTGACGAAGCCGCCGTTGCCGAGTTGGCCGTGCCAGATATGCACAAACTGCAATACGTGTTTGACGCGGTCACCAGCATTCGCAAAGCCTTGAACGGTCGTGTTCCCCTCATTGGTTTTTCGGGCAGCCCCTGGACCTTGGCCTGTTACATGGTGGAAGGCGGCGGCTCGGACGACTACCGTTTGGTGAAAAGCCTGATGTACAGCCGCCCGGACCTGATGCACCGCATCTTGGCGATCAATGCCGACGCCGTGGCCCTCTATTTGAATACCCAAATCGAAGCCGGTGCGCAAGCGGTGATGGTGTTTGACAGCTGGGGCGGCGTGCTGGCCGATGGCGCTTTCCAGGAATTCAGCCTGGCTTACACGCGGCGTGTCTTGGCGCAGCTCAAACGCAGCCACGACGGTGCCATCATTCCCCGGCTGGTGTTCACCAAGGGCGGTGGTTTGTGGCTGCCCGAGATGAAAGACCTGGACTGCGAGGTGCTGGGCTTGGACTGGACCATGAACCTGGGCACCGCCCGCCGTTTGGTGGGTGGCGAGGTTGGTGGGCCGGGCAAAGCGCTGCAAGGCAACATCGACCCCAACATCCTGTTTGCGCCACCCGCTCAGATCGCCGCCGAGGTGCACCGCGTGCTGGACAGCTTTGGCAAGCCCCACACCGACCCCAGCACCAGCGGCCCGACCCACATCTTCAACCTCGGTCATGGCATCAGCCAGTTCACGCCGCCAGAGCATGTGAGCGCATTGGTCGAGGCGGTGCACAGCCACTCAAAAAAGCTGCGTCAAGCCGCCTGAACACAACTTTTGACAAAAAAGTTTTACGTGCCGCAATCTAGTTATGCACAATTTTTTGGCGACTGCTTAACTAAGGTCTTACACCTTCAAAAAAATTTGCATCTCTTAAGTTTTTATTTAAGTGTTTGATTTATATAGACTCTATGAGCTGCCAATTTTTCGTGCATTGTGTTCAAAGCCTTGATTTATCGGGCTTGCAGCGTCAGTCTGACAAGCTGTCAACAAAGTTATCCACAGAATTTTGGGATGACTGTCAAAGCCCCTTGTCAATCAATGACTTAGCTCAATTAGTGAAGATTTGTCTCAGTTTCGCGTCGCAAATGAGGGCTTGACATGCGTCGAGAAATCTCTGTTCTGGTGCCAACACCGGCTTACAGCCGATTAACGGGGCCATTGACTTACGAAACGCAGGAAGAGTTGCAGCCCGGTTGTTTGGTGCGGGTGCCCTTGGGGCAGCGCGAAACCTTGGGATTGGTTTGGCCGCAAACGCCAGAGCAGCCCGCAACCTCAGCGCATACCCTCAAAGCCATCCATTCGGTTTTGCACGGCATTCCCCTTTTGTCAGCCCATTGGCTGAAACTGATTGACTTTGCAGCCCACTATTACCAACGTAGCGCCGGTGAATTTGCGATGGCCTGCTTGCCCCCATCCTTGCGGGACATGACGACGCTGCAGTTTGAGCGCAAGCTCTCGCAGCTCAAACTCTTGACGCCCGTCAGCGCGAAAAAGGCTTTGCAGCCTCCTCTCACCCCTGAGCAAACCCAGGTATTGGCGCAACTGGCCCAACACAGCGGCCCGTTTTTGTTGCATGGCAACACCGGCAGCGGCAAAACCGAGGTGTATTTGCGCCGTGCAGCCCAGGTACTGGAAGACACCCCCCAAGCCCAAGTGTTGCTGCTGGTGCCCGAGATCAACCTGACACCGCAGCTCGAAGCCAGGGTGCGCCAACGTTTTGCCCATTTGGGCGAGACCGCCATCGTCGCCATGCACAGCGCCATGACACCAGCGCAACGTCTTAACAGTTGGCTGGCAGCGCATTTGGGCACAGCACGCATCGTTTTGGGCACGCGTTTAGCCGTGCTGGCCTCCATGCCTGAGCTCAAACTCATCGTTGTCGATGAGGAACACGACCCCAGCTACAAGCAACAAGAAGGAGCGCGGTACTCGGCGCGTGATTTGGCGATCTACCGCGGCCAACTGGAAGGCGCTCAAGTGCTGCTGGGTTCGGCCACACCGTCGCTGGAAAGTTGGCACCACAGCCGCGCTGCAGTTGAGGGCCAACCCGCACCGCGCTATACCCGCTTGTCCATGCCCAGCCGCGTAGGTGACGGCGCCTTGCCAGTACTAAGGCGGGTGGACATGAACAACCAACCGCGCAAAACCTTGCTCTCAGCGCCGCTGTTAACCGTCATACGAGAGCGCCTGGGCCGGCAAGAACAGGTGTTGGTTTTGTTAAACCGGCGGGGCTATGCGCCGGTCTTGCATTGCAGCGATTGCGGCTGGAAAAGCGAATGCCCGCATTGCAGCGCTTACCGTGTGTTTCACAAAGGCGACCGCACCCTGCGCTGCCACCATTGCAGCCTGACCCAAGCCGTGCCGCGTGCCTGCCCTGCCTGCGGCA
>Ga0214921_10010923_pt1 | contig 11136 bp, 8 predicted proteins | sample LL1505_MetaG_FD_177992 | JGI IMG/M metagenome (GOLD analysis project Ga0214921, IMG submission 177992) | Freshwater microbial communities from Lake Lanier, Atlanta, Georgia, United States - LL-1505 | ecosystem: Environmental > Aquatic > Freshwater > Lake | place: USA: Georgia | collected 2015-05-28
AGCATACGGACCGTGTCCGTGAGCTCCGTCGTCATGCCGGATGTAAGTAACCCCAATAGGAGAACCCAACCATGAGCACAGCAACCCTCGAACCCAAAACAAAACAGACGAAAACTCAAAAATCACTCCCCGAATATAAGGTCAAAGATATCACCCTCGCCGAATTCGGCCGTAAAGAGATCGAAATCGCCGAAAAAGAAATGCCCGGATTAATGTCGATTCGCGAAAAATACGCCAAAGACAAGCCCCTCGCTGGTGTTCGAGTAACTGGCTCCCTTCACATGACAATTCAGACCGCCGTCCTGATCGAAACCTTTGTTGACCTTGGAGCCGATGTTCGTTGGGCCAGCTGCAACATCTTCTCGACTCAAGACCAAGCTGCCGCGGCGATCGCTGCCACCGGGATTCCCGTCTTTGCTTGGAAGGGTGAAACCCTCGAAGAGTATTGGGACTGCACTTGGAAGGCTATTCTCAACCCACAGGGGCAAGGCCCACAGCTCGTCATCGATGACGGTGGTGATGTCACCCTTTTCCTTCACAAAGGCTACGAACTAGAAAATGGCGACGGCTGGGTCAACACCCCAAGCTCCAGCGAGGAAGAAAAGGTCATCAAAAACCTTCTCAAAAAAGTCCATGCTGAACATCCCAATATCTTTCACGCCTTAGTCAAAGAGTGGAAAGGAGTCGCCGAAGAAACGACCACAGGTGTGCACCGGCTCTACAAGTTGCAGGAACTCGGCAAACTCCTTGTTCCCGCATTCAACGTCAATGATGCCGTCACCAAATCGAAGTTCGACAACCTGTACGGCTGTCGGCACTCCCTCGTCGACGGACTGAATCGGGCCCTCGATGTGATGATCTCTGGAAAAGTAGCCGTAGTTTGTGGCTACGGAGACGTAGGAAAAGGTTCTGCACAATCTCTTCGAGGCCAAGGAGCTCGCGTGATCGTCACCGAAATCGACCCCATCAATGCCCTCCAAGCCGCCATGGAAGGCTTTGAAGTCACCACCATCGAGGAGACCCTCGGCCGAGCCGACATCTATGTGACCACCACCGGAAACCGAGATGTCATCACCCTGGATCATATGACGAAGATGAAGGACCAAGCCGTCGTCGCCAACATCGGCCACTTCGATAATGAGATCCAAGTTGATAAACTCAACACCCAGACAGGTGTTCGCAGAGTGAATATCAAACCCCAGCTCGATAAGTACGTTTTCCCAAATGGCAGGGAACTTTATCTCCTCGCAGAAGGACGCCTCGTCAATTTGGGCTGCGCTACCGGTCACCCCAGCTTTGTCATGAGCGCCAGCTTTTCAAACCAAACCCTCGCGGCCCTCGACCTATGGAAAAATCGCACCCTCTATAAACCGGCCGTATATGTTCTGCCCAAAAATCTGGACGAGGAAGTCGCTAGACTTCATCTTGAGAAAATTGGTGTAAAGTTGACGAAGCTAACGAAGGATCAATCCGACTACCTTGGAATCCCCGTTGGCGGGCCTTACAAACCGTCCCACTATCGCTACTAAAATCGCGGTGGAGTCCGCGGGTTGGGAACATTCCACAAATTATCGTAGGGAGAGTACCCCGCCGGTGGCGGGGCTCCCACGGTCTTCTTCGGTTCGGGTTGATTCACGAGCGGGCTTGGCTTCACTTGAGCTGTAACTTTTTTCTCACTCCCAGGAGGTACGGAGTAAGGATCTTGAGAAATCTGTTTGTAACCCCCCGAGGGAGCCTGCGGCGCTTGCCCTGCCGCATTTAATCTAGAATCGTAAGAGCCACCTGGCGGCATGATCGGCTTCGCCCCAGACTGGTAATCCTTTCCTAATGGCCCACTACCCTCTGGGCCTGTGAAGGAATCGAACCCTGGGTTCACTCGTCCATCCCCTGAACTCATCGAGCGTGGCTTCACCCCATCTAAACCGGTGACAGAAGGTAACTTAGTCTCATTTTGCCGATCTACACCACGCATGCTGCTTTGTGAAACCGCCGGCACGCTCATCGAATCCCCCTCTTTTTGTAAATCCGCTTTTTCCTTCTTTTCTTTGGCTAACTTATCTTGCAACTCCTTCGCCTCTTTTGCTTTTTGCTCCTCCATCATAGCCATCTTTTCCTGCTCTTTTTTCTTAGACTCTTGCATCGCCTTCATATCCTCTCCCCAATCTTTGGAAGGGGACTTTGTAGGATCGGCTGCTGGCGGGCGGGGTTGCGGGATCGAACTAGTCGGGCTTTGGTCCACTCTAGAAAGATCCGGTTTAGGATTCTCACTTTCTAAGCCTTGAAGCTGCGTAGGGGCCTGCGTCGATGGTAAATCCTTCGTAGAATCTGCCGTGGCTCCTTCGAAACCTTGAGCCCAACTCATACTGGAGAAAGCAAAAACGAGTAAAGCGATCCATCTCATTTGCATAGGAGTAAAGTAATTCTCAACCCTTACTCGTCAATCTCGCTCCTTCGAATCCACCCACCTATTATCTATTTATGCCCCAAACAGTGGCCTCTTTTGTCTCACATCAAATCCAAAGTAATGGCCCACTACGCTTTGATCAGTTTATGAATATATCTCTCTATCAACAAGATATCGGATATTACTCGTCGGGGAAAACTCGAACCGGATCGGAAGGAGATTTTCTTACTCCTGTATCCACAGGTCCTGTTCTCGGACAACTCCTCTCTCTGCAAATCTCAGAACTTGCCGAGTCCCTCAACCATCCACCCTCTTTTCACATTGTCGAACAAGGGGCCGACCGCGGTCACCTCGCCCACGATATCCTCTCCTACATCCACCAAGACCATCCCCACCTCACCTCCTCTCTTCAGTTCCACATCATCGAACCCTCCCCAGCTCTTGCCCAGCAACAAAAAAAACTACTCCAACCGCTTTTCTCTAAAATTCCCATCCACTGGCATTCCGATCTCTCCTCTCTGCCGCCTCAATCGAATCCCACCTTCTTCTACTCCTGCGAACTGATCGATAGCTTTCCCGTTCGCCTCACCCGCTTTCACTCTGGCCAATGGTATGAACGCTTCGTCACTGAGACCAACAGCCACCTGGTGTGGCTCGATCAACCCGCTCCACCCGAACTTCTCCAAGAGATCTACCGCTGGTCGATTCCTGAAATCGAAGGCTTTACCGCCGAACTCCGCCTCAACATCTGCCCATGGATCAAACTTCTATCTGAAAAAATCCAAAAGGGCCTCGTTCTCACTCTCGACTACGGTCTCCCCGCCCCCGACCTCTACCACCCCTCCCGCTCCGCTGGTTCCCTCGTGACTCTTCGCCGCCACTCCCACTCCCCCAATCCCCTCGCTCACCCGGGCGAGCAAGACCTCACCGCTCACGTAAATTTCACCCAACTGATCGAGGAAGGAAATAATCTCGGTTTTCATAGCTTCGGCCCTCGTCCCTTCATGTCAGCCCTGACTCACCAAGCCACCTCCCTACTCCGCCAAACCTCCCCCAAGAACGAAAAATGGACTCGTAACTTTCAACACCTCATCCACCCATCATTTTTTGGACAATCTCATCTCGCCCTACTCCAAGCGAAAAACCTCCCCCCGACCTACCGCCCCTCCATGTTTCCGATCTAAACTTTCGTCGTCTTCCCTCGCTCCATTAACTCCCTCGCCATCGCCCGCGCTGCCTTTCCGTCCCCTCCCAGCATTCGACTCAGCTCTTTCTCCCGACTCTCCCCCTCCACCCGCTCCAATCTCGCAAACGTCCTGCCCTTCTCCACTGTTTTCGTAACACAAAAGTGTGCGTCCGCCGCACCCGCCACCGCTGGTAAATGCGTCAAACACAACACTTGATGCGTTTTTCCCAACCCTGCCAAGCGCATCGCGACAGCCTTGGCCGTCTCTCCCCCCACATTTGCATCCACCTCATCGAAAATCAAAATCGGTACCTCATCCCTCTCCGCTAACACAGTTTTAATTCCCAACATCACTCTCGCCAGCTCCCCACTCGAAGCGATCGCTCTCAAGGGCCGGGGTGGCTCCCCAGGATTCGGCGCAAACATCATCTCCACCGTCTCCCCACCCTCCGCCCCAAGCGCCTCACTCTTCTGCACCGCCACCTCGAGCCGGCTCTGCTGAAACCCCAATCCCCTCAACTGAGCCGTCACTTCCCTCGCGAAGATCGGGGCTGCCTTGGATCTCTCTTTACTCAACTTTCCTGCCAAAACCCGATGCGCCTCAGCCGCCTTTTTTACCGCCATCGCCAACTCTCGCTCCGTCCCTTCCGCATTCGCTAACTCCCACTGCCTTTTTTTTAAATAGGCTAACTTCTCCAACGCCGCCTCGACACTTCCCCCATACTTTTTTCGCAGACTCAGAACACAATTCAAACGTGCCTCCAGCGCCGCCAATCTCTCCCCATCTAATCCCACCTCCTCCGCCCTACGTTCCCCCTCCCTCACCAACTCCCGCAAAGTCTCCACCACTATTTCATTCTTCTCGCGCAACTCCCCCGCCGCTCCATCTAACCTCTCCCACTCCATCAAACTCTTTTGCACCTTTCCCAATTTCTCCAACACATTCTCATCCCCGCTTTCCAAAATTCCACTCAACTCTCCCGCTAACTCCATAATTCTCCTTCCGTGACCTGCCGCCGCATGATCCCGCTCTAACTGCTCATCCTCCCCCACCACAAGATTCGCCTCCTCCAGCTCCTTCACCTGATGATCAAGAATCTCCCGCGTCGCCCCATCCGCTCCGACTAAATTTTTGCGAAACGACTCCTGTGCCTCCTCCGACTCTCTCTTCGCTCGCCAAGCCTGCCGCACCTCCCCCACCAACTTTTCCAACCCGCCAAAACCATCCAGAGCACCCCTCTGCGCCGCAGGGGACAGCAAAGTCTGGTGATCGTGCGGCCCATGCAAATCCACCAACCGATCCCCCAACTCCTTCAACACCGCCAAAGTCACCGCCGACCCATTCAAAAATTGTCGCCCCGCTCCCGTGCTCCCCACCTGCCTCTGTATAACCAACGTCCCCTCCCCATCCGCCTCAATCCCTTTTCCCTCCAACCACTCCCGAAATCTCTCCGCCCCCCCCAACTCCCCCTCTACCAAACACCCCTCCGCCCCCGTCCTCACCAAACCCCGATCCGCCCGCTCGCCCAATAGCAGCAAAAATGCATCCACTAAAATCGATTTCCCTGCCCCCGTCTCACCTGTCAAAGCATTGAAACCCTTTCCCAACTCCCAAGTCAGCTCCTCCACCACTGCCAAATTTCGAATCCGTAATCGCCTCAACATGATTCGCAATAGATAGCAGAAGACACACGGAAGATAGGCAAAATCTTATCACCCCCCCAACCCCACCCTCACCAATCCAATGCTGGATCGCCACACGCCTTGCCCAACGCTATCAGAATCTATGCGTCTCACCTTTCTAGGCACCGGAACCTCCCAGGGCGTCCCCCTCCTCACCTGCTCCTGCCGCGTCTGTACCTCCCCCGACCCACGCGACCGCCGATTTCGCTCCTCTGTCTGGATCGAAGAAGGCCCCCTCAGCATCATCATCGATACCTCCCCCGATTTTCGTTCCCAAGCCCTCCGCGCCTCCATCCCACACCTCGATGCTGTCCTCTACACCCATAGCCATGCCGACCACATCGCAGGCTTCGACGACCTTCGCTCCTACTCTGTAAAGAATGGAAATCGAATCCCCATCTACGCCGAGCCTTTCACCCTCTCCCGCCTCGAAAAAGCCTTCGACTACGCCTTCGACCTCAAGGCCCGTAGCCCCGCCTACGTCTGCCCAGAACCCCACCCCATCACAGGCCCCTTCTCTCTCGGTCCCCTCACTTTCACTCCCTTACCTGTACCCCACGGTCGCATCACCACCACCGGATTCCGCATCGATCTTCAGAACCAACCCCGCCTCGTATACCTGCCCGACTGCGCCGCTGTTCCCCAAGAAATCCGAAATCTGATCCACAAAATTCCCACCCTTATCATCGATGGCCTTCGCGAGGATCCTCACCCCACCCATCTCACCATCGCCCAAGCCATCGAAATTTCTCAAGATGTCCAAGCAGGTCAAACTTGGCTCACCCACCTTACCCACCAAACTCTCCACGCCGAACGCGACGCCACTCTTCCTCCACCCGTCCGCCTAGCTTATGACTCACTTCAGCTGACGCTCTAATCTTCTCTCCTACACCCTTTTTCTCTACTCTATTTACCATGCCTTGCATCCTCCTCCTGCTTTTTACTCTCTTTTGGACACTTCCTCTCTCCCTCACCCAAGCCGAATCCAACCCATCCGCCGAATCCCAAACGGCTGACCTCGCTGCCCACACGGTCGTGGTCTACAACCGGGCCGATCCTGATTCCCAATATCTGGCCGAATCGTACTCCAAAGCTCGCTCCATTCCGCCTGACCGACTTCTCGGAATCGAATGCCCCATCACCGAAGAAATCACTCGTGTCGAATTCGAAACAAAGATTCGCGAACCCTTAGACCAAATCTTCGTCTCCCGAGGCTGGCTGAAACGTAGCGAAACAATTCTCCCCAACCCCATCCTCGGCCTGCCCGACAATTTTCCCATCCAACAATCACAGAATAATCCCATTTGGATTATGGTTCTCATGCGGGGAGTTCCTCTCAAAATCGCAGAAGACGCTACCGTTCAGGCTCCCGCAACCCTCATGGCCCAGCTTCGCCCCAACGCCGCTGCCGTCGATTCCGAACTCGCCCTTCTCCCTCTTCGCGGCCTGCCCACCTACGGGCTCGTCTCCAATCCCTACTTTGCCGACAAACGCATACGCCCCTTCGGCCAATTTTTTGCGAATTATCTCATCATGGTCTGCCGACTCGATGGCCCCACACCCGCAATCGTCCGCCGCATGATCGAAGATGCCGTGGAAACAGAAAAAACCGAACTCACCGGCCGTGCGTTTTTCGATATCCGCACAATTGAGAAAAAAGACGACCCCTACCGCATGGGGGACGACTGGATTGAACAAGCTGCCGTTCTTTTTCAAGCCCGCGGATTCGATATCGAGATCGATCGTAAGCCCGAAGTCGCCTCAAAATGGATTCCCTGGGATCAGATTGCCTTCTACGCCGGCTGGTACACATGGAATTTTGAAGGACCCTTCGAACTCCCTAATACCCGATTTCGTCGTGGAGCCATCGCTTACCACATTCACTCCTTCAGCGCTGATACCGTACGCTCCGAAACCAAAAATTGGGTCGGCCCCCTACTCGCCCACGGCGTCACCGCCACCATGGGCGCGGTCTATGAGCCCTATCTCCGCTTTACTCCCGATATCAGCCTATTTGTCAGCGGACTCCTCTCCGGACTCACCTTCGCGGAGTCCGCCTACCAATCTCAAATCGGCCTCTCCTGGATGGTCACCTTCGTCGGAGACCCCCTCTATCGACCCTTCCCTCGCAACTTCTATGAGAATCTCGACTCCGCCCAAACTGCAAAATCGCCCAACCTTCCTTGGCTCCGTCTTCGGAAAGCCCGCCTTCTTGCCAACTCCGGCTCAATCGCCGAAACCCGCAATGCAGTCAATCAACTCACCGAGGATTTTCCAAAAAATAAAATCATTCTGGAAGGCTCTGCCGATATCTACCGAGACCTGAATGAACGAAAAGATGCCGCTCACTTCTACGAGGAGGAGCTGGACCTTCTCAGCGAAAAAGAGGATCGCGATCGCCTCCGAATTCTGATGAAACTTGCCGAAATCTACCGTCGTGACGACAAAACAAAAACCGCCCTCGATATGTACGAAAAAATCGCCCAGGAGTTTCCCGAGGCCAATCGAGGGACCGGCCTGGGGGATCGTGCCCTCTCCTTCGCCTCCGGTGAAGGCATCTCCGAACTTCCTCCGGCTCTCCTTGCCTATAAAAATGCAGTCGAGGCGGAACAACTCGCCGCCGCAGTCGCTAAGGCCGCGGCCCAACCCCCCGCCCAGCCACGGCCGGAGGCCTCCGCAGCAGATCAAGCCGCCGTACTCAAAGCCACCGGCAGTCGCCCAGCACTCAAAGACTCCTCCGCGCCTCCTCTTCCCCCCCAATCCCCCACCCCCACTACCAATTCCCCCACCCCTCCCTAACTTACTAACGCCACTCGTGCTTCGGATACTTGCGAGCCAACTCCGCCTTCAACTTCGGATACGTTTCCCTCCAAAAAGATCCCAAATCTTTTGTCACCTGCAGCGGCCGCCGATTCGGCCCCAATATCTCCAGCGTTAACTCCACCTTTCCATCCCCGATCCTCGGCGTCTTTTCCAACCCGAAGTAATCCTGAATCTTAGCTGAGATTCTCGGCTCCCGCCCCTTTCCATACTCAATCTTGAAAGATTTTCCCCCCGCCATTCCAATTCGCTCCGGAGCTAGCCCATCCATCCGCTGAACTCTCTCCCGACCCAACCAATCCTCGATCGATCGATGCGCACTCCGCTCATTCGCCTGCCGCCACGTCAAACACCCCTCACACTGCATCTCTAAAACCAAACGCTTCGCCTCCTCATTCCAATCCGGCCATGACTCCCCTGCCGTCCAACCCCGCACCACTTCTAACCTCTCCAAAATCCGATCCGCCTCCGCGGTCCAACCTGGCCACACACATCGCCCCTCTAGAACCGCTTGCGCCAAAACCTTCGCCGTCTCTACCCCCGCCTCCACATCTCTCTTTTTCTCTTCCAATACCAGATCCCGAAACCGTCGCGCTTCGACTTGGCAAACCTTTCGCCCGCTCTCCTCAAATACGAGACCCCGCTGTTCGGAGAAATCTCCCGGGAACATCTCACGCAACCAACTTTCCTCTACCGCACTCACCAAGCCCAAAATCACCTCTACCTCGCCATCGGTTTTTCCAATCTCTTTAATCTCTGCTGCCACAACCAGTGGCCGATCCCGCACCACACTCTCTTTCCCAATCGATCCTCCCCGCCCCCCCGCCAAACGACACCGCAAGGTTCCCCCATCCAGCCTCCTGCCTAAGTGATCCGAAAATCCAGCCAACACGCACTTCCGCAACTTCTCCCCCGACGCCGGACTCTCCTCCACTTTTAATCCCATCGCTTCCGAAACACGAAGAAGTCGATCCCGTACTGCCGCCGCCTCTCTCGCCGCCCCTCCATGAATTCCCATCCTTCCACATGCGCTTGGATGAAACTTCTCCCTCTCCGCAAATCGCAACGCCCTCAACCACACAAAGAGGTCACTCTCCTCCTCCGCCTCCCACAAAATCTCCGCCCCCTCTCCCCTTCTTCCCGCCATCCTCTGTAAAAGTGGCCTCCCCGAAAGAAGTGCCGCAATCCCCGCCGCCCCTCTCAAACACCCTAACGCCCCCGCCTCCATCAACATTCGCGCTAATCGGGGATGTACAGGCCAACTCGCCATCTTCTTGCCCGTCTCCGTCAATTTGCCACCAACCCCTTCCGTCGCCCCCAAATCCGCTAATAAACGCTCCGCCCGAACCACCGATCCCTCCTCCGGCGCGTCGACCCAGCGAAAATCTCTTAGTCGACCTGCTCCCGCCGCCGCTAATACCAAAGCCACCTCCGCCAAATCTAATCTCCGAATCTCTGGCTCCTCCACCTTGGGCCTCTTCGACCAATCCATCTCCGTTTCCAACCGAACACAAATTCCCGGCGCTGTTCGCCCCGCTCGCCCCGCTCGCTGCGCTGCCGATGCATGACTAATTCTTTCCACAAGTAGCGTTTCCAATCCCCTTCGGGGATCATACTTCGCCATCCGTGCCATCCCGCAATCCACCACCGCCTTCACCCCATCCAAAGTCAAAGAAGTCTCCGCCACATTTGTCGCCACCACCACTTTCGGTCGATCATACTTTTGCAGCGCCGCATCCTGATCTTTAGGCGACATCTCCCCGTGGAGCGGTAAAATCACCGCCTCCGCATTTCCAAGTCTCGACTCCAAATCCCTTCTGGCTCGGCTGATCTCATATCCCCCGGGTAAAAAAACAAGCACGTCCCCTTGACCCGCACGTATCAATCGGGCGGCCTCGCGCGCCGCCACCTCCGCTACCCCCGATCCACTTAAATCTTCCCTCTGCTTTAAATACTCTACCTGCACGGGAAACATTCGCCCCTCCGATCGTAACACCTCCGCCCCGATCCGCTCCGCCAACTTCTCCGTCTCGAGTGTCGCCGACATCACAATTAAAATCAGATCCGGCCGTGCCCCCTCCTGCAGATCTAAAATTCTCCCTAACGTCAAATCTCCGTACAAATGCCTTTCATGAAACTCATCACAAATCACCGCCTGCACCCCTTCCAGTCGCGGCCTCGTGATCATCTGCCGGACTAAAACCCCCTCCGTGACAAATCGAATCCGTGTCTCTTGGGAAGTCTGATCATCCAGCCGAATCGTGTACCCCACCTCTTTTCCCAACTCCACCCCCCGCTCCTCTGCCACCCTCTTCGCCAACATACGAGCCGCGATTCTCCGGGGCTGTAAAATCACCCCCTGTCCACGCTCTCCCAAAAATCCGCCCTCCAACAACATTTGCGGAATCTGGGTCGACTTTCCTGAGCCCGTAGGCGCCTCGACCACAATTCTCTTTCTTCCCGCCCGCAGTGCACTGCCTAACTTCTCGCGGATCTCCTCAATCGGTAAATTCGATGCCATCGCATCACCGTAGCCGAAAATCGAATCCAAAGGTAGACCGACCCCACCCACCGAAAATCCGCGGCTCTACTTTTTGCTTTTTTTCTGGGGCCGACCCCGAGTCAGCCAGCCCGATTCAAAATAGTCCTTTAACCCATGCTCCAGACTAAACTTCGGCTCAATCCCTAAATCCCGCTTCGTCGCCGACATATCCGCCTCCGTGTGCGGCTGGTAAAAAGGATACGGGCACTCAAAATACTCAGGCTTCAGCTTGGTTCCCAGCACCCCATTCAACCCCTCCACCATTTCATTGAAGCTTCTGGGTGTCCCAGAACCAGCATTCCAAACTCCCGTCTTACCCGATTTCATCGCAGCGATCGTCAATGCCACAATATCCTTCACATAGACAAAATCTCGCTTCTGCTCCCCGTGCTTGAAAATTCTCGGCCGCTTCCCAAGCAGCATCTGCCCTGCCAAATGCCACGCCATGCTTGCAGGCACCCCCTTATGTCCCTCCCGCGGACCGTATACATTGAAATACCG
>Ga0214921_10010924_pt1 | contig 11136 bp, 8 predicted proteins | sample LL1505_MetaG_FD_177992 | JGI IMG/M metagenome (GOLD analysis project Ga0214921, IMG submission 177992) | Freshwater microbial communities from Lake Lanier, Atlanta, Georgia, United States - LL-1505 | ecosystem: Environmental > Aquatic > Freshwater > Lake | place: USA: Georgia | collected 2015-05-28
TTGCTCAGTACTTTTTGAAAACTGGCTGGGAAGTCGTCATGACCCCCGTGACCTACCGCATCGTTAACTGGTTGAAACGTCAGGAAGAAGAGGACTACATGGATATAGGTACTGATTTCACGCCATTCCGAGTGCGCGTTTAGTTCAGTCAAATAAAAACGCCCTTGCTTCCGCTAAGAAGCAAGGGGCGATGTCTGCAGATATAGACTAGCTAATCAGATTTGGTTAGACAATTTTTTCTACTGCAGTCGCTAGACGCTGGACCGTGTCATCGATGTGCATTAATTTTTCCAAACCAAACAAACCAATTCGGAATGTGCGGAAATCAGCTCGCTCACCAACTTGTAACGGCACACCCGCTGCAGTCTGCAAGCCTAAGGCCATAAATTTTTTGCCGTTCTGAACATCAGGGTCTGTGGTGTAGCTCACTACCACGCAAGGTGCCTGAAATCCAGGTGCAGCTACGCTGGAATAACCTTTTGACTCTAGTAATTTCCGAACCTTCGTGCCCAGCTCTTCCTGATTTTTTTTCAGGTTTGCAAAGCCAGCTGCCTGCGTTTCTTTCATCGTGTCACGCAATATGCGCAACGAATCAGTAGGCATGGTGGTGTGATAAATGTGCGAGCCTTTTTCATAGGTCTCAGTCACCAACAACCATTTTTTTAAGTCACACGAATAGCTGGTACTGGTTGTTGCATCAATTTTTTGTCGTGCACGCTCGCTCATAGCGATCAATGCGCAGCAAGGTGAGCTGCTCCAACCTTTTTGCGGAGCGCTAATGACCACATCAACTTTCGAGGCCATCATATCCACCCACATAGCACCGGATGCGATACAGTCAAGCACAAACAAGCCATCCACAGATTCCACCGCTTCACCAATGGCGCGCAAATAATCCGGCGGGAGAATCATACCGGCGGACGTTTCAACGTGAGGCGCAAACACCAACGCTGGTTTTTCCTTGCGTATCCATGCCGTGACTTCCTCAATGGGTGGAGGTGCATATGCGCCCTCGAAGCCTTCTGCTGGCTGACGCCCCTGAATCACATGCAGTTGATCTGAAATGTGACCCATCTCAAAAATTTGCGTCCAGCGGTAGCTAAACCAACCATTACGAACCACGAGGCATTTATTGCCATTGGCGAATTGGCGAGCTACGGCTTCCATGCCATAGGTACCGCTACCCGGCACCACTACCGCTGACTTAGCGTTGTAGACTTCTTTGAGAATACTCGATATGTCCGTGATAACGCCCATGAAGGCTTTTGACATATGGTTTAACGAGCGATCGGTGTACACCACCGAAAATTCGAGCAGTCCGTCCGGATCGACGTTGGGAAGCAAACCTGGCATGGCACATCCTGAAAAATAAAATAAGGGCAATGTGGCCCGAAACACGGAGCAGAAATAATCCGCGCAGACTGCAAGTTTAACAGAGCTGATCTTTGTCGCAGCCTGAGGCGTCACAGCTAGGCAGAGATTAGATAATTGATAATGCGTGTGCGTTATAGAATTCGCCACAGAACACGACAGATCAAGCCTATGCTGCTGGTCTGTTACCGAAATCATAAAATTTTTCTTACGAACGGAACCACCACATGCGCGCAGCTATTTATACAACCAAGGGACCCGCAGCCGACGTACTGCGTGTAATTGAAAAATCCGATCCTGAACCATCGGCTGGTGAAGTACGCGTCAAGCTTGCCTTTAGCGGAGTCAACCCTTCGGATGTGAAATCCCGCGCTGGCGCTTCTGCACGCGGTGGTGGTTATCCTGAAGTCATACCGCATAGCGATGGCGCTGGCACTATCGACAAAATTGGCCAGGGCGTTAACTCCGCATTACTTGGTCAACGCGTATGGGTATTCAATGGTCAGTGGGATAGGCCTTTTGGAACTGCAGCGGAATTTATTACTTTGCCCTTAGAGCAAACGGTGGCGTTACCTGACGAGCTGTCATTTGAAATTGGTGCCTCGATCGCCATTCCACTCATGACCGCGATGCACGCAGTACAGTCGTGCGGGTCATTAATGGGTAAAACCGTACTGATACCGGGTGCGGCTGGTAGCGTTGGGTTTTATGCAACCCAACTCGCACGCATGGCAGGAGCGCGCGTCATTGCCATCGTCAGTAATGAACAAAAAGCTCAGCTCGCAAAAGACATAGGCGCACACGACATCATCAATTACAAAACTGAGTCAGTTACAGACAGGGTACATGCTTTAACTAACAATCGCGGCGCTGATGCAATCATAGATGTTGATGCAGCTACGCATGCGCCTTTGTATGGCAGTCTGTTGACGTTTGATGGTCAGGCCGTAGTGTACGGATCAAATCAGCCACAAGTAAGCATGCCGTTTGGACCAATGATTATGGGTTTGATTAGTATTTATTATTTCATCGTTTACAAACTCCCTCCTCATACCATGCAAGAAGTACTCGCAGGTGTGAATGTGGCCTTAACTGCACCCGGCTTCAAACATCCTCCCACCAGTATTTATTCGTTAGCTGATATCGTCAAAGCGCATCAACAAGTAGAACGTGGAGCCAATGCCAAAGTATTGATCCAGCTGTAACCATGGCCGCAGATCATTTCGGCAAAGTCGCAGCGAGCTACGCAGAGCACAGGCCTAGCTATCCTAACGGTTTGTTTAGTTGGCTATCCGAAGAATGCGTCTCACATGACATGGCGTGGGATTGTGGTGCGGGAAATGGCCAAGCTTCGATTGAATTGGCCAATCATTTCGACAAAGTCATCGCTACCGATTTAAGTGATTCTCAAATCGCCAATGCAAAAGCACACGTAAGAGTTGATTACCGAGTTGCTCCCGCAGAAGCCAGTGGACTGCCCTCTTCTTGCGCCGACATAGTCACGATTGCTCAAGCCTTACATTGGTTTGATCTGGAAAAATTTTATAGCGAAGTCAGACGTGTGCTTAAGCCTGATGGACTAATTGCCGCTTGGAGCTACGGCATGATCGTTGTCACTAATGATGCAACGAATGACTGCTTGCAGCATTTTTATCATCATGTGATTGGCCCGTATTGGCCGCCCGAACGACATCACGTGGAAACTGGCTATCGCGATTTAGCTTTTCCATTCGAGCGTATTAAAACACCGAACCTCACTATGAATGTTGAATGGACACTCCATCAATTGCTGGGCTATTTGCGCAGTTGGTCGGCTTCCGCGCGCTATCATTCGGCTACCGGTATTGATGCGGTTGAAGAATTAAGCCATGAGTTAATCACTACCCTGCCGACACAGGACGAATTCATCGAAGTTCAATGGCCGCTATCAATACTGGCGGGAAGATAGAATTCAACCGCTAAGACATCAAACTATTATTTCGACGTAGAGGCAAACACAATGCGTATGCATTTTATTAAGACCGTCGTTCTGATGCTGCTAGGCTTGTGCTCAATCCATCTACACGCAGAGCCTTTGCGTTTTGTTTGTCGCGGCTGGGCGCCGCTCTATCTCAGCAGTTGGACGCCAGAAAATCCCATCCCCACCGATTTCGACATGATGAATCTCGAAGCTGATGAATCAACTGGCATGGTACGTGTTGATCTGGCCATGGTGGGTCGTTTGCTGTTTGCAGCCAACATCAGCGACTATGCCGTCAAAGCTTCTATACCTTACAAACGAATGATGGTAGATGACTTCATCGAAATTATCGATTTCTATTACAACCGCCCTAGCGGTGAGATCATCATCACCGCCATGGAGAAAAAAACGCGCAAAGGACATCCTTTATTCAAGGGTAAATGTGGACGACTAAAACCCATGAATTTTGAACCCATACCACCGACACCGATTGAGATTAGATAGTTTGATGAAAGTAAAAGTTTATTGGTAGGGTCGTAGCCATTGGCAAAACGACCTATCAAACGAGTATTTGCCTAAAATCATGGAACCAATCTGACTCGATAACCACTGAGATGGATTATCTCCAAACTCAGAGGAATCGCCATGTTCCCCGTATCCAATCATTCGTATTGCGAAACTTCAACGAATACCGTTAAATCTTCATTACAAAGGACAGCAGTCTTAGTGTGTGAAACACGCATAGCAATGCGATCAGTTGTAACGCATCAGGTTGATTTTGTATCCCCGTTAAATTTAGCAGGTCTGCAATTAATTGATGTTCATTTACCAGGGAGCATGACATTCAACGACACTCAGACAGCGTTCTGGAAAAAACATACCCGCCCAGAAGTATCAATCAAAGTGCGAAAGCTAGTCATGCTAAGCACAATCGCATACGATCAAGAAAAAGCTGGACTTCATTTTGAAGGACGACGTAGTTATGCAGAAGCAGAAGTCAATCTATTAAGGGAAGAACTAACTCAAACATCTCAGGCTGTACGCACTCAAAATCCCCTAAGTTATATAGGAAATACTGTTAAAGCATGGGTAAGCAGGTTTAATTATTACTTTGAGACTGAGCCTACGATAGAAAATCTGTACTCTCAATTCAGCTTACCGATAGGTGACTCAACTTACAAAGTTCGCAAAAGTACTGCTTTGGAGGAAATGCAAGTCACTGACGAAACCATTTCAAATTTAGGAATTGGATTGATAGATAGCCACCATGACTTCATCTCAGTACAAAAAGGAATTGAGGCATTCCTAGACAAACACTTTAATACAGCACGGGGGGATATTTTTTTGGCTGAAGCTGTTTTTATTTTCGAAGAAATCGATGGTAAAGAGAGAGTAGTGATTCCATCACTTGAAAAACATCATGCACTCTTCTGCTTAGGCGTTCCACTTCAATCCTGCAAATTTCTTAAAGAGCCTGAAAAAGAAGCCGCAGAACTTTCAAAGGCATTGTCGTATCGCCGGAACCTAGTCAATCAAATTTTTGACTACCTAATGAACGCAATATCTTCATCGAAAGCGTTAGAAGCTCGACATAAGCTTGCAAAACATAACCAAGAAATAAATACAATCGATACTGAAATTAAAGTTCGCCTTGTAATCGATTACAAAAGCTATTGCGAACCAGCCAAGGTAGAAAAATTTGTCAGTATGGTCAAGAAATTAACCGCTGCAACTAGTAAAGAAAAAGCAGCGCACGCAGCCAGCAATGCAGCTCGGGATGAGGCCTATTTACGCCAAATTACCCAAGCGATGGCAGACTTAAATCCTGGCGCAAAGCTATATTACTTACAAGGTATTGATCATTTCACTCGACTAAGTCCGCAACTGAACAAAATGAATACCTTCTTTATTGATCCTGACATCTCAGCTGAGAAGGAAGAGCTTTAACAAATTAATTTATTTAAAAGATGCACTCAATTATTGGGAGCATATGTAAGGCTTTACCTCTTACAGCTGTAGCACGATGGGCCCAAAAGATCAGTCGTATATGAATTTTTATTAAAGAAATGAAACTACTCATGCTCAACCCTTCAATGAAAGTATTGTCATGAATGCCGTACCAGAAACTAAAGTGGATTTCAATTGTTTAGCATATAAATAGCCCCCCTTTCAGTTTCATGTCTACCCCATGGAACTAAACGAAAGTTTTTTCTACTACTTGGAATCCACCATCAAAAAAAAGGCAATCACTTGTTAACACTTTCGCCAACTACTCCACCTGCAACCCCTAAAGCAGAAGCTAAAAAGTCGAGCATCTGTATTGAACCAGCTTTGAATGAAACTCGCGTAGCGTTCAAGTCAGTAAGGCCACAAACAAATCCATTGATATCTTCATCGAACACTGCCAATCTCGATCTCAAAATACCTTTGTTACCTAACACGATGGCATTTAAAGACGCTCAAACTGCGTACTGGAAAGCACATACGCCTCCGACCAAATCTAGCAGAGTCGAAAAACTGAGCATGCTAAAAAAAATAGCTCAAGACCAGGAAAATACTGGACTTCATTTTGAAGGACGCCGCAGTGCAGCTGAAGTTGATCTGATGACGCAGCACTTGACGCAATCATCACAAGCAGCGCAAAGACAAAATCTTTTCAGTTCTTTCTATAATTCTGCTAAAGCCTTAGCGAATGATTTTTATTATTATTATTTAGAAGGCAATCCATCAATCGAAGAAATATTTGATGAATTCAGCAAACCCGCTGAACAATCAAACTTCAAAGTTCGGAAAAGTAACTCCTTGATAAAAAAAGAAAAGGCTGGCGATCCAATCTCAAACCTCGGGCTTGGGCTTATCGACAGTAGTCATGGCTCAATAGAAATTCAAAATGGGCTTACAGCTTTTCTGAAAAAAAACTTTGATTTAGGGAAAGGTGATATTTTTCTTGCTGAAGCAGTTTTAGTATTTGAAACAGAAAATGGTTTAGAGAAAATCATTCGACCCGCGTTAGAAATGCACCATTCACTCATCTGTTTAGGTGTACCGATTCAATCATGCCGAATTTTGAGCGAACCAGAAAAAGAAATCGAAATTCTTACTACAGTCATTGCAGAAAGAAGAAAGCTCGTAAACCAGGTTTTTGATTTTTTTATGAATGCCATCCCTCCATCAAAAGCTTATGAAGCACGACAAAAACTTAAAAATCGAAACAAGGCGATACGTACAGTAGATACATCATTCAAATTAAAGCTAATAATTGAATACCAAGATTTCTGCAATCCAGACATGCAAAAACGGTTCGAACGCAGGGTTGAATCTCTTAAAGAAGTATTTAAAAAACAAAGTGCCGCTGAAGCTGTAACACAAGCTGCACGCAATCAAATCTACTTCAGTCAAATATCTAATGCAATGAAAGAGCTTAAACCAGGTGCAAAACTGTACTACAGCTTGGGAGATGCTCACTTTGCAGACCTAGATACGAGGCTAAATGAAATTGATGGCTTCTTTATTGATATTGTGAACCCTAAAGTTAAAGATGAACTCTAACATTAACTACATCAACAAAGTTAAAGCTAAAACAACTAATAGGCTCGTCTCAAACCTAGACAAACTGGAAGCTACGGCAGTAATTGGTAAAAAAATTGTTCTTGTAGCTGAACTTTTTAAATGGCTATGTAACTACAAAGGCTAGACTCTTTCATGAAAGTTTTGCCATGTCACAACCCATATCAAATTTCCCACCGATAATCGAAACACCAACTACAAATTCAGTACCCCCTGATAATTCCAGCAGCTCTAATGATACGAATGCTGCAAATCAATCGCCTAAGCTATTGAATAAACCAAAACCAACTGATCCTGATATTGATCGTTCAGCATACATTCCTGAAAATTTATCTTCAACGAACAATACATTTGGGACACCCAATTTTCTGCAAGAAAACATAGAAAAGGAATTTGAGAATCTCAGCACAAGTGCCGTAGAAAACAAGAACCAGGAAATCAATGCATCTCAGCACGATGACACTGATAAGGATGCTGAATATCTGTTAAATAAAGGGGTGTCGTATTACGACGGAGATGGTGATAATAAAAATTTATCTAAAGCATTTTTTTATTTAAGTATAGCAGCAGCAAAAGGCAATGCTGTTACTCAATACAATTTAGGAGTGATGTACTGGCACGGGAATGGTGTGGCCAAGGATTTGACTAAAGCTGTGGAATGGTTCCTAAAAGCTGCAATACAAGGAGATGTAGAAGCACAGTTCAATTTAGGAGTGATGTATGAGTACGGAGAAGGTGTGGTTCAAGATACGTGTAAAGCCGCAGAATGGTATATGAAAGCAGCGATAAAAGAGCACGTAGATGCTCAGTATAGGATTGGATCGATGTTTTTTTTAGGAAAAGGAGTCGATAAAGATTTCAGTCAAGCAGCCTACTGGATTGAAAAGGCAGCAAATCAAGGGCATATTGCTGCTCAAGTCAATATAGGATCGCTGTATAACGAAGGTAAGGGAGTAACAAGAGATTTAAGTATAGGAGCGCATTGGTATGAAAGGGCAGCCAATCAAGGACATGCTGATGCTCAGTTCCATTTGGGTTTGATGTACTACAAAGGCGTTGGTCAGGATCAAGATTTGAGTAAAGCTATTGAATGGTACAAAAAAGCAGCCGATCAAGAGCATAGTGATGCACAGTTTAATTTGGGATTGGCGTATTACAAAGGAGAAGGAGTTAATAAAAGTTTTGACAATGCTATTCACTATTTTAGTATGGCATCAAATAAAAATCATATTTTAGCTTCGTTCAACTTGGGTGCGATGTACTTCACCGGTGATGGCCCTGATAAAGATTTGAGTAAAGCTGCTCACTGGTTTCAAGTGGCAGCCGAGGGAGGGTTAAAAAAAGCTCAACTAGCACTTGCAGAAATTATTATTTTGAGTAAAAAAGATAATCGAGATTTATATAAAGCCAGCTATTGGTTGCTACGCTCTGGTTTAATAGACGATAAAAAAACGATAAAAATCTCACTAGTAGATTTTTCTGACCTAATCGCTCTTATCCCAAGCACACTTTTAGAAAACAAAGAATTTGAAAAAGTAAATTCTTTAGAATTTTTAAAAATACCAACTGATGCACGCGGAAAAATGGGACCAATTTTTGCTGAGCTTATGCAAGCTAATCCTAATTTGACTAGCTTAAAAGCGCCGAATTATGTCATCGATGAAGATGAAGCCCGATTGATTAAGAAATCCCTTGATATAAACACAGGGTTCAATGAAGTGGATTTCAACTACACGCAACTTGGCATGCCTAAAAATTCATTCGAAAAAGTTTCAAATATTTTTTGGAACTCGTTACCAAAGTTTTTAAATTTTGAAAAACCAATAAAAGATCAACTATTTGACACAACAAAATTAAACAAAACAATTTTTGAATTACGTCAATATCTACAAATACGTCGAGAAGAAATAGAAAATCATCCATTACCTTTTTTTGATGCTATTCCTTGGGACGTTTTGATGGAAATAGGTAATGAAATCATTATTCGTAGCTTAAAAAGTGGCTTCAGCAAGGAAGCTACTCTAATTGCCCTAGATGAATTTCTGTTATCCGTACATGCGGATGGAATACGGCAGATAAAAACTATAGCTAATTCTTGATAATTTTTGACTCTATTGTGAACTATATTTATCTACTAGTTACTAGATAAATATAATCATCATCCGAGATCACTGTCATGAAAACTGAATTCAATTTAATGTATTCTGTTCGTAATAACAATCCTCTATATCAATTTAATTTAGGCGAGACGAATAGCACCTTAATTTCAACTGCTAACCTACCACCCTCTAATGACTCTAGTAGCCATAAGGCTAAAAAGCTGCCTGATCAATTTCCTAAAATTAGCAATAAACAAAAAACTATCGATCCCGACATAGGTCGTTCTTCATACGTTCCTGAAAAATCCTTCCCGAATCAAAATCCAAGCGATACCCACACTGATTTGCGAAAGGCGATAGAAAATGAATGGGAAAAAATTCTTAAATTAGGAACTAAGCAAAACACTTCTTCACAAAATTTACAAACTAACTCTCATATATCAGAATCTGATGAAATTGTAAGCTCCGATTCTGATGCAGATGTTGATGTAAATACTTCTGGAAACAGTCTCCGCTTTGAAGAGGCTGAAAAGTTTTACGAATTGGGACTCAAGTACTGCGAAGTTGAAAATAATCCAAATTTCATCGAGGCTGCGAAAAGTTTTAGTAAGGCAGCCAGCCTAGGTCATGCTTATGCTCAATTTAGTTTGGGAGTAATGTACGAGCGCGGACGTTATCTTCAACAAGATTTTGCTATTGCGGCTGAGTTGTACAGCAAAGCAGCAGCGCAAGGATGTGCAGAAGCTCAGTTCAATCTCGGCTTATTGTTTGAAGATGGAAAAGGTGTTGAACAAAACTATAAGAAAGCAGCTTACTGGTATCAAGAGGCGTGTAATCAAGGTGAAATTAATGCCCAAATAAATTTAGCAAGGCTATATCTATATGGCTTCGGCGTTCAAAGAAATGAAGCTATCGCTTTTGCTGGTTTCGAGGAATCTGCAAAACTAGGGCATGCAATCGCCCAATTTAGTTTGGCAGAGCTTTATGAACATGGACAAGGAATCGATAAAAATGAGGTTCTTGCTGCTAAGTGGTACACCGATGCCGCTAAACAAGGCCATGTAATTTCCCAATTTAAATTAGGCGAAATGTACGAGTTAGGCAAAGGTGTTCAAAGAGATATTGGTGAAGCGATATTTTGGTACCAAACAGCTAGCATGAATGGAGTTATCAATTCATCGCTTCGATTAGCCGAGATATATACCAAAGGGCTAGGCGTAAAAATTGATCTTAGTGCAGCGGCAACGTGGCTCAAAGATGCTGCTGAAGCGGGTAATGCTAAAGCTCAGTTTGAATTGAGTAAGGCATACGATGACGGAAGAGGTGTTGATAAAAGTCCTAAAAAGGCAGCTCACTGGTGCAGCAAAGCAGCTCTTCAGGGTGATGCTGCTGCCCTGTTTAATTTAGGGTTAATGTATGCGCATGGTAATGGGGTTGATAAAAATCATGCCACTGCAGCAAATTACTACAAGCTCTCAGCTGATAAAGGCTACAAAAATGCACAACTTACTCTAGGTAACGCTTACGCCACTGGAAAAGGGGTTCAAAAAGATAAAGTTGAAGCTGCTAAGTGGTATGACAAAGCTGCTAAACAAGGCGTTGCTGAAGCAGCTCATAAATTAGGCAAACTTAGAATCTAATTTCTATCGTGATCTAATGAAGTAATTAGTTTCCTGAAAATAGATATCTGACAGCCAGAGTTTGGGTGACGGATATCTGAGGAGCGGCCTATCACTTGGGCAATGACCCGCTCCAAGAAGAAAAAAAGCCGGCATCTTTCGATGCCGGCTTTTTTATTTGGCGTCCCCACGGGGATTCGAACCCCGGTACTCACCGTGAAAGGGTGATGTCCTAGGCCTCTAGACGATGGGGACAATGATCTGTCCATACTACTGACCTATATTTAATGCTGAACTACATTTACTGCTGCACCCTTGGTTTTCAGCTAGTTGGTGGAGGTAAGCGGGATCGAACCGCTGACCTCTTGCATGCCATGCAAGCGCTCTCCCAGCTGAGCTATACCCCCCTGTGCGGCAGAAGCGGGATTATAGCCGAATCTTTTCCAGACTGTAAATCTCCAAAGGCATGACTATCCTAAGAAACATGCTGACCAATTCGATCTAACACGACATTTCGACC
>Ga0214921_10010925_pt1 | contig 11135 bp, 8 predicted proteins | sample LL1505_MetaG_FD_177992 | JGI IMG/M metagenome (GOLD analysis project Ga0214921, IMG submission 177992) | Freshwater microbial communities from Lake Lanier, Atlanta, Georgia, United States - LL-1505 | ecosystem: Environmental > Aquatic > Freshwater > Lake | place: USA: Georgia | collected 2015-05-28
CCAATTGTAGAAACTCCTGACGCTTAGTTTTGAAATTGCAAAACAAAACGGGTAGAATCAGCCACCGGGCCCAAGATTCTTGCGCCCGGTTTTTTTTGCCCAAAAAAAGGCACTCAAAACCGGCCAAGCCAAGCGCTCATTCGTTCTTTCAACGATCCTTTTGGAGCTTGGTTAAATGGAAATTTTTGATTACGACAATATCTTGTTGCTGCCCCGCAAATGCCGCGTGGAAAGCAGATCTGAATGCGATGCCAGTGTTGAGCTAGGCGGCCGCAAATTCCGTCTGCCGGTTGTTCCGGCCAACATGAAGACGGTGGTCAACGAAAAAATTTGCACCTGGATGGCGCAAAACGGTTACTTCTATGTCATGCACCGCTTCGATCTGGACAATGTTCAATTCGTGCGTGAAATGCACGCCAAAGGCTTGTTCGCTTCCATTTCGTTGGGCGTGAAAGGCCCCGATTACGAAACAGTCAACACATTGGTGGCCGAAGGCCTCACCCCCGAATACATCACCATCGACATTGCGCACGGGCATGCAGAGAGCGTGCACAAGATGATTCAAACTTTGAAAGAAAAGTTACCCAAGTCTTTCATCATCGCGGGCAACGTGGGCACGCCCGAAGCCATCATTGATTTGGAGACCTGGGGCGCTGATGCCACCAAAGTGGGCATTGGCCCTGGCAAGGTTTGCATCACCAAGCTCAAAACGGGTTTTGGCACAGGCGGCTGGCAGTTGTCAGCGCTCAAATGGTGTGCCCGTGTTGCCACCAAGCCCATCATTGCCGACGGCGGCATTCGTGAGCACGGCGACATTGCCAAAAGCATTCGCTTTGGCGCCACCATGATCATGATTGGCTCCATGTTGGCCGGTCACGAAGAGTCGCCTGGCGCCACTGTTGAGGTGGACGGCAAACTGTTCAAAGAGTACTACGGCTCGGCCTCAGACTTCAACAAAGGCGAATACAAGCACGTTGAAGGCAAGCGCATTTTGGAGCCTATCAAAGGCCATTTGGCCAACACCCTGATTGAGATGGAACAAGACACCCAAAGCTCGATTAGCTATTCCGGTGGCACCAAGCTCATGGACATTCGCAAAGTCAACTACGTGATTTTGGGCGGCGACAACGCGGGCGAACATCTTTTGATGTGACTTGTCAATAAGATACTTTGAGATACGAATTCAAAAAAAGGGGCAAATGCCCCTTTTTCATTGAGGACAACACCTAGTAGAACCTTTGTAAATCAAGGCACAATTCAGTTTCTATTTTTATTCACTCAACAGGTGTTATTGATGAAACGTCGTGAACTACTTCAGGCAGGTGCAAGCGTAGCCCTTCTGCCCTCACTTGCCCAAGCCCAAGACAAATACCCTAGCAAGCCCATCACTTGGGTTGTGCCTTACGCTGCAGGCGGCAATGCCGACTCTCGTTCGCGCCAAGTGGCCAAAGCCATGAGCGCCATCTTGGGTCAACCCATCATCATCGACAACAAGGCGGGTGCCGGCGGCAACATTGGCACCGAAGTCATTGCCCGTGGCAAACCAGATGGTTACACCATTGGCATGGGCAACTTTGCCCCCTTGGCTGTCAACCATGCCTTGTTCAAAAAACTCAACTTTGACCCCTTCAACGACATTGTGCCCATCGGCTTGATCGAAAAAGGCCCACTCATTTTAATGGTGCGCAACGATTCACCTTACAAATCTGTCAAAGACATCGTGGCTGCGGCCAAAGCCAGTCCAGGCAAGCTCAGCTACGCCTCGGGCGGTATTGGTGGTTCACACCACCTCAGCGGTGCTTTGTTAGAGCATGCTGCTGGCGTTGACATGATTCACGCGCCTTACAAAAGCGGTTCTGCCGGCGCCACCGACCTGATGGGCGGCCAAGTCAACATGATGTTTGAACAAATGTACTCTGCCATGCCTGCCATCAAAGGCGGGCGTCTGCGTGCATTGGCCATTACCAGCAAAACGCGTTCACCCTTATTGCCCGACCTGCCAACCATGGCCGAACAAGGTTTTGCAGAAGTCGAAGTGCAAAACTGGCAAGGTTTGGTTGGCCCTAAAGGCATGCCTGCAGATTTGGTCAAATTGCTCAATGCCGCCATGAACAAAGCACTTCAAGACCCAGAAGTGAAAGAGAAGATCTTGAGTCAGGGCAACGAGATGGGTGGCGGTACACCCGAACTGTTTGCAGCGCTCATTAAATCAGAAGCACCACGTTGGGGCAAAGTGGTTCGCGACGCGAAAATCGAACCCGAATAAATTCGATTGTCCTCAGGCGCTAAGTTTCACAAACTCAAGCTTGAATCAATTGCTTCATCAAGGCACTCAATCGAGTGCCTTTTTTTGTCAGATCGGTCACGATGCTGAAGTGATTGAGGCCCGCTAACTCTTCGCAAACAGGCACAGTACGCGCGCCCCAGGCTTGGTGAATCAAGCGGTTGTGGCGCAAAAATTCTGGGCTTTCTTCACCACCCGCCACAGTGTACAAAACGCCCTTTCGAGGCCTTGGCCACAAAGCTGGACTGGCCATGCGCGCGTGCTTGGCTGTCAGCCTGAGTGAGTCTTGAAGGAACGGTGTTTTGCGCAGTGGTGTCAGGTCGTACAAACCAGAAATAGACAGTGCCTTTTGAATCCAATGTGCAGGGATGCTTGGGTCAACCTGTTTCCAATCGCAAGCCAACAGCATGCCGGCCAGATGCCCGCCCGCTGAATGTCCTGCCACAGACACATTCTTGGGGTTGCCGCCGAAGCGAGCAATGTTGTGCCAGGTCCAAGCCATGGCCTTGACCATCTGCTGTGCAATGTCCGGAATGGTGACAGGCAATTCGGCTGTGCCAGGACACAAAGCGTAGTTCACCACCACCACACAAGCGCCCATGTCATGCAAAGGCGGCGCCACAAAAGAGTGATCTGCTTTGTCAAGGCTGCGCCAATAACCGCCATGAATAAAAACCACCACGGGCGCATTGGGCTTGCTGGCTGGAAAGATGTCCAAGCTTTCGTTGGGGCCATCGCCGTAGGCCATGTTGAGCGTGCATTTCAAGGCAGCACGCGCGTCAGCAGAAGTCTGAGACCAATCTGCAAAATGCGCTGCATGGTCTGGCACCAAGGCTCGGTTGTTGTACATGCTGTCATACCAAGCTGCACTGTGGGTTTTCATGACCATCGTCCTTTAAATTTTCATTTCCAATCGCACCTGGACATTTTGCCAATTGCGCGTGTTGGTGTTGGCCGTTTCTGAGAAGCCATTGCCAATGTAAGTTGTGCCCGTGAGGTACTCACGCGGCGTGAGGTTGCTAACCGTCACGCGCAAAGCCGTGGCGGGTGAAAAACGCCACAGACCATACACATCAACAACCCTTTTGGAACCTTGGTAAACCCATTGCTGTTCTGTTCGACGGGTGGTGTAGTCGGGGTTCATATTGACATTGCCGCCCAAGGTAAGGGGAATAGCACGGATGCGGTAATCAGCCCCCAAGTTGGCCGTCATATTGGGTTGCTGGTCTAAGCGATTGTTAGGGCCCATGACATCCAACACTTTAGAGCCAAAGAAACTCAAGTTACTTCGAACGTCGACTGCGGGTGCTTCTGACCAGACTTGGTTCAACCTGAACTTGGCTTCTAACTCAATGCCCTGAGTGATGGCATCACCCACATTTTGAGGACTGGAAACAAATCGACGCTGGCCTGGCGCCCATACCGTGTCATACCGCTCGCTGGTGACATAGCGAATTAAATCGCTGATGTTGCGTCTGAAGACATTGGCGCTTAAGACGCCGCCCTCTGCCAAATAGCGCTCGACGGCAATGTCAACGCCGGTTGCCAATTCAGGCTTCAAGCCAGGATTGCCAATTCGATCGGGGCGAGTTGGGCTATTGGCTTCGCGGGACAAAGCCGTTCTGGCAACAAGATTCAACAAGGTAGGCGTTTTGTAACTGCGCGTGAGGCTCATGCGCACTTGATCACGACTCTCTGCGACGGGCTTCCAAACTGCATGCAAAAGGGGCGTTAAGACACCACTCTTGTTGCGCTTTTCACCCTCTTCATTGTTGCCTTCAGTCAAAATACTTTCATAGCGAATGCCGGCATGCGCACTCCAGTTGGGGTTGATGGTCCATTCGTCTTGTGTGTAAATAGCCCAGCGTTGGGTGCGTGCGCGCATGTTGCCAGCCTCATCAGAGACCTCGGCAATAGACTCTTCCGTTCTGCGCACGCCCTCCAATTCAAGACCACTGACATACTGGTGACCATTGGCAGAAACGTGCGTGAGTTTGCCATTCCAAGATTGCGACAAATCTTTGTAGCTTTGCGATTCTTCCAAGGTGTTAAGTAAGCCCGTCGAACCCAAGGCGACTTGGTTAAAGCGGAACTTGTAGTGAGATTCACCCAAGCCAAATTTAAATTCAAATCTGTCATCTGCCGAGAAGCGCTGGTTCCATTGACCATTCAAGCGCGTCATGACAAAGCGGCTGTTGTTGGTGGTATTGGCCGCATCAGACGCAACAGGCTGTTGAATGCCATTGATGGACTTGTTTTCAGTCAGATCAATACGCCCCGCACTGCTGAACTCTGAATACACCATGAAGGGCATCAAGATAAGCGCTTTACCTTGTTCACCGCGCCACATGAGTCTGGCATTGGCATTCATACCTTGGCGATGCCCCAAGCTCAGGGTTTGGCGCTCGCGGTGCGAAGACAAAGCAGGCATCCGTCCTTCCGCATCGACGCTGGCATCGGTCAGGGTTGTGACGTCTTCAGGACGCCATGAGTTCATAGCGGAGACTGTCAGGGTTCCGATGAGTGGCTCAGACTTGAGATTTTTAACCCAGTTCAAACCCTCTGATCGGTGTCCATTTTCAAAGGCAGTGCCGACCTTCAAATCATCGGGGTTGGCGCGCTGGCCTTCACGCAAAATGATGTTGATGGTGCCAGCAATAGCTCGCGCGCCTGTCTCAGCCGTTGGCGCACGCATGATTTCGACTTTCTCCACCATCTCGGGTGTGAGGGACTCTACAGAAAAGCCGGGTGGCACGCGTTGCCCGTCCAAAAGGATCTGGGTGTAACCACCACCTAATCCTCGCATGCGGATGGCGCCACCGCGGCCTGGGGCGCCTTGGATGGTGACACCGGGCAAGCGCTTCAAAACTTCACCCAAGGTGCCATCACCTTGTTTGTCGAGCTCTTCCCGACCAATCACAATTTTGGCTGCCGTCGACTGGCGGCGCTCTTCCATGGTGTTGTCGCGGTTGCTTTTGATTTCGACGCGGCCCATGTCTTGAACAGGCGCATTGGCAGGTGGCGCGGTCTGCGCCAAGCCCCAAGGTGAAATAAGTGACAAAACGGCGAGTGCGGCAGGGGTCTTGATTTTCATTCCGCTATTTTGACAGGGGAATTCAAATTTGTGTTGCGCCTTATTCGCCAGACTTGAACAAAGCCGCCACCTTGCGCTTAGGCTTGATGTTGGCAGAAATACCCGTGCGGGAAGCGGTCGTTTTGGGTGAGGCTTCCCAAGAGGCCGCTGCGGCTTGCTCCAAGCTAGGGGCCTCGTAGGGCTTCTCAAAGAACGGGTCTCTGGACACTTGCGCGGGCCTGAAGCTGCTGCGTCGGTCACGGGGGGCCTCTTCTTCACGGCGCCGCTCAAAGCCACGCTCGGGTCTTCTTTCTTCTCGGCGATCGTCACGTCGCTCTTCCCGTCTAACTTCGCTGCCATTGCCCCGCGAACGGTCTTCATCCAATGGGTAGTTTTCGACTTGAAGTTTGGTTTTGATGAGCTTTTCAATGTCGGCTACCAAACGCATGTCGGAGGGGGAGACCAAAGTCACAGCCAGGCCTGAGGCGCCAGCACGGCCAGTTCGGCCAATGCGGTGCACGTAATCTTCTGCATTGAAGGGCACATCAAAGTTAAACACCGCAGGCACATCTTTGATGTCAAGTCCGCGGGCTGCCACATCGGTGCAGACCAGCAAATCGACTTCGCCTTTTTTGAAAGCCTCAAGCGCTTTGAGACGTTCGTCTTGGGTCTTGTCGCCATGCAATGCAGCGGTGACCAGACCCTCGCGCTCAAGAGAGCGCGCCAATCGGCCACAACCCAGTTTGCTGTTGACAAAGATGAAGGCTTGCTTGATGCCGCGCTCTTTTAAGACGGCTTTCACAACCCTGCGCTTGTCGTCATCTTGCGCAGTGTAAAAACGTTGCTCCACCGTGGAGGCAGTTTCGTTGGGACGCGCCACTTCAATGGTGATGGGATCTTGTAAATAGCTGCCCGCCAAGCGCTTGATTTCAGGCGAGAAAGTGGCCGAGAACAACAGCGTAGTGCGCTGCTTAGGCAAGAAACTCAAAATGCGTTGCAGATCCGGCAAGAAGCCGATGTCGAGCATGCGGTCGGCTTCGTCTAGCACCACATATTCCACTTGGTTGAGCACCGCGTTTTTGGCTTCGATGTGATCGAGCAAGCGCCCCGGTGTAGCCACCAGAATTTCGACACCTCGTTTGAGCTCAAGGGTTTGTGGCTTCATGTCCATGCCGCCAAACACCACCGCGCAGCGCATTTGCGTGTACTTGGCATACAGCTTGATTTGCTGGGCCACTTGATCGGCCAGTTCGCGGGTAGGCAAGAGCACCAAGGCGCGCACGGGGTGGCGTGCGGGCGATGTGGACGTGTTTTCGTGCTTCAGGAGGCGTTGGAGCAACGGCAACGAAAAAGCAGCGGTTTTACCGGTACCCGTTTGTGCAGCGCCCATCACGTCTTTCCCGGTCAAAACCACAGGGATGGCCTGGGCTTGAATGGGGGTCATGGATTCGTAGCCCATTTCGGCTACGGCACGTGCCAGCGGTTCTGCCAGCGATAGATTTGAAAAAGAGGCGGTCATTAACCCGCTATTGTCGCACTTTAAGTCTTGGGTAAAGTCACACCCACTTGACCTTGGTATTTTCCGCCCCGATCCTTGTAGCTGGTCTCGCAGACTTCATCGCTTTCAAAGAACAGCACCTGGGCACAGCCCTCTCCGGCGTAAATCTTGGCTGGCAGGGGGGTGGTATTGCTGAATTCAAGGGTGACATAACCTTCCCATTCGGGCTCGAAGGGCGTGACGTTCACAATAATCCCGCACCGGGCATAGGTGCTTTTACCCAAGCAAATGGTGAGCACATTGCGAGGAATTCGGAAATACTCCAGAGTTCGTGCCAAAGCAAAGCTGTTGGGGGGAATGACGCAGACATCGGAATGGATGTCGACAAAGCTTTTTTCGTCAAAATTCTTGGGGTCGACCACAGTGCTGTAAATGTTGGTGAACACCTTGAATTCAGGGGCACATCGAATGTCGTAGCCATAACTGCTGGTGCCGTAGCTCACAATTTTCTGGCCGGCGGCGTTTTGACGCACTTGACCGGGCTCGAAGGGCTCGATCATGCCGTGCTCTTGCGCCATCCGGCGAATCCATTTGTCGCTTTTAATCGTCATCGCTTTGTCTTTCCATCATTCTTTGAGGCAAGGCAATATTGTAAAGTGCCAACTGGTCATGTGAGAACAATTCAAGGCTTGTGTGCATCTACACAATGCAATTGAGGAAAGTCTGAGCTAAACTTTGTTGAACTTACCCTTCAAAAGAAAAGCCATGAAAAGACGCACCCTGCTCCAAGCCAGCCCCATGTTGCTGGGCCTTTCAGGAGTCAGCCAAGCCCAGACGGCGTATCCCAGCAAACCCATCCGTTACATCGTGCCAGTGGCTGCCGGCGGTGGTTCTGACATGGTGGGCCGAGCACTGTGTGAGCGTTGGGCAAAGGTGTTGGGCCAATCTGTGGTGGTTGACAACATTGGCGGCGGCGGCGGTGTCATTGCCTCACAAAATACGGCGCGTGCGCCCGCTGACGGCTACACCCTCATGCAAGGCTATGTGGCCACCCACGGTACGGCGCCCGCCACGCGCAAACTGCCCTACGACGCAGAAAAAGATTTCACCCCCATTGGCATGATTGGCTCAACCCCCAATGTGCTGTGCATCAACACCAGCTTGCCACCGCAAAACTTCAAGGCCTTCATGGACTACGTGAAGCAAAACCCCGGCCGCCTGTCTTATGGCTCTGCTGGCGCAGGGTCCTTGACCCATCTGACGGCAGAGTTGTTCAAATTGCAAACCAACAGCTTTATGGTGCACATTCCCTACCGAGGCATTGCACCTGCCATCACTGACCTCATTGGTGGTCAAACGCAGTTGATGTTCCCTGGCTTGGCCGCGGCATTGCCACACATCCGAAGCGGCCGTATTCGCGCATTGGCAGTGACAGGCACCAAGCGTCACCCCCAAGTCAAGGACATTCCCACTTTAGAAGAGATGGGCCTCAAGGGTTTTGATGCCCAACAATGGTATGGCGTTGTGGGGCCTGCCAACATACCGGCCGCCATTGTCAAAACACTGAACGATGCCATGCTGGCTGTTTTGACTCAGCCCGATTTCAAAGAAAAATTAAGCACAGAAGCGGTAGAGCTGATGCCCATGAAGCCTGCAGAATTTGCAGCCTACATGAAGGCCGACTTGGCCCGTTGGACCCAACTGGCCAAGGCCCGAAATATTCAGCTAGATGGCTAGCATGTCATGACACTGAACTTAAAGCCTGCCTCGAAACGCAGGCTTTTTTGTTTCAGTCAATTCATATCAGGGATTGATTTTTCCCATCACACCCGCCACACCGTAGCTCATGTTCAAAATTTGAACATCGCTCAGTTTCTGCCCAGCTGCCACAATGGCTTTGCCTTCGTTGTCGGCAATGGGTCCTTGAAATGGGTGGCGTTTGCCCTGCGCAATGTCTTGCTGTAACTTCACAATTTCGTCGCGCACTTTGGCAGGCAACTTGGGGCCAAAATCGCCGACTCGAACCATGCCCTCTTTCAAACCGGCCCACACATTGCCGCTGCGCCACTGGCCTTTTTGCACATCACTCACGCGCTGTGTGTAATAAGCGCCCCACTCATGCGTGACTGCCATCAACTGAGCCTCAGGCGCCACTTTGCGCATGTCTGAGTGATAGGCAATGGCCATCTTGCCGCGTTCTTGGGCTGCCACCATCACTGCATTGGAGGCTGTGTGAAAGGTGATCACGTCTACCGACTGATTGAACAAGGTAAAGGCCGCGTCGCGCTCTTTGGCTGGATCAAACCATGAGTTCAACCAAATCACTTTCACCTGAGCTTTGGGGTTCACAGAGCGCATGCCCAAAGTAAAGGCATTCAGGCCTTGCAAGACTTCAGGAATGGGAAAACCCGCCACATAGCCCGCCACATTGGATTGCGTCATGCGCCCTGCGGCCACGCCTGCCAAATAACGGCCCTCGTAATAGCGCGCATTGGCCACAGACACATTCACATCGGTTTTGTAGCCTGTGATCGATTCGAACTTCACATTGGGAAACTCTTTGGCCACCTTGAGGGTGGGCTCCATGTAGCCAAAGCTGGTGGTGAAAATCACATCGTGACCTTGTTGCGCCAAGTCGCGCACCACGCGCTCTGAGTCAGCGCCTTCGGCCACGTTGTCGACAACCGTGGTTTTAACGGCTGTGCCCAAAGCTTTTTCAACAGCTTTGCGGCCCTCGTCATGCTGTCGGGTCCAACCTGCATCAAACACAGGCGTGACATAGACAAAAGCTGCTTTGACAGGGCTTTTGGATGCTGGCTGTGAAGGCTCAGCAGCAAGGGATGGTATGGGCGATAAAAAGCAGGCGGCCGCGATTGCGGCTGCGAGGTTTTTGTACATGGTAGTCCTCTACATGGCGCCGGTTGAACAAAATAAATACCCGCCGGCACGCAGGTATTCGGTGTGTATTCTAAAGCAGGTGTATAAAGTTTCTTTTTAGTTCTTGCAAAGAAGTGCCCCCTCATGCGATCAAGTCCCATTTCTCGTTGGATTCAAATTTCAATCCTTTCGGCCAGCTCCTTGGTTCCTTTTGCCGCATGGTCGCAAAGCGCAGCGTCTGCATTAAAAGCCGTCGCGCAGGTAGAAGGCATCACTGAATACAGGCTGAGCAATGGTTTGCGAGTGTTGTTGGCCCCCGATGCTTCAAAGCCCACCACCACTGTCAACATCACTTATTTGGTGGGCAGCCGCCATGAAAATTATGGCGAAACCGGCATGGCGCATTTGCTAGAGCACATGGTTTTCAAAGGGACAAGTTCGCGTGCCAATGTATTTGAGGAGCTGGGTAAGCGCGGGATGGATTTCAATGGCACCACTTTTTACGATCGCACCAATTACTACGAAACCTTTCCTGCCAATCCTGACAATTTGAAATGGGCTCTTGAGATGGAAGCCGATCGCATGGTCAACAGCCTCATTGCGCGCAAAGATTTAGAAACCGAGTTTTCAGTGGTTCGCAATGAAATGGAAAGTGGCGAAAACAACCCCCACATGATGCTCTGGCAGCGCATGGCCTCCACAGCTTTTGATTGGCACAACTATGGCAAGAGCACCATTGGCGCGCGCACCGATGTTGAAAACGTCAAGATTGAAAACCTTCAAAATTTTTACCGCAAGTACTACCAACCCGACAACGCTGTTTTATTGGTCGCAGGCAAATTTGAGGCCGCTTCCACTTTGGAAGTCATTCAAAAAGTATTTGGTGCCATCCCTAAACCGACTCGCGTCATAGAGCCCACCTACACACAAGATCCTGTGCAAGATGGCGGCAGAGAAGTGACTGTGCGCAGAACTGGCGATACTCAGTTATCCGCTGTGCTGTATCACACTGCAGCGGGCAGTCACATTGACTCAGCAGCCATGGCTGCCTTGAGCGAGGTCTTGGCAGGCACGCCCAATGGTCGACTTCATAAGAATTTGGTCGAGAAAAAACTGGCAGTGAATGTCAGCCCCTGGAATTTTGACTTGGCCGAAAGAGGCTACATCATGTTCATGGCCGAATTAAGTCAAACTCAAAATTTACAGGAAGCTCGGAAAGTTTTATTGGCGGAACTGGAAGGCCTTCAACAAAAGCCTGTGACAGAAGAAGAATTAAAACGTGCCAAGGCAGGCTTGCTCAGTGAAATTGACAAAACAATCAACGACCCACAAAAGTTGGCTGTACAAATGTCCGAGTCCATTGCCAATGGCGACTGGCGCTTGTTTTTCCTTCAACGCGATCG
>Ga0214921_10010926_pt1 | contig 11134 bp, 5 predicted proteins | sample LL1505_MetaG_FD_177992 | JGI IMG/M metagenome (GOLD analysis project Ga0214921, IMG submission 177992) | Freshwater microbial communities from Lake Lanier, Atlanta, Georgia, United States - LL-1505 | ecosystem: Environmental > Aquatic > Freshwater > Lake | place: USA: Georgia | collected 2015-05-28
TCTACGACCCTTGCCACGTGCATTCCACTTATCCTCCACCATATGCTTGAGACGCATGGAGAAGATCGGACCAATAAAGATATCCGTGAGTAACTGCTTTCCGCCAATTCCGTCATATAAGATCTCATTGCCAAATTTCTCAAACCCCAACTGTTCTAGAGCATTGTTCAACTGCTTTGTCAAGCGACCGTCGTCCGTGAAGGCCGTGCCATCTGCAACCGCACCCACCGAGGCCGCAATCTTACCCGAGACCATCTCAATTACGTGGCCGATCGTCATACGTGAAGGAATGGCGTGGGTATTCATGATCATATCAGGAACAATACCTGACATAGTCCGCGGCAAATCGTGCGAGCGCACAACCATGCCAATTGTACCCTTCTGACCGTGTCTATTAGAGAATTTATCTCCCAATTCAGGCTGTCTATACTCAACACAACGGATCTTCACTGTGCGCAGACCCTTGTTATTCACTAGGACAACAACTGATTCAACACGCCCATGAGTCCAGACCTGAGCACCCTCCGATGCGTCTGCTAGGATCCCTCCAGGAAGTTCCATGGTCCGCCCCACAAGTACAGTATTCTCGTCAACATAGGTACCGATCTTCACTATGCCACGCTCATCCAACTTAGAATAGTCCATACCTGGTTTCATATCTGTCCAAGCAGGAATGGATTTCGGATTTGCAATCCGTGTTCTGGTCTTCGCCTTGTCATCATCTTCCTCAAAGATATTGTATGAGCGATAATGGATTGTATTGAAGAGACCCCGCTGTAGCGCATCATGATTGATCACAATGCCGTCCTCCTGATTGTAGCCCGCGAACATACCCATAGCCAAAATAATATTCGTGCCATAGGGAAGGCGCCCCTGACCCAAATAATCATAGTACAGCGTACGCACCAGAGGTGGTGATCCATTTGTCAAAATATGTGCTTGATTATCGTAGCGCAGATGTGCATTGGATGCATAGACGGAAATACCCTGTTTTGACTGTGAATCACCCAGCTGATTACGAACTGACTGATTGTGATGGGAGAAAGGAATCAAACTTGTAATTGCACTCATGATTGTTGACGGATGGACTTCTACGTGTGTAGTTTCATTGGTGGCCTGCTCCAGGAAATTCACAACATATGTCTCATTGTGCTCATAGGGATCTACATACTCAATGAGACCCGAATAGGGAGTCAAATACTCAATGTATTCTTTCATGGTGATTCCAGCACGCTCCTTCAAGGGGTCCACGAACCCTACCCAGGAAAGATTGTTCTCCTGTGTCTGTGGAAGAGATCCCATAATCATATCACGCCAGGTGGTGCCTCTAGCAGCCAATTTGTCCTTCGGGTATGCTGACGCCGTCCATGGCTCCATATGGAGAAGAGGCCGCCCAGGGCGCCCCTCATCGAAGTTTATCAAGATCCGCCGATCACGAATAAAGAAGGCCACACCGACTGAGGCCGAGAGACACCCCGTCCACTTCATTAACTTCACAATGCGAACAAGTTCGTTTGCAGACAGAGTATACCCGACTAAGCCATTGTTGATATAGACTGGCACCGCCATGGCTCTCAAGGCCCCCGTTGCATCTGCTACGCGTAATACAAAGCCGCGCGCAAAGAGCCACGCCATGAAGGGCTTGGTAGGCGTCGGTGTACTGATAGTTGCCAGAACTGATAGGTTTTTCGTGATACCAATACTGCCTCCACCCGGTGTTTCATTCGTACAGAAATATCCATACTGACTCGTGTGGAGATGACGAGGCCCTGTGAGTTTCATACCCGTATCGAATTCTAAGACCACGCGACGACAGTGACTCATGAAGTCAATATAGGATAGACGAGAGAGAGCCTGTAAGACACCCGCCTTGTCATCACCGATTCCCGAGCCCCACTTTCCCTTGAAGCCACGCATGAGACCATTCGTAAGTAATTCTGTCTGCACTGTTCCTGCGACCTTCGGTGACTTAAAAATGTGATATGTGTTACTCTCCGAGAAAATATTCATGAAACTCTCACCCCTGTAGACTCCGCGGTTGTAATTGTACTCCTCATCAATGGCACGACCCACCGCCTTCATCCAATTCTTATAGACTCCCTGGAACAACATCTGTGTAAGGAATCCCGAGACTAGGCAGCGCTGGTTGCGAACATCATCGCGATCAGTCTTACTGTCTAGGCCGAGATAGACACGGTAGATTTTCTTCACACAGTCGCCGAGATAGGCCGCGCGTGCACCCGGTGCATCGGGTACATGAGAAAACATCTGATTATGAACAATGTCAAGAACATGAGCCTCACCGAATCCCTTTGTCAGTGTCTTAATGTATTCAATTGCCGAGTATGTATCAAGAATTGGATATGCGTCTGTAAAGCACGCAATAAGATAGGGTTCCATAAGTTTCAGTTCATTCGGATCCATGGATGGAAAGATAGCGCGTGTAATTTCCTCATCTGATTCCAGGCCGAGTGCTCTGAACAGAATGCAGACAGGGATCGTCATTCTCACGAAGGGTAGACCCACCTGAAGAGCCTCATTCTTACGACTAATAGCGAAGGTCACACGACGTACCTGACGAGTCTCGGGTGACAAACATGAAATACTTGAGTAGGTTGTAATCTTTGGATCAGCCTCCTGATTCTGGATATATAGCGTATTGAAGGCCTGCTCCTGGTGTGTAATAAGTACCTTCTCAGTTCCATTGATGATGAAGTAGCCTCCCTGGTCATAGGGACACTCTCCCACCGACTTGAGGAATTCTTCAGGCTTTCCATTCAGCAAGCAAGCCTTACTGTGTAACATAACTGGGACCTGGACGAGGGGGAACTGAGGTAACTTGACCTCCTTTACAGTAGGATCACCGCCTGTTGCAGATGCGAAGGTTACACGGACTAAGATATCTGCATAGAGACCCGCAGCATATGTCAAGTTGCGTAGACGTGCCTCATTGGGAAAAAGAAGACGTACCTCCTCGCCTCCCATGTGCTGAAGAGTAGGAGTACCTAAACGCAGACCCGTGCCGTCCTCACCACCCACATAGATCTCAACCTTGTACTGATAGGTACTCGTTCCGGGGATCAAATCTTTCACTACGATGAGTGGATTCTGACTGGTAATGATGGTGCCGAGATCCGATTCCAGAAATTGGTTGTAGGAATCTAAGTGATGCCGCGTATAGGGATAGGCGGTGGTTTGAAAGTATTGATCCAGGAGTCTCCTGGGAATTTCCATAGAACGTTCACCCGCCATCTTTATGACTCTACCGTGGAGTTCTTAATTTAAGTATGTAGTGGCTGACACAGTCAATGCCGAAGGCGTGCACTATAATACCTAAATTAAGCATATACACGGCAATACTATTCCTTTGTAAGGAATAGTACCGTGGAGTTCTTAATTTAAGTATGTAGTGGCTGACACAGTCATATTAAACATTTAAAATGTCTAATATCATTGTTATTCATTATATTCGTTTACTGTCTAAACGCCGGTGCAGTTCCAGCAGTCTTGAACATATCTGTTCCAAAGTTACGGATATGCGTGCTCAAATTCGCCTTGGTGATATAACTGTTGGGTGCCGTTCTGTAGGGAGGCTGGCCAACCGGATCGGGGCTGGGAAAGGTCTGACCCTTCATTTCCATCATCGACTGATAAGGAACACCAGGAGCGGGATTTGAAATGAGAGGTCTGAAGAGTGCATCTAATGCACCACCGCCCTCCTGTGATGCACCCGATCCGTCCGTAGGAAACCCATTCGGCTTACCGCAGTCCGAAGTCATGGCACTCGCGTAATACCGATCAAGCCCCTGCTGCTGGTATGTAGGGAAATTGCCATACGCACCATTGACTCCCGCACGCAACTGGTAGTCAAGAGGTGCTCCTCCAAGAGGTGTAGCCATAGCGCCGCCACGCGTCTTGCTGCGACGCGTACCGGATGACTTCATCCCGAAGCGGAACTTCAAGTACGCCGCTGCATCCGCCGGAGATAAATCACGCTTGAATGTCTTGCGCCACTCCTCTCTATATATCACAACCGCATCAGAAAAAGAGTTCTTCGCCTTCTTTCTGAGTCCTTCCACAACCCTGTCCATGTGATCAAAGGCCTTACGCAGTTGAGGGATTGTCAAGATAGACCGATTTGACTTTGATCCTGAACGCAGTTTACGTGTTTTTGACTGGCTTTTGACCATCCTTCTACCGTGAAGTGCCGAAATTAAGTGTGACCTTCTTTAAACAGTCTTAAAACTATTGGATGCAAGATTGTTGCGCTTCGCATTATTTCCACCGAGGTTAAAGCTGGAACCCTTATTCCCACCCCTGTTATTGGCCGGGGTAGCGCCTGAAAAAGAGGGCATGGCAGGAATTGAACTTGTTAAATCCGAAACGGAGGGTGGATTTCCTCCAAAGGCTAACATGGTCGCAATCATGCCGCCGATGATTACCGCAGCAATCATAATAAAAGAGGAATAATCTCTGGTCATCTCGTACAGATACGATAACTTGTACTCGTAGGGAAATAATGTGTAGTGTTGGAAGACACCAATAGCAAAAAGGCCAAAGGATAGCATACCAAGTGTGTAAGGTGACCAGCTCGGCATCAGAACAAAGCATACAATTGCACCAACAAGGAGAACCAATAAAGATGGGATGAATAGCTCCATGTCTTCTTCTAATAGGTTTCACGATACGTTAGCAGCTCCTTTCTGCAACAATATCGATGCAGACTTAACTCATCTAGAACCTGTCCCTCAGCCGTCTTAGGGAGCTTAGTCTCATCAAGAATGAGAAGTGTCGCTGTCTGACCACCCCGGAGTTCCTTCGTACGCTTCTGGTAATACCGCCAGAGATCGGAGAGTACATTCCCGCAATTCATACAACGGATTGGAATAGGCATGCTGAACCTGCTACCCGGGATGTAAGCAATTTTTAAGGTGCTCAAATCAAATAGTTTAATGCGGATTTTTATCTGAAAGACATCCCTGAGCATGGTTCAGAGATGTCTTCCGTATTGTTCCAGGGTGGTTCATACAATCGTAGTAATCAGGCTCGCGGCGACAATCGCCGTCTTGAGGCCCGCATTGTTGAATTGGAGAAGAAGCTTGTTGAACTTCTTGCGCTACCGAGAGGCGGTGGCTCAGGAGTGGCGGGCCCTCAGGGGCCACCGGGTCCTCAGGGCTCACAGGGTCTTCAGGGGCCACCGGGCCCTCAGGGGCCTCAAGGTCCTATGGGCCCTGCTGGTCCTGCTGGTCCTCCGGGTGCAGATGCGAATGGCACTAGTGCTTAAGTTAACATCTTCTTAAGAGTTACAGCCGTAATTTCAATTTCATACTTATTCAATAACATCTTTGACAAGGCACCAAACTTTAACGTAGGATACTGCCTATATACAGACTCAATGGTCCGGAGTTGTTCTTCAGACCATTTAGACTTTCGTCCTTCCTTTGCGATGGGAGATGATTCACTCACAATGGTGGATCTCTCAAGGCCTTCCGAGGTCTGAATAAGAGGACCTATGATTAACTCATTCGCATGGATCTTGTCATGACATGCATCACACAAGACCACTAAATTTGCTAGAGCATGGACGTCCGATCCATCGACTAGACGCCCTCTTGTATTTGCAAAGTGTCTCTCCTTGATATGGTGAACTTCAAGATTGTCTGCTTCCATGGTACCACAATGTTCACACTTCCGGCGAACAACTGCTGAATTCCAGGACGATCCAACACTCTCTGAAAGCTCAGCCTGTCCTGCCAGTCGCTTTCTGAATTGAATTGCATCCTCCAAGATATCATCAGGTAAACGCATCGCCTTCGCCACCTCCAGACCATAGAGTGAAGATCCCGAGCCGGGTTTCAAGATTCGGTGATACACAAGACGATCCTTCAAACGATCATATTCCACATGAAGATGCCAGATGCTCAAGCGTTTATCACTGACTACTTCCGGAATTTCACCTAAGCCGTGTAAATGAGTTGCAAAAAGGAATCTTGCGCCGCGTTTCATAAGACCCTTCAACCCCGCCGCAACCAACGCAGTTGCAGAAGTAGTTTCCGTTCCCGAACAGAGTTCATCTCCCAGAACAAGTGATCTCGACCCAGCATCCCTGAAGATATCTCGCATCTCAGACATCTCAACCGCAAAACTGGAAAGCCCCATCCAGAGATTATCCGTATTAATAATTCGTGTATGAAGACTGGCGAAGGGGCATAGGGCCATCTTACTCGCCGGAACGAAGGATCCTCCCTGTGCCAAGAGAACGGCGAGACCTGTTGCTCTCATCAGGCTGGATTTTCCACTTGCATTCAGTCCATAAAGAAGCCAACCCTGAGCCTGGTTTGCACCGATACTGACCGAGTGTTGTACATAGGGAATCTTACGATCCTGGGCTTCTAGCAAAGGGTGTCTGAGTCCCTCAATAACAACAGAGCCATTTACCCCATCAACGATGGTCGGTCGCACATATCCCATATCAGTTGCAACTCGTGCAAGTGTTAGATTCACATCCACCGTGGTAATCCAATCTGCTGTAACCATCCAGGGTACTAGAACCTCGTTGGCTAGAGCAGTACCATGCTCAACAAGTGCTACGGCCTGCTCCTTCTTGAGGGCCTCACGGTACTTTGAGATAATCACATAGATTTGGTCCAATTCGGGGGATTCAATGTAGGAGTTCGTCTTGTTTGTGACTGCAACTGCTCTATCGGGCAGTTTCCCTGAGATCTTAAGTGTCTGAATTGCCGCACGAGGTCCCTTAACGACGAGAGACTTGTCACGGAAGTCTGCTCTGAATGCATCGGCTGCTACACCTGCCGCACGCGTGCATGCCGCAACAAACTCGGCAATTCTCTGATGCTGAACTCTTAGTTTAGCCTCTAGATCATCCAAGGAGGGTGCTACACCTAATATAAAGAGACTCTTATCCTCACTTCCTTCGTAGGCTTTTTCTACACTAAAGATCTTGAAGGAGGCTTCTTGAAGGCTATGTACATGATCTCTCGGTAGGGCCTCCTGAGTGAGAAGCCAATCTGCTGCCTTCATTGTGATGTCCAGACCCATGATATCTGTTGAACCGATTGTACCCTGCTGAATTCGTCTGTATAGCCGATGGAGATCAGACATAGTCTTGAGTCTCTTGACTATCTGCTCAGTATATGTGCGATCCTTTGCTTGCCAGGTCGCCACTGCATCTAGATTCTCTGATATAACGGCGGCCTCAGCGGATGGCTTCAGAAGTCGCTCGCGGATTCCTCGTTTACCCATGGGAGTGGCTGTCTTATCAAAAAGGCTGAGTACATCCTGCTTTGCGGAATCGGTGATCATGTGAAGTTGTACTAGCGCATTCTCACCGAGCCGCATGAAGGATCCAGGAATCCAGGGGTACACGAGCAGAGATCCGAGATTCATAGATGGCCAGAGTTCTTCTAGAGAATTTAGGAGTGAGATGAGGGCGGTCTCCGTATGAGATCCTGGGGCCACATGTAAGGCCGTGTGAGTTGGAAGAAGACTCTTAAGACCGCAGCGCTCTGTTAGATACTGTTCTCTGATGGAGGGCTTCGTCCATGCACCTGAATTCAGAGATGCTCTCTGATGAAAGGTTGTGGCTTGCGCGCACGCCAAGATCTGCTTTAGTTTTCCCTCTGTGACAGACTCGCAGAAATACTTGGGTCCTTCGATGGACCAGAGGACCTCCTTGGGTGGATAGAGTTCCATGAATTGTACAAGATCATTGCATGTCCAGGCCTCATCGGTGCCTTGAGCCTTTGTCTCAAAAACATGGAGATGACCGGTGGTCAAATCAAGAGCGGTCACCGCAAGTGTCGGTGCCTCTTGTACAAAGCCACTGATGGTAACAAAGGTGAGATACATATCGCTGCTTGTCGCGGCAGCCTCAACGTGACTTCCTGGAGTGAGAATTCGTGTGACCTTGCGACTGGTCACCTTACCGGTGATATTCTTGACTTGATCAATGATTACGACTGTCCAGCCTTGCTGTGTAAGTCGCGCGGCCCATTTATGGAGTGCAAAATCTGGAAACCCTGCTACCAGGCCATCTAGACCTCCTGGACCCTCACCGACTTTCACGGAAACCTTGAGATCTAACATGGTCACTAATTCTGTGAAGGTGGTCTTGGTCTCACCGTCTTTTGTGCGCGTGTCATACATCTCATAGAAGACTCCTACTAAGAGAAATATGGCTACCTTGGGGCCGAATCGGCTTACATGTGTTTGGAATTGGCTAAGATACTCATCGTACATTACATATATATAGTGAGCCCGGTTTAGGCTGTTTATCAGTTAAAGGGCGGTACGTAGCCGCCCGACAGTGTCGTGCCTGCTATAGTTGCAATCCACGCCGCTATCAGATCTAAGGCTTCACCAACGTTAGTAGGAATAACACCACCCCAGTCTCCCGGATTAATTGGGGTATATGGTATAGTTAAATACGGTGATACAATTCTACTGGCGACTGTATTACATTGGCCGTTAAGAATGGCACTCCCTGAGTCTGAGGTTACCCATGTTGTACCATTATCTAAAGAATATGCTATCTTAGTATTACCCGCACTTTCACCTCCTGCAACCCACACCGATCCATTCCATGCAACTGAGTTAACCGATGTAAAACCTGAAAGTCCTGTTGTTAAAGCTGTCCATGTTGAACCATTATCTAAGGATCTTGCTATATAAAAGGAACTTCCTGAATAAGAACCCTTACCTGCTGCTAAGAATACAGATCCATTCCACGCGACCGATCTACAGTAGTCTGTGAATAGTGCAGATCCTGAAGGAGAATCACTCCAAGTCTTTCCTCCAGTAATTGAGGTTATGATTTTATTCGAACCGACTCCTCCTGCAACCAATACAGTTCCAGTCCATGCGATTGAATTACAGGATGTTGTTATTAGACTAGATCCTGTAGGTTCAGTCCATGTCAGCCCATCGGGTGATGAGCACATAGTACTTCCGCCTCCACCAGGGGTACCTCCTGCAAACCATGTATAACCAGTCCATACTATTGTAAGACAACTGGTCAACGCAGTGTTTACTATACCAACACTAGTCCAATTGATTCCATCTACAGAACGTATAAATCCACCATTATTAACACCTGCAACCCAGATAACTCCATTCCACGCAACTGCGTAACACTCTGTAGATGAAGAAATAACTGAACATGTAGTCCAAGATATACCATCTGAACTGTATACTAATATATTTGTACCGGATCCACCTGCAACCCAGATAGTTCCATTCCACGCGACAGCATTACATCTAGTACTAAATAATGCTGCTATAGATTGAGTCCAGTTAATTCCATCGGTTGTATATGCTAATTTACCATTAGAAGTTGTAGTACCTCCAGCCACCATGAAAGTGCCTGTAATTGTAGGAATATTAATCCATTCCACAGAAGAAGAATATGATGTGCCAACTGTGGCTAGAATTTGTCCATTTGTACCCCCCGCAGGAACAGATGATATATTGTTTATCGCCTGGATTATATTACCGGCTGCTTGTGTAAGAAGAGCGCCTGTTAAAACATGAGATACAACTCGGGCAGCGACTGTTCTGTATGAAGTTATAGTTATAGCACCCGTAACTACTGTCCACGTAATTCCATTTGAACTAAGTGCTATTTTACCACCATTATCATCTTCACCAACCGCAACCCAGATAGATCCATTCCATGTAACCGATCTAAATGATGTAAACCCTGTGGCTGTTGCAGCAACCCAAGTATCTCCATCTAAACTGTATGCAATTTTACCTATGACTGTGGGATCACCCATGCTCGTTGCCCCCTCGCCAACAGCAACCCACATAGATTCATTCCATCCAAGATTATTAGGTATAAAACGTACTGGAAAACCAGACACTGGGACCCAACTACTAGCCCCTTGTGAAGATTTTGCTAACTTGGAGCCCGTACCCCCAGACCCACCCGCAAAATAGTCTACTCCGTTGGATACAATTGTATTACATACAGTAAATTCAAAGGGGTCTGAGCCACCAGTCAGAGGAGGTGCTAACTCTACCCATTCATCAGCATCAATTGAGTCAAATACAGCTACTTTACCACCAATTTCACCGCATGCTACTAGTTTACTACCAATACATGTTAATGCAGTACATCCATTTGTAAAATTGGGCACCGTCTTTGACGCGTCCCAGGTAATACCGTTACTACTAAATATTATTACATTAGTTCCTGTGCAACCTGCAACCCATACAAGTCCACTCCATGCAACTATATTACATACGGCAAATGAGGCCGTTGTGGCTTGTGTCCAATTAATTCCATCTACACTATATGCTAATCTACCGCTGCCATTCGACTCACCCCCCGCAACCCATATAAACCCATTCCACGCGATTGAATTACACGCTGTAAATATACTAGTCGCTGTACCAATTAGCCAAGTAGTACCATCATATGTATATACTATTTTACCTTTATCTGTATTACCACCACTTCCACTGGCAACCATAAAGTTATCGGTTAGAGCAGTACCTGTGCCAGATATGCCAGTGTCACCTGTAAAGCCTGTGGCACCTGTAAAGCCAGTGGCACCTGTAAAGCCAGTGGCACCTGTAAAGCCAGTGGCACCTGTAAAGCCAGTGGCACCTGTAAAGCCAGTGGCACCTTGAGCACCTCCACCACCCCCTCCTGTATTGTTAATCCACTGTGTATTATAGTCATCTCCATTGACCTTTGATAATATCTGACCTATCGTACCTCCAGCAGGAACACCTGCACCTGTGGCACCTGTTGTACCTGCGCCTGTAGCACCTGTAGTACCTGTAGCACCAGTTGAACCTGTAGCACCTGTAGTACCTGTGGCACCTGTAGTACCTGTGGCACCTGTTGAACCTGTGGCACCTTGAGCACCTCCACCACCCCCTCCTGTATTGTTAATCCATACTGTATCATAATCAGAATTAGTCACCTTTGCTAAAATCTGGCCAGTAGTACCTCCAGCAGGAACACCTACACCTGTGGCACCAGTAGGTCCTATAGGGCCACCTGAAGCGCCAGTAGCGCCTGCAGCACCAGTAGCACCTGTGGCACCTGTTGTACCTTCCCCTGTAGCACCTGTTGTGCCTGTAGCACCTGTTGTACCTGTAGCAC
>Ga0214921_10010927_pt1 | contig 11133 bp, 10 predicted proteins | sample LL1505_MetaG_FD_177992 | JGI IMG/M metagenome (GOLD analysis project Ga0214921, IMG submission 177992) | Freshwater microbial communities from Lake Lanier, Atlanta, Georgia, United States - LL-1505 | ecosystem: Environmental > Aquatic > Freshwater > Lake | place: USA: Georgia | collected...
TCTTCTCTCTTATACCTTCTCCTGTTAAAAATACGAATCGCTTCTCTTGAGCTTCTGGTCCCTTTCTTAGAGAATCCTCTGTTGCTTGTGTAAATCTTAATTTATTATCTGCTGCTCCTTTTGATTGTAAATTACCGCCTTCAATCTCAATCTCTACAAATCCATTCGCCTTTAGAGCTAATCTTAAAACACCGAGACCTTCTACTGTTTTGAATTGCGAATATACGAGATTACTGCCCTTTGATACCATAATTCGGCGAATCATTTGGTCTAATTTTGTGGAATACTGTGCTAGACGACCTTCTGCGACACTCGAATCTAATTTTAAATAATTGTCTCTATTTGTGTCGAGTTTATCCATGGCGCGTTTAATGCGCTCTTGATAAGATAGAACTCTACTAACTGTGCCTTCTTGTAGTTCTACTGGTTCTGGCTCAGCTACTGGCTCTGGCTCAGCTACCTGTGGTCTTCTGCGAACAACTCTTAGTCCTGGCTTTGCTACTTCTGACTTTAATATCTCTGCTACTACTGGCTCTGCTGCTGCTATTATTGGATCTTCTGTTACTAGCTCTGCTGCTACTACCGCAGGCTCTGCTGCAACAGATCCTATTGCGTCAGCAATAGATTTGGGTGCCTCAGCAATTGCGTCTAGTACTGATTCTATTGCGCTAGGCGCAGCGGCAGGAGGAGTAGGAGGAGCAGCCGCAGCAGGAGCAACTAAAGGAGCCGGCAACACAGATACTGCAACTTTTGGTCGTGTTCTTTTGACCGGTTCTGGGCCCGCTCCTCCCTTCATTACTCCAACGCCTTCCTCACCTGCCTTTGTTTCAACAGCACCTTCTAACACAGCTTCCTCAACACGCTCTAAATCTTCTGATTCCTCTTTATCTCCTTCCCCTTCTTCCTCGGCTTCTTCCTCTGGATCTATTATAGATTTCTCTTCTTCTGCGACTAATTCCTGTGCCTCTAAGTCCTCTTCCGTCGCCATCACTGCCTCACCCATATCAATATCTTCAGGCTGTACAACTTCTTCTTCCTCTTCTTCAAGAGTGCCAGGAAAAGGTCTCTCAATACCATCAGGGAAGGCAAAATTACAGAGTGCGCGACTTCTAAAGCGGTAACTTGACGGATTTTTCATTTTTGCGAACTGTTCAACTGATGCATAATCATCACCCTTTTCACCTACTTTGCCCTTTTCACCTTTAATTTCACGATTACGTTCTAATGTATACATTGATAGCACATAGTCACTCATTTCACATCGCACCACTTCATCTTTTAGTACACGCGGCATATATTCCTCTTTAGAACCCTTATAATATGAGATTAGACCAGTTAGACGTTTTTGTAATACGACCTTATTCTTCACTGATAGATTTACTGGATCGATAAATTCTTCTTTAAATTCCTTATCATCTACAGGTAGACGCGGATATGATATAAATTGTTCTACACCAATAGGTATCTTTTCAAATAATAGCTTAGCCTTTATTCTTTCATATACTGTTCTAATTCCTTCTTGTGCGTCAGGATTGTATTTAATACCAACAAATTCAGTGTTGTCTTCTCCTTGTTCCATACCCTCACTACCCTCTCTACCCTCGTTAATTACACTCTTTTCATATCCCTCATTAAACACAGATATAAGTACTTCTACTTTCTCGGCTCTCGCAGTAAACCGCACAATATCGACACGTGGCTCCGCTTCAGCGATTTTTCTGAATTTATCTATAATACTCTTATCTGCTGAATTTAAGATTACTTCAGCACACTCAATATATCCAGAAAGTACATTTGCTAAAACACCTAACTCATCAGGAAAGTTAATTAGCGGTGTACCAGATAGACCAATTATTTTACTGTTTCGCGCATCAGTTAATAATTTATAAAATAGATAGGAACGCTTATAAATTAAATCAGACGTACATAGACCAGGTACCCATTTGCCAGGTACAATTGGTTCAACTGGGATTTTACGAGGACGACCTTTCCTCTTAGTAATATATGGTGTAATTTCGCCCTGCATTAAGCGCGTAAGATTGTGAATTTCATCAATAACAATTACCGCATTATCGAAAAAACGCTCACCCGTTACTGGGTCCGTATTACAAGCATACCTCTTTAACTCTTTCGCAGTTACACCATTATAACTAATAAACTTAACACGATTCTCAATCATATTTGTAATTTGTGCGCGAATATCATCACGATCCTGTTGCGCCAGAGTATCATAATTTGGCTCCTTTGTAAAATCTGGAATCCAAAGTATCTTTCTCTCTTCTTCTGGCCGCTCAAGGACTTTTCTAAGATAGGATTCACTAAGAGATAATACAGAGCGTGCGTACATATATGCGATACCGCCTTCTGACACTAGAGATTCACTTACCCAGTGATTTTGAGTATTAAAATGACGAAATCCGCAAAATGAAATTTCTGACATAAAATTACCCCTTAGGGAGAAGGGTGTCATTACAATAATCTTTTTGTTAGCAGTGCCATATAGTGCCTCAGCTGCGGCAATCGCAGAGCAGGTTTTACCTGAACCGAGACCGTGATATACAAGAATACCTCTGTAGGGTGAGGCATTGCGAATATATTCGCGAATAAATTTCTGGTATAAGAATGCCTCTACCGTTATACCTGCCGCCGCTCCCAACTTAGCACACGCCTCTTCATCTATTCTTCCCTTAACTTGTAGGGGCAACTTAAAGGATTCGGTGTAGGTATCGGAAATAAAACGATAAAAGCTCTTTCTTGATTGTGGTGTATATATAATGGTATCGGTTAAGTAAGGATTATTAGATTCAATTGAGTTCTGTGTATCTTGATATTCTTTAAAGATTGGTGCGAGTTGTGTATCAATCTTTTCCTGTGTTTCTGGATCTAGTTTTTGTGTTCGTCCGATATAATCAGGTGTTTTTTTGGCATGTTTTAATGATTTCTTTATAGCAATAGGCGCGGCGGGCAATGAAGGACCAGAATCTGCTTGTACAGGTCTCAGCGGCGAAATCAGGGGTTTTATAAGTGGGTTTGCTCTTGATTCTTTAAAGGCTTTTTCCTGTTTTTTATCGATCGGAGGGGATGGTATGCCTGCGAATGACTGGTCTGCCGCATCTAATTGTCCAGATGGTAGTGGTTTTTTTACGGCTGCTACAACATCAGGACTCGCGAGTTTTACTACTTGACTCCTTTTAGGCTGAATACCTCTTTGAGGCTTTTTTACCTCTGGCTTTTTTACCTCTGGTTTTTTTACCTCTGGTTCTACCTCTGGCTTTTGTACCTCTGGCTTTACTTCTGGTTTAGAAGACATCTATACACTATTGAGAAACTATATAATGATATTAACACATATTGTTATATAGGTTTATAAGTTTATAGGGCATTAGTTTATGACTGAAGAACACATCCATCACACGTTACAGGAATTTGTGTATCTGCTGTTCCTTCAATAATATAGATTTTTGTTTCAAATACCTTTGTAATCGGATTTAAATACATTGTATTATTACAAGGTGTAGCTACAACATTTACACCATTATCAGCATTTGGAAAACGGGTATGGCATTCTTTAACAAAATGTTTCTGATTTTGATCTGGGACAGGGCCTGTATTAAGAGCAGACGGGTTCTTAAATTTGTAATATGTATCAAATGCTGGTAAATAGGGATTAGATTGATTATTAATAGGGGGATTAGGATCAGAAGAAGATGGTCCATTTGTATCCACACAATAACATGATGGTAAAATAGTATAACTGTCTTGATCAGTAATAAGACCTGCGCATAGAGCACGACCAGCTTGTTGTAATAATATTCTTTCAGACGAATACACCTCGGCAGCACTACCCGCGGCACCTGATAATACATTTAAAAATTGTTGTGAGCTTCCAGTTTGTAGAGATGTTGTTCTACCCGAACCACCAAAAGAGTATGTTCCTGTATTTTGAACTACACCCGCTATAGGCTCTTCATTGGCGCAACAAGGATTTGTCGGAACATTTGTATTTTGAAGACCGGTACATGTTGCGACACCCTTAATGTATTTTGAATGTTGAATTTGATTTCTCCATATCTGAGTACTAGCATCAACTGGGTTGTTACGATGTATATATTTTGTATGTTGTATTTGAAGTAATTTGGTTATTTGACTTGCATCCATTCTATTACGCTATTCGAAAAGAAAAATATATTGAATTATTGAATATTAAATTATTTATATCATTTTTTTAGTTAAAGATGGATAACGATGAATGAATTTTTTGCCTTCTGCCAATGGAATGTGATCAGATAGTGGCGAATTAGATAGTGGCGGATTAGATAGTGGCGGATTAGATAGTGGCGGATTAGATAGTGACGGATAAGATAGTGGCGGATCAGATGGCGGTGTAGATGGGCCTAGAACTGGCGAAGGCTTTGGACTTATATGACCTACTTTTTTAGTGATAGTAACTCCATCTGATTCTAGAAGTTCCAGTGCTAAACGTGATGCTTCCTGCTCTGCCACTTTCTTATTTCTTGCGGTAGCAGTTGTCAAAACATTATTATTAGGATCAATAACACCCATTGTAAAGATTCGATCATGCGATGGACCAACTACTGCGATCTCGGCATACTTTGGTGGCTGATGATACAAACTCTGAAACTTTCTTAGCAATTGATCCTTGTAATTAGTATCTTCAATAATAATCTGTACAAAGTCAATATGTTTCTCAATAATTTTAATAAGTAGGTCATTACATTGTTGAAGACCACGTCCAACATCGGCTTCCTGTAAATATAATGCTCCAACCCATGCTTCAAACATTGAACCTAGAATACGGAGATTATTACGTCCATCACATATTTCCTCCATATGACGGCTGAGAATAATCCAGGGTGCGAGACCAATTTCTCTTGCGAGGACACCAAGTTGTTTATTATTTACAATACGTGATAGAATACGGGTAAGAAAGCCTTCCCCCTGACCCGGATAACGCTTTGAAATATAAGTGGCGATAACTAATCCAAGAACTCTATCACCTAGATATTCCAGTTCTTCATTATCGCAACGACGTAGGGGAAGACAATCATCTGGTCGAGGGGCAATTATTACTTCCTCTCCATATTCGGCCTGTTCTTGCCAAATTTCGGGCCTATCTACATACGATTTATGACAACAGGCTTGTGCGAAGATATTGAAGTTATTAAATCGACCTTTCCAACCATATCTCTTAAGAATCGGAATCGCATCCGATGGAGTGAGCTCCCGATTCTTTGAATTCCAGGGATTGAAAACTTTAACATTTCCCGATTGTGCATCTGTATTCATCTTGGACTTACTATTTATTTCATCTTAATTATTCCTTAAATCCATTCGTCAAATTTTGAGGTGTAATATAATACAATACTATTTATTTCTATTACTCGTTATAGGTATGGCAGCTTTTATTGATAAATATAGTTATTTACCACAAACAGTTGATATTGGAGGTGATATATATTCTTTAGGGGCAGAAAATCCTGTTAATTTAGGATTTAAAAATCGTAATCAGTTTTTGGATACTTTTGGATCAAAATCAGAAAGCCTACTTCGTAAATATATGAATTATAGTGTAAAAGGCAAAAATAAATTAGTATTTGATTCACCAGAGGATAAAAACGAGCTTATTAAGATTCTTAAAAAACGAGCTACTGTACTTAAAACTAGCAATGGCTTTACTAACTCAACACTTAAAAGTGAGATTTTTAAAAGAAGTTATTTATATATTCAAAAATTAATTGCGGATCTAGAAGGATCTGGTAGTAACTCTATTAAAGTTGATGACGAAGCATGTGCTACAGCTAAAAAACAAATTAAAGATATTAAAGATGATCACAAATTCCAAATAATACTTGAAATGGCATGGTATTTATTACATCCTGATGATGTGCCATCAGAAGTAGGATGTGAATGGGCTAAAATGATTAAACAATTAGATACATTGCGTCTAGGCGATATTGTCGCAGAAATTCGTGAAGCTGACCGAGCCTCAGAACCTAGCAAAAATGCCTTTAATTATTTTAAGAAAATTAATCTTCAGACAGTAGCTAAATCAGATACTATTAGAAATGCTCTTGATCAAGCTAAGAAGTTTGCGACTGACATACAGAGTGAAAATGCCAGTCAAGATGTCAAAAAACGTCTTAAATTACTTCTTGATATACTTGAAATGAAGAAATATCTTGCTAGTGAACCAGCTAGAGACGATACTATTACTAATGAGGAGATGAGCACTATAAAACGCTCTATGATAACTAATCCTATGAAGGGAGGCGCATTAGCTCTTAATCAACCATTGGGTAAGGCTATGAATCCATTATTTGATTACTTTAAAATTGTATATGATCCAATTTATACCTTTCTTGAAGAAAGTATACAAAAATACAGAGCCAAGAACGAGAATAAGATTATAATTCCACAACTAACAACATTATTACATATTTGTAATAATTTAAACCCGCCCAATATTGATACTGATAAATTTATAACATATCGAATTACAAATGTTGATCCTGAATTATTAAAATTTATTAAAGCTATGATTGGTGCAACAAATGGGAAGATTGAGAGCTATAGTAATGATGATAAAAATACATTTAATAAACAGCTTTCTAAATTACCAAAAGTTCGATTATCATCTATCTCAGATGATGCTCTAATAACTACTAATAAAATATATAAAGATCCTAAAAGTCTTCCATCTATTAGATTTTTTACAATGAAAGAGAATATTGAGTATCAACCTAAAGGCATATTATCAGACGAAATATATAATGGAGTAACAGATTTTTTTACAGAAAATAATATTTATATAGTCTATACCAACTCAGAAAATATATCTGAGGACATTCCTATAAATCTATATGATATAGATTATAGCGGTATTAATGTTACTAATAAGATAATTATATCTAAACCATCCGATAATTATTTAGTTAAAAATAAAAAATTAATTGAAGGCGAAATATATTTTGAAAATTTAGTAAAAATTAAGCCATATTCTGTATATAATGATGCAGAACTAGCCCTGAGTATTTTTATAGCACTCAAAGAACTTATGCCCAAGTAGAATGAATTCTATACCTACTGAAAAAAATACTACCGACGGGTCTAATATGTCGGCGCCTAATATGTCGACGCCTAATATGTCGGCGCCTAATACGTCGGCGCCTAATACATCGACGCCTAAAACTAATTCATTTAGTTTTAATCGCATTTTGTTAAAAGCTAAATACAGTCTTTACAGTGCACTCGTTTTTTTCCTATTTGCTAATCCTGAAACAATACTCATTCTTCAACGATTTTTCGGTAAGTTTGTAACTTTTATAACACCTGGCGGCGCACCTACAATCGCAGGTATTTTTATTAATACGGGCCTATTCTTTTTTACAATGTTATCACTGATGCTTTTACCAAGCGAGTAATTATGTGAAAATAGGTTTTAATGCTTTAACAAGTATAGTTTCTTGTTCATCAGAGTATTTTAGCCCATTATACTTTTGTTTATAAATTACCATCTGAGCTAAACTCTCGGCAGTTGTATTCTTAAATCCCTTCTTATTTTTAAAGAAGAAGAAGAGATTTGTACATTGAATTTTATCTTTCTCTGAAAAACCATTATTCCATCCACCTGCGGGAGACCATGAATAAGTTATTGTGTTATTAGGAGACCAATATATCATCTTAGATTATTTATCTTGTTTGTTATTTAAATTCTTTATCATTTCAATTTTGTAGTTTGGTATAAAATTACAAACTATAAATAGAGATGTCTCGCATTGTGAGTGTTTTAATTATCTTATTAATTCTTCTTGTTCTATTACGCATTTTTAATGAACGTACGTCTGAAGGTTTTTCAAATGCTAGCAAATCTGTTGTGATATGTAAAGCAGATTGGTGCGGACATTGTAAGACGGCCGCTCCTGAATTTAATAAACTTCTAGAAGCCTCTCCGATTACATTAAAAGATGGAAGCAAAGCAACCGTTAAGATCCTTGACGCAGATAAAGATAAAGGAGAACTATCTCAATATAAGGTCAAAGGATTTCCAACAGTTTTAATTGTAGATGGTGATGTAACCACTGAGTATCCGGGTAAAAGAACAGCTAATGATATTACCGAATTTTTAAATGGCAACTAATAGACCAGTTTAAAGATTAATTACTTTTTAATATTACATGTTTAATAAAGAAGCGCTAGAAGAAATTGTAAGAGTACATCCTGGTAGTTTCCCTGCGAAGAAACTTCTAGATAATTTTCACTTATTTGAACAAATATTTCACGTTCTCAATGGTAAATGGATACATGGTTGTGGAAGTTATTTAATTAGTGGTTTAGAATACAAGTATTGCCCATTAATGTTGAAAAAGCAGGAAGAGCTGTACCGATATTCTATGTCTGCTAATAATGTATTGGAAATTGGTGTATATTTAGGTCATTCATTGATTTTAATGTTACTTGCTAATCCAAATCTAAATATTACCGCAATTGATTATGATAATACTTATGCGGAGCCTGTAATTAAGTTTCTTAATCGTGTATTTGGAGATCGTATTACATTTATCCATTCTAGAGCAAATGAAGCTCTTAAAACACTTTCACCCAATAATTATGATTTAATACATATTGATGCCGACCATAATGACGCCGCTGTTACCGCACAATTTAATGAATGCTTACCTCTAGCAAAGGAAAACTGTATTTTTGTATTTGATGATTATGATGCTGTTTCAAAGACTGTTAATAGATTAATTAATGATAATATTATTGAAAAAGTTGTATTACCTGATTCTCATTGTCGTAATTGTATTACTAGATTAAAATCATCCAAATGAATAGCGTCTTTGTAATTTAGGATAATTCTTAAAATAGTCTATAACTGCCTGTTTTCCCTTATCTACTATAAAATTTTTGGTTTTTTCGTCAAACGAAAACTCCAAAATATTTAGATCACCTAATACTATTTGGATACATTGTGAATCATAGAAACGTGCCTCGATATTAGTTCTTTCAGCAAGAATAATTTTAATTGGTCGCATAATTAACTCTTCTAAATCCAGATTCATTAAATTCTCTTGTGCTTCTACCGATATTCTTATTAAAATACTTAGTGTTCTAAGATGTTCTTCTTTTGGTAGTACAAAAAGAGGATAATTGCTAATTAAACCTCCATCTGATAAATGGTGACCTGTTTCAGGGCAAATAAATGGCTGAAAGTAATATGGATATGACATGGAGGCTCTAACGGCATTAGCTATCTTATAATTGGGTGTTAGTTTTGGGCAATATGTAATACTTTTTGCGTCATTTAAATCGGATGCTACAACTTTTAATGATTTTCCAAACTTTTCATAACACTCCTTAAAAGTAAAATCGGATGACAGACCTTTTACATGAAGGCAGGCCTCAATTAATTTATGGAGTCTCTCTCCTGTATCTATTCCAAAATGTATTAGCCAGCCCGGAACAGAATCGTACTCTTTAATATTTGTAAAATCAAACTCAACACATAATTTATATAATTCATCCAATGTAAATCCAATACACTGACACATGGCAATCAATGCTCCAGCAGATACACCCATCCATTCCTTTACGGCTTTTAATGGCATGCGATTTGATAATTCTATTAATACTCCGACATGTGCGATAGCACACATCCCACCACCAGATAAATATATCCTATGTGGTAACATCACCCTGCCTGAATATGATTATTCGTTTTGTGATTATTTACGCGATTATAATAATCGTCTAAGGCGTTTCTATTCATCTAGTCATTTACTCTCTTATAAGTAATGAATGAAGAAGTACCTAGATTAAATCCTTCTGAACTTTATGATAAGCGACGCTCAAAAGATGCTGGACGTTTGCGGGCATATAACAAAATTCTTGAACAAATCTACAATCGTATTCGAACTATTAGTAAACTTCCTAACTCGCACTGCTATCTTCTTTATACTGTCCCACCATTTATTTTAGGATTACCTAAACTTGATCTTGAAGATTGTGTAGTTTATCTTATGTTTCAACTTCGTCATACTGGTTATGAAACTCGCTTTACTTATCCTAATATGATTTATATTTCTTGGCTACACCATGAAAAATCGTATATTGTTGAACAATCCCCTATTATGCAGGCTATGCTTGACTCCGCAGAACGCACACAGGCTCTATTAGATCGTAAAGAGAAGGAAGCTGCGAGACTTATTGGTCAAGGTAAGAAAACACAGAGGAAAGTAGTTAAACAGACACCTGGACAATTACAGACGCCTGGACAATTACATACTATGAGTGGTACTGGTCCTAGATTATCTGCTATAAATACAGTTCTTAATAGGCCTCTGTCAAATCCAACTGCTGGGCCACCACCTCCATCGGCGGCAGATTATGTTCCATCAGCTGCATTTCTACAAAATATGACAAGTCCTCAAAATGCGGTAGTTTATCCGAAATCTGTACCTGAATATTTAGGACGGTAATAAACTCCTATAGTTGTAGAATGGAGAAAACCGATTCTAAAACACTTAAAATACGATTTCTCCTTTTTTTAGTTGGATGTATTGGCTCTCGTTTAGCTTTTACTACCATTAGCGCATACAGTTCCCCTTTTTTTCTTAAATTACTTGGTTTAATCGCGTTAGGTCCCGTTATTGGCTGGCTATATATATTTTTTATTGAAAAGAGAGATACGGGATTTGAAATATTTGGTAGTAAAATATGGTGGAAAGATTTACGACCAATCCATACACTTATATGGGCAACTTTCTCATATATGGCTATTACTGGTAACCGAAAGGCATGGATTGTTTTATTAGCTGATACACTATTTGGCCTATCAGCCTTTTTAGTATATCATTGGCAACAGGGAAATTTTAAGAAGCTGGTCTAAGAAAAATCTTTTAGACCAATATAATATAGTGTGAGTTAAAATTATATATTTATATTATAATAATATACATATATAATGAGTCTAATAGACATAGTTGATAATTCAAAGACAGATAAAAATACAGTACATTCGTATTTGGGATTATATCAAAAAATAATGATTAACAAAAAAGATACTGCCCAAAATGTATTAGAAATTGGTATAGCTGAAGGAGGAAGTATTAA
>Ga0214921_10010928_pt1 | contig 11133 bp, 11 predicted proteins | sample LL1505_MetaG_FD_177992 | JGI IMG/M metagenome (GOLD analysis project Ga0214921, IMG submission 177992) | Freshwater microbial communities from Lake Lanier, Atlanta, Georgia, United States - LL-1505 | ecosystem: Environmental > Aquatic > Freshwater > Lake | place: USA: Georgia | collected...
TTTTAAAATAATCTTCCCAAAAAATAAAATCTGAAATGCATTTTTTTAGATATTGATAAAATTTTTTATCAAGAATAATTGTTGGCTCATTATAAACTCTTAAGTAACTATCATAAATTAAATCACCTATATAAACTCCATTAATCTTAATATTTTCAACGTCATTTTTAGATTTTAAATTTGAAGAAATATTAATAAATATATTATCAATTTTATGATTTTCTTTATAAATTTTTGGATAAATAATTTTTTTTACATTAAAAATTTTTATATAAATTAAAAAAATATCTAATTTAAATAGATATAAAATTTTAATGAAGATTTTTATAAAAAAATTATTACTATAAAGACTTCTATAAAGAACTATTTCAGATTTATACTTTTCTAAAAGATTTTTTAAAAGATAAGAATTTATAATTAATGAAGATTGTAAAAAATTTAATTCTACTAATATTTGACTTTTTTTAACAGTAATAATTTTATTATAGTAAATATTATTAATATACTTTGTAAAAAGCCAAATATACTTAAAATTACAGATATGAATAAAAAAAAAAATTAAGAAATTAAAAAATTTATAAAATTTTAACTTTAGGTACATATACTATCCATTTTCCTCCTGAATTTTCAAAAAACTTGTTCTTTTTTAAAATTTCCTGCTTATGATTCCAAGCAAACAATAAAGCATAGTCAGGAAGATTTTGAAGAAAATATTGATAGGTTTTAATTGGTATATGGGAGCCTGGTGAAAATTTATTCTGTTTTATAGGAGTTGAATCGGCTATATATGAAATTGTCTTATCTGTTATGCCACAATAATTTAAAGTTGTAGCGCTTTTCGAAGTTGCGCCAAAACCAGCTATAATTTTGTTCTTTTTTTTTAAAGATGCTAGCAGTGCTAACAATCTTTTTTTTGAAATTTCGCATTGATTTCTGAATTTTTTAAAAGTGGTCATTCTGTCTAATCTATTTCTTTTCTCTTCTTTTAAAATATTTTTTAATCGATTTGTTTTCTTAAATTGTCCCTTATGACAAATAAAATATCTCATTGAACCTCCATGAGTTGTTTGACGTTCAGAGTCATATAATTCTAAATTATATCTGCTGCAGATAGAAATTACTGAATGCAATGAAAAAACAAAAACATGTTCATCATAAATTTGATCATATGAGGTTTTTTTTATAACATCGCCGAGATAGGGATCTTCAAAAATAAATACACCATTTTTTTTTAATAAAATTGAAACACCTTGAATTGCATCTTTTATGTTGCTTATATGACAAAGAACATTAGCTGAATAAATTACATCGAATTTTTTAGATAACTTGAGTGCAAGTTTAGTTGAAAAAAATTTATTAATACAATTAATTCCTCTAGACTTTGCGACTTTAAAAACGTTAAAAGAAGGTTCTATTCCTAAATGATTATTATTTTTAAAGTTTTTTAAAAATATACCATCATTAGATCCTAATTCTAAAATACTAAAATTTCTTCGTTTTTTAAAATTCCTAATTATTAAATTTGCAGTCTTCTTAAAATGCCGCTTCATATATTCGGATGTCTCAGAAAAAAAAGCATAATTTTTATGAAACATTTTTTTAGGACTAGGCTGCTTAAATAATTGAAATAAATAACAATTTTTACAGAAACATACTTTAAGATCAAAAAAATATTCTTTTTTAAAATTTTTTCTTAATAAAAACCCATTTGCGATTGGCATCTTCCCAAAACTTAAAAATGGAAATAGATTATCATTACAACATCTACATTTAGTTATATTTCTTTTCATTAACTTAAAATCTTAATTATTTTTTTAATACTTTTTTTTAAATTTCCTCTAAAAATGAAACCAGTCTTAATAATTTTTTCTCTAGAAGCTGAGTATGATAACTGATTCATAATAGTATTTTTTACAAAATTTATTTTTATTTTATTTTTGTATATTTTTATTAAATCAATTATATCCTTGACTGACTTATTAAATGTCACAACATTGTAAATTTGACAATTAAAAAGATTTTTAAAAATAAAGTATTCAAAAACTTTTATAGCATCGCTTAAATCCAAATAAGGTCTGCATTGAGTATAGCTATATTTCCAAACGGTAATCGCCTGATTATGACTTGCTTGCCAACAAAAACGATTAACAGCTGTATGAAATCTCATTCCTGGAGATGTTCCAACTATTGTACCAAATCTAAAAATAACAAATTTTAATTTTTTACTTAAACTTTTAATGTAATTTTCCTCTTTAATTTTGCATTCGGCATATGGACTTTGCGGTTTTAAATTATCATCACGATCTTCATACATTATTTTATCTCCCGACCCATAAACACTCGTTGATGAAATAAAAATTAATTTAGCATTTTTATTACTGCAAGAGTCTGCGATATATTTTGTACTCTCAAAATTATTTAAAAATATTTTATTTTTTATAGAAAAACTTTCTGCTGCATTAGTTATTGCTGACAAATGAATAAATATATCGTTTTTTTTTAGAATAGATTTTAAATTTGCTTCTTGAACATTTTTTTCGATTAGAGTTAATTTTATTTTATTTTTAACATTAAATAATGAGGAATATCTTTGTGTTGATATATTATCTATTACAATTATATTCTTAGTTGACTTGCTTAATAACAATTTTCTTACCAATAAAGATCCTATATGTCCTAAACCACCTGAAATTATAATGTTCATTACAAAACTGTTTATATTTTAAAGTTTATTTAAATAAAAAAATTTATAATATTATGATTGTATACGATTAATATAAATATAATAACTAGTCAAAGTGTTAAAAAAAAATTCTTATAAAATTTTAGTTACCGGGGGGGAAGGTAGATTTGGTAAAATTTTAAAAACCATAAAAACAAAACATAAACTATTATTCCCAAAAAAAGAATTTTTTAATATTTTAAAAGTTAGTCAAATGAGAAAATATATAACCGCACATAAACCTAATATTATTATTCATTTAGCTGCACTGTCCAGACCTATGAAAGCTCATGACGAAAATATAATTAAAAGTATTGATGCAAATATTATTGGAACAGCAAATATTACAAAAATTTGTAAAAAATATAATATTAAATTAATTTACTTTTCAACTGGTTATGTGTATCCGAAAAAAAATGGCTCTTATAAAGAAGACGATTCTGTAAATCCTATCAATAATTATGCATTGTCAAAAATGGGTGGTGAATGTTCAGTGCAAATGTATAATAACAGTCTAATTTTAAGAGCATCTATGACTGAAAAACCATTTGTTCATAAAGAAGCTTTTGCAGATGTCTATACCAACTTCATTTATCATAAAAAAGCAGCTCAAATCCTTATGAAAATATTAGAATACAAAGGAATAATTAATTTAGGTGGAAAAAGACAAACAATTTATAACTTTGTAAAAAGTAACAAGAAAATAAAAAAAATTTACGCTAAAAAAAAGAAATTAGATATACCCTTAAATTCTACGATGAATGTAGACAAACTTAATAATATTTTATCTCATGATTAAATTTTGGGATTATGCGATTGAATATAAAGAGCTAAAAAAAAAAATACTCAATAATATTGACAAAGTTTTGAAAAGTGGAGATTTAATTTTTGGAAGACAAATAAAATTATTTGAGAAAAGTTTCATTAAAAAAAATAAATCTAAATTTGGTATTGCTTTAAATTCTGGAACAGATGCTATTTATATAGCTCTAAAATCCCTAAATATAGGAGCAAATGATGAGGTTATAACTGTATCTAATACTGCCATTCCTACAGTGGCGGCTATTAAAAATACAGGAGCGAAAGTTTTATTTGTAGATGTAAATGATGATTACTTAATAGATACTAATAAAATAGAGGAAAAAATTACAAAAAATACCAAAGCAATTGTAGTGGTTCATCTTTATGGACAAGCTTGTGATATTAATCATTTACTAAAATTATCAAAAAAATATAAAATAGATATTATAGAAGATTGTGCGCAATCTTTTGGTGCTAAGTTTCAAAATAAAATTGTTGGAAATTTTGGAACCTTTGGGTGTTTTTCTTTTTATCCAACTAAAATACTAGGCACATATGGCGATGGTGGATTTTTGACAACTAATAATAAATTACTATATGAAAAAACAAAAAGGATAAGATTTTATGGAATAGAAAGCTCTAATCCAAAAAAAGAATTCTATAATGAATATTATTCATATGAAAATGGAACTAACTCAAGGTTAAGCGAAATACAGTCCTCAATTCTTAATATAAAAATTAACAAAATAGATAAAGATATTAAAAGACGAAGAGAAATAGCGGAAATATATTTTTCAAATTTAAAAGATACTGGACTTATTCTCCCAAGGAGAAGGAAAGATTTTTTTGATGTGTATCATTTATTTGTTGTGAGGCACCAAAAAAGAGATGAAATTATAAAAAATGTTAGAAAAAAAATTGAAATAAAAATACATTATAAATATCCAAATCATAAAATGCAGGCTTATAGTGATTATGTTTGTGAAAAATGTAATTGCTTAAGTAAAACAGAGTTATTTTCAAAAGAAATATTTTCTCTTCCATTATATCCGGAGCTAACAAACAAAAAAATCTTTAAGATAATAGAAATATTAAAAAAAACTGTAAATCAATTTAGTAAAAAAAATTAAGCTAATAATTAAGAAAATTTTTAAAGCTTCTTATGTAATCATTCTCGCTATATTTTTTATTACACAAACATACTAATAATGATTTTTTTAAAAGATATTTTTGCACGCACCAAGTCATAGGATAAACGATTAACGCAATTTTTGGATTATTTAATAAAAAAAATTTTTTTTTTTTGTTTTTATCTATACATTCTACTTTAATCTTTCCCATAGGACAATTAAGTATCTGAATACATTTTTTATGAGCATGCTTTCCTCTGATAGAATTTTTATTAGCAACTACAGTAAAGACTCTTTTGATTGAAAACTTTCTTAGATCAGAATCTTTAATTACATACAAGTCTCCATTGCTTGCTGAAATTTTTTTAAATTGTATAATTTTAGGAGCTTGCATCATTTTTAACCACTAGATACTTAAAAGGAAATAATAATATTTTTAAAGATATAAGAATTATAAATTTTATTTTATAATTAAGATTAAATTTATTCATATTATTGTAAATATTTTTTAAACAAGTTTTAATATTTTTAAAATAAAAAAAGTTTTTTTGCTTAAATAGTACAGCTAATTCTACACAAGATATCCAATAAACAAAGTAAAATAAAATATTATTTTTTTTTTGTTTTTTCATCTTTTTTATATTACGTTTTATTTTAGAAACGAAGTCTCTTCCACTTACAATAAACTTTTCTAAGTCTGCAGAGGAATATGAAGCGGATTCTTTATGCAATCTGATTCCTAACAATTTACTATTTATCCAAGAAATATTACCATAATTACTTAATCTTATAGGCATCAAATTGTCACTATAAGGATATATGCCAGTATAATTATCTCGACTTATATTTAAAGAATTTCCGACTGGAATGATTCCATTAATTGCTTTTAATATTTTTGTTTTAATTAAACCATATGATCCGATTAATCTTATATTTTTTTTAGAATAATTATGTAAAAAATTATAATTAGAAAGTTTTTGATAATAAGCATATGAAGACGCTAAAAATAATTTTTTTTTACTTTTGTTAATAAAGCTATAATCAGAATAGCTAGCAACACAATTTTCACAATTCTTTGCGCCCTCATAAAGAAGCATTAAAAAGTTTTTTTCTATTAAATCATCATCAGATAGCCAAACCAACCACTCACTTTTTGTTTTTTTTAAAAGTGAATTCATATTCTTGTTTTCTCCAAGATTCTTTTTATTATTAATAATTAAAATATTTTTTTTAGGTGTAACTCCTAAATCTTCATATGTAATTTTTTTTTTTAAATAATCATTAGCTATTAAGACCTTAAAATTTTTAAAAGTTTGATTTAAAATTGAAGTAACAAGTAACTTTAACATAGGAACTCTATTATAAGTTGTTACGCAAATAGTAATTTTTTCCATGAAATTAATGTAAAAGGGTTAGAATTCTTTATTTTTTAATAATTCTATTATTTTTAATTATAGAATTTACATTACGTATAACGTATCCTTGCTCAACTCCGGTCATTTGTGGAAAAAGAGGTAACGAAACTGCTTCTTTAAAATATTTTTCAGAGTTTTTTAAAATTTTAATCTTTAAAAATTTACTAATAAAACTAAATTTATATAAAGGTATATAGTGATAATTAACAAGTATTTTCTTATCTCTTAATTTTTTAATAAATTGGTTTTTGTCTATTTTTAATAATTTAAAATTTATTTTAATTATAAACAAATGCCATGAACTTAAAAAAAAATTCTTTACTGGCGGCAGAATAATTTCTTCTTTTGACAAATATTTAAAATATTTTTTTACTAATAAAAATTTTTTTTTTATAAATAAATTTGTCTGTTTTATTTGTGAGATGCCAAGAGAAGAATTAATTTCATTAATTCTAAAATTATAACCTAGGGATTTAATATCATATAAAAAGTTATAATTAATTTTTTTTTTTATTACCTGTCCATTCTCTCTCATCGCATAAATTTTATTATAGATATCTTCATTATTAGTAGAAATGATACCCCCTTCTGCAGTTGTAATAACTTTTACAGGATGAAAACTAAATATTGTGATATCTGAATATTTGCAACTTCCTATCGGCGAGCCAAAATAACTAGAGCCAAATGCATGTGATGCATCCTCTATAATTTTAAAATTATATTTTTTTGATAATTTTTTAATTTCCTTTAATCTGCAGGGAAATCCAGCAAGATGTACAATTACTAAAATTTTTGGAAGTATTTTTTTTTTCTGCGCTTCTATTAATTTTTTTTTTAAATGATCAATAGAGATATTGTTGTCAGTATAATCGATATCAACCAAATCTATTTTAGCCTGACAATGTAATGCACAATTTACTGAAGCAACGTAAGTAACTGCAGTCGTCCAGAGATATTGGTCTTTTTTTAATTCTAGAGCCCTACATGCTAAAATTAGAGCTGAACTTGCATTAATAACTGCTAATGCATGCTTACATTTAATTTTTTTTTTTACTTCGCTCTCAAATTTTATTGTTTGTGAACCTTTCGTTAAATAATCAGATTTTAAAATTTTTGTGATGTTTGTAATGTCTTTATTGTTAATATATTGTCTTGAATAAGGAATTATTTTCATTTTTAATGTGTTAAATTTTTAGTAACTCTAAAAGTTCATATCACTCTTAATCATCTTTTTAATTTCTTTATCATTTAAAAATTTATTTTTTTCAGAAGAGAATTCAAAATTTTCATTTACAAATTTTCCTTTTTCTCTATTTTTATTTGTTAAAAATTTATTTAAATTTTTATAAACTGAAATTGATGCTAAATTATAATAATTCTTAAATTCTATTAAAGATCGATTGTCATCTTTACTAGTCATGACTTCATGAATTTTTTCTCCTGGTCTTAAACCAATAATATCAAGAGGCTTATTTGGATCTAAACATCTTGCTAAATCAGTAATTTTTATAGAAAAAATTTTAGGTATAAAAATTTCACCTCCTATCATTTTAGAGAATGATTCTATTACAAAATTTACTCCATCTTCTAAAGTTAAAAAAAATCTTGTCATTTTTTTATCTGTTATTGGAAAAGGTTTTTTTGTACCCATAATTTTTTTAAATATTTGTACAACAGAGCCTGTCGAGCCATAAACATTTCCATAACGAACAATAGAAAAAATTGGTCCATGATTTCCAGATAAATTATTTGCAGAAATAAATAATTTATCTGACACAAGTTTAGTTGCTCCATACAAATTAACAGGAGAAACAGCTTTGTCAGTAGATAAGGCCAATACTTTTTTAACTCTATTCTCAATTGAAGAAATTATAATATTTTGCGCACCAGTAATATTTGTTTTAATACATTCAATCGGATTATATTCAGATGCAGGCACTTGTTTCATTGCTGCTGCATGAACTACATAATCAACATTTCTTGTAGCAATTTTTAAACGTTCTAAATCTCTAACATCTCCAATAAAATATCTTAAACATTTATATTTATTCTGCGAAAATTTTGAAGCCATTTCTAACTGCTTGGCCTCACCTCTAGAAAAAATGATTAATCTTTTTGGTTTATAATTTCTTAAAACTACTTTCGTAAAAGCTTGTCCAAAAGAGCCGGTACCTCCTGTAATTAAGATATTTTTTCCTAAAAAAAATTTTTCATGCATAAAACTATTAATTAATATTTACTATGATAAACCTATCTTACTCCATGTTTTCTTAAAAATCATAAAAATATTAAGAACATCTTGTTTATTCAAGTCATAAAAAGATATACCAAATGATAGAAATGATTTTGAATGTAACTTTTCTGCATTAGGACAAATTCCTTTTTTATAATTTATTTCATTTTTTGATAAACTCCATGGAAAATTTTTTTTTCCATAACATATTTTTTTTTGATAAATTGGTTGAAGATGAAGGTTTTGATATCCTTTGCCAATTTTTTTTAGTCCGTATTTATTTAATAAACTAATTATAACGTCTCTTTTATCCATTATCTTATCATCCAACACTATAGAAAAAACATAAAAAACGTGTGTGCAATTTTTCTTAATAACTGGCAGTCTAATATACTTTAATTTAGACAATTTATTTATTAACAATTTTGCAATATATTGTCTTTTTTTAATTATTATATTTAATTTAGCTAGCTGCTGTATACCTATTGCAGCTTCAATTTCTCCCATTCTAAAATTATGACCTAACATATTAACAAGATCACTTTTTTTAGAGTCGTTTAATACTACTGCTTCAGCATGATTTCTTATTAATTTCATTTTTTTTGCGTAAATCTTACTATTTGTAACTATAGCCCCACCCTCTCCGGTATGAATATGTTTATGATAGTTAAAACTAAATCCTCCAATATCGCCCATCGTTCCTGAAAATTTCCCAAAATATTTAGATCCCGGAGATTGAGCTGCATCACAAATAATTTTTAAGTTATATTTTTTAGCTATTTTTTTTATTTCTCGATAATTTGCAGGATGACCAAAGATATCAACAACTATTATAGCTCTTGTTTTGATTGATATTTTTTCTTTTACTGTTTTAGCGGAAATACAAAATGTATCCTCCTCTATATCTGCAAACACGGGAATTGCATTCCAATGCAAAACTGCCGCAGCACAAGCGGTCATGGTCCATGTAGGCAATATCACTTCATCTCCAGGTTCAATTCCAATTGCGCCAATCGCACAAATCAAACCTGATGTCCAAGAATTTACTGTTATTGCATATTTAACTTTAAAATAAGATTGAAGTTTTTTTTCGAATTTCTCAACATACTTTCCACCTTTTAAACCATATATTTGATTACCAATAAAAGAGGATAATTTTCCAGATCTAATTACACTTATAGCAGCATTGATCTCTTTACTATTGTAAGTATTAAAATCTTTAAAATTACAATTTGTAATATTTTTATATTTCATATTTATATTTTTTATAATTATTTCAACTACTATTTATATAATATAAATTTCTCTTTATTCATAACAAATGTAAGCTAAATACGTTTATAAAAATGAAAAATACTGAAAATTAATTACTCTATCTTTAAAAATAGTAAATATTTTAAAAAATAGCGATTAATAAATAAAATATAAGCGCAAACATTATTAAAAAAAAATAAATTTTTAAATTTTTTATCTACTTTAAATATAAATTTAAGAATTGATACATCTATTGATAACTTTATGAACATAGTGTGCTTTATTCAACGAACAAATATAATATTTTTTTTTTGAAAAATATTTTTGAATTTCGTTATAAATATTTAAGTGCCCTTTATTTAAATTATTTTTAATTTTTATGGAAGAACCATTTTTATAACTAAGAATATTTCCGGATTTATTACAATATGATATTGAATCTTTATTATTGTAACCTATAAAAAATGAATGAAAATTTTTTTTATTATTTTTTTTTATAACTAATCGACAATTTTTAAAGTGCAAAACACTATTAATTAAAAAATCTTCATTTATTTTTTTTTTTTTTAAAACATCCACTCTTCTTATCGTTCCAAAGAAATTTATAAATAAACTAATAAAATGACTCGCATTATTAATAAATCCTCCATTATAAGAAACTTCTGCATTACAAAAAAAGGATTTACGCAAAAAAGTTGATAATCTTATAAAGGCTTTTTCATAATCTCTCGAGTAATTAACAAAAATTTTAATTCTTTTATTTTTAAATATTTTTTTGATTTGATTAATTTGTTTTAATCCTGACCCAGTAGGCTTTTCAAATAGAATTACTTTTAAATTTTTTGATCTATTAGACAAAATTTCTTTTGCGACTTTTAAATGAGACTTTGTTGAGGCTGCTATAACTACTAAGTTTGGCTGTGTTTTTTTTAACGCCTCTTCTATTGAGGCAAAACATTCGCAATTAAAAAATGACTTAAAAATTTTAATCGGTTTTTTTTTTTTTTCCAAACACCCTACTATTCTAAATTTTTTTTTAACAAAAAGAGAGCCACAGTGAGTATTAAGGCTAAGACTGCCTTTCTTAATATTATTGGTTAACGAAACTTTACCTAAACCTATAACTAAAGTTTTTATCATTCAAAATTTGTTATAAATTGTTGCAAGTCAGCCATTTTAATTTCTCTTAAAAATTGTTTTCTTTTAACATCTACACAAGTAATTGGTTTAAGTCCCAAATTAGCCGCTATATACATAGCAAATGTATTTGCCCCAAATACATGGCTACTCCAAAGCAAATCTATTATTAATTTTTTTGTTGATGAAAGCCTAAATTTATAATCAGAAAAAAACGACGAAAATTTTTTTTTATTTTCACCCGGATGAATTCTAACGGTAATATTTATATTTTGTGGGGTTTTTTTTTTTAATTGCAAGATTTTATTAAAAAAATTTTTAATTGATTGAATTTCAATTAATGAATAATTATTTATTCTTTTATCAAAAATTAATCCCGCTAAATATAAAAAATTCAACTTATTTTTTTTTTTATATTTTTTTATTTCTTTTTTTTTATTT
>Ga0214921_10010930_pt1 | contig 11129 bp, 29 predicted proteins | sample LL1505_MetaG_FD_177992 | JGI IMG/M metagenome (GOLD analysis project Ga0214921, IMG submission 177992) | Freshwater microbial communities from Lake Lanier, Atlanta, Georgia, United States - LL-1505 | ecosystem: Environmental > Aquatic > Freshwater > Lake | place: USA: Georgia | collected...
GCACTAGAGGAATCCTCCAAAATACTAGAAAGCGCCCTCCAAGAATATAAAAAGATTGCACCATCTTAAATATCTGTGATATAGTATAAGTAATGGAATCGTAGTTCAGTTGGTTAGAACGCACCCCTGTCACGGGTGAGGTCGTGGGTTCGAGTCCCATCGGTTCCGCCATTTTTTACATTATGCAACATACACCACGATTAATTGTTTTTGGGTTCAAGGGCAAATTTGCCAGATACTTTCTTAATAATGTTTTCCACAATACAGAGTTTTTTGGTATAGAAAAGTCCTATACACCATGGACCACACAAGAAAAAACCACAATTCAAAATGCCAGCATACTATTGTTTTGTACTCCGTACTTAGCAACACAACAGTTATTAAACACCGTTATCCCTATAGTACAACCACATCATACACTAATAGATATATGCTCAGTTAAAAGTAACTTATATCCGTTAGACAAGCTACCAAATTGCAATATAGTATCACTACACCCGCTTTACTCACCAAAATCGCAAACCAAACAATGCATACAGTGTAACATTCAAAACACCGCACCCGTTCCAGAAATAGCCCAATACTTTACTATTAAACACATGACGGTTGAGGAACACGACAATAATATGGCAGTAGTACAAGCCGGTATACACTTCCAAAATTATGTAACCGCACACTTTTTGGCTAAACACCCTTCAACTACCCAAACAAATTTATATAAAGCACTAGACACAGTAATACAACAACAACTAAGTCAAGATACCCAAATGATGATGGAAATCCAACTATACAACCCTTACGTTAAATCCATAATAGCATCATTAGCCGATAGTTTTGTCGAACTACAACATGCAATCCAAAATAACTGCCCAGAAGGAGTAAAAGACTTTATAGAAAAAGCAAAAAGTATAAAAGTATGAGCAGAAGAACCAAACTAAGAGAACAATTTCCATTTATCAATCACAACTTGCTTAGAAGCATAGTATATCAACACGCTAGAACCCAAAAAATGCGCATAGGCAACACAGTATTTGACCGAAGCACTTATAACTCCAACCCACAAATGGTACTAGATGCACTGGCTAGAGACACACTAGCACTAAAAATAGTAGGACACTTACACAAGCAACTTAATAGAAAACGAGCACTTTATTACCCATACTTTAATAGAACTCTTAGCAAGCTAGAGATACAGAACATAGAAAAGAGTATAAAGCATAAGTAACATCATTGGTAATCACAAAAAATTAAACTATAAATAATTGTATCATACTAACAGGAGTGCACACATCATGGACCTAACCTTATTTCGCAAACACTTACTAAAGACTCAAGGTGTTACACGAGTGACCGAAAGCACTGAACTAGAAGCTCTTATGTCCAAAGCATCAAAAAGCGATACTGTGCTAACCCCCACCGAATTTAAAAAAGCCAAAAACGAGCTAGAAACCATAATTAAGAAGAATTTACCTAGCGACGGAGAAGTTAGCATAACACAAACTGCCCGATTACATAAAAAGGGATTAAACGTCCCTGGGATATTACGAGTGGGAATTAAGTTTCCAAAAAAAGACGATGTACACTTTGAAGCTGTAATATACCGTCAGTACGATTCAGGGTCAAAATGGAGATTTATCTTCAACAAGTTTACCAAAAGTGGTGCTGATATGTTGGTATCTATTGAAACTAAACAGTTAGACCAAGCTATTAAAAAGCTAGTAAGCTCCTATCAAAAGCACGTTCAGAAGCAGTAATAGACTTATTTCATACTGTAAGCTACTATAAAAACAGTAACTTACAGTATGCAATCCAAAATAACTGCCCAGAAGGAGTAAAAGACTTTATAGAACAAGCAAAAAGTATAAAAGTATGAAAAAAACTATACTACAGCAACTAACAGAAGCCAAAGAACTTAGACTAATATACCAAGTAGCAGTGTGGGGTGATAGCATTTACATAGGTCTAAACAACAAACGCCCTAGTAGCCAAAAAGATAAACTAATACAATACTTTCAAAAACAAGGAATACCAGTAGAGCATTTAACCAAAGATTCCATATTGATTATGCCAGTTGATGATATCAGTAAAGTCGGTCGCTAAAATTCCAAAAATATAATAAAATAATAAAAAATTGTATCCATAAACAATTCTGATATTCTATAATTCCTTATGAATGAATATCAGAAAGAAAAAGCCAGCTATATCAAACGTTTTGGTAAAAAGGCTTGGCAACAATATCAGAAAAACAAAAGACTGCGAAAAGTAAATAAGAACCCACTTAGACAGCTATTATTAGACGCTAGAAAACGTGCTAAAGTCAAAAACATAGAGTTTACAATACCTATCAACACTACTACATTAACAATTCCAGAAACTTGCCCAGTATTGAACATACCACTAAGGCGAGCAGAAGGTACATTAGGTGGTAGTGCTAACTCACCCTCAATAGATCGTATAGACAATAATCGAGGCTACACAGAAGATAATGTTCGTATTATCTCAAAACGAGCTAATAGTCTTAAAAGTGACGGTACTTTGGATGAGCTAGAACGAGTAGTGCAGTATATTAAAAACAATATAGTATCAGTACCTAGAAAAAATTGAATCCATAGCGCAATAGGATTAGCAACTTACATTATGCAAAACAAGCCTATTGAGCGATACCGTGTCACAGCATACATACTAATAGGAAACATAGACTTTTAGTGTTATTGGAAAAGTCGTTTTTAAGCATTTTAGCTGTTGTATTGAATATATGCAAATAGACGAAAAAATACAGTGCCTTGTGTGGGCCTTAGACTCGGATAGATTAGGTGTCAAGAAAAAAATTCCAAAAAATCTGGTTGACTTTCCTTTGGAATTGGAGGCACTGGAAAAATATATGCCGCCCTTTACTGAAAGGTGTCGCATAGGAGCCTGGCAACTTTGCTATATGGCCTATGTTCAGCAAAATCCCAGTGGCACTATACAGGATTTCCGTAATCGTTATGTAGGTACCATACCAGGTCACCGTACTTACCAAAAGGCCCTAGAAGAAACTGCCTCAAGAATTCCCGAAAAGGTAACAGTAGAGATGCTAGAACGGTATCGTCAAGAGAATTTGGATCCCAATGCAGACCCTGTTTAGTATTCTATTAGTTCACTAGCTATACCGGCTAAAGAACCCAAGAAAGTATCTAAAGCCCTTTGTATTAGTGTATTAGCCATGGGTTGGTCAAGGTCATAGGGGTTCTCGAAGGTAATATCTACTAATCGGTGGTCGGTGTGTATGTGTCGGGTTTGTAGCTCGATATTCTTTAACTTGTCCCATTTGGTAGGTAATTGACGAAGTGTATCGTAATTAATAACCATGAATCTGATGGGCTGATCCTTTTCAAAATCCATAGTTTGTATTAGTAACATATAGTCGGCAAATAGCTCTTGCTCGGGTAGGTTAGGAGAGTCATAGTTACTTTTTAAGGTTACTTTGGCTTTGGAGTGGTCAAAATTAGCACAAGTCATACCTACGGCAAATCGCTGACCATATAGTTCAAACTTGGTTTTTTGAGGGCCTTGGTTGTCAGGTGTAGTAATATCAGGAAAAGTCTTTATTAATAGGTTTACAAATAAGTGGTTGGCTAGTGCTAGTAGTCCTTTGTCGAATCCGCCACGGAAAGTCGGAGTGTTTCTAACTACACTAACTTGATGTATTATCTTGGATAAGGGCTCCTTATGTGTGCGAAACCATTTTTGGATAGCTTGTTCAGGTGTTAGTGTTATTTTCCTGTCTAACTGGTCGGTGCTTAATATTGACATAGTATTACCTTTGAAATATATTGTGACACATCCACTCAAGTTCAGCTTCTTGGTCTTCCTGCAGTAGGTTGAGGTCTTCTTTTAATTGGTTTATCTTTGTTAGGATTCTATTGTAAGAAGCCGTAGTGCATGATTCTTGCAACAGGAGTTCCAATTCTTGGATTTCATCTTGTATAGCTTCGATTTCATATTGTATGCGACTATTCATATTACAACTTCCCACATTCTTGGAAACTATAGTGTTGGTGATCGGCTACTATAACGTGGTCCAGCAACTTGATGCCTACTAGCTTGCCGGCTTCCTTAATCATCTCGGTGGTTTTAACATCTTCTGGTGAAGGCTCTATGCTGCCTGAGGGGTGATTGTGTACTAGAATAATACTAACGCTACCGGCTAGTATAGCAGCTTGAAACACCTCACGAGGGTGTACTACGGCCGAGTTGGCTGTGCCTATGCTAACTACATTATAAGCCGCTACCGAATGACTACCATCCAAACAAAGCAGTACAACGTGTTCTTTGCTGTTGTCTTGGAGAATCTTAGTGCGTACAAAGCGAGCTACATCACCAGCCGACCTAATGTCAGTGCGAGTTTTGATCTTTCTGGTATACCTAACTTTAACTTCACGAACAAAATGCATAATAAACACCTCAATTATAATGAACCATCAAGCTCTTCAATTAGTCTATTCCATATCCATTCATACGGGTCACCATCACGAGCCTTAGCAGTACCGTATGGCATATCCTCGACCCAAATGTCATACAAATCAGCATAAAGGGCCTGACTGATCTCACAACGATCATCTAAGAACGCACGAGGATCAAAATCCGTGTGTTTGTTTAAAATATTAGCTAATTCTCTTAACATAATTTACCTCATTAAAAAATATCGTAGCGCAACTTCTTGATTTCCTTATCAAGCTCTTCTAGCTGAATCTCAAGTTCCATCAACTGGCAATCGGCGTCAAACCGATTTTTAGCTAACTGTTCCTTTTTGGCAAGGAGTTTTTCCTCGACATCGTAAAGGTCTCTTAATTGATCAAAAATTTTATCGTTTGCTAAATGACTCATAACTATCTCTCGATCTTACTATTACAGTATAATCCAGGAATATAGTTCCTGTCAATAGCCAAATAATATAGGATCACAATAAGTTATGAGATAACTATGGATTATTTTACTACGAAAAACTCGTAGATCCAGCCTTAACTATCTGAACGATTTAAGCAATAGGCCAACCACAGGAGCGGTGCAAATACCATGCTTTTTAGGCCAATGTATATAATGAAAATTTTGAGGATAATATCTTGCATAAAACCCTCAGGCTATTGACTTAGCCGATCGCAGGCTTCATGACTCTCGAACCTAATGCAAAGGTTGCCGTCTATTCTATCAGCAAATGGGCCGGCATATCCTACAAAGCCATTGTGTCGTATTGCAGCTTGATCTAAATTATCATACATAGCGCCGCAAATGGTGCCGTGCTCCACAAATACTACCTTAGTAGGCAAGCTCTCAAGTTGAGAAAGCGATAGGTGATCAAAGGCTTTTGGAAATCTCAATTCTTTACTCATATTAGTTTAACCTCGCTGTAAACTCTTTAATTACTATCTCGTTATTAAGCTCGTGGCAGGTACGCAGTGCATCGGTTAGCAAATCGGCAACCGTCTTAGTGTCATTAATAGAATTCATGCCGGCAGCCAAACTTACAAAATAAGTTAGTTGAGCCAGAAGATCCTTGGCACTTGTTAAATCGGGCGTGTTTTTATCTTTCGTCATAATTATATTATACACTAAAATTGTGGATGCAGTCAACAAAAAGGCCAACTGCTCCACGACGCATCAACTACTTAGCTATTAACTATCTGAAATGCAATCCGGACAGTTTATTCTTATCACGGTTCCACACCTCGATGCGATGCCATCTGATGCCTTTACCTATAAACTCCAAGGCGTGCTGTAGCTCACCGAATACGTGGCCTATGGCTGCTTCTGTTGTAAACACGATGTAAATCATAGTTGCTCCTATAGCAAAGGTTTATAGTACAATCTTGTAGCACTCTCTGTTATAGTGTCAACGACATTCGTTGTATCTGTAGCAAATAGAACAACATCTCGCACAACAAAGGAGGATGAGCACCACGAGGAGATGTTGGACTAGCACTACAGTGCTATAACTCGGCAATAAAAATTAAATACCAATCAAATAGGCTCATCTAAAAGGAAATCAAAAAATATGTGAGAATTTTACAATCCGTGCTTGAGTAACCAAAAAAAATCGACGAAAATAGAATTATGCAAGCAATAGTGCTTGAATTAATGATGAGGTAAATATGCAAGATAGAAACACAGAACAACATGAAACACAGTTTGTTCCAGTCAAGCGAGGACGTGGTAGACCAAAAGGTAGTAAAAACAAACCCAAGCTCTACGCACAACCTCAAGAAGGATGGGATAAAGAAGCCATAGAAATGACGCAAAAGCCGGCTATCAGACCACGCAGCGAGGCTCTTCATAGAAAGTGGCAACGTGAATGGGTAAAACCACAATTTGCGTTAAGTCGTAAAGAAGCACATGAGATATTTTTTAACTATCTACGATCTGCACGAGGTAAGGAATCCTTGAGAGATCTGATAGTCAAGGGATCTCCTGGAGTTGGTAAACTATCGGATAGTGCCTTAGCCAAATATCTAGAACAGACCAATCTGTTATCTAGATATCCACATGAGGTTGTTATCCGAGGATAATATGGTACTGTGTAGGATCACCCTGAGTCGAAGAAACCGCCGGGGTGATCCAAGTTTTATGAAAGAGGTTGTTATGAAGATGTCCAAAAAGCAAATGAAGGTTATGATTGAAGATATGGCACAGCAGTTTGTTCTGTATGATACAGAGCGACAACGTATAGAAAGGGAGGTCAGAGACTTAAAAAAGAAATTAGATGAATTAAAACAAAACATTCAAAGTATAGTAGGTATCGCCGACGAGATGGAAGTTCCACTTGTGTCAAGAATAGGTAACTATTACATAACACAAATCAGAAAGCATCGAGACGTTGATGCCTACTCATACGATTTTGTAGAGTTTAAGATTATACCAGTTCAGTAGTATTAGCAGTAAACGGAGGTATCAGTATGATAATTAGTCCAATAATGAAAGATCAGCTCAACGCAGGCTTTTTCAAACGTATGAAAAAACCCACGATAGTTGGCCCAGGACGGCTGCACTATAAACCCACGATCAAGATTGCTGTAGTATATAAAACCTATATTGACGCCATTATAAAATATATCCTTACCACCTGGAGTAGTTTCAGACTCTCTGATCAAATAATTCATAGTATAAACCTAAAGAAAAAAGCCCCTGTGGTTAATATGCTGAGGTATGACACATTAATCCTTCATTTGTGGCGCCAGGGGCAACGCCACTGTCGGTTATCTATTGATATAAACCGACTTTTCGTTTACGCTACGTTAGACGCCGTAGTTGGCTCGCTTGTACTAGCACCATCACCATCACCAGCAAGAAGAGGCTGGAGCGTGTACTGACCACGAGATGCACGAAACTGCTTACCATTAAGCAACCACGAAACATCATTTACGGTACGACCAGTTGACTCAATAAAAGCCAATACCTGTTTACGATTTACAATAACGCCGGCCTGCTCAACAAGCTCACGAACAAGCTGCTGTCGTGCTGCTGCATTACGTCCCCAAACACCAGTTGCATTAGTATTTACCATTACCATATTATTCTCCATTTACATTATATTAGACATTAATAGACAAATCATTCTCTTCAGTATTGGCAGGTCTTGCGTCAACTTTCACAGAATCTCCCTTACGAGTAAGAGGCTTAGCGAAAAGAATTGGATCAGGATACTTTTCTGTAGCATCACCAACACCAGTTACCTTTACTTTTAGAGAGACTTTATCACCATAGTTAATATATCGGAGCTTATCACTAAAGCCACCAAAATATATTGAACCTAACACCTCATCTCGCACAATTACCTTAGTAAGAGTAGCGCAACGATAGTGTGAAATTGGTCTTAGTTCGCTTCTTACGGACACCACCTGTGCATTGGTTAGTTCTACAGTTACTTCTCGTCCTTTTTTTAGATAATCCAACATTTGATTGCGACTAATCATATTTACCTCAAAAGTTACATTTTATAAAATCTACTATATCACAGTGGATCTGGATATGTCAACAATTATTTTTGGTCTATTTTATATAAGGTCCGCTAACACCCATTCCAGAAGCAGAAAGTTTATAGAATATGGTTTTGCCATTTTTGAGATTAACTTGGATATGGTCGCCGGTTAGTACAGCATACACAGCACCCTGAGCAAAAGCAGCTACGGGACTTCCAACACCCATTCGACGCAGTTCTACACGATTGTTTCTAACAACCACATAAACCGGGGCGTGTTCTTCTTCAATGTACTGTTTAAATGTTTCCATAGACATATATTTATGAAATTAAACCTAGTTTCTTACCTAGTTTCTGGAACAAATCAGGCGACAAGGTGCTAACTTCACTAGCCTGCACTTCACGCAAATAGAAGTTTATCTGTCGGGTTGTAGTTGTAGAAAATCTTTCGCTAGTAATGAAGTGGTTTTCTCCGTCAAAGATTACCACAGGTGTCTTGTACGAAAACAATACCTTTTTGGTACCTACGGTCATCTCGGTCATGTTTTTAGAACCAAACTTTCTAATATTGGACATATATCTCCTATGAAAAGATGATTATACTTCTAACCTTGCCACTCACACATGGCTTGAGCACAAGGATCTCTTCTGGGTTCAAATGATCGCAAGTAAGACTCAACTTGTCAAAGGGTGTTCCATTCTGTGGAATCTCTCGCACCGCAAAGGTTTTTCGATTGATTAGATACCAATAGTCACGACTGCCAGAGTCCCAATAGGAGTTTACGCTCATGCCAGGCTTAAACTCAGCCGTGCGTACAGTGCGACCTCGATAACCAATCAACTTCTTAATAGCTCGTATTTGAAACTTGAATAGAGGTTTCATAGATTATCGACTCCTTTTCTCTTGAAACTCAATCACCATGACACGACATAGCTCCTTGCTGACACGATGCGCACCAGCCTGATCACCATTAAGATTGTGTAGAGTAATCAAACTTTGCAAATTTGATCGTATGATATCAAACAAAATTTTCCTATCAAACTTTTGTGTGTTTGCGGCTTGTATAAAAGTCTTGGCTTGTATCGTCATAAATCCTCTTATTAAATTAGTAAGATAAAAGACCGTTACTTTAGGGCAATCTCGACAAGGTGGTCTCAAACGATTTAACCCGGTCACATTTATCTTACTAATACAGAATATCACAACCAATATCTGGCTCAAGTATTATTTTGGCGGTGGATCAATTACTTAATAGCTAAGTTTGGATTATTTTATTGCTACGAGTTTTTCGTATGCCTCCCCTCTATGTTTTTGGATCAACTACTTAGCTATTTAATTTTTACTTAGCCATTAAATTATTGAACCCTCGTAAAAATTATGGATTGACAGGTACTATATTCCTGGATTATACTGTAAGAGTAAGATAAAGAGATAGTTATGAAAATTACTTACCAACAATTAGAAATGATTCGTGAGATGAGCACCGAAGACCTTTATACATTGTGGGCTTTGAGTGAAACCAATCCTGATCTTGAGAAAAGTCTGTTTATTGAGTGTGTGCGATATGAGTTGGAAAGTCGGTTTCGTGTTGAGTCTCAAAGTTTTAGTGTTAGTGCTTAGTGAGGTATTAAAATGAATAAGAGTGTTCAAGAACAAGCCGAGAAGTTTGCAAGCCTTATTGATAAGTGCGGAGTTGAGTGGACTCCTGAGAACGTGTTAAAGTGCATAGGGTTCGCCAAAGTGGCTATGCTGAATGGTGAATGTAGTGTTGAAGCCTACTATGCAGCCAAGAAGCTACTTCTTGATCGTGTCGAGATTGCTAATTATTGGGTCAATTAATATGAATACAGAACAGTACAAAACCAGTTTAGTAGGCCGAAAGGTCCAAGGTGTTTTCTCGGGTAAGTTTTACACGGGAGTTGTTATCGAGTCGATCACCGAGCCTCGAGGGTTCAATCATATCATTAAGCTAGATAAGCCTATTGTTATGATATACGATAACCCTACTCAGACACGAGCCAACAACCGAATGGTGTTGCATCATGTTAATTTTAGTACCGACTATCAAGAGCGCACCAACTCGGATAACGTTTTAACTATTACGGAGTAAATTATGAACATTAAGTTTCCTTTAGGTAGCCTAGTACGATGTAACGGCAATGATCAAGCTCGTGTTGTAGCCATAGATAGCTGGGATGGTATCATCTTCTACACGATTAGATTGTGGGATGGTAGCCGGCTAGTTGGTGACACCCAGATGAGTGAAAGTTCCTTAGAGATGCAGCAAACCTATAACCGTAACGTAATGAGGTAACATAATATGGATACATTCACCGCAGTAATGATCTTGGAAGGCTTTGAAGAGTGCGACGAGGAAACGTACCTCGAGGCTGCTCAACTGCTAGTAGATACGGGCTTGGCTTGGCAACTGCAAGGCTTTTTTGGTCGTATCTGTGCCAGATTAATAGAAGATGGAGTTATTAGAGATGCCAATGAAAAAATTAAGTAACTATACAGCTCTTAAAATGGCCGTTAGATACGCACATCGAGAGGCCAAAGGGTTTACTGGCAGAAACAATGACCCAACAGGACAGTATATGGCCTCCGTATTGGCTTATTATACAGCATTGTGCGACTTTGATTTAGTGGGGATACTATGACGGTTAAATTAAACATGAAGGCCTTACATCGTGTAGTAGATATTAAACACCAGCAGTGTCGTGTTGGTCAAGTTTACTTTTTAAGCCATTTCCTAGATAAAGAAGGCGCCATGGTTCGTGTGCTTAGTAAGAGTACAAAAACCAATAAGGCCGGCTTCCGTTCCTCCGTCAATATCGAAGTATTGGAGTCCGACTGTGATTATTACAGGCCTGGAGCCAAGCATACTGTAAACGCCGCCAACTTATATAAAGAGAGACATCATGCCAACCCCGTGTTTAAAATAAATAATCGAAATTAAACAGGAGAAGTTATGACAGATTGGAAGGAAAAGGAATATATTGAGGCAATGGAACTATGGTGCCAAATTGATCAACTAAGCCACGAAATTGAAATAAAAGGCCAAGATCAAATTGGTGCAACTTCTGAAAGTTACAAACTGTTCCTAATGGGTCAACGTGAGATGTTAGATAAGATCAGTGAGTTCTTACACGAGAACCAAACACCACTAGCCAA
>Ga0214921_10010931_pt1 | contig 11129 bp, 10 predicted proteins | sample LL1505_MetaG_FD_177992 | JGI IMG/M metagenome (GOLD analysis project Ga0214921, IMG submission 177992) | Freshwater microbial communities from Lake Lanier, Atlanta, Georgia, United States - LL-1505 | ecosystem: Environmental > Aquatic > Freshwater > Lake | place: USA: Georgia | collected...
CACCTATCAAAGAACTTGAATCCTTTGAAAGCTGGGAGGAAGATGTATCCAAGAAATTCACGGTCGACGTCGATAGCTGCCCACACTGTTTAAATACAGATTGTCTAGACCGTGATGATTTAATTACCTGTAAAGAATGCGGATTTGTTGTAGCCCGCCCTTTTGATAATACCGCAGAGTACCGTTACTTCTCTCAAGAGGATCGAGGAGGGGATCCTACTCGTGTTGGTGCCCCACAAGATCCTCGTCTACCCGAGGCTTCACTAGGCACTGTTATCTTAAATGGATATGGTACCGCCAAAACAATGTATCGTGTTCGCAAATATCATTCCTGGAATACTGTACCATATAAGGAACGCTCATTTATCCAAACTTGCGAACGTCTTTCTCTTATTGGTCTAAATTCGGGAATTAATCAATCCATTATTGAGGAGGCAAAGAGCCTTTATACAACGCTACAGGGCATTGGGGGTCGTCAGGGACTAAGTCGTGATGCACTGCTTTCGGCATGTTTGTATATGGGTTTGAAGCAATCGGGTTCTCCCAGAAAACCTAAAGAAATCGCTGATATTTTCGGGCTGAATTCGGCCACTTTTACCAAAGCACTAAAACAAATGCAGGAAGTTATGGCCCTTGCCCGCCAGAAAGGCCTGCTCAATAATAATTCGACAAATAAACCCAGTCAAGCAAGCACCCGTGCCACTGAATACATTCAACTCCCTCTATCACGTCTACCTATCCCGCGCAATCAAATGGACCATCTATTCATGTTGTGTAAGAGAGTCGCAGAAAAATCGGAGGAGCAGGGGCTAAGTCAGGAGAATATGCCACCGTCGCTGGCAGCAGGTTGTGTAGCATTTGTTATCAAGCGATGTGAAATTCTAAATATTCCCGTTTCAAAGATCGCTGAAGCTAGTGAAATCTCAGTTGCTACTCTACAAAAGTGTCTAAAGCGACTTGAGAGCTATTCAGATGTTTTAGAAACTGTTTTATAAACTTATAAAAGTTCTAAAAAAAATAAAGAGTTCATAATAGGAATGGGTACAAGTCAATCAATCCCAAGTACTTTGTCAAGACAAAAAGTATTTGAATTAACACGTGATACCCGAGGTATGATGGATGTAATGTTAGAGTATATGTTAAAAGAAATAAGTGTACGGGACTTTTTAGCGTTATCTAACCCAACAGAATGTAAAAAATATGTTATTTTTTTAGCCAATAATCTTTATAAGCATTTTTTTGAACTACAAATAGAACCTCTTAAAGATAAAAAAGGTGTTATAGCTTTTAGACCCGTTAAAGATCTTATTAATCCCTCTAAAGATGCTGAAGATGAAAAGCAATCATTATGTTTAACCCTGGCATATTTCTATACTCGTATTTTCCAAATTTATGGTGCCTTGGCGTTAACCGTTATTGATGATGCTAATGTTATATCCGAAAGTGGTATAACTTCACTATCAACTGATACTATTAAAAGAGGGTTAGTTGCACCTGGATATAGTTCATATATAAGTAGGGGTGGCGCCATTTCAGCATCCGCACTAGGTAGTTTTAATTTTTTAAGGTCATTTTTAGTTGATGATAAGGATCCACATAAAGGCTGGCCTGTCGCATATAAAGGTGAGGGGAACAGTAGAGGTCAGATTTTCTTTTATCCAAAAATTGAAGAAAAAGATGAATTTGGTCGTCCTATTGTTACAAATGTAATTTCAGAAACTAAAGTACAAAAAGGTGTGTTTTTTATTGCCTATTTAGGTGCCCAGCGTTTTTCACAACTAGAAGCAATTTCTAAACTAGAAGGTATTGGTGGTAATATTAAATTTAGCTTTGGAAAATTAAAATACTACAATAAAAAAAATGCGGTTACACCTCAAAGTATTGACCTACCCAGCGATATTATCACAAATAAAACTATAACTATTCAGGGAGAAAGACCAGCTGGTGCTAAAGCAGCTTATGTTTATACTATACTAGGTTCTGATAAAACTATATCAGAATATTTCACCGAAATATTATCTAAAGTTGTAGAATTTCTAAAAAGAAATACTCTGGATGAAACAACTACTACTACATCTTCTGGTGTTATAATATCCGAAACAGGTACTACAGAGGAACTTAGATTAGCAAGAATTGTTCAAAATCTTACTAAAACTAAACCACTTGGTCACTGCCTAGCACGTGCGATGCAGCTTCTTCAAACTATGCCCCTAAAAGGAGAAGCCGCAGTATCGCACATATGTAAAACAAAATTTCTTGAATATACTACAATATCTGGTTCTGGAACTAAAACTGAAGTTTCGCGTAGTGGTATTCCTCAACCTAATTCACCACTTGATAATAGTCCAGGTCTGTCAGCACTATCACAGTTATTCTATGACACCGTAATTTTTGGAACACCTAAGATTATTATTGGTACAAAACCAGGACCTGGTCCTGATAGAAAGTCATCATTACAATTATATACAGAATTTATGAAGAAAATGGGTATCCTATTTGGCGATAAACAAGAAGAAACTATAAAGGAAGAGAATATAAAGGCGGGACTTAAAGGAATTAGAAATAAAAGAGACGCAGAACTTTGTAAGGGTATATCTGGAGATGTAACAGTACCTGCTACTACAGTAAGTAATGTATATGCTGTTGTAAATCAATTATATAGAATACAACTTACACATGCCGCAGAATGTGGTAAAATAATTAAGTTATTATTTAATATTGATCGCGATAAATCCTCTGGGAGATACAGAATAATCTCTTTAAATGATAATATCATCAAAAAGGGATTTCCTGAAATTGAACGTATTAATTTTATAGCACGCGATTTACTTATTAAATATTATTCTAATTGTGAAGGAACGTATCTTAAGGGCATGAAAATTGTTCTTGATTCAAGCCCTCAAGTAATAGCTATTCGCAATCCTCCTACTACAGCTACTCCTGTAAATAAACAGGCTCCTGTAACTCCACAAGTAATACCTACACGAAATGTACGTATGCCAGGAGCAGCACCAACACCAACACGAATATAAATCGAATTACGCTAATATACAATATGAATTATTAATATTAATACTTGAAGTCCATTGATAAGAATACCAGTGAAATGGTCCATCGATTTTCCATTTGTCGCTGTAGCGACCAATCCATTTTTTATTCATCCATACATAATCAAAAGCTGGATACATTGAATCAGATAATTCTCTTGAAGCTTCTTCACGATACTCATCTGTCATATTTGGACTCTCTATCCATCCAGTAGCCCAACATATCCTTTTTAGCTGGCCATTTTCCATAAATTTTTGGTATGCGTCTTGAAAACACACTAACACTTTATACAACCCTTTTTCATACAACTTCCAAATCTGATTTGTTGAATTAATATTACGAACAATTAATATCTGATTTAATTCATTAAATATATCCATTAATTTATATGCTTGTGCTGGTAATAAAATCCTAATATGATTTGATATTGATTTACTCAATTGAAGTTCCCTAAATACATATATACCTGTGTAAAGAGGTACGTGGACAATTGATAGCGGCCGCCCCTCTTTCAAAAACATGGCATATGGTATATTATATTGATTTACATAATTGTGTAAGAAGGTTAGAAGATAATCACCTATCCCTTTTTGTCGCCAAGTTTTATATACAGTAAAACAATCCACACAATATATTTCTTGGATTGGTTTAGAAGAAATAAATGTACCTAGATAATGATAGCGAATACATCCTACTATATCTCCATTGAGATCTCTGACAATTACTATGTGATCTTTTTCCCCAAGTAACTCACTTTCTGGAATATCTAGAATTGGCGTTTTTGGAGGAGAACCGAAATTATTTTTTATAAATTGCCTAATTTCTGATACTAAGTAATTATTGTGATTGGGTCGAATAACTATTGCGTCTAAACCAGTAGGTGATTTTATAATATCTCTGCTAAATATTTGTGGCTTAAAAATATCTTTATTAAATTTTGTTTGAATAACATTTAATAGAGGATATATTTTCCAGAATACCATTAATATCTTAAATCATTAATATTTTAAATCGACTATAAAATTGATTTCTCTAATCTGAATTAAATGTGCCCTAAAAGTCTTAAATTCATACAATGGCGCAGCGTAGATGTGAGAAATGTAACAAAAAACTCATAATTGAGTATAAATGTAAATGTGAAAAACTGTTTTGTATTACACATTTACATGCTGAGGAACATAGTTGTACGTTTAATTACAAACAACAATATCAGGAACTACTTAAAAAACAGATAGAAGATATTGGTCCACTTTCAATTAAAGTTGAAAAGATTTAGATTGCGGTTTTATTATTTGTGATTGCGTAGATATAATACCAAAATATCAGGACACCATCTTGGATTTAGTCTTGTTACCTTAGGATTAAACCAGGCTACCGCGTCTTTCTCTCTTCTATCTCTCTTCCATCTCGCGAATGCCTTTGGATGTTCCTTTATCCATTCAAATGTGTCAAATGACTGTTGAATCTGCTCAGGTGTTACAAATCCCTGGAAAATATGGTATTGGAAATACGTATTTTTTGCGTAGCTACCCTCTTGAGATTGAAATACTAGACCAGTGTGTTTTAAATTTTCTACTTCAGATACATGTGATTCTTCTTCAGTTTCTCTTAAAACATTCTCTTTTAATAACTCTATTATAGACATATTTGACTTTGCGTCCTTTCCTTCCATTTGTCCCTTTGGAGGTTCCCACGCCGCGCTTGTCTTATAGGCGCCACGACGCTTTACTACCAAAAAATGCTTGCTATTAAATGGCTCATCCGTTGGATGAAGAAATACACATGATCTTAAATATACTCGCCATCCCTCGACAGGATGTTCAACATATGCGTATGCTTTAGTGGGATCATGTGATAGTTTTTGAGAGCCCCGTATAAGACCTTTTTGAAATACATCAAAAATTGGTACAGAGTTCATTATACTATTTATAAAATATATAAAATAATACTATTCAGCATTGCGACTGAAAAATAGTAAATATCCATATTGAAAAGAGAAGGGCATTAAATCCACGTATTTCGTATAGGTCCAGCCGTTATTCTGAGCCGTCTTAACAATATCTGGAATATTTACCATATATAAAGTGTGTTTTTGTCTGCGTACAGAACCATCCTTGAAGCGGAATGTTTCACGGAATTCAGCCTTGGGATCCTCTAAATCAAACTCAGCTTCATAATCAAACTTATCAAACACCACCTTTGATTTTGTCAAGCGCTCTTTTGTATATTTCTGTGGTGAGAAGCCAATCCAAGGATTACTTGAATCAAGAACAGGTTCAAACTTATACTTATTCACAACTTCCACTGCGAGGGAGCCGCCTGGTTTAACCCATAGAGCGAGATTGCGAAAGAGGTTGTCAAGATCTTTAAAATAATATATTGTGAAATATAATAACATGGCGTCTGTAAATTCAGCAGCGGCTGCCGCACCAGGACCAATAAGATCAAAAGTTCTAAACTCAATATCCTGTTTCTGCGAATCATTCAAGGTTGAATTAGGTACAGTGGTTCCTTTAGCATATCTGACCATTGCCTGACTCTTATCAATTCCAACGGTCATTCCCACACCCTGTTTTGCCAGCGCAACAGTACCTATTCCAATACCACAACCCGCGTCTAAAATACATAGTTGGTCTTTTGCTGTATTCTTGGCAAATTCCTCTAAACAAACTGCGGTTTCAGCTTGAATTAGATTTTCATTTTGTGTTAGCTTTGTAAAGACACTCGCATAAAAATCATCGAATAAATCATCATTGGATAACCATTCATACTTTGATGCGGCGGCAGCCGATTCAGTAAGAAATCCCTCTTTAATTGTACCATAATTTATGGGTGTTAATTTATCAATTGCTAAAATAAAAATATAACTAAGACATATTAATAGAACGCATACTAACATGAATGTTTCCCATGTATCAAATGTAAATATTGTTATTAAACTAGCTATTATGATAATAACAACATAAATTAATAGTTTTTGATAGTTTAAGTCTGGCATTACTATTATATCCTACTTTCTCTTAGACTATTTTGTGTTTTTAATTGTACGCCTTTGGCTACCCCCGTTTTTTATGTGTTAGCTTTCGCTTTTGGTTGCTCCGCTTTTGGTTGCTCCGCTTTCGACATGTTACAGTACGTGATGACGCTTTACCACAATCACTTGAGTGTGCCGCCACTTTTTGACAAATACTTGTATAAGGATCTTTGAATTTAGTATCGATTGTACATCTCATTCTCCATAGCCAGGCTAGAGTTGAGCGGCGACAATTAAGTGTTGGATGATTTAGTTTTTCAACCTTTTCCCATTCTATGGCTATCTCCATTGGAAGAACAGCCGGAAGAAATGACCAAAAACGTCTAAACCAATATATTCTATCCTTTGTACTTAATACATTCCATTTGTTCTTTTCACATTTATCTTTACATTTGTAAACCTCTTGAGGACAATTAGGCATAGGCTTTGAACGTCGCGATGCCTCCTTTGGATGATTGTATGCGACTGCGAATAAGAAGTCCCAAAACGTGTTTAATTGCTCACGCCAATCACACTTCATCCATTTTTCATAAAACTTTTTAACATCATTGAATTTAGGATCAGGGCTTGGATTTAGCCCCTGTTTTCTAAGTTTATCATTGACACAGTTATGAATATTATACATCCATAAATTCAAATCCAAATTAGGATTTACATTAACATATGTCTTAAAAGGATATTCTCTGTAATAATCTGTAAGTGACGCACGGCAAAATTTACACGGGAGGATATAGGGTATTGATTCTAGAAACTGTGCGTATGTTATCGCATTTGTTGGCGAATACTTATAGTTAAATGTAATTAAATGAAGTAACTTCCAACCGGAAGGACCCCAAAATCTAGTGTCCATTCTCCTATCTTTTATAAATTATATTTTCCCCAAGACATCCCTCTACCTTTCGTAAAATCAGAATAACCTATTTGAGTTATTAAATTACTTTTAATTCCTTCTTGCCATGCTCTATTTGGACCTACATTCCAACTCATTTCCCATTCTTTTTTATACATCGTATCATCCATAATTACAATGGTGTCATTATTTATGAATCTTTTACAATTTAATAAATCCGCTTTTGCGACCTCATAATCATGACCCCCATCAATAAATATTAAATCATATTTAAGATCTGAATTAAAACTTGGAATTGTTTTAGTACTATCACCAATTATAAGTGTATGTCTATTTGGATATTTCGTATCAATAAATTCTTTACCAACTTTATAATAAGAGTGTAATCCGATATCAAAACTTGTTACTGTACAATCTGGGTTTATATTCAAAAATAAGTCAGATGAATGCCCAGCATTAAATCCAATTTCAAGAATATGTTTAATATTTGAATTAGAAGCTAGTAATTGTAAAATAATGAGTTGATTATTTATATTTCGGCAATTGCCTTCTTGAATAACACAATTATTCTTATTTAAATAATTAGCTAATGACATTTTTATAAGATGCGTTAAAAATGGATATTAGTTAAACACAATTAATTAGATTAAGTTAATCAGAGCCAAATCCTGTATAATTCATGGGTCCAAGGAATGACTTAACTAGTGAGTCACCAGATGGTACAACACCTTCTGCCTTACATTTCACCACAGCCGGAGGGCAAGACTGTCTAGGGCAAGGGGCACAAGCGGGGCATTTAGTTTGCGGCGGGCATTTCACTTCTGGACAGCGAGGACGGGGGCATGGCGGGCACTCTCCCTTTGGTTTCTGGCATTTAGAACAATCTAAAATTACTGGATTCTGTTTTGGAATCGAACTCTTAAGTACATAATTACTTAAGTCGGGTACTGGCGGGCACTCACTTTTAAGTATATAATTACTTAAGTCAGGAACAGCAGGGCAAGGTGGAATAGAGCTTTTAAGTACATATTTGTTCATATTAGGTTGTTTACAGTCAGGGCATGCCGGACTGGCATCACTATTGCATTCATTGGCAAATCCTTCATTATTTGATAGTCGTGATATATATAAACCTATCGCCAGACCTATTACAAAAACTCCTAACATATGAATTGGTGAAGCCATCATTCTGTTTCTAACATACTTTTTATACGTCTCTAAGGTGTAGTTTTCCGAATATAAACTATATCCTCAAATTGACCTAAAACAACATTACGAATTCTATCTTTATATTCACTTTTATTATCACCAGTGCGAGGGCATAAATACTGCCGTGTAAAATATGTATGTAAATACTTCTCAACAAATTGATAGGCTAATTCGCTTGTAGCAAATGAACCCATAGTTTGACGTTCATTAAATGGTTTATCAACCGCACGAATTATTACTTAGGATTCTACTACAAAATCCATTTTCTATTATTTATTGGTTTATTGTTTTATTTTTTTTGTTTTTTAAAAAAATCTATCTAGCAATTCTCCATCCAGCCCAATCCATCGGTGGGCATCCACATGTTTCTGGTAGGCTAGGGTCCATTGTTGCCTGTAGTCTCGTACAAATCATACGCGCATATCCCTTCCAAGAAAAATCCTTTGATACTTTTGTATTACCTGGCATTATTCCAAAATCACTCGGCTTTAATCCTCTCTTCTTCACCTGTGCCTCAATCTCCTTGGCTCGTTGTTGCCAATTAAATTGTGACGGGCCACGTCCAGCATCTTGTGGCATTGGTGCTAATCTATCTGTTACTGGTTCTACACCGCCATCTGGCATAAACTTTGTATTACAGGCATTATCTAAATCGGCACGTGATGGGAATCCTGTTCTTTCAATAGTTGATGCTAGAGCACGGGCCTTCTCTGCCTCTCGGGGACTTGTATACTTAACTCCAAATGATGCACTTATACCATTTACAATAGTATCGGCGTATTTATTAATTAAACTATTAATTTCTCTTTTTGTATTTGGGTCATTTTGTATATTTGGTGGTAATAAATTTGCTAATCCTGGAGGTAATCCTACTGTCTTAATTATTTGAGGTAATGGTTGAGATGGATTACCTAAAATTGGAAATGCGTTTTCAATATCCCTCTTCATTATTGGTATTTCTGTTGACATTATTTCTCCTTTATCTACTTGTTCCAATATAGTTTCAACATTTGACTTTAATTCAGTAAGAGCTACTACACGCGCATTAACAATAGGATCTGTTGTACCACTGGCAGATAAGCGTATTATATCAGCACTAATTCGTACTATAAAACTTCTAAGATCTTCTGGAGTCGCAATTTGACCAGCTGATAGTCCTGTTCCAGACGGTAGTCCTGTTCCAGACGGTAGTCCTGTACCAGATAATTGATTTGGTACTCCCCCCTCAAATCCTTCAACTGCCCCGCGCACATTAACTGGTTGAGTAAACTCATAAATAGGTCCCTGAATTGGACCGGCAGCACCTATTAGTCTTACTTCACGCTGTAAATATGCTAAGTTAGAAGCAATTTCATTCAAGTGTGATTGAGTAATAGTGGGTTGTAGACCAGGATTTCGATTAAGTACTTCTACTTCGGCCTGTAGAGTGTGGAAGTCACCTCTGGCCGTATTAAGTGGAAGTTGGATTGTAGGGTCGGAACGCTCAGAAAGTTCCTGTGCCTCAAATGCTAGGAAACCTTTTACCATTTCAAGCATTGATACTAATTGCTGCCTGTTTGCCTTAATTAGTGATGTATCTTGGTAGGGTAACGGACTCATTGACGCAATTTGTTCATATGGGGCAATTGGTAAATGTCCTGGTAAATCCGATGCTTGAACATTGGAATCATCTATACTTCTGGCCGGAGGCGGCGGTATAGCAGGAGGAATTATATTTACAGGTATATTAACTTTGTGCGATGGCGACGTATTTACTGGATTAAATCCCTCTTTTATAACATTACTCTCATTTAATTCTGAAGTAAAAAAGTAAATTACTATTAAAACAAAAAGTAATGCTAAGAACGCAAACATCCCTACTTTCTTATATTATCTTTTATAATGAATGCACAGAGAATTGGTCTAATAATCTAGATTACATCCCCAGCAGGGGATTGCGTCTTTCTTAATAAATTGTGCCATATCTGGCTGTGGGGGGCAAGATGCCCTCGCCGTTTTATCTTTATAGCAGCTATTCTCATATTCCTTACCTTGAGATGTCGCGGCCGTAATTTTATCCTTCATATATTTCCATCCATATTTATCATCTTCACATTCTGGTTCTTTTACAGATTCTGATTCATATTTATCATCTTCTAAACCACATCCATTATTATATAACATAGGTGTTGTACTTCTATTAGCTAGAACTTCATTTCTTACCACTTTTTGAATATCCTTTAATAAGTCTGATTTTTGTTGTAGTATTAAAGCATTATATCCACATTCACTAAATTTAACTTCAGGAACAACATCTGTTCTAGATGGTGTTGTACTTCCAGGTGTAGCGGCAGCAGGTGTGGCAGCAGCAGGTGTGGCAGCAGCAGGTGGGGTAGTTCTAGAAGATGTAGCAGCAGCAGGTGTAGCAGCAGCAGGTGTAGCAGCAGCAGCAGGTGTAGCAGCAGCAGCAGGTGTAGCAGCAGCAGCAGGTGTAGCAGCAGCAGCAGGTGTAGCAGCAGTAGCAGGTGTAGCAGCAGCAGGTCTAGCAGCAGCAGCAGGTGTAGCAGCAGCAGGTGTAGCAGCAGCAGGTGTAGCAGCAGCAGGTGTAGCAGCAGCAGGTGTAGCAGCAGCAGGTGTAGCGGCAGGTGATGTACCTGTAGTTCCTGTTAGACCTGTTCCTGCAGTACCTGTTCCTGCAGTACCTGTTAGACCTGTTCCTGCAGTACCTGTTAGACCTGTTCCTGCAGTACCTGTTAGACCTGTTAGACCTGTTCCTGCAGTACCTGTTAGACCTGTTAGACCTGTTCCTGCAGTACCTGTTAGACCTGTTCCTGCAGTACCTGTTAGACCCGTTCCTGCAGTACCTGTTAGACCTGTTCCTACAGTACCTGTTAGACCCGTTCCTGTAGTATCTGTTAGACCTGTTCTTGCCGCATCTGTTGTATCAGATAAATCATCAAAACCTTCTTTATTTATATAGTAAGACGTTGCGATAACTACGACTAATAT
>Ga0214921_10010932_pt1 | contig 11129 bp, 11 predicted proteins | sample LL1505_MetaG_FD_177992 | JGI IMG/M metagenome (GOLD analysis project Ga0214921, IMG submission 177992) | Freshwater microbial communities from Lake Lanier, Atlanta, Georgia, United States - LL-1505 | ecosystem: Environmental > Aquatic > Freshwater > Lake | place: USA: Georgia | collected...
CACACTTAACAAGCCTGAGGGTTTATTCAAAACCACCAGGTGATCATCAAGGTAAACCAGATCCAAGGGGTGCATGGTCATCGGCCTTGCAAAGCCCGAATGCGATTGACTTGCAGGGGCGTGACCTCCGAAGCCTGATTGCCCCACTGCGTTCTGAGGTGAGTCAGAACGGCTGCAATTTCTTTGTCTTCTAAAGTGAGAACAAAAGGCGGCATGCCAAAAGGTCTGGGGTTGTGTGCAGTGGCTGCCGGATATCCGCCATACAACACGGCTTGAACCAAGTTGGTGGGGTCGCTTAAAAGCACAGCTCGATTTTGCGCCAGTGCGGGGTAAGCATTGTCAACACCTTGGCCTTGAGCTTGATGGCATTGCTCGCACTGTTGTTCATAAATTTTGGCGCCCAAACTCAAAAAATTGCCTGAGCTCTTGGTGCTGGATGGCTTGTTGGCAATGGCGCTGGTTGAATGTGTTTGAGCTTGCTCTTTCAGATAGGTGGCCACAGCCTGCAGATCGGTTTCTGGCCAATGTTGTGTGCTGTGTTTCACCACTTCAGCCATCGGGCCACTGGCCACTGCTGTTGCATTGCGGCCAGATTTCAAAAGCAGAGTGATCTCTGAAATGCTTTGCTGCGCCAGGCCTGTTTCTTGTGCGCTCATGAGCGACGGCGCATACCAATTGACCAGGGGCATGAGGCCGCCAGAAAAATCATTGACTTCGCCCGATGCACCCCATGCATTGCGTGGACTGTGGCAGGCTGCACAGTGGCCCAGGCCTTGAGCAAGGTAAGCACCACGGTTCCATTCATTGCTTTTGGTGTCTTGCGGCTTGTAAGTGCCAGACGAAAAAAACAAGCTGCGCCATATGGCAATGGCCAGGCCTGAGTTGTAAGGCCAATCCAAACTCTCAGATACTTTGGGTACAGGAGTTTGGGTCGTTTCAGCTGCTAGCGTTTTCAATGCGGCAAACATCGCATCGCTGTCATCGCGTGTGATGAGTGTGGTGTGCTTGTAGGGAAACACGGGTGTGAGCAATCGACCATCTTTGGATTTGCCGTAATGAAGCGCACGCCAAAAATCATCAGCCTGCCAAGAGCCCAAGCCTTGGGCCTTGTGGGGTGTGAGGTTGCTGCTGTAAACACTGCCAAAAGGTGTTTCAAAAGCGCGCCCACCTGCACCCACAGGCTGACCGCGCTCGGTGTGGCAGGCCAAGCAATTGCCCATTTGAAGCAGCGTGTGGCCTTGAATAATTTGGGAGGCCAAAGTCTGGTTGCTGTTTTGTGGCTTAGCTTGTGATTCCCAAACATCCCGGTGGTTGTCTAACAAAATAGCCAGCACCAGCAAGAGAGCCACTGTCAGCCATAGCCATGCCACACGGCGCCAAAAATGTGGTGGAAACATCATGGCTGCACCTTGGACAACTCGGGTGCACTGCCGCATTGCCAGGGTGCTTTAAGTGGTGTTGACACTTTGCTTGCAGGGGCAGTGTCTGATGGCATATTTTGCGTGGACAACCAAGTGGCCACTGCCACCAAATCTTCAGACTGAAGCTTTGCCACCACCTCTTTCATGCAATCGGGTTGACGGGCTTTACGTTGATGGGTTTGCCAAGCCCCCAGTTGAGCATTGAGGTAGTCAAGGGGTAAGCCCAGCAAGCCGGGTACATGGTCTTGCACGCCGGTGAGTTTTGCGCCGTGGCAAGCAGTGCAAGCAGGCACGTCTTTCGCGGCGTCACCTTCTAAGGCCAGTTGTTTGCCGCGCTTTAAGACTTGCACAGAGACTCTCTCGCTGGGCATGGCGGGAGCTGGGTAGGGTAGTTTCAAGCTGGCAAAGTGCTGGGCGATCTCTTGCAGGTAAGCGTCAGACAAAGGGTCCACCAAGCGCGTCATCAAGGTGTAGTGGCGCTTGCCTTCTTGAAAGTTTTTGAGTTGATTGAACAAGTAGCCCGCAGGCTTGCCGGCCAGTCTGGGGTAATAACCATCAGGTCCGGCGCGGCCTTGCTCGCCATGGCAAGCTGTACAGGCGCGGGTTCTTTCCGCCATGTCGTCTTTGAAACTTTTCCCTTGGCTCCATGCCAGTGGCCCGTAGAAAACGCAGACCATTGCGGTCAAACAAGCAAGCTTGCCAAATTTCATAGGAAGCTTTGAGATGTCAGTTAGAAAAGAGTCAAAAAACATGTAGAAAAGGTGGCTCGAAAGGCGGCTTTTTAGGGCCTGTTTCAGCCTCAAGCATAGAAGATTCCCAGTTCAGGCGACAATCTAGGGTTTTGAGACTCTAACATTGACCGATATGTCTGATTTTGAAGTTCGATTTGCCACCAAGAAAGAAGCCGCCGACGTGGCGCAATTGCACCTGCTTGCCAGCCGCGCGGCTTATGCGGGCCAAGTGCCTGAAGCGCATTGGGATGCTACTCCCATGGCCAAACGCGTGTCTTACTGGAAAGAGGCCATTGAATACGGTGAGCCCCAAGTGTTGGTGGCTCTGGAAGGTGACAGCGTTGTGGGTTTTGTAGGCTATGACCGTTCCAGAGACCCTAAATCTAAAAACACCATGGGTGAAATTTGGGCCATTTATGTTGACCCCGATCGATTGGGTGAGGGCGTGGGTTTGGCGCTTTGGGATGCGGCCCGTGAAGGCTTGCTGGAAGAAGATTGCACCGATGTCAGCATTTGGGTCCCTTTGCTGAACGAACGCACGCTGCGTTTTCATGAATTGGCTGGCTTCAAGCGTGAAATGAATACAGCGCGTACAGTGCCCATTGGTACTGTGAAAGTGGAAGAAGTTCGAATGAAGCGTTCTTTGACTTAAACATTGCTTTGAATGAAAATTTTGTTGGCCCCCATGGAAGGGCTGTTGGACCACAGCCTGCGTGACACGCTCACTCGTGTGGGCGGCATTGATTTGTGTGTGTCTGAATTTATTCGCGTCACAGATGCGGTGCTGCCCAAAAGAGCTTTCTACCGGGTGGTGCCAGAGTTGCTGAACCAGAGCCGGACACATGCGGGTGTCCCAGTCAGGACGCAATTGTTGGGCTCTGACCCAGAAATCTTGGCGGCCAATGCAGCTCGATTGGCCAGGTTGAATCCGGCGGGCATTGACTTGAATTTTGGCTGTCCTGCTAAAACGGTCAATCGTCACCGAGGCGGTGCTGTGCTGCTAGATGAGCCTGAATTGATTGGCCAAATTGTGTCTGCGGTGCGGCGTGCTGTGCCGCCCAATGTGCCTGTATCCGCCAAAATGCGTTTGGGCTTTAACGATGACTCTCGTGCAGAAGAATGCGCTCAAGCCATTGAGTCTGCAGGCGCTGATCAATTGGTCGTGCATGCTCGCACCAAGGCGCATGGCTACCGACCGCCTGCTTATTGGGATCGCATTGCCGATCTTCGTCGAAGTGTGAAATTGCCGATGGTGGCCAATGGCGAAATCTGGACGGTGGCCGATGCCATTCGCTGCCGTGAAGTCACGGGCTGCAGTGACATCATGATTGGCCGCGGCATGGTGAACAATCCTGGGCTGGCCTTGGAAATTAAATTTCACGATGCAAAGGCGCAAGGCATGTCACTGGCCGACATGCCGCAGAAATTTTCTTGGCAGCAGTTGTGGCCCTTGCTCAGTGTTTTTTGGCAGCGCATGAGTGTGCATGTGGCGCCGCGCCATCGTTCTGGGCGCTTGAAACAATGGCTCAATTATTTGCGTCGCCATTACCCTGAGGCACAGCAAGCATTTGACACGCTCAGGCTGGTGCAAGACCCTCAGGTGTTGGAGGCTTGGTTGTCGCGGCCGCTTGCAAAACTAGAGCAGCAGCCTTCAGTGCACGTGATTTCAGCCACCCCTGACTTGCTTTACAAATGACCGTGAAGCAGGGCGGCCAAACCACCTTCCGGCTCAAAGCGCTTGTTTCTAAAGTGCAGGCGTGAGGGGCCTGGAAAGGCGCGCTGCTGAACGGGATGCCGAGGATCTCCGGGATAGCAAATCACCCGCATGCCTTCTACATCGAAGGGCTCTGGTTGAATCACAGGTGGGGTGCGCAGCGCCGCATCTTCCAGGGCATGATCGACAGACTTAAAAAGACTCAAGTGCGACAAGCTCATGATTTGCGGCGGCGCCAACAGTATGTCGCCGGCCCAATATTGCACAAGAGCTTGCTTGGGTGTGGTCCACAAGACTTCCGTGGTTTCGTGATTGTCTTGAACAGCGGTTTGCAAAGCAGGTGCTCTTGCCAAAAAGAAACGTGTGTCAAAGCGCTTTGACATCATGGAGGGCATGCGCGGTGTGATCCAACGTGACCAAGGTCGCAAATCAGTGCAACTGAGTTGCAAGCCACATTCTTCTTGAGCTTCTCGCAAGGCAGCAACGAACAAACTGGCGGCATGCTCAGGCGCAATGTCTGGTTCGCCCAGTTGTGCGTGCAAGGCTGCGATGGGTTGGTCTAGGCTGGCCAAAGCGCCAGGACTGGCATCGGCCTCATCGCGCTTGCCACCCGGGAAAACAAAAGCCCCACCCAGGTCCTTGGAGTCTGTATGGCGTTTGAGCAACAAAACTTCCAAACCAGACGAACCCTCGCGCAGCATCAAAACGGTGGCGGCATCACGTGGTGGGGTGTCAACGATGTGAGAGGTGATTTCCATAGGGGCTTAAATTGAGTAACATGGCAAGGCTATCAGATTGAGGAAACCAAATGAGCATCAATTTTCAAGGACGTGTCGCCATTGTCACAGGTGCAGGTGGCGGCTTGGGCAAACAACACGCGCTGGCGCTGGCCAAGCGCGGCGCTAAAGTGCTGGTGAATGACCTGGGCGGCAATGTACACGGTGAGGGTGGTTCGGTCAGTGCAGCCCAGGCGGTTGTCGATGAAATCATCCAGGCAGGTGGAGAGGCGATCGCCAATGGCGCTTCTGTGACCGATTACGAAGCCGTGCAGGCCATGGTCAAGCAAGCGGTAGACACATGGGGCCGAGTTGACATCTTGGTGAACAACGCCGGCATTTTGCGCGACAAGAGCTTTTCCAAAATGGACATTGCAGACTTTCGATTGGTCATGGAAGTTCATGTGATGGGCGCTGTTCATTGCAGCAAAGCAGTTTGGCCCATCATGCAGGCCCAAAATTACGGCCGCATTGTCATGACCACGTCTTCAAGTGGCCTGTATGGCAACTTTGGCCAAGCCAACTATGGCGCTGCCAAAATGGCATTGGCAGGCATGATGCAAACGCTCGCCATCGAGGGTGAAAAATACAACATTCGCGTCAATTCATTGGCGCCCACTGCGGCGACGCGCATGACCGAGGGTTTGATGCCTGAAGCTGTTTTGAAAGCACTAGAGCCACAAGCCGTTGTGCCTGCCATGTTGGTCATGGCTTGTGAAGATGCGCCAAACAGAACCATCATGTGTGCAGGTGCGGGCAGCTTTGAAGTGGCCAACATCACGCTCACCCAAGGTGTTTATTTGGGTGTGTCAGATGACACACCAGAGCAGTTGTTGGCGGCCATGGCCCAAGTTAAAGATCGCCATGGCGAGTTGGTGCCTGGCTCGGGTTCAGGTCAAGGCAGTTTGGAAGTGGGTAAGGCCATGGCGGCCCACAAGGCTTAACTCAGTGTGAGTACCACGGGTGTGTGATCGCTGGGCCGCTCATTTTTGCGCGGCACTTTGTCGATCACGCAGCCAGTGGCGCAAGTCTTCAATGCATCAGTGATCAGAATGTGATCGATGCGCATACCGCGGTTTCTTTTGAAACCGAAGTCGCGGTAGTCCCACCAGCTGAAGCTTTTTTCGGCTTGCTCAAACAACCTGAAGCTGTCGTGCAAACCCAATTGAACCAGTCCGTTCAGATGCTCGCGTTCTTCAGGTGTGCAGTGAATGGTGCCAGCCAAGCCCACAGGGTCCCAAACGTCTAAGTCATCAAAGGTGATGTTGTAGTCGCCCATCAGTGCCAGCTTGGGGTGGGCTGCCATCTCTTGCTTCACCCACTGGTGCAATGCCGCTAGCCAACGCATTTTGTATGTGAACTTGTCACTGTCTGGCGCTTGGCCATTTGGAAAGTAGCCGCCAATGACACGCACATCGCCGAAGGTGGCTGTGATCACGCGCGACATGTCGTCTTCAAAGCCAGGGATGTTTTTAACCACCTGCGTGCCTTCGCTGCGCGAAATGAGGGCCACACCGTTGTAGGTTTTTTGTCCAAACCATTGAGCGTGGTAACCCGCCTCAGTGAAAGCTGCAAGCGGGAACTTGTCATCGCTCATTTTGAGTTCTTGCAAAGCAAGCACATCGATGGCGTGTTCGGCACCGAGTGCCTCTTGAGCCTTTAACCAGTCAATGACCTGAGGCAGTCGCACTGTGAGAGAGTTGACATTCCAAGTGGCAAGTTTCATGGGAATCTATCGACTTTCAAACAGTCCGATGGTAATGAACAAAACTGAATTTCAAACCAGACGCTGCTGTGTGCGACTCCCGAGATGTTTCGTGCCACGTTTCGTCTAGCTTGGGAGCGTAAGCATCGCCCTCAAAATTTTGATCTATTTCTGTGACCACCGCTTCTTCGGCGATGGGTGCTGCTTGCGCATAAATGTCGGCACCGCCCATGACCCACAAGTCTTTGCCTTCTGGGCAATGCGCCAGTGCCAAAGTGAGGCCTTCTTCCAAAGAGTGCACCACATGTGCACCCCCTGCACGCCAGTCTTTTTGTCGAGTGAGAACCAAATTGGCGCGGCCTGGCAGTGGCCTGAATTTGGCAGGAATAGAGTCCCAAGTTTTTCGGCCCATGAGCACTGGGCAACCCAGCGTGGTGCGCTTGAAATGTGCCAAGTCTTCAGGCAGGTGCCAAGGCATTTGATTGTTCAGGCCAATGACGCCATTGGCAGCGCGCGCGTAAATGAGCTTGAGCTTCATTAAACGGCTACCGGCGCCTTGATGGCTGCATGGCACTGGTAGTCCACCACTTCAAAGTCTTCGTATTCGTAGTCGAAGATGGATGCAGGTTTGCGCTTGATGTTCAAAGTGGGATAGGCAAACGGCGCTCTGCTGAGTTGCAGCGCAACCTGTTCTTTGTGATTGCTGTAAATGTGGCAATCACCACCGGTCCAAATAAAGTCACCTACATCTAAATTGCATTGCTGCGCCATCATGTGAGTCAGCAAAGCGTAACTTGCAATGTTGAAGGGCACGCCCAAGAAAATGTCGGCACTGCGCTGGTAAAGCTGGCAACTGAGTTTGCCTTTACCGCCTTCTACCAAGGGTGGTGCCACATAAAACTGAAAGAACGCATGGCAAGGCATGAGCGCCATTTTGGAAAGTTCGGCCACGTTCCAAGCACTGACAATGATGCGGCGTGAATCAGGGTTGGTTTTGAGGGTGCGAATGACATCTTCAATTTGATCGATGTGGCCGCCATCGGGTGTGGGCCAGCTGCGCCATTGCACGCCATACACGGGGCCAAGATCACCGTCTTCGCGCGCCCATTCGTCCCAAATGGTGACGCCGCGTTCGCGCAACCAATTGTTGTTGCTAGAGCCTGTCAGGAACCACAAGAGTTCTTGAATGATGGAGCGCAGATGAACTTTTTTGGTGGTGACCAGCGGAAAGCCTTCGTTCAAATCAAAACGCATTTGGTGGCCAAACACGCTGGTGGTGCCGGTGCCGGTTCGGTCGGCTTTGAACACGCCATGGTCGTTCACATGGCGCATGAAATCTTCGTATTGAGAGCGAATGGGGCGTGTGGTCATGGGCTGATCAAAAGGGGTTGTTCGATGGCTTTGGATGCAATCTGGGCTGAAGCCTAAATTTTAATCACTCTGCCAGGGTTCATGATGTTCTGGGGGTCCAAGGCCTGCTTGATGGCCTTCATCATGGCCAAAGCGGTGGGGTCTTTGTGGTGCGTGAGTTTGTCGGCCTTGAGACTGCCGATGCCGTGTTCAGCGCTGATGGAGCCGTTAAATGCTTGAACTTGGTCAAACACCCAAGTGTTCACTTCGTCTTCGTGATCGCGTAAAAAGGCAGGCCCATCTTCCCCTTGGGGCGCTTGCACGTTGTAATGCAGATTGCCATCGCCCAAATGTCCAAAATTGACCAAGCGAATGCCTGGTATTTTGGCTTGGAGCAAGGCATCGGTCTCGGCCACAAATTGTGGAATGAGCGAGACGGGCACGCTGATGTCGTGTTTGATGTTCAAGCCTTCATCAACTTGAGCCAATGGAATGGTTTCCCGAATTTGCCAAAGACTTTTGGCCTGCGCCAAACTTTCAGCGACCACAGCATCTGTGACCCAGCCGTTTTCCATGGCTGCTTCCATCAAAGCTTCAAAGCCCACACGGGCATGTGCTTCCGACTCGTGGTCGGAGTTTTCTAGCAAGACGCACCATGGCGTTTCTTTGAAAAAAGGCACTCTGAGATGGGGGTGATGTTTGTCGACCAAACTCAGTGCAAATTGCCCCATCACTTCAAAACCAGTGAGGCCCGCGCTCAGTCGCTCATGCGCCAAGCCCAATAAAGACACAGCAGCTTCCATGCTGGGTACGGCGGCCCAGGCCGTCAGTTGGGCGGCAGGCTGAGGATAAATTTTCATGCAGGCCGCAGTGATCACACCCAAGGTACCTTCACTGCCAATCATGAGGTTGCGCAAGTCATAGCCTGTGTTGTCTTTGCGCAAACCCGACAAGCCATGCCAAATTTCGCCTTTGGCAGTGACCACTTCCAAGCCTAAGCAAAGCTCGCGCGTGTTGCCAAAGCGAACCACTTGCGTGCCACCCGCATTGGTGCCCAAATTACCACCCAGGGTGCAGCTGCCTTCGGCGGCCAAACTCAGTGGGAAAAGATAACCCGCTTTTTCAACATGCTCTTGCACACTTTGCAAAATGCAGCCAGCTTCGGCCACAACCGTGAGGTTGGCGGGGTCAATGGCGCGTATCTGGTTCATGCGCTGCAAACTCAGAACCACTTGTTGTCCAGATTCATCTGGCACAGAGCCAACCACCAAGCCGGTGTTGCCACCTTGGGGAACAATGCTGGTGAAGGTGTTGGCACAAGCCTTCACAACAGCGGCGACTTCTTGCACATTGGCAGGCCTCACGACTGCCAAGGCTCTGCCATGTGAGCGCTTGCGCCAATCACGCTCCCATGCACTGAGGTCTGTTTGAGGATCATCGTGGGTGAGGACGTTGGCATCACCGCAGATTCGGCGCAAGTTTTCTAACAAAGCACTCATTTTGATTTTCAGTGTGAAGGTTTTGATTCTTGTGAGCTGTCTAGGTTAAGGCTTTCGCGCGCCATTTGAAAGCGCCAACGCACATGCAATGCGCAAGCTGCAAACAAAATCACGCACAAAATGGTTTCAGCCAGCGCAAGTCCGGCGGACCAACCCTTGTCCCCCCAAGCTCGCACCACGCCTTCAATGAAATAAAGCCAAACCATCAGGCTGACCCAGCGGTAGGTGTACATGCGGTTTTTCAACAAACCAGCCAATGGCCAGCACAAGGGCAGCACTTTGAGGGCCCACCAAGAGCCGCCTTCACGCAAAGGCGCGAGCCACAACTCCCAGGCAAGACCCACCAAGATCAGCCCCAAAAGGCTGGCGACGGCGACCCATCGCGTCATTTCAATGGTCTTTGGGGTCAAAAATGGGGTGTGAGGTGCAGAGTCGTTCATGGCGATGGCATCATACCGGTCATGAAGCCGATTGAATCCCTCCGTGCCACTTTGAACGAGATGTTGCAGTTCCCATGGCGCCAAATGTTGCGCACGCTTTGGCGTCGTTTCCGTGAAGTTCGACTCGGTACGACCGCCAGCTCCCTGACTTTCACCACTGTTTTGGCCCTGGTGCCCCTGTTTACGCTGGGTTTGGCCATTTTCACGGCCTTTCCCATCTTTTCCCAAGTTCAAGATCAATTGCAACGCTGGCTGATTGAAAGCTTGGTGCCAGAGAGCATTTCCCGCCAAGTATTGGGGTCTTTGACCCAGTTTTCACGCAAGGCCAGCCGGCTCGGCTTGGTGGGTTTGGTCGCGGTGGTGGTGGCCTCTTTGGCCTTGCTGGTCACGATTGACCGCACTTTGGGTCAAATTTGGCGAGTCAGCCGACAACGCCCCTTGGCTCAACGCGTCCTTATTTATTGGGCGGGTCTCACGCTAGGGCCTCTTTTGTTGGGTGGCAGTTTGGCGATCTCATCCTATTTGTTCACGGGCTATCTGTCTGGCTTGGGTGATTGGTTGCCTGTTTCAGTCCGAACATTATTGGACCTGGTTGAATTTTGTTTGTTGGTGGCCTGCGTCACAGGCTTGTACTACTACTTGCCCAACACGCGTGTGGATTGGCGACACGCCTTGATTGGTGGCGTGGCCGTAGCCTTGGGTTTGGAGTTGGCTAAGAAAGTGTTGGCTGTTTATTTGGCGCAAATGCCCACTTACTCTGCCATCTACGGCGCATTTTCTGCCGTGCCCATTTTGTTGGTCTGGATTTATGTGATGTGGGTGGTGGTGTTGTTGGGTGCAGTGGTCACTGCCAGCTTGCCAGAAATTGGTCGACAGGCCAAACGGCAATCAGATGGCCCTGGCTGGTCATTCAGATTGGCCTTGGAAATCTTGCGGTGTTTGTCGCTTGCAAGAACAAGCGCGCCTCAAGGTCTTGGCATGTCGCAGTTGGCCAATGAACTCCATATTGAACAGCGGCACGCACAAATTGTCTTAGATACTTTGCAAGAACTTAAATGGGTGGGGCGCTTGGAGCAGTCCAACCACAACATTGAAAGTGCATGGGTGTTGTTGGTTGAGATGGAAAATACCTTGCTAGAGCCTTTGGTGCAAACACTTTGTTTGCATCCCTCAGAGGCCACTGAATTACTTTGGGAGAAAACCCAATTGAGCCGTCTCAAGCTGGCCGATGTGATCAAAACTTGATCTTGCCCGTCCACATCTTGGCGCCTGTGGATTGAGGGGCATAGGGTTAGTTTGTGATGAAGGGGGCTTTTAAAAAGCCTCTAAATCGAGCCCTGCCGCCCCGAGTGGGTGGCTCACTCAGGTGATAATTTGGAAACCGATTTAAAAATCGACCGATGGCTACTCGACCTTCAAGTCTAGCCAAACTCAGGCCTGCACATTGATGAACACCAAAGCCAAATGACAGGTGCTTGTTTGGTGTTCGCCTT
>Ga0214921_10010933_pt1 | contig 11127 bp, 6 predicted proteins | sample LL1505_MetaG_FD_177992 | JGI IMG/M metagenome (GOLD analysis project Ga0214921, IMG submission 177992) | Freshwater microbial communities from Lake Lanier, Atlanta, Georgia, United States - LL-1505 | ecosystem: Environmental > Aquatic > Freshwater > Lake | place: USA: Georgia | collected 2015-05-28
GCACGGTGGCGGATACGCCGAGTTATCATGTGGGGCAAAACTTCGTTGAATTGGTGTTGCGCATCGATGACGGCACCGAACTTCCCACGGGGTCCAAGTTCCGCATCGATCAGTATGGCATGCTGGGGGATCGTTTCGTCCGGGTGGTTCCTCCGGAAACGCCGGATGGCACCTTTTTGGCGGCTGGGACCCGGGTCAAAGGGGAGCAGGAGGCGGGATTGAACGCCGTAATGGCGTCGGCAGGGCCTGCATTGGACGAAATCCGATCCGCTGCGAAGCGGGTGGATGAGTTTGCCAAATCCGCCACGGGTCTGTTGAACGAGGCGCAACAGGGTAAGGGGCCTCTTTACACCCTGATGAAGGACGAAAAGATGGCCAAGGACATGAAAAACCTGATGTCCAATCTGCGAAAACACGGGGTGCTCTTTTACAACGACGATTCCAACAAGGGGGAGGACGCGGACGCTTCCAAAAAGTCGGACAGGAAATCCGCCCCGAGCGACCGCACGCGGCCGTGATTCCGGACGCGGGGGCCATCCTGTTGGCCGCCGGGCAGGGGCGGCGGTTGGGACACGATAAGTCGATCACCGAAATCGCCGGTTGGCCCGTGTTTGCACACCCGATGGAGGCCCTACTTTCTTCCGTTGGAATTGGAACGGTCGTTTTGACGGTTCGTAAGGATGTGAGGGATGCCGCCCGTCGATGGGTGGAACAAAACTTTTCGAAAGACAAAGACCGGGTGAAGGTGATCGAAGGTGGGAAAGAGAGGCAGGATTCAGTATGGGAGGGGTTGGAGGCTTTGGGCCAAACCGTGGAATGGGCGGTAGTGCACGATGCGGCGCGAGTCTTATTGACGAGCCAGCTGACAGAGAGGGTTTTGGCCGAGGCGCGTCGCCATGAAGCGGCTGCGGCCGCCAGCAAGATGTCAGACACCGTCCGGGGCACGAATCCTGCAGGGCAAATTCTCCGTTTGGTTGACCGGGAAGGGTTGTGGCGGATGGAGACACCGCAGGTCGTCCGCAAAGCCCTGCTGATCGAGGGCCTGAAAAAAGCCCGAAAAGATCAAGTCATCGTGACGGACTGTCTGGCCGCTGCGGAGTTGGGGGGAGTCAAAGGGGTATTGGTGGAATCGGGCGAGCCGAATTTAAAAATCACAGTGCCCGGTGACTGGGTATTGTCGGAAGCTTGGCTTCGGGCGCGGAAGTAATCGCTAGCGCTGACGGGATTCGAACCCGTGTATGGTCCTTGAAAGGGACCTGTCCTAGGCCTCTAGACGACAGCGCCAAAGGAAGCCAACACAGTACCTGACCCAGCGCATCGGCCAAGGCAAAGCTTATGGCTTCGTACTTTATTCATCGATATATCATGATAAGCTGATATATAATTCGACAAATTAAAAGGGTTTCGGTAGGGTTGGAGAATGGAAGTGAAGGAACGTGTGCTCATTCGAAGACGCCAGTTGGAAAAAGCCCTGGCGGAGCGGATCGTCTTGATGGACGGGGCCATGGGAACCATGGTCCAGCGACACAAGCTAACGGAAAAGGATTTTCGCGGGGAACGTTTCGCTGCCCATGGGAAGGATTTAAAGGGAAACAACGACGTTCTGGTGATCACCCGTCCGGATGTGATTGGCAGGATTCACCGGGAGTATCTGGAGGCGGGGGCTGGGATCATTGAAACGAATACGTTCAACGCCACGTCCATCTCCCAAGCCGATTATGGTCTCGAAGGGGCAGTGCGGGAGATCAATTTGGCGGCGGCCCGTTTGGCCAGAAAAGTCACGGACGAGTTTTTGTCCGACCATCCCGGAAAGGAAGCTTGGGTTGCCGGAGCCGTGGGCCCGACCAATCGAACGGCCTCCATGTCTCCGGATGTGAATCGTCCGGAGTATCGGGCGGTGACATTCCGCCAACTTTCGGAGGCCTATGCGGAGCAGGTTAGGGCCTTGATCGAGGGGGGAGTGGATGTTCTTTTGCCAGAGACGACCTTTGACACGTTGAATCTCAAGGCAGCCCTTTGGGCGATGGAAGAGGTTTTTGATGAGATTGGATTTCGCCTACCCGTGATGATTTCTGTCACGATCACGGATGCTTCAGGGCGAACCTTGTCCGGGCAGACCACGGAGTCTTTTTGGTATTCCATCCGACATGCTCGACCCTTCAGCGTCGGCATCAACTGCGCCTTGGGTCCCAAAGAGATGAGGCCCTATATGGCGGCTTTGTCCAAGGTGGCAGATTGTTTCGTGAGCTGCTATCCCAACGCCGGATTGCCGAACGCCTTCGGCGGGTACGATGAGACTCCGGAGCAAATGGGAGAGGTTTTGGGGGAGTTCGCCCGAGCAGGATTTCTAAACATGGTGGGAGGGTGCTGTGGGACGACGCCTGATCACATTGCCGCGATAGGAAAAGCCGTCGCAGGTGTGGCCCCGAGGGTCGCCCGTCCGCCCGCTCCATCCACGACCCTGTCCGGGTTGGAACCCTACACGATTGGAACAGGAGGATCCTTCACCTCGATTGGAGAGCGAACCAATGTCACCGGATCCCCGAAGTTTTCGGGTTTGATTCGGGATGGGAAATTCGACGAGGCGGTGGCGGTGGCCCGGCAGCAGGTGGAGGCCGGCGCGAACATGATCGACATCAACTTTGACGAAGCCCTTTTGGACGGGGAGGCCAGCATGACGCACTTCCTGAATCTTGTAGGTAGCGAGCCGGAGATTTCGCGCGTCCCTCTGGTCTTGGACAGCTCGAAGTGGTCCGTCTTGGAGGCGGGTTTGCAATGTGTCCAAGGAAAGCCAGTCGTCAATTCGATCAGCCTGAAAGAGGGGGAGAAGGTGTTTTTGGAACAGGCCCGTAAAGCGCGACGCTATGGGGCGGCGGTCATTGTCATGGCTTTTGATGAGGCAGGGCAAGCAGCGGAAAAGGCGAGGAAGGTGGAGATCTGTCGACGGGCTTATGAGCTTTTGACGGAGAAAGCGGGATTCGTGCCGGAGGACATTATTTTTGACGTTAACGTGCTGACCGTGGCCACAGGGATCGAGGAGCACAACAACTATGCCGTGGAGTTCATTGAAGCGGTGAGGGAGGTTAAGAAGACCCTGCCGGGGTGCAAGACGAGCGGAGGGGTGAGTAATATTTCCTTCTCTTTCCGAGGAAACAACGCAGTCCGGGAGGCCATGCATTCCTGCTTCCTGTATCACGCGATTCAGGCGGGTTTGGATATGGCCATCGTGAATGCTGGGCAGTTGGCGGTTTATGAGGAGATTCCGAGCGAACTGAAGGAAAGGGTGGAGGACGTCTTGCTCAACCGCCGCCCCGATGCCACGGAGCGGATGTTGGAATTTGCCGAGACGGTGAAAACCGGAGGGAAGGCGGTGGTCAAGGATGAGGCTTGGAGGAAGGAATCCGTCGAAGATCGTCTACTCCACGCCTTGCTCAAAGGAATCACGGATCACATTGATCAAGACACAGAGGAAGCGAGGATGAAATATGGTCGGCCTCTGGAGGTGATCGAGGGCCCTTTGATGGGAGGAATGCGCAAAGTGGGGGATCTTTTCGGTGAAGGAAAAATGTTTTTACCTCAAGTGGTCAAGAGCGCCCGGGTGATGAAAAAGGCCGTGGCCTATCTGACCCCTTTCATGGAAAAAGAAAAAGCGGCGGCGGGAAAAAGAACCCAGGCCGGGAAGATCCTGATGGCGACGGTCAAAGGGGACGTTCACGACATTGGAAAAAACATCGTGGGAGTCGTGTTGGCTTGTAACGGGTATGAGGTGATCGATTTGGGAGTCATGGTTCCTTGTGAAAAAGTTCTGGCAGAGGCTAAAACTCAAGCAGTGGATGTCATTGGGTTGAGTGGTCTGATCACTCCTTCGCTGGATGAAATGGTCACCGTGGCGTCTGAGATGGAGAGGGAGGGGTTCAAAGTGCCTCTCTTAATTGGAGGGGCAACGACCAGTGCGGCCCACACAGCGGTCAAGATCGCCCCGAACTACACGGGACCGGTGGTGCACGTGATTGATGCCTCCCGGGTGGTGGGGGTTGCCCAGCAGCTTCTTTCGGAGGAAAAGTCTGCCGCCTATCTCGGGCAGATTCGGGTAGAGCAGGATAAACAGCGAAAGGATTTTGCAGACCGTCAGTCCGGACAAAAACTGCTTTCGATCCAAGAGGCGCGAAAGAATGCCGCCCGTTTCGATTGGTCGAAAGACCCGGACAAGCCGGAGTTCCTAGGGGTCAAGGTCTTTGATGATTATCCATTAAAGGATCTGGTCGAATTCATCGACTGGTCACCCTTTTTTCATGCGTGGGAGTTGCGGGGAAGATTTCCGAAAATCTTTGAGGATCCCGTGGTGGGAACAGAGGCTCGAAAGCTTTTTGCCGACGCGCAAGTATTACTGAAGACAATTCTCCGGGAGAAAAGAATCCGCGCCAGGGGGGTTATGGCTTTCTTTCCGGCACAATCGGAAGGTGATGACATCCTGCTTTACGGAGATGATAAAAGAAAAAAAATCATAGCCCAGGTTCATGGGTTGAGGCAGCAAGCGTCCCGGACGGACGGCCAACCTAACCGTTGTCTCTCGGACTTCATTGCTCCCGTGAGTTGTGGGAAAAAAGACTATCTGGGTGCCTTTGCCGTGACGGCGGGTCATGGGGTGGAGGAGTGGGCACGGGAGCTGGAAAAAGCGCATGATGACTATCAAGCAATTTTATTGAAAGCTTTGGCAGATCGTCTGGCGGAGGCCTTTGCGGAAAAAATGCATCAACTGGCCAGGCAGGCTTGGGGTTTTGGTCAAAAAGAGAAGCTGACGACAGAGGACCTCATTGCCGAGAAATATCGGGGAATCCGTCCTGCCGCAGGTTATCCGGCATGCCCTGATCACACGGAGAAACGGGGTTTGATGGCCTTATTAGAGGCGGAAAAAAACGTGGGAATACAGCTTACCGAGAACTGTGCCATGACACCGGCCAGTTCGGTGAGTGGGCTTTACTTTGGGCATCCTGAAGCGCGTTATTTTGCCGTGGGATCCATTCAGCGGGATCAGGTGGAGGATTATGCCGACCGAAAGGGTATGTCGGTAGGTGTAGTGGAAAAATGGCTAAGGCCCAATTTGGGTTACTCGGTTTGATGAGCGATTGTTCTTTGACCTATATCCAATTCCATTGACCGTTTTTGAGGTCGCTTTACCTTGTAGCTATGTCGCTTCGCATTATTTGTTTTATCGTTTCGGGGTTGGTGGCTTTTGTCCCGAAGGGGATAGCTCAGGACAAAAAAGTGAAAGAGAATTGTGTATTCGGCAAGTTACAGGACGTGGAGATTACCCTTTCGTCTGTGCCTGATTCGGTAGGGGCGGGGGGAAAACCTGCAGACATCGTAGCCGAAACGAAAGCCTCGCAAGACGGGCGTTGGTTGCGAATTGATGTTCCTTTCCAGACGAAAAAGAAAACCACCCCGGAGCTTAAGTTTAAATTTTATTTGGAGGGATTTGAGGTAATCGAAGCAGAGGAGGGTGGAAAAACCTCTGAAAAATTCGTGATTCTCAGTGGGGAGGCTGTTTATCGAGACATCCCCAAGGGGGATAAACATTTTGCAGGGCTATTCCTGCCTCCCGGTTCGGTTTCCCGGTTTAGTGGAACGAAATCCAACGGGGAAATGGACTGGAGTGAGAAGAAGCTTAACCTGCGAGTGGAAGCCTTGGAAGGCGGAGCACCCTGCGAAGGTGTTTTTGACCTGATGTCGGAGAAAGAGAAGGGACCAAGTGGTCGGGGGGGAAAGAAAGATCCCGATTGGTATAAGAGTTCCGAAGCGCAAGAGATTCCCGGGGGCCTTCTGCCGATCCATGAAACTCCTTTCTGGCCGAAAGATTACAAACGCTATCCGCAACCCAAAAAGCCCTAAACACCTTGGTTTTAAGGTCCGATGGCATCTTTTTCACGCCGCGTTATTTTGGACATTGGAGCCAGCGAGATACGCATTGGCGAACTTCTTCCGGACCGAAGTGGATGGCCTGCACTGCGGCAGTTAAGTTCTCTCGTATTAGGAATTGACCCCACCAAGGGTAGTGAATTTTTCCCAGCCATATTGCAGGGTCTAGAGAATCTTGCTCAGACTTCCGGTATCAAGGCGGGTCCCGCCACACTTTGTCTGGGGGGGCCGTCTGTGTTTTCCCGTGTTATCAAGGTTCCTCAGGCAGCTCCAGCACAGGTGAGTCAAATGATTGGGTTTGAGGCCCAACAGGCGATACCTGCCATTGAGGAGGCATGTTGGGATTTTCAGATTTTTCCTGCAGGCCATGGAGATGAGTTGGAGGCAATGATTCTGGCCATAAAAAAAGAATCTGTTGAAGAGATGATCGCGGCCGCCATGAAGTCAAATTTCATAGTGGATAGTGTCGAGCTAGCCCCCGCAGCGATTATCAACGCATTTCGCTATAATTACCCAGAGATTCAGACCCCCACTCTGATTCTCGATGTGGGTGCACGTTCGACAAATATCATTCTGGTTGAAGGGGAAAAAATCTTTTGTCGTGTTGTCCCTCTGGGTGGTGCCAGTATCACTCAAGCCATCGCCACGGATTTGCAGGAATCCTTCGTCGGTGCTGAAACACTGAAAAGGGCCAAGGGTTTCGTTCATCCGGGAGGAGCCTATGAAGATCCTTCTGATGAATTTGCTGCACGAATTAGCAAGTTATCCAGGGGAGTTGTTACTCGACTGCATACGGAGGTGGAGCGTTCGATCACCTTTTATCGAAATCAGCAGGGAGGAAGTCGGCCCACCCAGCTTTACCTTTCTGGCGGATGCTGTTCGCTCAGCCTGATCGATTTCTTTTTTAAGGAAAAACTTAAGATCCCGGCCAACTATTTGCAGCCTTTTCGACGGGTCTCCGTCAGTGGGGGTATTTCGCAGGAAGTTCAAAAAACCTTTCCTGGTTGGACAAGTTTCGTGGGGGGTGCTCTTCGTTCGTTACCGGACAGTCCTTGTCGTTACAACGTGATGGCACGTTTAAAAAACGAATCCTTAAACAAGCAAAAAGACCGGCCCGCATTGGTGGCGGCGGCCGTGGCGATTGCCTTGCTTCTAATTTTACCTGGTATCCACGGATTTTGGGAATCTAGCAAAATTCAAAACTCTTTATCCCCACAGAAAGTTGAAGTGGAGGAGGTCGAGTCGGTGTTGGCGAAGATGCAAGTCAGTCAAAAAAAAGTTGCAGATCGGGTTGTCTTGCTGGAAAAAATTGTTGCTCTGGAGACCGAGCGGTTGCGTTGGTCCCAACTTTTGGATTTATTGGCTAAAAAAAGTAAGCTGGGAATGTGGATTACCAGACTTCAGGTTGTTTCCGATGCAAAATCCCCCGCGGATCAGGCAGTCCCCGCCAAAAATCCCGCCAATATAAACATCAATCCTCAAGTGGAAATATCAGGAATATTCGAAACAAAATCAGAGGAAGCAGACGCACAGGTGGTGGATGATTTCCGGAAATCGCTGGAAGAGAGTGGGGTGCTCGTAAAAGTTGTGACGCTGGAGAGAGAAACGCCCGAGCGATCGGCGGATGGGAAAGCTGAACAGGTGGCTCTCAAGTTTGCCCTTCGCGGTGAATGGGTTACACAGCGGAGTTCAGGCTCTGGTGGTCAAGTGAAGGAAAAAGTTAAATGAAACTGGCATTTAACCGAGCTCAGGCCGTTCTATATTCGGTTATGGGTGGTGTTTTCCTTCTTTCGTTAGGGTTGGATTGGTGGGGTCTTGGAAATCTGATGGAACAGTCTGATGCTGCGCAGCAGTTGGCCGATCGAAGGGGACAAAGCGAGATTTCGAATATCCTCGGACATCCGGGGGGAATTAGTGCGGCTAAAAAAGATATTACTCGGTTGGAAAAATTAAATAGTTCTCTTGGGGAGCAAGAAGATTCCCTCCTGACCCCATGGCGAAGCTCAACTTCCGAGGCCATGGGGTTTGGAAAAGACTGGGCCAAGGACGGGAACAAGTGGAAAGACCTTTTGGTGAAATACAATGATGAGATTCTAAAGAAATCTGGAAGAAATGATGAAAAGAAGAAAGTAGTTCTCGCACCTAACTTTTATCTAGGTCTTGAGGACTTTAAGCAAAAGAGTCCGAGGGATGAACAGGTTCCTTTGTTGGCAACGCAACTTTCGGTGAGCAAACGACTGGTCGATCTATTGTTTGCTGCAAAGGAAAGCACGAAAGAGGGATATCCAACTTCCTGTCTGCTTGTGTCGTTACAAGGACCCCTGAGCAGAGAAGTTGAACCAACGGAGCGGGCAAAGACCAAGCAAAAATCTGGTGAAAAGAACGAAATCTCAAGGGAGAGCTACACGATCGAAATCGAATGTTCCCCTGAAGTGCTTTATGCATATATCCATCGGTTAACTGTGGATGATTATTTTTTCATTCCTATGGATTTGCATCTGGAAAATGAAAAAGACACCTTTCCAAAGCGGAGTGAACTGGCTGGGTTGTTTAACGCCCCTATGGTCAGTAACCCAGCTTCGGGTGAACAGACGCGAGGTGGGTCCAATCCGCCTGCGGCTCCACTTTTGCTTGTTCTTGCAGGGAAGGAGCGTTTGCGCGCCAAACTCCAAATCGACTTTGTGAGCTGGAGACCGGCTCCAGAGGTCCAGGACGGTGGGAAAAAATAGGCCATGAAGAGGGCTTCTGTATGGCTGCAGTGCGGTTTTGTGATTCTGTGCTTGCTGGGGGTAGTGGCGCTTGGAATGGGGTTTCTCCTTCCAGGGGGGTATCATCCCAATGAGATCGCCGCCGGAAATATGAAGTCGCCGGTTTCCGATCTTGATAAAAAGTCTGAAGTTTTATCCAGACAGCTGAAGGGATTGTTGGGAGAATCAAATCTTGGAGATGTCACGCCTTCCGCTCATCGGGTGTTTGTTTCCCGAACCCTACTTTTCTTGCCTAAGGAAAAAGAGTCTGTCCAACCTCTGAGTGAGAATCTGGTGACCTCCGATGGGATTAATGTCAGTTGGAAAATACAAAATGGCTTTGACCTTCAGGATCCAAATCTGTCTCAACAGGATGATGATAGTGATGGATTTACTAATAAAGAGGAGTTTGACAAGGGAACAGATCCCAATAATTCGTCCAGCAGCCCTTCGAGATGGATCAAGATTAAGATCGCAACTGTAGAAACAAATTCTCTGGGAGTTGGTTTTTCAGGCAAGAGTGGAGATCGATTTACGCTCCGCTTTCTTTTTATGGGCAAAAAAAAGGATGTCGACGTGACTTTGGGGGACAAGCTATGGCTTGCTGTCGCACCCAAAGGACCGGAAGTACTGAAAAGCGATTCAGAGGCAAAAAAAACCATCCAAGGAGGCACATGCCCACACGCCATTCCGCTGGTCGTCAAAAAATATCAAGAGGACAAAGGGAAGCGGGTGGATGAAAAGACCAAGACCGAAAATGACTATGACGATTCCTATTTGGAGCTGGAACGGCTTGACGGCATTGGTGGGTTATCCAAAATCAAGATTGACGAAAGAGGAAAAAGCCGTGGGGTTTTATGGTCTGTGGGGGACATCCGGTTTATCTCCCTTGTCCCTGGCGAAGGTGAAATGGGGCCCTATCGGGTAGGGCAGTCCTTTTCTTATGCAGGGAAGGAGTTTGTGATTCAGGCAGCGGCAACGAACAAGGTCAGTTTATGGATGAAGCCTGAAGGGGAAGAAGTGCAAGTCGTCCCTAAAACTCCCTAATCATTCGCAAGTTCTTCACGCTAAAAGCGAAGCCCCATTGACCGCTTTAGGCAGGCGTCAATGATATCGGTACGTCATGCCTATTTTCTGTCTAGCCATCGTCCTTGCTTTAAGTTCCACCCTGAACGCTGCGGAAGCAACGACACCGATTGATCAAGAGAGTGCTGAAAATACCGTGGTGCCAACGCCTCGGTTGCTCACTTCCGATCAGATCATGCAAAAGGAAATCGATCGAAGACGAGAAACCGCCTTCCGCTGGAACGAAGTCCTTGATTTGGCGGAAAGGCTATATCAGGCCGGGGAGTGGAAACATGCAGAGTCAAAGTTTCGCCTGATCTTAAACGAGACAGATGGGCAGTCTTTCAGTTCGGGGTATCACCAAAGATCACGCATCGGTGTGGCGAAATGCCTCGTGGCGGAGGCTATGGCCATGAAAGAGGAAGGGAAGATAGGTGAAGCTGCCATTCTGATAAAACAGGCGGAGAACATCGATCCGCAGAATCGGGCCTTGGCTAAACAATCTGCTGTTCTTTCTGAAGAATCAGATAAGGCCAGTGATCGCCTGAACAAGAATCCTGCTTTGACAGAGGATCTCATTTCCAAAACTTCAGAAATCAAGAAGCTTCTGGCGATGTCCGATCAATTGGCCGAAACGGGACAATACAGGCTAGCACGAGATCGTTTGGACGATGTGATACGGATTGACCCTTATAATCGGGCGGCAAGAGCGAAAATCGAAGTTCTGGAAAAAAAACGACTCCTCGCTGCGGATTCGCGTTTCCGGGCGAGCAGGGAAAAGGCCTTGGCGGAAGTGACGGAAGCTTGGTTGCCTCCCCCTCCGGCCAAGGTGGATGCGAAACGTCTGAGGTCCTCAGGAACTGCCGGCAGTTCCAACGTGGCGGAGATTCTAAAAACATTGTCCTCCATCACAATTCCTGAGCTTGTATTTAACGATAAGCCTATCCGCGAAGCGGTGGACGAGTTGCAGCGTTTGAGCGAACAGAACGATGTCAATCATGTGGGATTAAATTTTGTGCTGAGGCTGCCATCTGCCGCCGAAGGCAAAAACGATCCGGAAACCGCAACGGTGAGCTTGGAACTGCAAAATGTAAATTTGCAGACTGCCTTGAAGTATCTTTGCGAACAGGTCAGGGGAATCGATAAGCTCCGCTTTGAAGTTGAGGATAACGCAGTTATGTTGCTTCCTGTCACTGAGTCGGGTGGGCAATTGGAGACGCGTAGTTACAACCTGCCCTCTAGCCTAATTGCGAACTTGGGAACCTCCGAGAGTGACCCGCAAAAACTGGGTGACCAACTTCTGGAGAACATAGGGGCGGATGCTAAAATTACAGGGGCGAAGGCCATTTGCTTCAGGGAAACTGGGAAAATGGTGGTCCGTAACACTGCCAATGAGCTC
>Ga0214921_10010934_pt1 | contig 11127 bp, 14 predicted proteins | sample LL1505_MetaG_FD_177992 | JGI IMG/M metagenome (GOLD analysis project Ga0214921, IMG submission 177992) | Freshwater microbial communities from Lake Lanier, Atlanta, Georgia, United States - LL-1505 | ecosystem: Environmental > Aquatic > Freshwater > Lake | place: USA: Georgia | collected...
CTTTATGTAATAAATATGAAGAGACTGCACGCTGAAATGGATTAATAATTACTTTAACAATATCATATTTTTCATCTTGTATATATTGTAATGGTTCATGTTCTGCATGTAATTTAAATCCACGATAAGTGTTATGTATATAGTCTGTTTTATATTTATCAATTACATTTAAAAAATAAAAAAATGTTGTCAATGTAATGGTACAAGCAGCACGGAAATTCCACATTATTCCAATTTTATTTTGTTTATCACATATTATATTATTATCAGAATAAAATCCTCTTGAATGTGTTAATTTTTTTCTATAATAATAAAATAAATTTTTCATTGTTATGTCTTTGTCTAATTTATGCTCTACAATTTTTTTATTATTGTTATTAGTGTTTGTTTTATACATATTAAATAGTAAAATATATTATTTATTGTTTTTTTATTTATAATAAAAAAAATTAATTAATTAATTAATAAATGTCATTTAATCATATCTAAAACCTACACCTGTAAATTTCTTTTTTCGATCAAAATTTCGTTTATTGGTTTGCATCTTTTTATTTGCACCTCGCATTCCTTTATCCGCTATATTGTAATCTATTGAAGTATTTTTTAATTTCTCAAGTTGTTCTTCAGATAAAGTTTCTTCTTCTTCCTCTTCCTCTTCCTCTTTAACTTGATGATTAGGATTTGGTTCTAAACTATCACTTGATGAACCAGAATCTTTCTTTTCTTTCTTGTCTTTAGCTTTTGAAGCAATAACTACTTCTTCAATTTGATCTTCAACTACATCGTGAGATGTTTGAATACAACATTCTTTAGATGCTTTATCATAATTTATACCAAAGTGATCGCATAATTCTCTCAAATTATCAAGAGTATAATAACAAAGTATTTCACCATTTTTGGCTCCACTCAATGCAAATACTACTGGCGTCTTTTCACTTATGAATTTCATCTTAAATCCTCTCGCTTTACAATTAACTAATGTATCATCCTTAAGATTTTTAACAATCGCATTCCATTCACTAAATTTCTTCTCTATTGAACCTAAAAAACAAGAATTTATATCAAATTCTACGATCTCTATCTTGTTCTCTCTTTGACGATGTTTTCCACCTCGTCTATTTTTTGCAGCACTGGATGGACCAGTCTTATTATTCTTATTATTGTAAAAGGCTTGTTGGGCTGAGTTTGCAGTAGACATTATATATACTATATTTTATATTATTGCTCTATATTTAAAATTATAATTTCAATTTTTTTTTATGGGGCTGAGCGAGAAGTGTAAAAAAACTTCGTTTTTTTCGCACTTCTCGCATAACCCCATAAAAAAAATTGATAATTATTTTATTAAAAATGGTCTAAGATTATAATTAATTATATATTATATATGGATCTTAATACTTATGATGCAAATGAATTGTTACAATTATTAGACTCTTACATGGACAAATATTATAAATATTATAATTCACAAGATCAATATGACAAAGAGGATTGTATCAATAGAGTGAAAATTATTCATGATATTTTAACCAATAATTGTAATTTTTTAAAGATTGTAGATCATATGCCAGAATTTATTGACAAACATATTAATCTGACAGATGATATTGATTTTGTAACAATAGCTATTGAATATTTACTTCGTGATGAGTTATTTGACTTTTTATTAGATATTGATTTAAATAAATATGACGAAAAAATAAAAACAGAATATCACAAAGGTCTTGTTCTATTAGTTCTTAATAGATCAACATTGTATGATAAATTTGTAGATGAATATATTGAAAATTCTGAAGATAAAAAATTATTTTTAGAAATAAAAAAATATGATGTTATAAAAAATCTTAAAAACATATATGTAAATATGTGTTTAAAATGTAGTAATGATAATTTTTATGAACCATACAGAAATAATTTGATGGAACTATTATGTGAATTTGATTTTGAAGAAATTTATGCATCTGAATTATTGGATTAAATTAATTTAATTATTTTTTTTATAGAATAGAATAGATATTGTTTATAGGACAATATTTAAATAGACCACCATTAGGAGGTAATGTTTCGATTGGAATAATAGGTGGTTTATCGATATTGAAATATAATAATGGTATTGCTGTTGTTACTGGGAATGATCCGTTTGTAAAAGGATTATTGAAAGACTGACCTACAGCAACAGCCCAATTTTGTATGACCCAAGTATTAGAAATAACAGTACCATTTGTCAATTGAAGACCATAATCATAACCTCCAGTTCCACCTGTTCCACCTGATCCACCACTAACACCATTAAAGCTATTAAAATTATTTGTTGAAGCAAAACCATTGAAAAATGATGTACTTGTTGTATTGGTATTTGTACTAAGGTCAAGATTTAGGCTTGTAGAAGTTGGTCCTGATGCACCAGTTTCAAAATCTACAGATTTTGTATATCCACTAAAAGCATCTCCATCTTGTCCATTAATAGCAACACTTGCAGTTAAATTTATTCCACCAAATAATGGATATTTAGCATTTCCTAATAATTTAAATCCACGACTATCAATGTACATTATTTTATCTGCCAATAATTTTAAGTTTCCATTAACATCAAAGTAATAATATAATTCATCACTATAATTGTAAAAGTATGGTGCAAATGCACTGCCCGGATTTGATTCGATATCATATGGTGCTTTTAAATCTACTTCTAAATGTTGCAAAGTAGCCCAACTATTTGAAGTAGTATATGCATCAGCGTATAATTCTTCTGGAAGTGATTCAGATGAACCATTTAATACAGATAAAATAACAACATTTTCATTATTATATTTATCACCATCATAATACAATTTTAATGTATTACCATAAGATGAATTTCTCCAAATATAAAATCCGCCTGTATTTCCACTAGTTGGATGTGATGCAAAAGTTCCAAGATAAACAACATTTTTTATAGCATCTGTGCTTGATCCGCTCCATAAAACTCTGCAACCTTCATCAACAAAAGAGCCATTATCCCACTCCGCTATAATAATATTGTTCCATGAAATGATTGGAATAGGTAAAAGTATACCAGAAACATTATTAGAATAAGAACTGGACAATTCAATTGTCTTTGTTTCTGGATTTATATTTAATAGTTCTAAGTTAGACTTATCAACATAATTATAAGTAAAAATAGCTCCAGAATTAGAATAAATATCCTTTCTAACCGCTTTGTTAATGTATCGATTTGACATAATATATATATATATTTAATATATATATTTTTTTTTCATATAAATATAAATTTTTATCAACTAAACTAATTTATCTATAATATTTTATTTGCATAAATTAAATTATTTTATTTATAATCCTACCCAAAAATTAGCTATATCAAACTTAACTAACCCACCACCTAGTCTTTTATTTGTCGTTTTATCAAAGAAAAGTTTAAATGGTGTTGATACATAAGATAATTCAAAATCTTGACCCACTGCAAGATAATCACTATCCAAATATTTTGATCCGGTTGGGAGACGCAACTTATTGCCTAATTCAAGACCACCAGTTGCTCCTGCTGTACCATTACTAGTAAAAGTAACAGGATCTTCGTTAACGCCGCCATCGTTTGTCTTGACATACCCAGCAATACCAGATACTGGATAAGTTAAAGCAGTAATACCACTGCCAACAGTGCCAAATCCATCATTATCAATATATATTTTTCCAGCAACAAATACATTTAATTTGTTTCCATTTTCTACCCAATAATATTTTTCATCATTATCATTAAAAATATATTCATGATCGACGAGAGGACCATCACGATCTAAACGCCCAGATCCATTTGTATAATAGTAACTATTTAGAGTGATTAGATTATTTGACGATCCACTAACTTCTAAAATTAATATGCTTGCATTAGGAACTATACTTCCATTATAATACAATATTTGTTGAGAGCTATTGTTAAAATATATTTGATATCCACTACCACTCGTTGGAGCAGCTACGGGATGTGATTTTGCATATGACACTTTTAAAACAGCATCACCTACTGCTTCTTTTCCTAAAACAGTAAAGTTATCATAATAATTATAGCAATCATTATTAGTAATATCTGGAACGACCAATATGCTTCCAGAAACTGGATTATTTACAAGAGATTCTAAACTATTTGTACTATCAACAAAATTTGCAGTTGCAACAGCTCCAGAATTAGAATAAATATCCTTTCTAGCTTTTTTATTTATGTATCGATTTGACATAATATATATATATATATATATATATATTATTTTTGTACTAACATAAAAATTTAAAAAACTAAACTAATTTATTTTCATATCTAAATATGGTCAATTGATTAAATAAATTATATTTATTGATAATATTTTATAATTTATAAAAAAAATTAAACAATTTATTTATTTATTTAGATTAATTAATCTTTAGTAGGCGTATCATCTAGTTCTACATATTCCTTATTTTTTCTTCGATTTGGTTTTTTCTTTTCCTTTTCTTCTTTTTCTAATTGTGCTTTTTCTTCTTTCAATAATTGTTTTTCGGCTTTAGAAAGCAATTTATTTTTTTCAGTAACATTTATATCTTTAGATTTATCTTCTTTATAAACATCTGTTTTATTACCACAAGCATTGCATGAACCATCAGATAATTCTGGTGTGGTGCATTTAGGACACATTTTAAAGTCATTGATAAATTCTCTCATTAAATCATTAAATGATTTATCGTCTATTTTTTTTGAAAATTTTAATAATATACCATTTTTCCCTTCTATTTCTTTTACATTAACCAATAATTTGGCTTTTACTAATTTATATAATTTTTCTGTTTCTTTGTCTGTTAAATTTAATTTAGTCTTATATTTGGACCAATTAATGCTGTCTATATTAATTTGACAAGCAGGCAAATCATATCTTGGAGAACCAAAAATTTGAATGAGTGGAGGCAGTAAATTCATCTTATATATACTATATTTTATTTTATTAGTATATATATAAATTAAAATTATCAATTTTTTTATATGCTATTCTATTGACTTATTACTTTTGGATGTTTCTCACCCAAAAGTAAAATGTTTCACATAATATATTTAAAAATATTAAATATTATTAATCACACGCGGCTGAGGCGAGCCTCAGCGGAGAGCCTCTGGTGAGCAAATTCACTTTTACACGGCGGCTAAAGCGTCAGCGGCAAGCCGCAGAGCTAAATTCATTTAATCAATTTTTTTATATTGAGCAATCTGTTAAATTATTTTATAATTAAATAGTAATGGAAATACATAATATAGGCATAATTATAGTAATCGTATTAATTATAAATTTGATACATTATTTAGTAGATAAATATCATCCATCTAATGAAACATTAAGTCCTCTTAAACACGACATTTATAAACAATCAGTTGTTGATTTTACTACAATCATATTTTTGTATCTCATCTACAATAAAAATAAATTAAGTTTAACTGACTTTTTTTATCATATGGTTGTTGGTAGTTTTGGCTTCTTCATATTCTATCATATAGTTCAACCACTAGTTGCTAAAAAAAATTGATTGGGGTTGATTTTGATCTTGATAAATAATTTATATAAGTCAATCTATATAAAAAAAATTGATAAAATTATTTTATAATCTATTTAAATTATTAAATATATTATATAATACAATATGGATATTGGTTCTATTAATTTAATTTTGAAAGACATAATAATGTCTCTATCACATCCATTGATTCCAATCAATGAAGTTTTTGAAATTTTAACATTTGTTAATAAGGATTTTATAACAATCTTTAAAGACGATAAAAAAACAATTGAAGGAATAAATTATTGTTATAATATTTTATCTGAAATATGTGTATATGATGAAAGATATAAAAATTTTAAAAATGATCTATATGATGAAAGATTACATGATATTGTTCTAATTGTAGATAATAATCTTTGTATCAATGATTTAAATAAAGATTATTTACAAGGTGATTCAACAATAGTTAAATGTTTAATTAAGACGGTAATCCATCTATTATGGCAACGACTATATGAAATATTTAATAATAGTCCATTAACTGAAAATGATTTGGAAGAAGCGTCAGAATTGTATAAGTCAACAGTAGGAGACATAATAAGTACAGTTAAAAAGTGTGATATGGTAAATATCTAAAAAAAATAAATTTATTTATAAAAAATATTATATATGTATAATTATATTGATGCTTTCATCAATATAACAATAATACTATTTAGTATTATTCATCACATAATTATATCATATTATATTCATTTGTTTTCTTCATATATACATCTTTAACACTCTATTTTCTAATAGATGAAATTAATTAAATGAATTTTCATAATAACATTTAATATTTTCTTGTTTTATAATTTCATTATGGTTTTTAAGATAATGAGTTTTACATTCATGCATATAATTTGGTCCATACCAATATGTTAATAATTCATTCCATTTTGTGGGACCATAAAAATTTTCTCCTTCAAATTCAAATAATTCACGATCTTTAATATAATCAAAAGAAAAATTAAACCATTTGTGCCACCAATCCTCACTCTTGTCTAGTTCTATACATTTATTAATATTATTTATTCCACCTATTTGGATTTGTGGTTTATTAAGACCACATCTAACAACATTATTGTTTTTGTTTTGGACAAAAAATATATCAATAAATATTTCATCATCAATATAAATACGACTCAGTTTCCATTCATGAAATATTTTATATCCATATCTATTTGAAAAATCATCTAACAATTTTTTTATTTTATTCATGTCATCAAAATACATAATAAGGTCTATATCATCGTCCCATGGTATTAGTCCTTTATGACGAACACTGCCTAATAAAGTACCAAATGCAATGATATAATATAAATTATTATCATTACATAAATCACTAAATTTTTTCATACATTGTACAAGTTCTCTCTTTTTTTGATGAGATAATTTAATATGAGCGTCTGTATATTTTTCTATTGTATTTAATCTACAATATTTATATAATATATATATTGTTAGCAATATCAGTATTACTATATATAACTTCATTATGTTACAATCATAAAAAAAATTGATTGAGGTTGATTTTATCTTGATAAATAATTTATATAAAAATAATATAATAGATGTGAAACATCTATTATATTATTTTTATATAAATTATTATCAGATCAAAATTAACTAAATTAATTTTTTTTATATTGGGCAATCTATATGTTATCATTGACGATGTGAAACATCGTCAATGATAACATATAGATTGCCCAATATAAAAAAAATTGATAAAAAAATATCTAGCATATATTACTATATATATATAATTATATATATATATGACGATTAACATCTTTTTTTCTAAAATTGCGAATAAAACAATTGTAATGGAATTTGAATTGTCCGATACAATTAAAACATTAAAAGACAGATTTTTTAATTTGTGTATTGATAGATATAATACAGATTATAGCGATATTTTAAGATTAACATTTGCTGGAAAATTATTATATAATAATGATGCTACATTAGATGAATTAAATATTACAGATGGAAGCACAATATATATGTTTGTTGTATCTAATAGATCAAAATGTCATATATGTGGTTAAAAAAAATTGATTTTTTTATTGTCTAGGTTTAGTAGTAATAATAATAGTATATATATATAATGCCAGTTGATATCTTTGTTAAATCTCTTACAGGTAAGACTATTACCATTAATTGCGAACTAACTGATACAATTCTATCTATTAAAGAAAAATTTCATAGTATTGAAGGCGTTCCTGCTGAAGAGCAACGATTAATTTTTGGAGGCCGACAACTTAATGATGCTGATACTCTTGAAAGTTATAATATTCAAGCCGATAGTACATTATTTGTAGTATTGCGCCTTCGTGGTGGATCAATGATTACATTATTTAATATAATGACGATACCAATCATAGTGAATGATAATAATAATGAAACATTAGATAATAAAAATTTAATTGAAAAAAATATGTTTAAAAAAACTAATAAACATAAATCAAATGACAAATCAAAAGGTTATCGTTTAAGATTGAGACACAGAGCTCAATATAAGATATTGAATGATTAAATCATATTAAAAATATTTTCTTTTATTTATAATTTTTAAAATAAATATTTATTTTAAACAGGTACAGCACATCCATTTGCTGTTAATACTTCATTACATTTATCTTTGGACCATCCAAACATACAAGGAGCTGCTCCCCAAGGTGTTGGATCTCCTACTTTATATTGTCCTGTTTCACGAGCAGTGGCGCACATTGCATCAGTTTTACCTCTTGGATCTTTTGGTCCTGACCAATCATCACGAATACCACCAGCTTTAACATACCAGAAGTTATTTTCACCATTAGCACATTTAGGTTGTGATCCATCAACTGTTTTAATGTTACAAGTTAAAGATGTTTTAACACAATTATATCCATTCCAAATATATCCTGGTACTTTGGAACAATTAGATGAATCCTTAAAAAATGTTGGACTGTTAATTGTTACATTTTTACAATCAGGTTGATCATAATCTGGAGGACAATTACATTTACAATTATCAAGATCTAATGTTCCACCATTTAAACAAGATAATTTACAAGGCGGTTTGGTTGGAACTTCTGATGAAGTTTCTCTTTTTGCTTTTCGAAGATATAATGCAGTTGCAGCAACAACCGTTAAAACCAAAATACCAGAAACAACAGAAATAATTATAACTTTTGACATATATTATATTATTATATTATATATTTTTTTTTGTAATATATAATTTATAATTTATGATTTATGATTTATATTATTTACTTTATTTATATGCATTATTAAACCTGACAAATATGATAAATCATTTATTACATAGTCAGCACCGGCTTCTTCAAATTGTTCTCTAGAAACTGAACCAGATGTTACACCCACCGAAATTGTACCGGCATTATTTCCTTCTGCAATATCCGCCAATGTATCACCAATCTTTAAAACATTAAAATCATAAACATCACATTTTTCCATGATTTTATACATACCTTCTGGATTTGGTCTTGGATTTATTACTGTGTCAGTAGTAATAATTTTGTTAAAACGAATAGGTTGAATATTGTTGAATACAATTGATGTTTGTAGTCCATTAAATCCAGTTGTAAAACAAATATTTACAACACCTAAATTTCTAATTTTTTCTTCAATCTCAAAATATTTTGGATGTAATTGTACAAAATCAGGATTTGATAATATTTCATTCTGTATTTTATTAAATGTTTTATACATCTCGTCTATTGAAATATTATGTTTATGAACTAATTCAATATTAAATTCTCTCATATATGGTTCTAATAATATTGACTCTAAATGAACCTTCTTCGATTTTCCCATATGTTTGTTTATTATCGATATAAATCCATCATTAATATTATTTTTCAATGATGAAATGTCATAACCATAATAATGAAATGTATCTATAAATGCTTGAACCGGAGCAGGTCTAAGTCCCTTTTTTGGAAATACAATAGTTTCATATATGTCAAATACAACTGTATTTATAAATGGTCTATTTAATCTATTTGATAATGTATAAGTACTGAATTTACTGATTGGATTAATTTTTTTAAATAATTTATTCATCTTATAAAATAATATTATTATATATTATTTTATATTATTTTATTATCTTTTAAATATTCTTCAATATCGTCTTCTATATCAAAAATATATTTCTCATAATAATACGAAAAATTTGTATCATTGTTGTCAAATAATAAATTTAACAATACATACAACTGCATGATATCATATGATTTTATATATTGAATAATTTTTCTTTCAATCTGATACTTATCATCAAAAAATAACCTGAAAAATAAATAATATAATTCATTACGAGCAAATAAATATTCTGAATTATTAATTAAATTGTCTCGTTCTGAACCAATAATGTTTATAAATATATCAATATAATTATCAAAAAATCTATCATATAATCTGTCTATCTTGTCTAAATCACACTTGTTCTTATTTAAATATACATGAAATGAATACACAAATAAAAAAAATTGATTTCCATAATTTATGTTCTCAAACATGATTATTAATAATGACTCAACCAATGTTAATTTTTTTAATAATTTTAAATCATTCGTCAAAATTTCATTTATTTCTCCAATTTTCTCATTGAATTTTGTAAATGCACTATAAAATAAACTATTTACTACTATCTTTTTTGAACCATCATGTTTCTCATCATATTTTGAAGTGTCGTACCATTGTTTTTGTATTAGGTCTTTCGGTAATGATTTATATTTTGATATAAATATATTATAATTATCATCTGAAGGTTCGTTTTTTTTTACCAAACTATTTAAATTATCTGGATTGTCTAAGATATCCATTTTTATTATATTACTATATTAATATTTTTTTTTATAATAGTCTGCAACATATTAAACCATTGTCCTCATTATTATATTTTTTTTTATATGTATATGGTTGAATATATGATGGATATGAATAATATATTTGAGTTGGTTGTTGACTTACATTATTATTTGTGTTTTTAATTGGTTTTCCATATAGTGATTCATAAGATGGAGGTTGAGTTTTATCCATTGTTATATATTTATTATATAAAATAATATTGATTTATATTTTATATAAATTATATTATGAATTCAAATACACAAAATTCAGGTTTAAGACGCAATTATATTGATAAATTTTATACTAATAATAATGCTGTTACATTTTGTATTACACATCTTAGAACAGTATTAAATATATCAAACAATGATTTAATAATAGAGCCATCTGCAGGTAATGGATCTTTTATCAATCAAATCAAAACTTTATCAAACAATTATAGGTTTTATGATATTATACCTGAACATGATGAGATAATAGTTCAAGATTATTTGGACTTAGATATAGAACAATTTAGAGATCAAAATAAAATCCATATAATTGGTAATCCGCCATTTGGAAAACAATCGTCTTTAACATTTAAATTTATAAAAAAATCTTGTCAATTTTGTGATACATTTTCATTTATTCTTCCAAAAAGTTTTAAAAAAGACAGCATGAAAAATAAAATACCATTAGATTTTCATCTTATTT
>Ga0214921_10010935_pt1 | contig 11127 bp, 12 predicted proteins | sample LL1505_MetaG_FD_177992 | JGI IMG/M metagenome (GOLD analysis project Ga0214921, IMG submission 177992) | Freshwater microbial communities from Lake Lanier, Atlanta, Georgia, United States - LL-1505 | ecosystem: Environmental > Aquatic > Freshwater > Lake | place: USA: Georgia | collected...
CACTTCGGGATATGGATCATTCAGCTACGACCTAGATGAATATCGCACCGAGGACTTAGTGAAAGTGGATATTTTAGTGGCAGGCGAGCCAGTAGATAGTTTGAGCCTAATAGTACACCGTAGTGAAGCTGACCGGATTGGCAATTCGGTAGTACTAAAGCTCAAGGATGTTATTCCACGCCAGCTATTTGAGGTGAGCTTGCAGGCCGCAATTGGTGGCAAGATACTGTGCCGTGAAAACATCCGCCCGATGGGTAAGAATGTAACAGCCAAGTTGTACGGCGGTGACATTAGCCGCAAAAAGAAACTATGGGCCAAGCAAAAAGCCGGTAAAAAGAAGATGAAGATGATCGGTAAGGTTGAAATACCACCAGAAGCCTTCATGGTACTACTTAAAAAAGATTAGATTGTAGTAATTTATTGCAGAGTATATAATTCTTATAGTTATTAAATAAGGACAACCATGGAAGATCATAATCAAGATAAAGTTAAGCACGAACATGAACAAGCGGTGACTCAAACTAAAAAATCAGCTAACGGGGCAGTCATAGCGCTCGTAATTGCAATAATACTTGCCATAGCAGCCATTGTTGGTACTTGGTACTATATGAATAACAAGGCCAAGAATGACAAAAAAGCCCAAGATGCCCAGATTCAACAACTCCAAAAGCAAGTTGATGATCTGAAGAAGCAATCTGCCACAAAAGACGAGACTGCCGACTGGTTAACTTATGCTGATACATACGATAAATTATCTTTCAAATACCCAAAGGATTGGAAGCTAACTACTACCGAATACACATCAGAGATGAAGACGCAGGTCCCAGAGTGGAAGGGACCATTTACTCAGGTAAAATTGGTGTCTCCTGGTGGATTTGTAATAGGCTTAAATAATCACATTTCTGGTATTGGTGGAGGATGTGACGTTTGTCCTAATAATAATTTAATAGATTCTAATAAGTCTCTGCTGCTAAGTAACGGAGTTCAGTTATACCTGGTTAAATATGAAATTAGGGACAAAGACTCAAACAAATTGTTATCTAGAAAGATAGGCTTTATAGGACAAAAAGATGGCAGCCCAAAGATAGAAAGCTACAATGGATTTCCGCCATATTTTATATTTGAGTCACCAGGAGTTGATGGCGCTGGCACTTCGTTTGCTGGACCAGGTGCAATGGTTGGCAATGGCTCGAACAGTGATATTAATTACAGGCCTGATTTATCAGCTGAACAGTATTTTGCCCAGCCAGAGCTACAAACAGCAGATAAAATATTTAAGTCCATTAAGCAAATATAAAAACTTCAATTAGCACTCTTGACATAGGAGTGCTAATTTTTGTACAATAGTAAGCAAGTTGGCACTCTAGGGTGTTGACTGCCAATAAGGCTTGTATTACTATTAAAACAACGATGAATACTATATCTAAGCGACAAAGTGGTATTTTAGCTGAAATTGTTCGGCTTTATGCTGATAGTGCTGAGCCAGTTAGCTCGCGAGAGCTGGCAAATCATTTTGGCCTGAGCTCTGCTACCATTAGGGCCGAAATGTCGGCCCTAGAAGATGCCGGATTAATATCTCAGCCACACATTTCAGCCGGTCGAATACCAACTGATGCTGGCTACCGCCAATTTGTAAATGAGATATCTAGTCAGTCTTCGTTATCTGGACGCAGTATTCAGACTATCTCTAAAAGAGTTGATAGCCTTAAGGACCGCACCGACGGTGCTATCAAGATGGCCGCCGAAACGCTTAGTGACATGACCGGCAATATGGCTTTTGCAACCTTAAGTGACTCAGTTTATTTTCATGGCATGAGCCAGCTTTTTAGCCAGCCAGAGTTTATGGATATTTCACAGGTTGGTGAAGCAGCGCGTTTTTTAGATTCAATGCAGGGCTGGTTAGCTAGCGCTAATATTGATAAGATGCAAGTATACATAGGTCAAGAAAACCCTATTGCAAAGGCCAGCGGCCTAACCATGATCATCAATCGCTTTTCTAGCCCGTATTCTGACCAAAGCTATATTGGTATCGTAGGGCCAACTCGCCAAAGTTACGAGAAGGTCTTAAACTTGGTCGATGGTACAAGTAAGGCTTTGCAAGAAGTATTTAGCGAGTAAAATAGTAACCTAAAAAAAGGATTAACAACCATGAAGCAAAATCTCAACCCTAACAAACCAAACAAAACTAGTAAGCCCAGTGGCACCAAAAAGCCGCAGCCTAGCCAGGTCGACCCAGCCCAACTAAGAATCGCCGAACTGACTAATTCGTTGCAGTTGCTTCAAGCCGAGTTTGAAAACTTCAAGAAGCGTCAAAATGAAGAGCAAATGTCAACGATGCTTCGTGCCAAAGAAATAGTTTTGAGTGAAATGTTGCCAGCACTAGATAATTTTGATTTGGCAGCCACCCACTTACCAGCCGAGCTCGAAGGCAATTCGTGGGCTCAAGGTATGGTTTATGTTGGTCAGCAACTAACTCAAAAGCTAGATGAACTCGGCATAACAAAACTAAATCCGATTAACCAAAATTTTGACCATAATATTCATGAAGCAATCGAGCATGTCCAGTCTGATAAGCCGGAGGGAATCATCACTGAAGTGATTACGCCGGGCTATCAGATAGGAGATAGAGTCGTCCGCCCGGCTCGCGTTAAAGTAAGTGGCGGAACCAACCCTGCAACCCAATAACTTAAATATTTAAAAAAGAAGGAGAACTATAAAATGGGAAAAATAATCGGAATCGACTTAGGAACAACAAACTCAGCAATGGCTGTAATGGAAGGTGGAGAAGCAACAATAATTGCTAACGCCGAAGGTGGCCGCACCACACCAAGTATCGTAGCTGTCAATAAAAACGGCGAGCGATTAGTGGGCCAAACAGCCAAGCGCCAAGCAGTTATCAACCCCGACAACACCATTTTTAGTGTCAAAAGACTAGTCGGTCGTACTATCGACGACGAAGAGGTTAAACGTGATATCGACCTAATGCCGTATCAGATACTCAAAGCCGATGGTCATGTCAAAGTTAAGATCGGTGATAAGGACTATACTCCAGAAGAAGTGTCTGCAATGATACTTTCTAAACTCAAAGCAGATGCTGAGAAGTTTCTTGGGCAGCCTGTAACGGAAGCAGTTATTACTGTTCCGGCATATTTTAATGATGCTCAACGGCAAGCCACTAAAGATGCAGGTAAGATTGCCGGTCTTGAAGTTAAGCGAATCATCAATGAGCCGACTGCAGCTGCTTTGGCGTACGGCCTAGACAAGAAAAAAGAAGAAAAGGTTATAGTTTACGACCTTGGTGGTGGTACATTTGATGTCTCAGTGCTGGAATTGGGCGATGGCGTTTTTGAGGTCAAAAGTACCAATGGTGATACTCATCTTGGTGGCGATGATTTTGATTTGCTACTCATAAATCATCTTATTGCTGAGTTTAAGAAAGACCAAGGTATTGATCTTAAGGCCGACAAGGCCGCTATGCAAAGACTCAAAGAGGCTGCCGAAAAAGCCAAAATTGAACTTTCTTCTACCAACCAAACTAGTGTCAATATACCTTTCATTACAGCCGATGCAGAAGGTCCAAAACATCTAGATATGACTCTTAGCCGAGCTGACTTTGAGAAGCTCGTAATGGAGCTAGTTGAAAAAACGCTAAAGCCTTGCGAATCTGCCCTTAAGGATGCTGGAATCAAAAAAGAAGATGTCAACGAGATAATTTTAGTAGGCGGAATGACTCGAATGCCCTTAGTACAAAAGAAAGTCGAAGAATTTTTTGGCAAAAAGCCACTTCAGGGCGTTAACCCCGATGAAGTGGTTGCAACCGGAGCAGCCATTCAGGGTGGAGTGTTGGGTGGTGATGTTAAAGATGTTCTGCTGTTAGATGTCACACCGCTTAGCCTTGGTATCGAAACTCTAGGTGGAGTTAGCACCAAGCTTATTGAGCGCAATACCACCGTGCCGACCAGCAAGAGCCAGGTCTTTAGTACTGCTGCAGACAACCAGACTAGTGTAGAGATCAATGTTTTGCAGGGGGATCGCGAGATGGCCAACGACAATAAATCGCTTGGTAGATTTGTTTTGGACGGCATACCGCCATCGCCTCGCGGAGTTCCACAAATTGAGGTTAGTTTTAATATCGACGCCAATGGGATTGTAAATGTTAGTGCCAAAGATAAGGCCACCAATAAAGAACAAAAAATTACTATCACTGGCGGCGGAAGCTTGTCTGATGATGAAATCAAAAAGATGCAAGAAGATGCCGAGGCCCATGCCGAAGATGATAAGAAAACTAAAGCTATGGTCGAAGCGCGTAACCACGCCGATACACTTATATATACTGCTGAGAAAACTCTCGTAGATGCTGGTGATAAGGTTAGTGACGACGACAAAAAGCCTGTCGCTGATGCCATTGCTGCACTTAAAGAAAAGAAAGACAGTGAAGATATCGATGAGCTCACAAAGCTGACAGACGATCTCAATACCAAGCTCATGAAGGTCGGCGAGCAGATGTACAAAGAAGAAGCGGAAAAAAAGCCCGAAGACTCTGCCGACAATGATAAAAAAGCAGATGAAGAGACCGGCAAAAAGACAGACGAAAAAGGCGAAGAGGCTGAAGAAGGCGAAGTCGTCGATGACAAGGAAAATACAAAGTAGCTAAAAGGCTATTATTGTATAACTCATGGACAAACGCGATTACTACGAAGTACTGGGTATCTCAAAAGGTGCGACTCAAGATGAAATAAAAAAAGCTTTCCGTAAAAAAGCTGTTGAGTTGCACCCTGATCGCGGAGGCGACGAGGCTAAATTTAAGGAGGCCAATGAGGCCTATGAGGTTTTAAAAGACGAGTCCAAGCGCCAAGCCTACGACCAGTTCGGTCATTCGGCCGGTGCCGATCAGGCTGGTGGCGGAGCCTATGGCGGCGGCAACCCTTTTGCAGGCTTCCAGGGCGGTCAAGGCTTTGACCCCAACGAAATCAGGTTCGATTTTGGAGGCGGTGGAGGTGGCGGTATCAACGACATCTTTGATATGTTTTTTCGAGGCCAACAAAATCGGACTCGTGATGTTGAAGTTGTTATAACAATCGACTTTGAGGATGCCATCAAGGGAGCAACTAAAGAGCTGAGCCTGCGTATTGCTGATCATAAATCTGGTGGCCGCAAACAGGAGGATGTCAAAATAAAGATACCAGCAGGTATCGACAACGGTCAGGCTATTAAACTAGAAGGCAAAGGCGAAATAAATAAGCAAGGAATGCGCGGAGACCTCTATGTGCGAGTCCAAGTTAGACCAGACAGCCGATTTGAGCGCGATGGCAGTAGTATTATATCTAAAATCACTATCGGTATGGCCGATGCTGCTCTAGGTGTGAATTACCCCGTAGAGACAATTAGCGGGAAGGCCACCCTTAAAATACCAGCAGGTACTCAACCAAATAAAGTCTTTAAAATTAGCGGAAAGGGTATGCCAATAGTCAATACTGACAAATATGGCGACCATATCGTGGTGGTTGAGATAGCGATACCAACCAAACTAACTTCTAAGCAAAAAGAGCTACTGGAGGAATTCGGTAAGACCAATAAGAAACATAAATTCTGGTAATTTAGGCTAACAGCCTATAAAGTAATATACTAGCTTATAAGTTTAACAATTATGAATATAGGTTTTGACATCATCTTCTTTGCAACTGTTATGGGCTCTGCTGTAGCCTGCTTTATGATTGGCGAAGAAAAAACTCAACGCCTAGTAATCGGTACACTGGTGGGTATCCTGGCAGGATCACAGCTTGCTGAGCCAATCGAAAAGATTGTATCGGCCAAAGCCAGCTTTATAAATCAATCTAACATAGCGATAGTTCTGCTAGCCTTATCGGTAATTATCTGCCTGCTAGGCAAAAACGTCAGAGAATCTAAGTGGCCCAAGAGCAAGATCAAATCAGTTATCGCAGGTTTGTTGCTCGGGTTTGTAATTATTGGCTATGGCCTATCGCTACTAGGGGATAGTAGCTTTAATAAGCTAGTAACTGAACACAATTTGGCCGCAATAGCATATAATATGCGCCTAGTTTCTATTTCTGGCCTACTAATGTGGTTGATGGCTAGTTATATATTTGTCGGAAAAGCCAAAAGATAGCCGACACTAGCTTTGCTCTTGCTCTCGCAGCTGTTTTTGTACAGTAATTTATTAAGCAGCAGCCCAAAAATAGGGTTGACTTTTAGGCTGTTTAATCTGTAAAATTACAACGCGCAACAATATTCTATGCTTTATTGCATTTATGAATTAAAATTAGAGCATAAGTAAAAATAAAGGAGGCACTATGAAGATAGTGATACTGTCAAGACCTAATCGTAAAAACGGTGCCGATCGACTGCTCGAAGCAGCTCTGAAAAGAGGCCATCAGGCTAAAATAATTGATTATACAAGATGTTATTGTAATGTCGTGAAGAGCAAACCCCAGGTTTATTACGAAGGTAAGCCACTAGAGGGTATCGATGCAATAATTCCTCGTATATCAATTATAAGCCAATCCTATGGCAGTGCCATCATTCGACAATTTGAAATGATGAACGTGTTCTCGACTACTGGCTCGCTGGCGTTTATTCGAACCAGAGACAAACTTCGTAGCATGCAGCTCCTAGCCAGGCACGATATCGATATTCCTAAAACAGTGGTAGCTAATAGCACCGACTCTAGCGATGAGCTAATCGCAATGGTCGGCGGAGCTCCACTGATCGTAAAAGTTGCTCGTGGAAGTCAAGGTATGGGGGTGATGCTAGCCGAAACTAGAAGTGCCGCCAAGGCCATTATTCAGGCATTCTACTCTCAGAAAGTCAATATTTTGATCCAGGAGTTTATTGAAGAATCAGGTGGAAGTGACGTTAGGGTATTTATAGTAGATGGCAAAATTGTCGGAGCAATGAAGCGCCAGGCTCCAGAAGGTGAGTTCCGTTCAAATATCTACCTTGGGGGCCAGGGCACGCCTATTAAGCTGACTCGCGCAGAGCGGCAGATGTCTCTCGGAGCTGCCAAAGCCATGAACCTCGATATCGCCGGAGTTGATTTGCTACAGGCGGAGAGAGGGCCGCTAGTGATGGAGGTTAATGCTTTTCCGATGTTAGCTGCAATTGAAGAGGTTACAAAACAAGATATTGCCGGTAAAATAATCGAGTACGTCGAAGACCACGTACCCAAAAAACGAAGGCGCGATAAAGTAGGCGCTTAATAAACTCCTTGTAATAAAGCCAATCTATGGTATTCTTTCATAATAATATTCAGATATGAAGCCGATGAAAGTTTTATTAGTAAATAACAATACATATTACAAAAACAGGCTTGCTAATTTGTTAAGAAGCCACGATCTGACTATCATCAATTACGATGAAGTTGGCGGTTTCGATACCAAACCATATGATGTAATCGTGCTGTCTGGCGGTGGAATATTGTTTGAAGGCAAAAAGCGATCATTAAAGAAATTCTCCCATCTTTATGAGGCTCAGATTAAATTAGTAAAAACATCCAAAAAACCAATCGTAGGTATTTGTCTTGGTTGTCAGATTATTGGCTACTCATATGGTGCCAGTCTTCATAAGCAGTTTAAGAATCTCCGTAAAGGACTTTTTCCGATTGTAGCAGTTCATCCCAGCAAGGTAATGGGTGGCCAAGACAAGTCGATGGTTTTTCAGTCAAACCACTGGATAATCACTGAGCTACCAAAAGATCTAGTTTGTGTAGCAGCTTCGGATGAGGGGGCAGAGATCATTAGGCACAAAACCAAGTCTATATGGGGCGTTCAGTTTCACCCAGAGCGAGAAAAAATTGGTGGCGACGGAAGGAAGATCTTCAATCGGATACTGAGGCTCATCGAAGAAGAAAAATCTGCTAGCTAGTTTTTTGTTTGGCGGAATTATAAAAGTTAAAAATAATCTTTTCGGGTATTTCGGGTTTGTAGCTGGCTGGTTTGGTAGTTCCAGTAAACCAGCTTAGGGGAGCCCTGTGCTTTAACCTGAGAGTCACTATCTGTAGCCCGCCATAACTCGTCGCCTCTGGATGAAACTGCACCCCGTATATGGGCTCAGTTTTGTGCTCAAATGCCTGAATGTATCTGCGCTGAGATTCGGCTGTCTTAATTAGCTCCTCCGGGAGATTCCTGACCGAAGATGTGTGGTTTTCGATAGCATAAAATGACTTGGGCATATCCTTAAAAAGTATCGATTGCTTAGTAACATAAATTTTAGTCCAACCGATTTCGGGATGTTGGTAGTGATCTATGTTTTCGACATCGGATAGCGCAGCCGCGATAGCCTGGAAACCGTAGCATATACCCAGCATTGGTATTCCGGCTTTTTTAACCCTCAGTATAAATGGGCGCAACCTAGCATAAACCTTGCTTAAATCATCGATGCTATCGGCTGATCCAGTTAGTATTATATGGCTATAGGCTTCGATATTTCTAGGCAACGCTCTGTCGGCCGAGTGCAAAACGCTAGTCTTGCGATTAAAATGTCGATGAAACTGACTGCACCTGTCGCACTTTTTGTGTATGGAGTTATCAACAATTAAGATTTTTTTGATCATAGACTTATTATAGCAAAGCTAGGCTCCGCATCCCGTTTGTCATCGCGTATCTTTTGGCTCACTATAAGCTAAGATCTTTAGTGGTATAGCGCCAGTATGCAATTACAACAAGCACAGTACTAGCAAGGGTTAAGGCTAGCATATAAAGGTAGTCTTGCTGGGAAAAGCCCTGGCCGGCTTTAGTGGTTTCGAACATAAAAAACGGCGAAAGGTACTTAAGACTCTCAAATTTGGGCTGGATCTGCGATATGATCCCAGTAAGGTAGCTAATAAAAAACAGCCCTGCCACAAACAGCGAGGAGCGTGAAGTTTTTTTAGAAGCAGCCGATATTGAAAATGCCAAAGTACCAAAAAATAAATAAACCAAAAAAGATTTAACTGATAGACGGATTATTTGATAAAAAAACGGCGAGTTGTTGGTATTTAAAGTGAGTATTGTGAGGCAACCGGCTACTAGCAGCCCAATTGTGATTGCTAATATGAAAGTCACAAGCACAGAATACTTTGCTATTATTATGGTTCCTTTACGGATTGGCTTAGTCGCTAAATAATCTATGTGTTTTTCTGAATTTTCCTTTGATATAATATTGGATCCTAGGCTAATTGCATAAATAACTATCGCTATTACATAAAACTGAGACATATAGCTATAGAAAAAATATAAATCCTTAAAGTTTATGCCGGTGATACCGCCCAATCCAAAGGCCACACCAAAACCCTTTGGTAGAGCATCGATTTTGGCATTAACCAGCTGCATGTAATCTGCAGATTGAAATGATGGGTAAGTAGACATAAACAAAACCATCACCCCGATTATAACTAAAATCCAGATTATAAAGGATCGGTAGTTTTGCCTTACTTCAAAGCGGTACAGGTTGCGGTAACTTTTGTTATTATGATTCATCACTACCTCCTTCGTAGTATTCATCGAATATGTTTTCGAGCTTAACATCTGTAATTCTTAAATACTCTAGCTTGTATTTAGACAGATAGTAGATGAGTTCATCGACATCGCCTTTGTAGGCAAAGGTTATAGCGCCCGTGCCCATCTCGTCATGTTTAATATTATGTTTTTGAAGGAAACCAGGGTTGAGCTTTTGTTTTGTTTTGATAGTTATTTGTATGCCATTGGAATCAATTATCTTTTTGACATTATCTTTTTTGATAATTTTCCCCTCTCGGATAATAGCGATATTTTTGCAATAAGTTTGGACTTCTTCTAGGTTGTGACTAGAGAAAAAAATGGTCGTACCGAGTTTGTTGAGTCTTAGAAGTTCGCCAAATAGGGCTTTTTGCATCATAGGGTCAAGACTATTGGAGACTTCGTCGAAGATAAGCAGCTTTGGCTTGTTCATAAGGGCACAAACTATCGCAACCTTTTTTTTATTACCTAGCGACAATTCTGATATTTTTTTTCTGTCATCAATAAGGAACATTGTTTTGAGTTCATTGACATAGTCATGATCTAACTTGTCGAAAAATCTACCAAAATAGTTTATTTGTTCTTTAACTCGCAAGTTATCATAGAGGCTAGCTTCGCCCGGTACATAGCCAATATCTTTCTGGAACTGATTGAGCTTAATGTCTTTTCCTAGTATCTTAATATGCCCTGTGTAGGGGTTTAGCAAATTTAGCATAGTCTTGATGGTTGTGGTTTTACCAGCACCGTTAGGTCCGATAAAGCCAAAAAAGTCTCCATAGCTGATATCGAGATTAATATTGTCTACGGCGGCTAGTTTGCCGTAGTTCTTGCTGAGTCGATTGATACTAATAGCTTTCATAGTTATTAACCTTAAGTATTATCTTAACATACTGGTGAATTTAAAATATCGCCGAGGACCATATTAAAATTAGCGGATTACATTATTAAATATCCAGCCACCAACCACGAGCATATTGCATGAAATACCAACTATTTGGGCAACAATGAGTGGCTTTTGTTTATGTAGGATTGCGTAAGCCAGCCATATAAAACCGATTACTATAAATAATACCCAAGTCAATATAGCTAAACCGGGTGCGTCACTTTCCCAGGCCTTAATTATTTGCGGGATGACAGCAATATTGCCGCCGACACCGACTACGTAGGCCATTATATCGACGTTGTGCCTAGTTTTATTGCGACGCAGATAACGATTTAAGGAGGGATTGTTTTTTCGGTGTGGCATGGCTTTGTTTTTGATTTATTGGATTAGTATAACAGCTATAGCCAACTCTTAACAGTATTAATATGCTTATGCCTAGAGGGCAGAGTGAGACAATGAACATCTGCACTTCACGCTCGGATCCGCCAACTGGCGGAAATTCCTGTGCCTGAAGCTTGATGACCGAACTCACAACTGGTATCTTTTGCTAGGGCAAAATCTACGTCGTGATTCGGGCCAGCGGAACTTTCCATGAAAAAAGCCGAGTTCGAGACTCGACTTCTTTCATGGAGGGCCACCGTAGACACTATTGCAACTGTATTTAGATCAAAAGATTATACGATATCTTCAATATCTGTATTATAAGCTTTCAAGTTATCTTGAGACCATTTGGCAAGTTCAAATAATGTTGGC
>Ga0214921_10010937_pt1 | contig 11125 bp, 10 predicted proteins | sample LL1505_MetaG_FD_177992 | JGI IMG/M metagenome (GOLD analysis project Ga0214921, IMG submission 177992) | Freshwater microbial communities from Lake Lanier, Atlanta, Georgia, United States - LL-1505 | ecosystem: Environmental > Aquatic > Freshwater > Lake | place: USA: Georgia | collected...
TAACACCCGAATCGTTTGGCGCTCGTAATCGATATCGGACAGATTTAATCCACATAGTTCGGCCACACGAGCACCCGATGCATACAACATCTCAACCATTGCAACATCGCGTAGTGAAATAGGTGTTTCTTCTTCGGCAGCCCGCGTTGCCAGTGAATCCATGGCCACTTTTGCATCTGCAATTTCAAGTACTTCAGGCAGCGTGCGATGGCCTTTAGGTGTTGCCAATGTGGCAGCAATATCTTTTTCTAAATACTTATTCTTAAGCGCCCACTTTGTAAACATACGTACAGAGACCGCCCGGCGTGACAACGTCGTGCGCGCTCCCCCCTTAACTTGTTGGTTTGCCAGCCATGAGCGCAAGTGAACTAGCTCTAACTGGGAAATATTCGTGACACCAATTTGCTCAAGGTGTGCGATCAAGCTCTCCAGATCGCCGAGATATGCACGGATTGTGTGGACAGAAAGGCTGCGTTCAACTTCTAAGTGGCGAGTAAAAGCTGCTATTAGCTTTTCGTATTCATCGCTCACGGTGTGAGTTTACTCGGGCTTACGTCCCTGACGCAGTAGGCCAAAGGTAACCGCATCTCCTAATACCAAGGTCGACGCAGCCAACGTGGGCCGAAATCGTTTTGGTTATAGACGTTACAACCTACAGTCCCCGACACAACCTAAGGAAAGGGCCGTCCGAACGCCACCTACTCATAACCTATGAGTAAATACACCCCTGTAATCGCTTGTTGTGGTAGAGGACTAGGAGAAACAATTGGTAATGGAATTGATGGCTTCAAAGGGTATCTAGATTGTTTTCTTTGTATGCAATCTACTTTTGCTGAAGGGTTTTTATCAAACAATTAAACTAGATCGTTCTCATATTGCTTTGCTGCGGAAGCTTTCCTTCATATTTTCTTTCAAAAAGGGTCGGCGCAAATTTATCTTTATCAGAGATGATCAATTCGGAAGTGTCCATTCCCCAATCAATTCCAATTTCCGAGTCTAAAGGATTAATCTCAAATTCATCTTTCGGCGAATAGGGTGAGCTCACTAGATATGCGACTGTCGTTTTTTCTTCTAAGCTTACAAATGCATGTCCCAAATCTGCACCAATCAGGACTGCATTACCGGATTCAGCGGTTAGCTCGAGACCGATCCACTGCCCAAAGGTTTTAGAATTGGGTCGGATATCAACTATCACGTCTCTGATTGAGCCCGTTACGCACGTTACCCACTTTGCTTGACCACCTAATGCCATGCTGTAGTGAATTCCACGAACAGTACCTCTTGAAGAGTGAGAAATGTTTGCTTGTTCAAAGGTGAATCTTCGGCCGGTTGACATTTGGACGTCACTGACCTTAAACCATTCGCGAAAATATCCCCGTTTGTCACTCATGAGAGGTGAGTGCGCCAACCAAGAACCTTCAATTCCTAAAGGCACCAATTCCATGAGGTCATTCTTCCATCTGCACTGAAGCTAATATGCCAGACATTGATTGTTCTAAGGCTGTTTTCCAGTCTTGCATTGGAGGGATCCCAACTGCATCCCATGCACTGTGACCTAGGACAGAGTATTTAGGGCGATTGGCCGATCTTGGAAATTCGCTAGTAGGTACAGAAATCAGTCTCCCTGTGTCAGCAGCGCAAAGTTTGAAAATTTGGTTTGCGAATTCGTACCATGAGGCCTGTCCTGCATTTGTCCCGTGATATATGCCAAAATTGGCATTTGTTTTAACAAGCCTGATTAATTGACGCGCAAGATCGTTTGCGTTTGAGGGCTGGCCAACTTGGTCACTTACAACCTTCACCTCTTTGTTTGATTCGATAGCAAGTCTGCACATTGTTTTTGCAAAGTTCTTACCAAATTCTGAATAAAGCCATGCAGTTCGAACGATATAGGAGCCTTCCGAATAAACTTCTCTTACGGCTATCTCACCTCCTGCTTTGCTAAAGCCATACACATTTTTGGGTTCCAACTTTGACAACTCATTCACTGGCTCATTTGATTCACCGGAAAACACATAGTCTGAAGATATCTGAATGAATATAGAGTCAGCCACTTTTGCAGCTAAAGCCAGATTTTCAACCCCTTTTTCATTGACTGCAAAAACTGACTCCTTATTTTTTTCTGCCCCATCAACGTCCGTCCAAGCGGCGGTGTTTACTATGATTCGTGGCTTTAATCTTGAAATTACTTCGTTCACCTGGTCTGTATTTGTTATATCGAGTTGATTTGAGAGAAGCGGGATGAAATCCACTCCTTCGAGAGTCAATTGTTTTGAAAGAGCTAACCCAAGCTGCCCACCTGCCCCTGTAACAACCCACGTCATGGTTCTTTAACGGGCCCTCAATGGTTTCCACCAAGATTCATTCTGAACGTACCATTGAATTGTTTGGGCAAGACCCTGTTCAAATGAAACTTGCGGTGCATACCCCAACTCATTCCTAGCCTTTGACCAATCAATGCTATAACGTAAATCATGGCCCTTTCGGTCCTCTATAAATTTGATTGAACTTTCATCAGCACCCATTGCATCCAAAATTATGTGGGTGATTTCGAGATTCGAAATTTCACGTCCGCCTCCAATGTTGTAAGCGTGCCCACTCTTTCCCCCCATGAGCACTGCATAGATCCCGCGGCAATGGTCATCTACATGTAGCCAGTCTCGAATATTATTACCTTTTCCATAAACTGGAATCTGCTTACCTTCTATCAAATTCGTGACAAAGAGTGGAATTAACTTTTCGGGAAAATGGAAGGGTCCATAATTATTGCTGCATCTAGTAACTACGACATCAAGCCCATGCGTTTTGTTATAGGAACGGGCTAGCAATTCGCCCCCAGCTTTCGAAGCAGAGTAGGGTGAATTTGGCAAAAGCGGTGATTCTTCCGTCCATGAACCTGTTTCAATTGATCCATATACTTCGTCAGTTGAAACTTGTATAAAGCGTGGATTGCGCTCTGAAGCTTTACACGCATCTAATAATGTTTGCACACCCACAATGTTGGTTTGAACAAAATCTGCGGCTCCGTCAATTGAACGATCAACATGAGATTCTGCAGCAAAATTTATTACTGCGTCTACGTTCTCTATCAAACCTTTCGTTAACTCGGTATTACAAATGTCACCCTCGATTAAAGTGTAACCAGACATGGTTTTTGCTTGGTCAAGATTTTGGATATTTCCAGCATAAGTTAGCTTGTCTAAAACTGTGACTCGTGAAATTTGAGGAAAAACTCCTCGGGCAATCATTCGCACAAAATTGGAGCCAATAAAGCCTGCCGCGCCTGTTACTAATACATGCATGCTTTGCCCTTAATTAGTTGCGTTAAGGCAACAGACTAACATACCCTGTCCCGATGAAAGGGATAGTTCTCGCAGGTGGTACAGGTTCACGGCTCTGGCCGATTACTAAAGGCATTAGCAAGCAGTTGGTGCCCGTGTATGACAAGCCACTCATCCACTATCCATTAGGCACCCTATTCCTGGCTGGGATCAACGAAATCTTGATCATCACAACTCCAGAGGATCAGTCATCGTTTCAACGCCTACTTGGTGATGGTTCACAACTTGGAGCTAGTTTTGAATATGAAATTCAAGAGAAGCCAAATGGTCTTGCTGAGGCCTTCATTATTGGTGAAGAATTTATTAGCGGTGACCAAGTTGCCCTAGTTTTAGGCGACAATATTTTTCACGGAGTTGGCCTCGGTCAACAGTTAAAACATATAAATCAAAGTGTTGGTGCGACAATTTTTGCTTACAAAGTTTCGGATCCAGAAAGATACGGTGTCGTTGAATTTGATAGCTATGGAAATGTGATTTCCATCGAAGAAAAACCGGATAAACCGAAATCCAACTATGCTGTACCGGGACTTTACTTTTATGATTCTCAAGTTTGTGCAATTGCCAAGGAAATCAAGCCGAGCTATCGCGGTGAGCTAGAAATTACTGCGATTAACGAGCATTACTTATCCACAAACGAATTAACAGTGAAGGTTTTGGATCGCGGAACAGCATGGTTAGATTCGGGCACAATTCAGACCCTTCATGCCGCATCTTCATACATTCAAGTAATTGAGGAGCGCCAGGGCAGTAAGGTCTCGTGCCTCGAGGAAATAGCCTGGAGAAATGGTTGGATCTCGGGTCAACAAATAATTGAGATCGCAATGAGCTATGGAAAAAATCCTTACGGGGCTTACTTGTTGGGACTTCTGGATGACAAGTAAATATCTGAATTTCTTTTGTTTGAAACAAGCTGTACAGAGTTTATTTCGGAAAATCAGTGCGTCTATTTCATTATTTCAGTCAGCCACCTACGCATAAACTAAAGTTGAGAGACAAACATGACAAATTTAATGATGAGTCTGATCACACCGGCTCATGTTTATAACAATTATCTCGATGATTTATATGAGTCCATCCTTGCCCAAACTTACACCAATTGGGAATGGGTAATTTTGTTGAATGGCATATTTGCTGCAGATCAAGTGCCAAAAAGTATCGCGGCAGACAATAGAGTGAAGATATATGCAGATTACACAGGAAATTCAAAAATTGGCTACTTAAAAAATATTGCTTTTTCAAAAGGTATTGGCGATATCTTAGTTGAGTTAGATTACGACGACATGATAACTCCAGATTGTCTTGATGAACTCAACAATGCTTTTCAACAAAAAGATATTGGTTTTGTGTATTCCGACGATGCAATTCTAATGTCCAAAGGAAAATTTATACCTTACAATCCATTATATGGATGGAAATATAGGATGTTTGAATGGAAAGGCGAAGAACTCTATTCGATGACACATTTTCTCCCTTCTGCACATGCACTTTCTTTCATTTATTATGCCCCTGATCATGTGCGTGCATGGCGAAAAGATGTTTATGTAAATTTGGGAGGTCACAATGTTGAACTTTCTGTTTGTGATGATCATGAATTACTAATCCGCAGTTACCTGATTACTAATTTTTTGAAAATTGATAAAATCCTCTACATTTATAGAAAGACAGGCAATAACACAGTAATCACAAGAAATGCCGAAATTCAGAGTGGTACACGTGAACTCTTTAAAAAATATTCACAGGCTCTTGCAACGCATGACACTGAAAAAAAAGGGCTTTTGAAAATCGATCTTGCTCCGAAAAACAAAGCTGCAGTCGGGTATAAGAGTATTGAAGAATTATGCCAACCAGATAGCTACATTTTAAATGGAAAGTTACCGTTGCCAGATAATTCTGTTGGAGTTTTAAACGCTTCCCATATACTTCAAAAAATCCAAGATAAGTCACTGATTATGAGCGAAATACATCGTGTATTGGCTCATGGCGGATGGGCGTTTATCGAAGTTCCTTCCACGGATGGACGAGGCGCATTTCAAGATCCAACCCACGTCAGTTACTGGAACGAAAATAGCTTTCTTTATTACACGGATAAAAAGTATGGCGATTACATTGAAAATACTCAAGTAAAGTTTTCATCATTTTTGATTGAAACTATTAGTTGGGACCGTGAGATTAAAGTGGTCAGAACCGTATTGTGTGCAATTAAGGAAGGTGGTGAGCGTTTTCCCGGCCCTTATTCAATCTAAATTGATAGCCTGCGTAGAAATGTTTACTGACCAGATCCAAGTATTGAGCATTTGTTGTTTATCTCAGTAAAGTCGAATAAAGCCAATGTGACTTGGGCGGGGATCGAAGCGCCAACTTAACGATTTTTAGTCCTTCGCTCGTGCCAACTCAGTTCCCAAGCCAACAAGGAATTTGCTAGTAGTTGCCCGCTAGTACGCATGGCTCACAAAATTGTTTGCATACAGCAGCAAAAACTTTGTGACCCCGATTTCAGGCATCTTCAAAACCTAAAGTTAAACTCTTCCTAATCTTATCTACATCTGCTGGATAATCAACATCATCCGTGTGATCATTAATTTCAAAATACGAATCGAGTCTTGGATGAGTCCGTAGCAAATTGATTGGAACTCCTCCGTGAAGTTTGGCGACTTCCCAAATAGCGTCCCGTGGAATTAATCCCTGCCTAAAGAAAGAGTAGACCATCTTGGCTGTCTCTATAAGTTCATCCCTAAGTGAATGAGAAAACGATAGCCCAAAGATCTCACCCCAATTCCTGTTGCTTATAAGTGAAGGGCCATAACGACAATAAAAAACTACTTCGCTAGCTTCATTGTCGACAATCGATTTTAAGGCTTGCCTAGTAAAGAAAACATCACCAAGCAGAACAATGTAGTGATCAGCGCCTACAAGTAAGGGCTCTATTTGCACCAGTTTCTGCAAACAAGGCCCACTACGTTCCAAGTATTTGATTTGTTTACTCTCAATTACAGAATAAGATGTTGAAAGGTTTGGTGGCGTGATGACTATGATTTCATGTGAACATAGTTCCAATAAAAGTCGCAAAGTCCTTTTAATTATTGGTTCGCCAAGAATTTCCGTCAGGTGTTTTGGGCCACCAAATCTCTCCGATTCACCACCTGCAAGGATTACTATTTTGGTGTTTGTTTGATTCACCTGAAGCTCACTCCTTTAATCTAAATTTCTAAAAATTTAAGAACTTTCGAGAAGGGCATCTCTTTCGGTTTGGTCCCAATCTACTGATGGCAACTTGGAAATAACTTTTAAAGTTGATGTCTCTCTAAAGTTTCAAGAACGATAATCAATCTGAAATCTGATGGCCTTCCAGAGAGTACTTGTGGGGGAAAGAAAAGCAAATTCCCATTAAAACAACATTCGAGTGGAAATATCGATTCAATGGGCTCATTTTATTGTAGTTGAAAGGTAAGTTAGGTAGGAGTTTTGATCAATCAATTTCCTTTTCTGAAGCTCCAAAATAATTAAGCCACTTAGATCAAAACTTTTCAAAGAATGGTGGGCAATCGCAGCCAATTTGAACAATTGCTGATCTGAAAAACTGCTTAACTCTAAAGGATCTTTTATGTAGACTATGTCTGCTTCAAGCAATTGATTGCCAGGAATTCTAAAATTGTTCAAAAATATCGTTGGAGATAGTGACCACCTCTTAACATACAAATAAGTGTGTGGCACAAATCCATTTTGTCGCATCCACACGTCTATTTCGCCGAATGTAGGTTGATCTTCATACAAACAAATGAAAGAGACCTCGAGTTGAATTGCAACTGCGTTCCTAATCTTTGTTAACCCGTTTTTCAAGACAGTAAGTTCAGCGCCTTGAATATCCATTTTTATGAAATCGATTTCGGGTAAATCTTTAATGTCGTCCAGTTTCTGAGTTTGAATTTCAACTATCTCGTTAATTTCTCCAAAACCCGTAAATCCATTAAATAAGCTAAGTGCTTTAGAACTGGGTTTCAGTATTGATGTCATTCCACTTTCTGAACTAGCTAAATACACTTTTTGTGGAAGTCCATCGAAAAGATATTGGTCGTAAATAGCGACATTTCCACTGTACTTTTGAGCTATTCCTGGAATTTGCCTTGCATCGCCGTCAAATAAATTCAAATGAGCTAATTCGTTATCAAATAGAGTCATGTAGATGGGATTCTCACCAATAGCCGAAGCACCAACATCCAATACTTCTACAGTTTCTGCACTTTTTAAGAAGTCCATTTCAACGCAATCTATTTTCACTGAATTCAGAAGATCTTTTATATGCTTTCAAATTGTTCTGCAATCGTAAGTCGCTCGAATTTAATTGCAGCGCCATTTCTCCAAATTTGATCGCAGTTCCATGGTCCCCTAAAAAATGTGAAGCTAGCGCTATCAAATCAAAGCATTTTGGGCCTGTCCAAACGTCGCTATTCAAAAGATAAATCTCCGGCTTTGATCTCAATTCTGAAGCTTTTAATGCAGCCGAGAGGCAACCTTTCCAGTCCTTAACGCTCATACAGAGCTCACTTAGTTTTAGCCAGGGTTCCCTTATGTACGGCGCAATTTCGACACTTTTATGTAAATAAAAAAATTTTCTTTCAAATTCTGATTCTAATTGGGCAAGGTACATGTATGCAAAAGCTACTTCTGGACCCCATGCATTAGGAAAATTCTGAATAAAGTTATGGAAACATTGATTGGCATCTACATTCTTACCATGTATCAAGTACTCGCGCGCAAGCCAAAAATGCAACTGTGACGAATCACGATTTTCTTGGCAGGCAATTTCTAGAAGAGGGAGATAGCCGGCTCTGGATTTACCGTCGTCCGGAAAATGTTGAATCTCGATTTCATTTTTTTGGCGAACCTCTGGAATTTGATACGCGACTAAGGTTTCATGCACTGGGTTGATCCATCTGTAACCATGTCTGCTATGAATTTTTGAAGCAACATGACTTCGGGCGGGAGTACCGTCTGAGTTCCATCTGTGAATAAACCTGTACTCTAAGCGGGTAGTATCTTTTCTAACATCCAAAAATTTTGAGCGCCAGTTGCCGGCGACAATTTCATCTAAATCTAGTGAGATGCAAAAATCAAGAGATTTAGGCAGTAGCGAAAGTGCTGTATTTCTTGCGACGTCAAACCGAAATGGAATCACATTAATCTTGACCACATCGATTCCGAGAGACTTTGCAAGCATGAAAGTATTGTCTGTGCTTCCAGTGTCTGCTAACAAAATGTGGTCAGCAGTCTTGACCGACTCAAACCATCTCTCTACAAATTTCTCTTCATTCAGTGCGATCGCATAAACGCCAATTCTATATTCGCTCATCTAATTTAATGCCTTAACATAATATTCAAGATTTGATTGCAATCTTGAATTATCAGGCTTGGCTTGTGCCGCGATCTCACCAAATTTAACCGCGTCCGCATGGAAATTTAACTTGTGGCTCGAAAGAGCCATCAAGTCATAGCCCCACCAATCCCATACGTCAGGCTTAACAAGATGGTGATCTTGCTTTTTAAGTTCTAATCTCTTGAATGAAGATTCTCGACACGTCTGCCAATCTCCATGTAAATGTGCGAGGTGTGCCCTCCAGTGCCAAGCTTCATAGAAATTCGGTGCTTCTCGGATTCCAAGCTCTGCCCATTCGATTGAAAGTTTTTTAAGATTTAAATAGTGTGCAGCTTCTGAAGCCCACATACATGTTGAAGCTCGCTCAACATCCCATCCATTAAATATCTCCATCGCTTCATACGCAGAGCTAAGAACTTTGTTCCAATCCTTTTTGTACCAGTATTCTCGATTTAAGTAATGTCGCATGCGCCAATCATTTGGCTCTTCTTTTACAGCCATTTCTAAGAGATCCAAATAAGAATTTCGGGACTTACTATGATCTTGAATATGATCAACCTCTAGGTCTATAAGCTGTCGCTCAAAAACAACACCAGGCTGAGATATCAACACTTCATGTATGGGGTACTTCCAGATGAACCCTCTGCGCGGATGAATCTTAAAATAATGTTGATATGTTTTTGGCTTTCCCTCTGCAGTTCGCGAAGTCACGTGCTTATAAATCGGCCAATTATTTCCGGCTAAAAAAGCTGCTTCGACTTTTTGGCGCCAACCAGGTTGGAGTGTTTCATCCATATCAAGCTGAATACACACATCAAAATCTTCAGGCACAAGTGCCAAGGAGGCATTTCTTGCAACATCAAATCTCCAGGGAGTAACCGCAATCTCATGAACTGTGATCCCGAGAGACTTAGCAATAAACTTGGTTTTGTCTGTTGAACCTGTATCCGCAATTAGAAGAAGGTCGGCTTCCTTGGCTGAACTGTGCCACCTGGCGACATGCTTCTCTTCATTCAATGCGATTGTATAAATGGCTATTTTCACGGCTATTCAATGACTGCCAAATGGCTTCCCAGATAACTTCGCAATCCAACTTTGTATCCAATGTTTTCAGAAAAATCCTCGTGTTCTAAGATTTCTCCAATTTGATTATTCACAAACTGATCCTCGCGAAGTTCGAAGCTATTTAGAAACTTGTGAATTTTGGCGAGATCTTCATCTATCCAATCACCTAGAATTGTTAAATGCGCGGTAAGGGAAACTTCACCAAATTTAAAGATGTGGTATTGGTTTATTTCTTTTCCATTAAATGTGAATTTAGTGGAGATATCATCTGGGTAGTCCTCATGTAATCTTGAAATGAAGCCTCCAAATGGATTTACTTCTGCTTCAATTGATTTTTCGAGTTCAAGATCAATGCCCTCATCCACAGTGCCTCTGATGATTTCAACACAGGAAAGCAAGCGATCCTCTAGTACTATAAATAGATTTGTGGGTTTCGAGTCGGAACTATCGAGTTCGAAAAAAGTCTGAATTCCAGGCTTTTCTTCGAACTCGACAAGGCTCGTCGAGATTATCACTAGGAGATCTCAAATTTCATTGTAAGAATCCCCTGACACATTCAACATCCCAATTACTTGTTACTGGTGATGTCTTCGACATTAACTTTAGTTAATTGAATGATGCCCTTTAAAGGTTGCATCTTCTTCTTTGTCTTTTCAGTAACCGATAGCGAGAGTTTCTCATTAACTATTGCGGGCTTGTAAAGTGCAGAAATCTGCAAAGTTTGAACTATTTTTCCATTTCCATCCAAACCACGAGTCGGGATTACAATTATCTGAGATAACTTTCCACCACCGGCTTGAGCCTTTAAGCTGGCTGCTAATGCAAGCTGCGAAGTTTGCGAAATATTAACCGCTTTAGCTTGAATAGTGGCAGAAATTAGATAAGAACTACCTGGGACAACTTTGGTACTAATAGTTGTTGCATTCGTTGAATTGAAAACAAGACTTCCAAGTTGAACATTTGGAATTGCGTCCAGACCATTTTTACCAGCTACTCCTGTATCTCCCTTAGGACCTATTGAACCTTGAGCTCCTGAAGATCCAGTGTCACCTTTAACGCCAGCTGGACCCGTGGCACCCGTGGCACCCGTGGCACCCGTGGCACCCGTGGCACCCGTGGCACCTGCACTACCGGCTCCAGCGGCACCCGCTGGACCCGGAGTTCCAATTCCTGTGGCACCTGTGGCACCCGTTGCACCTGTGGCACCCGTTGCACCTGTGGCACCCGTTGCACCTGTGGCACCGCTAGCACCTGTTGCACCGGTTGCACCTGTGGCACCGCTAGCACCTGTTGCACCGGTTGCACCTGTTGCACCGCTAGCACCTGTGGCACCTGTGGCACCTGTGGC
>Ga0214921_10010938_pt1 | contig 11124 bp, 12 predicted proteins | sample LL1505_MetaG_FD_177992 | JGI IMG/M metagenome (GOLD analysis project Ga0214921, IMG submission 177992) | Freshwater microbial communities from Lake Lanier, Atlanta, Georgia, United States - LL-1505 | ecosystem: Environmental > Aquatic > Freshwater > Lake | place: USA: Georgia | collected...
TTACAAATGGCAACGGACCATATTAACGAACCTAACAGAACTAAAACAACTTGGCCGCTCAACTAAAATCATATGAACCACAGTAAATATCAGCATTACCAAGAAAAAATTGGCTACAAAGTATTTTTAGTAGCAATAAATATAAAGATATAAATTATGGCAGTTAATATATTAATTATGATTTATAAAAGTAGATTTACCAAATTTCATTATGAATCAAGAGAAATAGATTATTTAAAGGGTTATTGCAAAGTAAAAATTTTGGATCTATCCGAACTATTAAAAGAAAAAAAAGAAATTCAGAGAAAAAAAATTGATACTGATGAAGTATTGGAAATTAAAAGTTTTTTAGATTTAAATAAATATTTTAAAACCACATACTCACAAAAAAAAAATATTTATGTAATAAATTTTATCGAATATCCAGAAAGTATAAAAGATATTATTTTTTTCTGCATTCTAAGATATTATAAATATAAATCAAATTTTATTTTAATTAGAAATAATAATCCTGGGCATATTAGAGAAGAAAAATTACTAGGTAATAGCAATCCAGTAATAAGAGTGTTGAAAACAAGCACATCAAGCAAAGAACTTTATTTGAGAATGAAAAGCTTTACATATGGATTGTTATTAAAAATAATCAGATGCAAAGAGGACTATGAATTTTTGGCAGGAAGTGACTGGGATATTTCTGAAAAAAATAATAAAGTAAAAAAAATATATGGACATAGTATAGATTATTCAAGGCATTTAAGAGAGCCCCCAAGGATATTACAAAGAAAAAAAAATTATGCAGTTTTCTTAGATAACCCATCTCCGAACCAAATAGGAGATGCTAGTTTATCCGGCTGGAAAATATATGCAACAGGCCAAAAATATTATCCATCTTTAAGAAATTTTTTTGATTATATTGAATATAATTTTGATATAAATATTTTAATCTCTGGCCACATTAAAACTGAATATCCTGTTAAGTTAGAAATATTTGGTAATAGAAATATTATTTATGGAGAAACTAAAGATTTGATTTATAATTCAATTATGATTTTAAATCGAGCCAGCACAGCAGTTGGATACGCTATGCTTTACTCTAAACCAATTATATATTTATATTCTGACGAAATAAAAAATGATATTCATGATATGAATACTATTAATAATTTTCAGTTAGCAACTGGTGGTGATATAGTTAACATTGATGATTATCAAACATGGCCAAAGTTTATTCCAGATATTAATTTAGATAAATCAGAAGAATATATTAGGAGATGTATGTCAACTTGTAAAAATAAGGGACCAAATTATAAAGTTTTTATTAAAGAAATAATGGGTAATTAAAATAAATAATGTTTAATTTAATTACTTTTGATCATATTATTGATATAGGATTTTATAAATTTATTGAAAAATTTAAATACTCTAGTAAATCTCAATATAAATACAATTTAATGCTAACAGGAGGGCGAACTGCTAAGCTATTATATGAAAATTGGGCAAAAAAAATAAATTCACATAGGGATTTATTTAATATAAATATTTATTTTAGTGACGAAAGATGTGTTGATCCAGAAGATCAAAATAGTAATTTTAATTTATTAAAATATACTTTATTAAAAAATATAAATACTAATTTTATAAATATAGTGAGAATGAAAGGCGAAAAAGCAAATAAAGAAGCCGCCTCGGACGAGTATTCCATGATTTTACCCATAGAGATTGATTTAATTATCTTAACATTAGGAGAAGATGGACATATAGCATCCCTTTTTCCTTATAGCAATTCACTCTTAGAAAAAAATAAATTAATTGTGCCATCATATTCAGTAAATTTTCCACATAATAGACTTACCATAACCCCAGTAGTTATTAATAGAGCCAAAAATATTGCTGTTTTAGCCTATGGTGATAATAAGAAAGAAATTTTTAGAAAAGTATTTTGTAATCAAGATAATTTCAATGAGTGCCCAGCTCGCCTACTAATTAATAGAACCTGGATTTTATAAATAATGAAGAACTTAAAATGATAAATAAGAGGAAATTATTAAGTAAAAAAACTATAGGGGCTTGGATAAGCATACCTGATGCAGCAATAGCTGAGATATTTGCTAACGCAGGTTTTGATTGGGTAGTTATTGACCTTGAGCATACTACTACTTCAATTCAACAGGCTGGTGAGCTTATTAGAATTATTGATTTAGCTGGATCAATACCACTTGTAAGGCTTACAAAAAATGATAAAAATTTAATTAAACGAGTACTGGATGCTGGTGCGCAGGGAATTATTGTTCCAAATGTAGTTACAAGAGAAGACGCTATTCGCGCAGTTCAGGCTACGAGATATCAACCAATTGGCAATAGAGGCGTTGGACTCGGTAGAGCCCAAGGATATGGTTCAACATTTAGTGAGTACTATCAATGGCAGAAAGATGATGGACCGATAGTAATTGCTCAAATAGAAGATAAGTCAGCGCTTGATAATCTAAATGAAATTTTTACAACCCAGGGCATTGATGGTTTTATAATAGGCCCTTATGACTTGTCATGCTCAATGGGTATTCCTGGTAAATTTGATAACCCAGAATTTATAATTGCAGTTGAAATAATTCTTAAAAAAGCGAAAAATGCAAAATGTCCTTCAGGTATTCATATCGTAGAACCAGACATTAATTTATTGAAATCGTATGCAAAAAAAGGATATCAATTAATTGCATATGGCGTTGATATGAGAATGTTAGACCTTATGGCTAGAGATGGGGTTTCTGAATTCAAAAAAACAAAAAAATAATTAATGAATATTATCGGAATAATACCTGCTAGGATGGATTCATCAAGATTTCCAGGTAAACCAATGAAACAAATACTTGGGATGCCTATGATTGAGCATTGTTATAGGCGATTAAAGTTGTGTGATTCGATAAACGATTGTTATGTAGCCACTTGCGATGAAATCATTTATGAGCACATTAAGAAAATAGGTGGAAAAGTTGTTTGGACATCAAAATCTCATAATAGGGCAACAACAAGAACAGCTGAAGCAATAGAAAAAATTAGGGCAAAACTTAAATCAACAATAGACATAGTAGTGATGGCCCAAGGTGATGAGCCTCTTTTACAGCCGAAAGAAATATCAATTGCGTTAAATAAATTTGAAGACTCTAATATAAATATAATAAATATTGCTACAAAACCTCACTCTTTGAATGCTTTTTTAGATAAAAATAATGTAAAAGTTGTCATTGATAAAAAGTCAAATGCATTATATTTTTCTCGTGAACCAATACCATCTCCTTGGAAAGGGTGGTGTAAAGAATATTCATATATTCAGACCGGAATTATTGCATTTAGAAATAACTCACTAGAGGTATTTAATTCTAAGTTAGAGTCTCCTTATGAAATTATTGAGTCTATAGATATGAACAGAATAATAGAGGACGGAGAGAAAATATATATGCATGTCACCGACTTTGAAACAATTGGGGTAGACACTCACGAAGATTTAATTTTTGCCGAGGAATTACTAAAATTAGATACAGTTTTAATTGAATATTTATCAATTTAATTTTTGCATAAAATTTATAAAGGGTAGTGTAGTGAAAATATCTACAAATGAAGAAAGAACAAAAGAATATTTAAAAAAATTTAACAGAGAGAAAGTTTTACGATTTTTATTAAAAAAAGATATGCCTGTTATTTTCGATATCGGATCAAATGACGGACAATCACTTAAAGAATTCAAATCAATTTGGCCAAAATCCTATGTACATTGCTTTGAACCTCAATTGGAGTGTATAAAAAGCCTAGAATCTATAGTTGAAAGTTATGATAAAAATACAGTATTTATAAATAAATATGCAGCTGGTAATAAAAATGCAGAAAATATTCCATTTTTTTCGCATGATCTTACAAGTGGCCAATCAGGATTTAATAGAATAAATTTAAATAGTAAGGATTCCTTAAATTTAAAAAAAATATCAAATAAAAAAGAGTACGTAGAATATACTTCTACACTTAATAAAGAAAGACTGGTAAAAGTAAAACGCTTAGAGAATTATTTGAATGAAAAAAATATAAAACATATCGACATACTAAAAATTGATACACAAGGTTATGAGATTGAGGTATTAGAAGGGTTAGGAATTTATTTATCAAATGTAAGTATCGTTTTGACTGAACTAATGTTCTATGATTTTTACGAAAAAAAATTATCATTTTATGATATAGAAAAACATTTAGATCCGAATGGACTTAAGTTATATGACATATCGCACATATCCAAGAATCCATTAAACGGTAGAACAGATTGGGTAGATATAATATATGTTAATCAAAATCATTTAAATTAATTTTCCATATGAATTTTTTATATAAAATTTTAAAACCAGTAGAATTGTTTATACGATTAATAAGACTAATATCTAGATTTATACTAAATAATTCACAGATAAATAAAATAAATAAAATTGGTAAAAATTTCAAAATCGGAAATAATTTTGTTGTTCATAATGAAGGTTTTATAATTGTAGGCAGTCAAATTAATATCGCTAATAATGTAGAGTTTTCAACATATATTAGTGGTGGAATAGAAATAGGTAACAATGCATTTATTGGTGATAGTTGTAAAATAATTAGTGAAAATAGTAAAATAAAAATTGGAAATGATATTTTAATAGCCGAAGTTGTAAGTATTAGAGCTAGTAATCATAAAACAAATTTAAATAATACAATTAATAAACAAGGTAACACATCGAAAGATATAACAATTGGAAATGATGTTTGGATTGGAAGGGGTGTAGCTATTTTGGCTGGCGCGATAATACCTAATGGAGTTGTTATAGGAGCAAATTCAGTTGTTTCAAAAAGATGCTTATTAGAAGAAAATTCAATTTATGCTGGCAATCCTTTAAAATTGATCAATAAGAGAAGCCTTTTATCATAAATGAAAAGTTTATTAAAAATTGGAATTGCTGGATATGGAATAGTTGGAAAAAAAAGGCACAGCTGTTTGGTTAACAACAAGAATGTTGAGGTAGTAGCAGTCTCTGATAAAAATTTTATATCAGATGGTATGCTAGGTAACGGTGTTAGAAATTATACAAACTATAAAAATATGTTAAAAAAGGAGCAATTAAATGCTCTATTTGTATGTCTTACAAATGATATTAATCCTGTAGCAACCATTGACGGACTAAATAACGACCTTCATGTTTTTTGTGAAAAACCACCCGGTAGAAATTTGGAAGATATATCTAGAGTAATAAAAGTAGAAAAACAAAAGCCCGGACTAAAATTAGTATATGGTTTTAATCACCGATATCATTATTCTGTAATAGATGCTTTAAATATAGTCAAATCAGGCGAATTAGGAAAAATAATTAATATGCGAGGTGTCTATGGCAAATCAAAATTAAATACTTTTCAGCAAGATGAATGGAGAACAAAGAGATCTATAGCGGGTGGTGGAGTACTTTTGGATCAAGGTATTCATATGGTGGATTTGATGCGTATGTTTGCTGGTGAATTTAGAGTTGAAAAAAGTATTATAAAAAATGGTTATTGGGGTTATGATGTTGAAGACAATGCATATGCTCTTATGATGAATAATGAAGGTATTGTAGGAATTTTAAATTCATCCGCCACTCAATGGAGACATAGGTTTAATTTAGAAATTAATTTAGATTATGGAAGTATCATCCTAGGTGGCTTACTAACTGGTACAAAAAGTTATGGTGATGAAACTTTAACAATAGCAAAAGCGGATCATGATAAAGGTGTTGGAAATCCGAAAGAGTTTATAACCCGCTATAATGAGGATGATTCATGGGATTTAGAAATAAATAATTTTATTAATTCGATAATTACTAATCAACAAGTTAATTATGGCTCTTCAACAGATGCTTTTAAAACCATGAAGCTTGTATATCAAATATATTATTCCGATTTGATATGGCGAAAAAAATACAAAATTAAAAACCCAGAAAGTATTTATTATGACTAATTTAGACATTTTTTTTGATAAAGATATAAAAAAATATTCGAAATCATATTTTGATTATCTAAATAAAATACTTAACAGTATAGATTTGGAAGATATTAAAAATTATGTAACTATTTTATTGAAAGCAAGAGATGATAACTCCAATATTTTTTTTATTGGTAATGGAGGAAGTGCAGCAACTGCAAACCATTATGCAAATGATCTTGCAATAGGTTTAAATATTAGCAAACCATTTAAGGCATTAAGTCTATGTGATAATACTGCGGTTATTACTGCTATTGCCAATGATTATGGATATGAAGATGTTTTTGTCAAACAACTTAAAAGCTTGAGTAAAGAAAATGACTTGGTTGTTGCAATATCTGCCTCTGGAAATTCACTTAATTTAATTAAAGCTATACAGTACTGTAATAAAAATAATATAAATACAGTATCTATAATTTCTTTTGATGGGGGTGCAATGAAAAAAATATCTAAAAATTGCATTTTTACGAAAACAGATTTAAAAGAATATGGACCAGCAGAAGATGTACATTTGATAATTAACCATTTAATACATTCATATTTAGTGCGATATTTATATGAAAGAGATTAATAAGTTTATTAATTTAGCAACTAAAGCGGTTAGAAAGGGATTTTTAAAATTAAAAAATAACAAAAACTATGGTTATAAAATAGACAAAGATTATCGTAAAGAATTTAAAGCAAAAGTAGATCGTGAAGTAGAAAATATAATTTTAAAAGACTTATTTAAATCAAATTTAAATATTCTGACAGAAGAAAATGGATTGATTAGTGTTAATGGCGATTCTAGCTTAAAGTGGGTGCTCGACCCACTTGATGGAACTCATAATTATTTAAAATTAAATGGCCTTGGCCCATGCTCTATTTCACTTGGCCTTTACAGAAATGATAATCCCCTATGGGGAATAATTTGTGAATATCCATCTGGTAAAATAGCAACAGGCGGTCCCGGAATTGCTTCGCATTATGATGGAGCTCCAATTAGGGTTTCTAATATAAGGAATAAGAAAAATGCTGTAATTTGTACAGGATTTCCAGCAAGATACAAATTTAATAAGATTGATAATGATGCTTTATTTAAAACCTACTCAACGTACAATAAAATAAGAATGCTAGGATGTGCTTCTATCTCATTATTATGTGTTGCTAGAGGATTGGCAGAAGCTTACTCAGAAAAAGAAATAATGATTTGGGATGTAGGTGGAGGGTTGCCCATCGTATTAGGAGCGGGTGGAAAAGTAAATTTAAAAAAGAGTAATTTGTTAAACTCCTATACAGTTTTTGCAAGTAATGGTCATATTAAAAATGAATGAAATTGATAAAATTGCTGTATGCTCACGATCATTTTCTAAAAATGAAACATTAAAAAAATTATTACTATCAAAATATAAAAATGTAAAATTCAATGAAACTGGAAAACAATTAGATGGAAGTCAATTGGTAAACTTTTTAAAAGACTCTACAAAAGCAATTGTGGGTTTAGAAAAGATTGATGAAATTATTTTAAGAGAATCAACAGATTTAAAAGTAATAAGTAAATATGGTGTTGGTATAGATTCCTTGGATCTATCTGCTTTAAAAAAATATAAGATTTATTTGGGCTGGTCTCCTGGAGTTAATAAAAGATCTGTGGCCGAACTTATTCTTGGCTTAACAATTAATTTACTTAGAAAAATTTCAATTTCAAATAAATCTTTATTAAAAGGACAATGGATACAACACACTGGTGAACAATTAACAGGTAAAACTTTTGGCATTGTTGGATGCGGAAATATAGGGAAGGAAGTGGTTAAATTATTACAGCCATTCAATTGTGAAATACTAATAAGTGATATAAAAGTTTATTCAGATTTTAATTTAAATTATAATCTTAAAAAGGTTGAACTAAATACGTTACTTAAACGTTCAGATATTATAAGCATTAATATCCCCTATAATTTAAATACAATAAATCTATTTTCTACAGATAAAATTGATTTGATCAAATGTAGTGCTATTTTAATTAATACATCCAGAGGTGGATTAGTTGATGAAAACGCACTTAAACAAGCATTAAAAAATAATAAAATTGCAGGGGCTGCATTTGATGTTTTTAAATCCGAGCCACCAATTGATAAAGAGTTAATAAATTTACCAAATTTTTTAGCAACATCTCACATCGGCGGGAGTACTAGCGAAGCAATTTTACAAATGGGTTTAGCAGCTATAAATGGGTTAGATGACAATAGACTTGTAAATGATATTTATTTATGAATTGTTTCGTTAAAAAAATCCAAAAAAAAATAATTATTAATTTACATAAAGTAGTTTTCTTTAGTAAGATTTTCGACATAATATTTGAGTTTAGTTACGATAACAAAATATCAATTAATATCCGTAATAAATATGATTTAATTTTTAGTTGTCCAAATACCATTTCAAAATGGCGTATCCAAACTTTTTTTTCAAAAGAGCCAGAAATTATAAGATGGATAGATAAAATTCCCGAAGGATCAGTAGTTTGGGATATTGGAGCAAATATAGGACTTTATAGTGTTTACGCTGCAGTAATTAAAAAATGTAAAGTGTATGCATTTGAACCATCAGTATTTAATCTTGAGTTATTAGCAAGAAATATATATTTAAACAAGTGTAATAATACTAATGCAAATTCTTCGGGCCGAATAGTTTTATGTCCAATTGCGCTATCAAATCATAATGGAATAGATACACTTGAATTAACAACTACAGAGTGGGGAGGTGCTTTATCAACATTTGGAGATAACATAGATTGGAAAGGGGAGTTAATAAAGTCTAAATTTAGCTATAGTTGTATGGGATTAAAAGTTGATGATTCAATAAGTTATTTAAATTTAGAAGCACCGGATTATCTTAAGATTGATGTTGATGGTATAGAGCATCTTATATTACAAGGCGCTTTAAATACATTAAAAAAATTAAAAAGTGTTTATATTGAAATAAACGATAATTTTAAATTACAAGCATCAATTTGTTCACAATTATTAGAAGAAGCTGGATTAACTTTATTAGAAAAGCATCAAAATAGGGAATTTGTAAGAAATAATAATGAATTTAAAAGTGTTTTTAATCAAGTATGGGTAAGAGTTTAAAATTATGTCATCTTTATTAATATGGGATGATAATGGCGAACCTATTGAAACAGAAACGTTTGACCATATATTTTTTTTTAAAAGTCAAATCAATTCTAATATTAGAAATTCCATATCAATCCCGAAAATAGTAGAAGATAATTCTGTTTATTACAGAGAAAAGTACTTAACATGGTCATCTGGCTTAAGTGAAGTTAAATTTTGCGGAGATAAATTAAGGGAAAAATTAAAATTAAGACCTAATTTAAGTGCTTGGTGGTTATCTGGTTTTTATGAAAACACGAATTACGTTAAGTCTTCATATATAGAAGACGTTATAAGATTGATGGCTTTAGTTGAAAAAATAAATGAATTATCAGCAATTGATGAAATAACTCTATATTCTAGTAATGAAGAGTTAATTGAAGTTCTCTTAAGTTGGCGCAGAAATAAAATAGATGTCAAGGTGTTACATAAAACAAGAAGTAAGGTAAATTTGAAAGCTCAAATTAAAAATATATCACCTCTTACTGCATCCTTATATTGGCTTATTAAAAGAATTTATCACGTTGCACCATTAATTAATTTAGGCAATCAAAAATGGTATGAAAGTAATTCAAAGTTAATTTTTTTTTCATATATAACAAATAACGAAAAGAACAGGATTATTAATTTAAATTCATCAAAAAAAATTTATTGGGGTTCTTTGCCAAAGCATTTAGATAGTCTTAATATAAAATCAAATTGGTTATTTATACAACCTATTACCTCAAGAAAATTTTCTAAAAATTATCGCTATAGTTATTTAAAAAAACTAATCAATACTGATTCAGATCATATTATTATTGATTCTTTTTTAAGTTTTAGTGTAATAAAAAAAATATTAATTGATTGGTTTGGTTTGAGAAAAAAATCATTGTTTTTAAAAAATAAAATTAAGTTTGTAACAGAGGATGGTTTGGATTTATGGCCTTTTTATAGAAATGAATGGAATGAATCATTCGCTGGGTTAAGTGCTTTAATCAGCATATACTATTTAAACTTGTTTGAAGTTGCTATTGATAAAAAAAAATTTATAAAGCAAGAGCTTGGCATTTACTTATACGAAAATCAGAATTGGGAAAATGCTCTTTTATACGTTTGGAACTTGGAAAATCATAATCATTTAATAGCTAACGCTCATAGTTTTGTCCGATTTTGGGATTTAAGATATCATAAATGTAATAATCTATATAAACTTTTTGAGTTAACTAATATCCCCATTCCAAATGAAATAGCAGTGAATGGAAAATTAGCAAATGATGAACTTTTGAATTCAACGGGTAGTATAAAAGTATCAATAATGGAGGCCCTTAGATTTGAGTATCTTCAATTGGATAAATTTAAGGTTAAAAAAAATAATATAAACAACAAATTAAAAATTGTATTTATATTTGATTATTCGATCGAATTAACAAAATTTGCATTTAGTTTAGTTGAACAGCTATATAGTGAATTAAGTGATATTGTTTCTATACAAATAAAATGTCATCCAATAACTAAAAATTTAATTAAAATAAATAAAAATTATAAAATTATTAATGAGTTAAATATACAAGAGGTTTTAGAAAATATCGATTTAGTTATATGTTCACAATTCAGCGGGGCAGCAATGGATGTGTATTGTAATAATATACCACTTATAGTATTACAAGAAAATTCTCGATTTAATTTTAGCCCTGTTCGTAATTTTCCTGATGTAGATTTTGTAACAAATTATGAAGACCTTCGAAAAATTATACTTAAAAAAAATATTAAGAACCGAATGCACGTGCCTTTACATAATATATTTAATATTAATTTATCTTGCAATAATTGGATTAATAAAATACAAAATTATATATAATTGACCTGACCTAATTTTAAGCACCACTCCAGAAGAGAGGATTTTTGATAATCTTCATCCTAAAGTATTGCTACATATGGCTAAAGGGCAATTTCTTAAACTCGAGCAAATCGCTACCTTATTGCGTT
>Ga0214921_10010940_pt1 | contig 11123 bp, 10 predicted proteins | sample LL1505_MetaG_FD_177992 | JGI IMG/M metagenome (GOLD analysis project Ga0214921, IMG submission 177992) | Freshwater microbial communities from Lake Lanier, Atlanta, Georgia, United States - LL-1505 | ecosystem: Environmental > Aquatic > Freshwater > Lake | place: USA: Georgia | collected...
AGCCGCCCCATGCAGTGGCCAACACCACTACGCCAAACACAATTCGGTACCACGCAAAGCCAATAAAGCTGTGCGTGGCAATAAAACGCAACAACCAGCGCACACAAAGCCAAGCGCTGACAAACGATGCCAACAGTCCTACGCCAAACATGGGCACATCAGCCCAAGACAGCAGCGCGCGCTCTTTGAACAAGCTGTAAGCACCCGCACCCATCAAGGTGGGAATGGCCAAGTAAAAAGAAAAATCGGTGGCGGCTTTGCGACTCTGCCCCATCAGCATGCCGCCGATGATGGTGGCCCCGCTGCGGCTGGTACCCGGCACCATGGCCAAGCATTGCACCAAGCCTACCTTGAGCGCATCCTTCCAAGACATGTCGTCCACCTCTTGAATTCGCAATGCTCCAGGCAGCTGGGCTTGTCTGCGCTCTGCCCACAAAATCACCACGCCACCCAAAATAAAGGTGCTGGCCACCACCATCGGGGTAAACAAATGCGCCTTGATGGCTTTGCCAAACAACAGCCCCAACAGAACCGCTGGCACAAAAGCAATCAGCACATTCACAGCAAATTGCCGTGCTTGCGCATTAGTGGGTAAGGCCACTAGGGTGGTGCGAATTTTTTGCCAATACACCAAAATAACCGCACCAATTGCGCCGGTTTGAATAGCAATGTCAAACACCTTGGCTTTGTCATCGTTAAAGCCCAGCAAGGCGCCCGCCAATATAAGGTGGCCGGTACTTGATATGGGCAAAAATTCTGTCAGCCCCTCCACCACACCCATCAGGGCCGCTTTAATCAACAGCGTTACATCCATACCCCAGCACCTTTATTTTTAAGTTCAACCAGCCCAACTACTCGTAGCGCAAGGCTTGAATAGGCAACAACCTGGACGCTCTGCGCGCGGGATAGAACCCAAAAAATACGCCCACTACCGCAGAAAAACCAGCAGCCAGCGCAATTGAACCCAAGGTCATGCTGACCTGCCAACCCGCAAAGTTGCCCAAAGCCCAAGTTGCAACGGCTCCGAGCAGCACACCAATAGCCCCGCCAACCAAACTGAGGGTGACCGCCTCAATTAAAAACTGGTTGAGGATGTCGCGCGGACGAGCCCCCACAGCCATGCGCAAGCCAATTTCTCGGGTGCGCTCTGTGACACTCACCAGCATAATGTTCATGATGCCTATGCCCCCAATCACCAGAGAAATCCCTGCAACCGCCGCCAGCAACAGCGTCATGACACGGCTGGCTTCTTCTTGGGCTTGTAGTATTTCGGTAAGGTTGCGCACTGTAAAGGGATCTTCTGTGCCTGGCTGTACCTTAAAGCGTTGACGCAAAAGGTCTTTAATGCCTTCTTCAGCGGCTTTCATGTCTTGGCCTTCTCGCACCTTGACTGAAATGGACCACACCCGCTTCAAGCGGCTGGTGGTGTCCCCACCCCAAATGCGGTTGCGCAAGGTGCTGATGGGAATCATGAGCACATCGTCTTGGTCTTGGCCGTTGGAGTTTTGGCCTTTGGGCAGCAGCACGCCCACTACCTTCATAGGCACGCCACGCACCCGAACCACTTGTTCCAAAGGGTCTTCATCGCCAAACAATTCACGGGCTGCAGTGGCACCAATCCATGCCACCTTGGCTGAGCCTGAAAGCTCGGCTGCGTCAAACATCCGCCCTGAGGCCAAACCCCAGTCGCGGGCTTCTAGGTACTCATTGGTCACACCAAAAATATTGGTGCCCCAATTGATGTTGCCTGCCACCAGCTGCCCGGTGGTGCGTGAAGTAGGTGCCGCCACCTGAACTTCGGGCACCTCAAGGGCAATGGCAAGCGCATCTTCTTCAGTCAGGCGCTGACGGGTTTGTGCTCCCAGTCGCACCCCTGCTTGTGAAACGCCCCCTGGCAACACCAGCATGATGTTGGAGCCCAAGCCCTTCATTTGCGCTTGCACTCTTTCCGTGGCCCCACGCCCCACTGCAATCATGGTGATGACCGCCGCCACCCCAATGATGATGCCCAGCATGGTCAAGATGCTGCGCAAGGTGTTGGCTGCCAAGGCGCGCCAGGCACTGCGCACTGCAGACCAGAGATTCATGGTGTACCCCGGGAATTCATACCACCTCGGCCGAAAAGCTAGTTTCGGTTTGTGTGAGCCAAGCCGGGAGTCCACACTGTTGAGCGTCGTCGACGATCAAGCCATCTCTAAACACCAATTTACGGCGTGCCCATGCGGCAATATCGGCCTCGTGCGTCACCAATACTACGGTTATACCCTCGCGGTTGAGTTGCCGCAGCAGCTTCATGATGTCTTCACTGGTGCTGGAGTCCAGTGCTCCTGTGGGCTCGTCGGCCAATATAAGTTGGGGGTGATTGACCAAAGCGCGCGCAATAGCCACTCGCTGCTGCTGCCCCCCCGACAACTCCGAGGGTGTATGAGAAGCACGATCGCGTAAACCCACGGTGGTAAGCGCTGACAACGCTTGCTCATGGCGCTGCACTACCTTGATACCAGCGTACACCATGGGCAACTCCACGTTCTCGAGCGCGCTGGTTCTGGGCAGTAAATTGAACTGTTGAAATACAAAACCAATGCGGCGGTTGCGAATAGATGCCAATTGGTCTGCCGACATGGATTCGACCGCCTCACCTGCCAACAGGTAGTGACCGCTAGAGGGCTGGTCAAGGCAACCCAAAATATTCATCAGAGTTGATTTGCCAGATCCTGAAGCCCCCATGATGGCCACAAAATCGCCTTGCTCTATTTGCAAGCTCACTTGTTTGAGGGCATGCACCGTCATAGCGGTGCCCGCTGACACTTGGGCTGGGCTGCCCATGTGGTAGGTTTTGGTGAGGTTTTGGGCGTCGATCAGCACCATGCTTAGAACAACATGCGGGGTCCTGCGGTGGCAGGTTTAAGCGGGCTGCCCGAACCAGAACCTGCCCCCCCCAAAATACCGGTGACGACTTTGACGCCCTCTTCTAAATCGGCCGCTTGAGGAGAGTTAGGAGACAGCAACAGTTCTGTACTAGAGCCGTCAGATATGCCCAAACGCACATTCAATGCTTTAGGCTTACCGTCGGCATCCATCACATAAATCCTGCCGCGGGTGCTGGTTCTACTGGAGGTTTCAGCCACCATGGCTGCATATTTGGGTTTTTGTTCAGCAGACAGTACCTCGCCCACACGCGCGCGAATTTCTGAGGTGATGCGCTCCCTTGCCTTGGATCGGTCCGCCTCTGGAAGTTCACGCAACTGCATGAACTTGGGTCGCGCATCAGCGTAAATGGCGTCCACTTTGTCTTTTTGCTCAGGGGTAAGTTGTAACTCTGTATTCAATCGGCTGCGAAACTCCGCACCTGGACCACCTCCGCCAGATGCACTGGGGCTTGCAACGGTTGGAGATGCTGCAGGAGATGCAGCACCGGAGCTGGGCGCCGCATCCACTGCAGGCTCCACACCGGCAATGCGCACGCGCAAGGCGGCGTTGGGTACCTTAAGCGCCTGATCTCGGGTATCGGTGATCACACGAACATTGGCCGTCATGCCAGGCAACAACCGTCCACCGGTGTTTGAAAAAGTTACCACCGCCACATACGTGACCACATTGGCCACATTGGTGGCGGCTTTGCGAACTTGGTTGATTTGCCCTTCAAACGTCTGCCCTGGAAAAGCATCGACCGTAAAGGTGGCTTTTTGGCCGGAGCGGATACGACCCACGTCGGCTTCGTCAATCGCTGCCTCGACCTGCATGTCTTGCAAATTGCGGGCAATGATGAACAACTCGGGCGACTGCAAGCTGGACGCCACAGTCTGACCCCGTTCGATCGAGCGTTTGATCACAATGCCGTTGACTGGAGATGTGATACGAGTACGAGCCAGATCCACTCGGGCCTGAAGTAACGCCGCATCACGCTGCGAGACATTGGCTTGAGCGCTTCGGACTTGGGCCTCGCTCACGCCCAGCTGAGCTTCAGCAGCTTTTACCGCCTCCAAAGTAGTGTTGACCAGTGCATTGGATTTGTCGGACTCGCTTTGTGCAACAAAGCCCTTATCCACCAGCATGAGGTTGCGCTCATGGGTGCGCCGTGCTTCGGTTAGATCGGTTTTGGCGCTGGAGACTTGAGCTCTGGAAGCCACTACATTGGCTTGCGCCGTGAGCACAGTAGCCCGAGCGGCATCCACATCGGCCTGGGCCGATCGCACCCGATATTCAAAGGTTTCGGGATCAATTACCGCAATGAGCTGGCCCGCTTTAACTTCCGAGTTGAAGTCCACCAAAATGTCTTTGATCTGGCCCGAAACTTGGGTTCCCACAGTGACCTGAGACACCGGGCTGACCGCTCCCGTAGCCGCTACTGCAGCGGTCAAGGCGCCGCGTTCAATTTTTCCGGTGCGGTACTGCACAGCCTCTGTGCTGCCACTCCACCACCACCATGCGCCACCGCAGATTGATGCCAGCACCACCAAACCTAAGGCAAGGTAAATTTTTCTCATCTGGGCATTGTAGGTAGTGCACATGAAAGACCAACGGGGTCCAGGGCACATGCCCCCACTAAAATCAAACCATGAGCTCTGCCCCTGACCAAGCACCCTATGCGCCCCAAAAGGCCCAAACCGCCTCAAGCCCCCCAAAGCCCAGCAACTTTCTGCGACAAATCATTGAGCAGGACCTTCAAGCTGGCACCTATTCACAACGCACTTGGGCGGGCACACCGGGTGATGCACAGCACCACGCTCAAGGCCCCCTTGACCCGGCACGCATTCGCACCCGCTTTCCCCCCGAGCCAAATGGCTATTTGCATGTGGGGCATGCCAAAAGCATTTGCTTGAACTTTGGTTTGGCGAGAGACTACGGCGGCATATGCCACCTGCGCTTTGATGACACCAACCCCGAGAAAGAAGACACGGAGTATGTAAACAGCATCATCGATGCGGTGAGGTGGCTTGGGTTCGAGTGGAACGGTGCGCCTGACGCTAAGCCCTACCAGGCCAGCGACTACTTTGACTTCATGTACCGTGCAGCCGAGTACCTGATTGAATCTGGTCACGCTTATGTGGATGAACAAAGCGCAGAAGACATGCGCGCCAACCGCGGTGACTTCAACACACCTGGCAAAGACAGCCCTTTCCGCACCCGCTCCACCCAAGACAACCTGCAGCGTTTTCGTGACATGCGCGCTGGACTTTTGCCCGATGGAGCTGCAGTGCTGCGTGCCAAAATCAGCATGAGCAGCCCCAACATCAACCTGCGCGACCCGGCCATTTACCGCATCAAACATGCCCACCATCACAACACCGCAGACACGTGGTGCATCTATCCCATGTACACCTTTGCGCACCCGATTGAAGACGCACTGGAACACATCACCCACAGCATTTGTACTTTGGAGTTTGAGGACCAACGCCCGTTTTACGACTGGTTAATGGCGCGTTTGGTAGAAGGCCGGCTGATCTCCTCGCCGCCCCCAAGGCAGTATGAATTTGCTCGCTTGAACCTCACTTATGTGATCACCAGCAAACGCAAACTGGCTCAGTTGGTTCAAGAGCGGCGGGTACAAGGTTGGGATGACCCACGCATGCCCACCATTTTGGGTTTGCGCCGTCGCGGCTTCACCCCCCAAAGTATTCAGGCCTTTGCCGAGCGCATTGGAGTTACCAAAGACTATGCTTGGATCGACTACAGCACCCTGGAAGGCTGTTTGCGTGAAGACCTAGACCCTCAGGCGCCTCGCGCCATGGCTGTGCTGGATCCGCTTTCCTTGGTCATTACCAATTGGGACGAACTGATGGGCGCTGGCGCCCTAGACATTTGCAGTGCGCCGGTACACCCGAATCTGCCCGAGCTGGGTAAACGCCAATTCATGTTCGGCAGCCGCTTATGGATTGAGCGCAGTGACTACGAAGAATCACCCCCCAAAGGTTTTTTCAGAATGTTTCCGGGCAACAAAGTGCGCCTGAAGTACGGCCACGTGGTGGAGTGCACTGGCGCCTTGAAAGATGCTCAAGGCAACATCACGGAGGTACAAGCCCGATTGATACCCAACACCAAAAGTGGCACTCCGGGCAGCGATAGCGTGAAGGTCAAAGGGGTTATCACATGGGTCAGTGCTCACGAGGGCATTGAAGCTGAGGTTCGGCTTTATGACCGCTTGTTCTCCGACCCTCAGCCCGATGCGGGTGGCAAAGACTTTTTAGCCAGTCTCAACCCCAAAAGCCTGAAAGTGGTGCAGGCTTTAGTGGAGCCAGGTTTGGCTCAAGCAAAGCCTGCTCAGCATTTTCAATTTGAGCGCCACGGCTACTTTGTGGCAGACCGTGTGGACCATTCACCTCAGAGGCTCGTATTCAATTTGGCAGTAGGCCTCAAAGACAGCTGGGCCAAATAAGCCAATGGCCTTGACTCTGAACCGGGACATCATTCACACCACGCCGAGAGATGCGGCCAGCATCATCATGCTGCGTGATGGGCCTATAGGTTTAGAGGTCTTTTTGCTTAAGCGACACAGCGCCTCAGAGGTTCTGGGTGGCGCTTATGTGTTTCCTGGCGGCAAAGTAGACGTGGCAGACAGCACCATGCCCCCGAATTGCCTCAATCAAAGTCCTTCTGAATTGCACAAACGTCTGTGCGAAGCACAGTTGGAGCCCCGCCAAGCCTTGGGTATTTTTGTGGCGGCTTTACGTGAGGCCTTTGAAGAATGCGGCGTGTTGTTTGCCGACCCCATCCTGCATCCAGAACTTGTACAGCAAGCTCATGCGCTGCATAGGCAAGGCACAGGGTTTTCCGAGGTGTTGGCGCGCTTGGGGATGAAACTTAAAACCGAATGCGTGCTGCCCTGGACGCGTTGGGTTACCTCCACCCAACCGTCCATGAGCAACAAACGCTTTGACGCCCGATTTTTTGTGGCGCAAGCGCCGGAATTGCAAACTGCAAAACACGACAACTACGAAACTACGGATAGTGTGTGGATTCAGCCACGGGCCGCATTGGAGCAGTATTGGAACCACCACATTACATTGGCGCCACCCCAAATCATGAGTTTGGCGCATTTGTCTCGCCACGCCTGCGTCCAAAGTGTCTTGAACGAAGCCCTGAGCAGACCACCGGCCCTGGTTCAGACCGAACCATTTGACGATGCACAAGGCCAACGTGTGCTGCGCTACCCCGGTGACCCCGAACACTCAAAGCCTCAACGCGTGATACCGGGACCAACCCGCCTGCACCACCGCAACGAACGTTTTGAACCTTCGGGGGGATTTGAGGCTTTGTTCGCCGACTAACTGGACCGCCTGCCTCTGACCTAAGTATTGGCACGCTTTTTTAACCAACGCATCAGCACCGACACCAAGGGCAATTTTTCGTAAAGCTCTTCTGCTGCGTCCCAATAATCTCGGTGCACCGCAATGCGACCATCGGCAGCCAATTGCAAATGACTGGCACCTCGGATGGTTTGAAGTTGGCCAGGGCTGAACTTTGCAAATCTGAAATGAAAGTCCCACGTCAACATGAGATTCTCATCCTGCTCCACCCTCTGGGTGATCACAAATCGGGGCTCTAGAAGCGCCACATACATATGGCGAAAAATACGCGAGATCTCAGGCAAGCCCTGAACCTCATTAAAAGGGTCTTTAAAACGAGCGTCTTCGGTGTAGATCTCTTCAAAACGCTCCACACTTTGCGGTGTGAGCGTTTCAAAAAACTGCACGATGTGGTCGGATTTGGAGATTGCCTTGTTTTCCACAACTTTACAGACCCGTCATTTTTTTTACTAATGGAAAGTACCAGCGGTAAGGCAATAAGCGCAGCAATTTCATCCAAAACGTAAAGTTCTTGGGGTAATGAATTTCAAACTCGCCTTTGGCCCAACCGGCTAAGGTGTTTAGTGCGGCTTGCTCGGGCGAAATAAGCCCGGGCATTTTGAATGTGTTTTGGGCCGTAAGTGGGGTTTCTACAAACCCCGGGTTGACCACACTTACCCCCAGGCCCTCGTCATGCACATCTATGTACAAAGCTTCGGCCAAGTTGATGAGCGCCGCTTTGGTCGGCCCATAGGCCAAGCTTTGGGGCAAGCCTCTGAAGCCCGCCACACTGCTGACCAAGCTGATATGCCCTTTACCTAGTGCGAGCATTGTGGGCAAGACGGCTTGAAGCAAGTTCAAAGCGCCTACGTAGTTGATGCTTTGGTGTTTGATCATTTCATCTAAGTCAAACCGCTGTGCCCGCATGGCCTGGTAATGCCCTGCGCAATACAGCACCAAGTCTAGGGTCTGACGAGCCCGCACCATCTCAAAAGCTCGTATGACCGCCTCAGCATCTGTGGCATCTAACGGTAATGCCATCGCACGCGAGCGACCCAAAGCATCATCGCCCTGATGAGCAGCCGCCCATTCATGGAGTGCTTGTGCTTTACGGGCAGAGACCCACACCGTGGCACCACGATCCCACAACTGGTTGGCAATGGCTTGTCCGATACCGCTGGATGCCCCCACCAGCCACACACTTCGGCCAGCCCATTGGGTGAGCTTGGGGTTCAACGACATGGAGATGAAATGGACCTAACGTTTGAGAAAAGACAAGGTCACCTCACCCAAGGTCACGCCCCACTTGCTCATGGTGGCACGGTTGAGCATGACGCGGTCGTTCATCAGGTACATCCAGTCGTCAAACTGGACCTCAATGATGCGGCCTTCAATGGGCAGGTTGAGGGTGTAAGTCCAATTAAAGGCGTTGCCTTGTTCTTGCCCTGTGGCAACACCCACCACATCGTCAGCGCGGCCGGTGTAACGGCCTTGAGAGCCTTGCCCCCCCTGCACGGGTTCACGTTGCAAATGCCAAATGCGCTTTTGCTTGGTGCCGTCTGAGTAGAGAAAGTCTTCGTCCAGCACGCCCTGCTCCTTGCCGGACGGGCCGCTCCAACTGCAGTTCATGACTACGGTGAAGCGCTTGACCACCTTGCCCGAGCGGTCTGTAAACAATCCGTAGGCATCCACCACGCCATTGAAATACTGACGCATGTCCAATATTGGAATCTGTCCGGCGTAATCCGCAATGTGGTGAGAGGCACAACCTGAAAGGCTTGCCAATCCAGAAAAACCAGCCACGGTGCCTGCGCTTAAAGCAGCCATGCGGGTCCAAGCTTGTCGTCGGTTCATAAGTCATCCTTTATTGGACGCACAAAAAAAACATATAGCAAAACTGCAGCCAACATTTTGAGCATACAAGGTACAACAGCATATGCAAAGGTCAAGGCTTGCAAGCCCTGTAATTCTCGGGTTCCAGGCACATAACCGGCCCATGACAATAAAGGCAAAGACAACCCTGCAGCCAGAGCCAAGTTGAGCTTGATCACAAAATTCCACCACCCCATATAAGTGCCTTGACTTCGGCCCAAATCCCCTTCTTGAGCAATCAACCCTGCCAGCAAGGCCCCGGGCAAGGCCAAGTCAGCGCCTTGGGCCATCCCTGAGAGTGCGCAAATCCATAAAAAAGGAAAGGCGTCGCCCTCTTTCAGCCACATAGCGCCAACAAAAACAACTACGGCCAGCATCATGCCCACCCACCAACTTCGTGCCAGCCCCCAGTGCCGGACCATGAACATCCAGCCTGGAATGGACGCCGCCGCAGACACAAAGAACACGCCCAAAAACAGGGGCTCCTGTGTAGCGGTGACTTGGAGGCGGTCTTGCAAAAAGAAAAACAACAGCGTGGCCGGAATGGCACTCGCCGTGCCATTGGTCACACACACAGCCAACAATTTTCTGAAGGCGGGGCGTTGCAAAGGCTGCCATAAGCTGCGCCAGGAAGCATCTGCATGTAAGGTTTGAGCAGTCATTGCTGCCGAAGGTTCTGGCGCAAGCCACCAAGCGCAAACGCCAAGGGCTAAAACCACACCAAAGAGCCCCACCATGGCAGACAAACCCCAAAGCGAAGGAGCGACCGAGGCCAACACCACACCCAGCAAGGCCAAACCCTCACGCCAGGCAGCCAAGCGGCTTTGCTGCAACTCACCCCCAGCCAGCAAGGCCCCCCAGGACTGGTGCATCAGGGTGGTGGCACTGAAACTCAAATAAGTGGCCAGCAACGCCACTGACAGCCACACCCAACTCATCGCCTCGGGCGCTTGGCCACTGCTCATCCATGGCGGAAAGAACAACACACCAAACCCCAATCCCATCAGCACACACAGCACGCTGGCCAGAATCAACATGTGGCGCGCCGATCTTCGGTACAAAGCATCGCACCAACGACCCAGTGATGGGTCCACCAACGCGTCCAAGGCACGGGTTGCCAATAAAACAGCGCCTAGAGCTGCGAGAGACATGCCATATTCTCGGGCATAGTGGTTGGGCAGCAACATGTACAAGGGCAGCGCCAAAAAAGCCAGCGGCAAGCCCATGAGGCCATAACGCAAACTCTGGGCCTGTGTCAGTGACACCTTAATCAAGACCCAACAAGGCTTGTCGCATTTTGGGTTCAGAGGTAAGGTCAGACAACCAAATGCCCATGAACAAACGGGCAAACTCAGGGTCTGCGATTTCGCGCTTGAACACGCCATTGGCATAAAACCGAATACTTTTATCAGGCAGGTAAACCCCTGAAAGTCGGTCGCCCGCCTGTATATCCCCAAAAGCCAAGGTCATATCGTCAAGCCAGCGCTGAGCCAGCTCTTCTGAAAAAGATCTCTGGCGGCGCATTTCGTCGATGGATCGCCTGGCAATGTCTTGACCTTTAAACGCCCTGAGGTATCGCAACTCCAAAACGAAAGGCCAACGCCTCCATTCTTGAGCACGAAACGAACTGTCCACCCACAGCTCAGCATCGTACACATTAAAGCCCCAGTAGGTCATGCGCGCAGTGCCCAGCTTTCGCGTCACCGAAGGACCGCTGTCACGAGCCATTTGGATTGCATTTAAAGAAGATGTCGTTTGTGCCCCAATAGACGGCGGGAGGAAAAGCACCGGACAAAAGGCAAGCACACACACAAGCTCCACCCCAAACTTCTTGGCCTGCAGCATCAAGGCCTTACGCCTTTTGCAGAGTGAACTGCATGACATTGGTGCTGCCTTCATCAAACGCCGCTTCACAATAGGCCAAATAAAACTCCCATAGGCGAATAAAGGGCTCATCAAACCCCA
>Ga0214921_10010943_pt1 | contig 11121 bp, 12 predicted proteins | sample LL1505_MetaG_FD_177992 | JGI IMG/M metagenome (GOLD analysis project Ga0214921, IMG submission 177992) | Freshwater microbial communities from Lake Lanier, Atlanta, Georgia, United States - LL-1505 | ecosystem: Environmental > Aquatic > Freshwater > Lake | place: USA: Georgia | collected...
ATATCATTCGTGGCATTTGGAACCTGGCAATTTGTGGAAAAAATAGTCAGCTACCAACGCATGATGAAGCCACAATCAGGTAATTAAATTTTGCTGGAACTCAGCCACCACATATAACTATTCAGCAAACTAATTATTTGTGAGGACATCCCTTTTTGTAGCGGATAGATAAACAACAAGAGCAACAATCAAACCTAGAAAAACGAGCGTGACATTCTGCGCTCCGAGACCCAAGGCATCCGGTGCCTCATCTTTGCTAAGTGAAAGATAGTCCCCGAAGCTTGCACCTAGTGGGCGGGTAAGAATGTATATCGACCAGAAGCCAACTACAGAACTTAGAATTTCAATTCTCCAAAGTCCTGCAAGAATCACAATCACTCCTAAGAAAATAAAAGTTGATTGCAAAAGTGGCATGCCTAAGTCATCTAGGAAGATATCTCCCGCTGCAGTTCCCATTGCAAATGTTGCGAGGACTGCAATCCAGTAGAAAGCTTCGCGCTTACGGGTATTGATGGTCTTGATGGAAAGAGTTTTCTCCTGGTTCCACCAGATCACAAAGACAACTAACAGCGCTGCTCCGAAAAGAATAGTGAGCTGCCAGTTCTCCCAGCCAAAGTTGGTGTGCAGACTGTCTGTAATAAGCGTTCCCACTGTGCTCACTGCAACAATGGCTGCCCAGTATATGGCTGGGATGTATTTGGATACAGTGAACTGCACTGTTAGCAAGATAAGAAGAACCGCAACCATAGCGATGATTGTTCCGTTATCGCCCAGCCCTAGATTCTGGTTTAGGTAGTCGGCTAATGTCTCACCAACCGTTGTGCTTAGGACCTTGATGATCCAAAAGAAGAGGGTTATTGCAGGAACTTTTACAAGCATTGATTTCAAAGTAGTCATAACTTAATCCAAGCCCGAATTCCTGAGAAAAGGCTGAACCCCGCAGAGGTAATCTTTAGATATGGCTAGAAGACGCATTTCACATATAGAAGGTGAGAAGGCGGTCAGCGCTGTCTTAAAGTCTGAAGAGCCTATGTCTGAGTCAGATCTAGTATTTGTTATGGCCGTTCGCTATCTACTTGAAGAACTCGCAGAGGTTGCACCTGGAAACTCCGTTGAAGTCAGAGTTCCACCCCTAGGCGCTACACAATGCATCGAAGGGCCAAGGCACACCCGAGGAACCCCACCTAATGTGGTTGAGATCAGTCCAAAGGTTTGGTTTGACCTAGCTCTTGGAGACCTGACTTGGGATCAGGCTCTAGCTGAGCACAAGGTAAGTGCAAGTGGGGTTAGAGCATCTCTTGCTGAAGTATTACCGTTAGCCTTAAAGCATGTCGAACGCTAAAACAGAGACGGTCAAGATCCGTCGAGCACCTAAGTTCATTCCCTTCTCTCTAACTGGATTACTGCTAGGTGCCGTTATAGCCATTGCACTGTCTCTGATGATTGATAACCCTGATGGCAAGACCCCTGGCTTTATCGCCCAGCTCTTGGTTTATTGCCTAGGGGCTGGAGCAGGCTTTGGGCTGGTTGTTGCTGTTGTAGTTGACTTCATTTCTAACCGCAGAGCAAAGGATGCTCAGGCATCAAAAGTTAGCAAGAACTAGCCGCTAAACTGGTCTCGTTGCGCAATGATTTTGGGGAGAAAATCCTCAGGTTTAGGTGACAAACCCGCCCCACTACTAGAGACGGACCCTGCCCTTGCTTAGAGGCGATGGACTACTAAATCATGATTTGCTGCCTAATGAAAAAGGGCCGCAGGATCAGTGTGGTGTATTTGGAGTTTGGGCTCCAGGGGAAGAAGTTGCGAAGCTAACTTATTTTGGTCTTTACTCTCTGCAGCACCGTGGTCAAGAATCTGCAGGTATTGCAACCTCTGATGGCAAGAAGATTCTTGTTTATAAAGACATGGGTTTGGTATCTCAAGTATTTAGTGAGTCATCCCTTGAAGCACTAGTTGGTCACATTGCTGTTGGTCACACTCGTTACTCAACTACCGGTTCGTCTTCTTGGCGTAACGCTCAACCAACTCTTGGTAGAACATCTTCTGGAACTGTTGCTCTAGGCCACAACGGAAATCTGACAAACACCAGAGACCTAATGGACATGTTGGCTGAGAAGTATCCAGATCAAGCTCAGAATGAAATCACCGGTGGTAACACCACCGATACTGCTGTGCTAACTGCACTACTTGCAGGAGATCTGGATCACACTCTAGAAGCAACTGCACTAGAACTACTTCCTAAAGTCAAAGGTGCATACTGTCTTGTCTTCATGGATGAGACAACTCTTTATGCAGCTAGAGATCCTCAGGGTGTTAGACCTCTAGTTCTAGGAAGACTAGAACGTGGTTGGGTAGTTGCTTCAGAAACTGCAGCGCTAGATATTGTTGGTGCAAGTTACGTTAGAGAAGTTGAACCAGGTGAACTAATTGCAATTGATGAGCACGGTCTACGTTCAACAAGATTTGCTGAGACTAAGAGAGCCGGTTGTGTTTTTGAATATGTTTATCTAGCAAGACCAGATACCACTATCAACGGAAGAGTTGTCTATGACTCAAGAGTTGAGATGGGTAGAACTCTAGCTAAAGAATATCCAGTTGAAGCAGACATGGTTATTCCAACACCTGAGTCAGGAACTCCAGCAGCCATTGGATACAGCGAACAATCTGGAATTCCATTCGGACATGGTCTAGTAAAGAATGCATATGTTGGTAGAACTTTTATTCAGCCATCACAAACCATTAGACAGCGTGGTATTCGACTAAAGCTCAACCCGCTCAAAGAACAAATCAAGGGTAAGAGAATCATCGTTGTCGATGACTCAATTGTTAGAGGTAATACTCAGCGTGCATTAGTTGCAATGCTTAGAGAAGCTGGTGCACTTGAGATCCACGTAAGAATCTCTTCTCCTCCAATTACCTGGCCTTGCTTCTACGGAATTGACTTTGCAACCCGTGCAGAACTAATTGCTACTGGTCTAGGAGTTGAAGAAGTTAGACAATCTATTGGTGCAGATTCACTGGGATATCTGTCTAAAGATGGAATGGTGGCTGCAACTAATCAGCAGGAGAACCAGCTGTGCACTGCTTGTTTCACCGGTAAATATCCAATCGAATTACCTGCTGAAGACCGACTAGGCAAGAACCTACTTGAGCGTGAGCCTGCTGCCTGTAATCCAGGCCCTGACAGCGAGCTAAACCAAATACTTGAGGCTAAGAATGACTGACGCCTACGCACAATCAGGTGTTGATACTCACGCTGGTGATCTAGCAGTTGAGCTAATGAAGAAATCCATCAAGTCAACCCTGAATGACAATGTTGTTGGTGGCTTCGGTGGTTTTGCTGGAATGTTTGATGTTTCCTTTCTAAAGAACTTCGATAGGCCACTACTAGCAACATCAACCGATGGTGTTGGCACCAAGGTTGCTATCGCTCAAGCAATCGATAAGCACGACACTATTGGACAAGATCTAGTTGGCATGGTTGTTGATGACATCGTTGTAGTTGGTGCCAAGAGCATGTTCATGACTGACTACATTGCAACTGGCAAAGTAGTGCCTACAAGAATTGCCGACATTGTTTCAGGTATTGCTAAAGCCTGTGCTGAAGTTGGAGTTGCACTAATCGGTGGAGAAACCGCAGAGCACCCAGGACTACTAAAACCAGATGAGTATGACGTAGCAGGTGCAGCTGTTGGTGCCGTTGAATACAGCAAACTGCTAGGACCTAACAAAGTTCAGGTAGGGGATATTGTTCTAGGTTTAGAGTCCTCAGGTCTTCACTCAAACGGATACTCACTGGTTAGAAAGATTGTTGCTGACAGCAAACTTGATTACACCAAGTCAGTTAAAGAGTTTGGAACCTTATCTCTTGGTGAAGCACTTCTAACCCCTACTCGCCTATACACCGGCGTTCTCAACACTTTGCTTGAGAGTGAACTTGGAACAGCAGTGAAGTCAATGAGCCACATCACCGGTGGCGGTATTGCAGCAAACCTCGCCAGAGTATTGCCTAAGAACACAACACTGGATGTTGAGAGAAATAGTTGGAAGCCATTGGATGTCTTCCAAGTTCTTACCTCATGGGGCAAACTATCACTCAACCAGGTTGAATCAACTTGGAACCTAGGTTTAGGTTTTGCAGTAATCGTCAAGGCAGATAAAGCAGCACAGATCCAACAGCACCTCAACAGCTCAGGAGTTCACACCTGGCAGCTGGGCATAGTGGAATCAAACGACTGCAGCCTCGAAGGATACATCCAAGGCGCTAAGGGCGTTGACGGTGGAGCTGTTCGCCTTGTTGGTAATTACTCCGTAGGGAACTGATCAACTACTGCAGGGGCAGCTTTAGCCTTTCGACTTCTGATTACAGCGAAAGCTCCAAGCCCTAGTAGCGCTGCTCCAATTGCAGAGAATGCAATTACTCCCGGCAGATTAGATGGTGTGCTTTGATCACTTGTTGCATCAATCACAATCTTCTCGCCTAGTTCACCCTTGAAGGTCACAGTGTTACCTGAAACAGTTCCAGTCTTGCTGGAGACTTTTCCAGGCAAAGTCATTCTTACCGTGATGTCCATGTTTTCAAATAGGTAAGAAGTCATTGGATTAGATTTGTATTCCTCTAGCTGAGTGGTGTCAATCTCCCCATTGTTTAGGTTGATAGCACCAGAGACAGTAACAATGTCGCCATCTCTCTTGAAGCTCAACTCTTCACCGGTAGCACCAGTTGAAAACTCTGCGAACTTCTTTGGTTCGAAGGTGACCTTAGTTCCGGTGTATTCGCTGTCCTTGTATGGCATGGTGGTTACACCTTCTTGGTCCTGACCAAGATCTGCTGTGTCTAGAGGGTTGCCTCCACCCATCAAACCCAAAGCTGAGTTACTAAAAGCAACAACCATGCTTCCCTCAACGGTGTCATCTTTATTGACAGTCAGGTCCATGTTGAACTTCATACAACCGGATGTGAATACTACGAATGTCAGTGCGATTGCGGCCATCAGCGACTTACGGAACACTGGTTCCCCCCTTTATAAGAACGTCGACTTTCGACAAGTCAAAACTACCCTTTGGATAGGCCATTTTGAGTAACTAGGAGATAACAATCTCTTGACGTGTTAGCAGAAGGGCAAGAGCTTATGCTGGCAGACTTTACAGGTACCCAACCAAGAGGAGTTCAGCCGTGTCTGAAGAGCAAACAGTAGTTTCAACCCCAGAGAAGGCAAGCTTCATAAAGCCAGTAATCCAGATTGCGGTAATGGTGACGGTAATTGTCAGCACTATTTTGACTATCTTCGCTTGGCCAGTTGCAACAGCAACTCCCAAGAACATTCCGGTTGGTATTACTTCAGCTGTTCCTAACCTTGCTCAAGGCCTTCAAACTCAGTTCGATCAGCAGCAGCCAGGTGCATTCAAGTTCATTGAATACAAAGACCTTGCCAGTGCCAAGGCTGCAATTGCTCATCGTGAAGTGTATGGAGCTCTAGTACTAACCGAGGAACCGCAGATGCTTATCGCCTCTGGTGCTTCTCCTGCAATGGCCCAGTTGCTAACCAACATCAGCGTTCAACTAGGAGCGCAGATCACAGCTGCTAACGGAGTGAGCGCAATTAATTTTGCTATTGAAGACCTAGCTCCACTTGGCACCAAAGACCCTAGAGGTGCAGGTCTTGCAGCAGGTTCACTTCCGCTAATCATCGCTGGAATTGTTGTTGGACTACTTGGTTCAATGAGATTACGTAAGACCAGCCAGAAGTTCTTGGTTGCAGGTCTAGCTGCGACCTTAGCTTCATTCTCAATCGTTTCGATCCTGAACCTTTGGTTAGGTTCGCTTCAAGGTAACTACTTCCTAGAGGTTGCTGTTGTTGCGCTAGGAATTGCTGCTGTCTCACTTGTTGTGATGGGAGCTGCAGCCTTGGCAGGAAGAGTCGGACTGCTTTTGATTATTGGTTTGTTCTTTATTATTGGAAATCCAATTGCAGGAGTTTCTATGCCAGTTGAGCTTTACCCAACCGGGTTCGGAGCATTTGGTCAGTATCTACCTCTAGGTGCTGAGATTCACCTACTGAGAAGTGTTAGCTATTTCCCAGAAGCCAGCACTGTTGCACAGTGGGCAACTCTAGGTGGATGGTTAGCACTGGGTGTATTGCTTCTAGTGATTGCACCAGAGCGTAAAGAAGCTAAAGCTTAGTCAGCGGAGCCAGAGCCACCGTCTGAGCTATCAGAAGAGTCAGTGGCGGTGTCTTGTTCGTCTGGGTAAAGATCAGCCCACTTGTCTTCATACTCAGGCTCATCGTTGCTTGAAGTAGCAAGTTCTGCCTGCAGTGCAGTTAGGTCTGTGTTTGGGCTAAAGTACTTCAGTTCGCGAGCGACCTTAGTGTTTTTAGCTTTCTGACGGCCACGCCCCATGGCGAGCCCCCTTTTGTACTTGGCTGGGCATAATGCTCAGGAATCAATAAATCTGCCTTTGAGTTTATCAGGCGTTAACCCAACAGGAGCCCTAAATAGGCTGCTGTGGAGGAAAGTACCAGGGTTAGGACTGTGTAGATAGCTGGTCTAAAGGCTTTGCCTGAGGCTGCCATCTGAACTGCTGCTCCTGCCCAAGAACTAAAGGTGGAGAGACCTCCGGCTAAGCCAACAACAGTGATGGCGACCCAGGTGTCATTGCCGTTGAAGTAGACAACAGCCCAACCGGCAAAGAAGGATGCTGTGATGTTAGCCAACAGAATTCCCCAAGGTAGGTAACCCTGCCATTTGCTCATGGCAAATCGGATTACTGATCCAAGACCACCGGCTAGAGCCATACCAATTAGAACTACTGGGTTGAAGACTTCAGCAATTGTCATTTGATTGCCCTGCCTAAGTTAGCTCCAGCTGCATAGCCAATGAAACCAAAACCAAACATGACAGCTGCTGCTGGCATGGCTAGTAGTGGTGGGTATTGGTAGAGGAAGAGAGCTATTCCAGACATGGTGGTGAAACCACCACAGAAACCAGCTGCCCAGAATGACTTGCTTGATTCTGTATTGAATCTGGAGTTGAAGTTTACAAAACCTAGGAACATTGCACCCAAGACATTCACTATAAGAAGCGACAGAGAACCAGCGATGCTAGAACCAAGACTTAGCTCTAGCGTCCCACCGATTAGGTATCTAAGTAGTGCACCGAGTGAACCACCTAGGAAGACTAGAGAGAAATCTCTACTAGTCATCACTAGGGTTCAAGATGTCATCAGGAGTTGCATCTTCTTTAGCAGTCATCTTGATGACGGTGTTCTGGCCGCCCTGGTGTCTGCGCATAGAACCTCTGGCTCTAAGTGGTTCACCTCTGCGGGCATCTCCAGCCATTGGTGCTCTAGAGAATAGGTCTATCTTGTCTGCAGACTCTAGTCTCCAAGGGACAAGAACAATCATTGCTCCACGAACATACATCAGCTGCTTACGGATGCGGTTAGCACGGTGGTTGTGGAAGATGTGCTCCCACCAGTGACCCACAACATACTTAGGTAGGTAGACAGCCATACGCTGTTCTTCGTGCATTGCACGATATTCAGTTAGGTATTCGCTCAATGGCGCACCGAAGTCTCTAAACGGTGAAGGAATGATTCGTAGTGGAACTTGAATGCCGTATTCGGTCCACTCTCTTTCAAACTCTTCTGCACGTTCAGGATCAACTGCAATGTGAACTACTTCTAACTTGTCATGCTTGCTAGATAGCGCATAGTCCAAAGCCTTTAGCTGAGGAGCAGTTAGTTTGTCCATAAGAACGATTGCGTAATCACCCTTAGAGCCGAATTGAATCTCAGGCTTTAGTTGAATCTCTTTATCAACCTCTGCGTAATACTTCTTGGTCTCATACATCAAGATCCACAGCATTGGCATGATGATGAAAACCAACCACGCACCGTGAGTGAACTTGGTGAGAGTAACAATCACTAGAACTGATGAAGTCATCAAAGCGCCAAGACCATTGATAGTTAAACCACCGATTGCTTCTTTACGAGCAATTGTGTTTTCGCGCATTCCTCTTCGCCAGTGAACGATCATTCCTATTTGACCAACTGTGAATGATGTGAAAACACCGAGGATGTATAGCTGGATGAGGTTGGTGACCGATGCTTGGTAGACAACGATTAGAGCACCGGCAACAACCGCTAGTGAAAGCATTCCGTTTGAGTAGACCAGGCGATCTCCTCTGGTCTGCAGCATCTTTGGAGCAAAACCGTCCTTGCTTAGAACAGATGAGAGCAGTGGGAAACCATTGAATGCTGTGTTAGCTGCTAGCAATAGAACTGCTGCTGTTGCTGCCTGGAGAATATAGAACAGTAATGATCCAGGACCAAAGACAGCGATACCAATCTGAGCCATCAGGGATTGCTGAGGGTTGGTGGAGAAGAAGTCAACGTTACCGAGTTGCTCAGCAGGATTCTCAATGTATTTAACTCCTGCCGTTAGCGCTAGCCAAGTTGTTCCAAGGAACATCAGAACAGCTGTTGCACCCATGACTGACATGGTGATGTTAGCGTTTCTAATCTTTGGAGCACGGAATGCAGGAACACCGTTAGCAATAGCTTCAATACCGGTAAGAGCGGAACAACCGGAAGCGAATGCTCGAAGGAGTAATAGGACAACAGCAACCTGTGCTGGGTTATCTAAGAACTCGTGAGCCGAGACAACATCATATTCAGATGAAGTTGTGACAAGTGTCTGACCTAGAACTAGAACTTTGTATAGACCAGTTCCAATCATCAGGAAGACAGTGCTGATGAAGATGTATGTCGGGATAGCGAAAGAGAAACCTGATTCTCTAATACCTCTTAGGTTGATGCCGAAGATCAGCAATAGGAAACCAATTGCAATCTCGACTCGATGCTCAGCTAGGTTAGGAAATGCTGAGATGAGGTTATCTGTTCCAGATGCAATAGACACAGCAACGGTCATCACGTAGTCAAGAAGAAGTGCGGCAGCAACAACAAGAGAAGCTCCTCTACCTAGGTTCTTCTTAGCAACTTCGTAGTCACCACCACCAGAAGGGTAAGCCTGGATTACCTTGCGGTATGACAGCACGATAACTGTCAGTAGCAAAGCAACCATTAGAGCGATACCAGGAGCGAAGGTCAGGAATGAGATTCCACCTAGGGTCAAGATCATTAGAAGCTCTTGAGGGCCATAAGCAACTGATGAAAGCGGGTCGCTTGCGAAGATAGGCAGAGCGATACGCTTAGGCAGTAGTTCGCCCTCTAGTCTTTCGTTTCTAAGTGCTCGACCTAGAAGGAAAGTTCTGATTGGGTGAATCTTTTTGACAGAGGTTTTATCGTGCTCGTGTCTATCTGGCATTTACTTGCTTGCTTTCTCACCGTGCTGGTGCTTTGACAATCTGAAAGTTGCGACGAAACCAATTGCTAGGAACAGCGCTGCTGAAACAGCAGCCCACTGGGAACCTTCAGTAAAGGCATCCTTAGCAGCTTGAACATACTCTGCTGGAATCTGAGGAGTGTTCTCAAATACTGGAATAACACCACCGGCAGATTCAACAACACTGTTGGTGAATTCATCTGCTCCAGCTCCAGTGAAACCTAGGTCTGCAAGCTTTGCTGTCAGTGCACTCTGAACCTGAGTGAAGAGAACAGTTCCGAGTACTGCAATACCAAGAGCAGAACCAATCTGGCGAACAGTGCTCTGTGAACCTGATGCCTGACCAATCTGGTTCATCGGAACATCAACCATGATCACACCGGTAAGTTGAGCAGTTGCTAGACCAATACCTAGACCGTAAACAAATAGGCAAGGTGCAACAGGTCCCCAACCAGTTTGGTCGTTAGACAAGACAGCAACACCAATTACACCTAGTAGTTCAAGACCAACACCGATACGAACTGCAAGTGCTGGTGCAAGCTTTCCGCTCAGTGCACCACCGATACCCGAAGCCATAAATGCACCACCGGCTAACCAAAGCAGTACTAGACCTGAGTCAATAGGAGAGAGACCTAGAACGTTCTGCAACCAAAGTGGAATTGCAAACAGAATTCCAAATTCACCCATAGAAATAATTAGTGCTGCGATTGAACCATTACGGAATGAAGTGATGCTGAAGAGTTGAAGATCAAGTAGTACTGGCTTGTGAGCTTTCTCTCTAGCCTTTTCCCAAATGACAAATAGAACACCAAAGATTACTGAGAGGGCTAAGACAACTGGGATTACTGAGAAACCAGGATTGCCCCATGACCAATCACCAACAGTGAACTCCTTGTTGACATTCCACCAACCGTAGTTACGTCCTTCGATAAGACCGAATACCAAAGTTAGGAAAAGCGCTGCAGAAAGGAACGCACCTAAGAAGTCAGGCAAACCTTGGCGCTGTTCAACCTTTGATTCATTCACGAATAGTAGTAGACCAGCAACGATTAGAAGACCGATAGGAAGGTTGATTGAGAAAGCTAGACGCCAACCCTCATCTCCGAAACTAGTTGCTAACCAACCACCGAGAACAGGGCCTAGGGCAACCATTCCACCAATTGTTGAACCCCAAACTGCAAAAGCAATTCCACGCTCTTTACCCTGGAAGTTTGCATTCACTAGAGAAAGAGTTGTTGGTAGCACCATAGAACCACCTAGACCTTGAACAGTTCTTGCGATGATCATCTGAGATGCATCGTTTGAATAACCAGCCCAAACAGAAGCTGCAACGAAGAGCAAGATACCTATTACAAGTAATCGCTTTCTACCAATCGCATCTGCGATAGAGCCCCAGACCAGAAGCAGGGCTGCAAAGACAAGAACGTAGCTCTCCTGAACCCATTGAACTTCGTTAGACGAAAGGCTTAGGGCTTCAATTACCTTAGGGGTGATGGTGTTAACAATGGTTCCGTCGATGATGACGATAGAGATTGCCATTGAGATAAAGATGAGTCCGATCCAACGGAAGCGGGCAAGAGGTGCCATAGCTGAGTGCTCTTTCTGGTTTGTTTCTGCGGCTTTGCAGAGCGGGTAAAAACCCTAGTCAAGCCTAGTCTTTTCCGCCTGATACCCTGTGAAAATGAACAGAGGCAGACCGTGATCAAATATCTGGGCTCTAAACGCACACTCCTAGGAGTTCTTGGGGCTATAGCCCAAGCTTCAGAGGCTAAG
>Ga0214921_10010944_pt1 | contig 11121 bp, 9 predicted proteins | sample LL1505_MetaG_FD_177992 | JGI IMG/M metagenome (GOLD analysis project Ga0214921, IMG submission 177992) | Freshwater microbial communities from Lake Lanier, Atlanta, Georgia, United States - LL-1505 | ecosystem: Environmental > Aquatic > Freshwater > Lake | place: USA: Georgia | collected 2015-05-28
AACACCAGTAGTCAACTTTCCACAAGACAGAGTAATAGACTTCGTCTTTAAAGGATCACCAATCGCTTCACGCACAGGTATCAAAGCGTCTAGGCCCATACCCGCTTCAGCACCAGCCGCAACTATGATCTTGTATTCGCTAAAGAAGTTGTTTTGAGGTTTCCCAAGTAGTTGCTTCATTGCCTTACAAGCCGCAACACTTGGCAAAAACCAGAAAGTGTGTAACAGATACTCTTGTAACCGCACGTCCTCAAATGGAATTGGCGGCTTTACCGCGTCACTGCCCGCTTGCGCATTAGCAGGCATATATTGACCACGCATCAAAGACAGCCACATCTGAACTTCTTTTTCGTGCTCAAATAAAAATTGGTCGTGCGTAAGTTCCTTTGCTTTAAAAAACTCGTTCAAATCAAATTCATTGTTTTCACCTTGTAATGCCACTTCTCTAATAGCGTCTGGCATTTGATAGGTCATCAAAACAATCTGCGGAAGCTCGGCATAAGGATTGAATCCATTGGCTTCATCCCATTCCTCCTTTGCTCTCTGCTCATCAGAATACGACCAATTGAAGATTTGGTCCTCTAAAAACTCACCTGAAGCGAGAGCGCGGAACGGAGTGCCAGAGAGATACAAAAATTGCTTTACAAAAAGTGGAAATATTTCTTCGTTAAACTCTTCGCTCTGCTTATCTATTCTCTCACTGGAGTCGGAATCATACAAATCTCGTGCGGCATCACGCCAAGCGCCAAAATGATACTCGTCCAAAATAACGCAATCCCATTCAATGGCGTGCGCCAGTTCAAAGCGGTCTTTAATCTTCCCATCTTTAGTTCTACCCAAAATGTCTTGAAATGAAGCAAACCAAACAATCGGCTTGCTTTCGTCTTGACCATCTAATGTCTCACCTCTACCAATAAATTGCCAAGACTCAAAATCAGTGTGAGTGTCTAAATCTTCACGCCAAGCATCCTCTACGGCCGGCTTGTAGGTCAAAACCATTACACGCGTCCACCCCATTGCTTTGGCAAGCTGGTAGGAAGCAAACGTCTTACCAAAACGCATTTTTGCATTCCACAAAAAGTGCGAAGCACGTCCTTCCTTTTCGTACTCATAGCGTTCAAAATATTCCTTGGTCAGAGCAACTGCGAACCGCTGCTCCGGTCGCATTTGAAATGTCTGGTACCGCCCTTTTGCAAACGACTTTCCTTGCCTTAACTCCTCAATCGCACCCAGAACATCTTGCTTTGTACACTCATACCACTCACCGTTAACCTGTCTGAAACCATTTTTTTTTAGCACATTGTGCACAGCGCGGTCAGTAAAAAACCTACCACCTTTGTCTATCGCCTCTTCGGTCAATACCACCGAAAATGGCTGCAACTCAGGTGTTTTCGTTGGGAACTGTTCCCAGATTCGTTTTTCAACCTCCTTGCGCGTATAGCCAACCTTTAACAAACCTCTTCCGGACTTAGCTCCAAGCCAGACGAAATCTCGGTAGGACGGAGTGGTATACGCATAAATTGTTGGAACACCAAGCCGATCAAAGAATTGACTCATCACATCTCCTTGATGTGGCATTCAATGAACTTAATTTCCTCATCGCTTAAATCAAAAAATCGGTACAACAGCTCGTCGGTCCAGTTATTCGTCAAATCCATATCTGGTACAAGCGCATATGACTTCTTCGCAATATCCTGCGAAAAAGACATAAGTGATATTAAAAAACGAACAAACTTTGTTTTCAGGTAATTGAACAAAAGCCTCGCCTCCGCTTCGGTATCAAACACTCCGATAACAATGTAGGTCTCGGTACAAATCGTTCCCGGTGGCAGTACATCAATTCGCGAAAGGACTCTTCTGAATCCCTCTTTATCGGGCAAACCGCCGTGATCATACGAGCGAATAGACGTAATAGTCTTCCACTTATGGATCATACTCAGACCAAAGGTGACTTTTTCAGATGGATACCTTCCAATACCCCCACTCCAAAACAAATTGAGATCGCCATTTTCTTCCGGCCTCACGTAAGTCCTCAGCCCAAATGGACGCAGGCTTGACACAGTATCAGATAGATATCTCCGAGCCTTTTTCTGAACTTTTTCTAATACAGAGGCAGCCGTGCCGTATCGAATAAAAGTATCAAACTGATTTAATTTGCGCATCGAGGCATAGGTTTTACCAGCTATGTGATTAACAACCTCACAGTCCCCAGAACTTCCGTGCTCCCACAGAAAATAGCAAACACCGCCCGCGATATCGACGCCGGGAAAGCAATCTGAAGCGTTTGTGAAATCGACGATTTTCCTCATCTGAACATCATTAAGCATATCTCTTCTGAAAGACTCGAGCCCCTTTCCGCCCCCGAACCAACGCGAGGGGATAATCATCGATATGTATTTTGGCCGAAGTTTCTTCGCCTGCTCCACAAATAAATGATAGATTGGAGAGGCGCCGGTCGTATCCCCCGCGTCTTGCAGTTGATAAGGTGGGTTACCAATAATCACATCGAATTTCATATCGAAAACCTTTTCGCCGTGAATGAATTGATATGCGTAATTTTCTAATTCGTCACCCCTATCAAGCGAGCCTTGGGGTGCACCACAAAAGCGACATTTGTTTTTTACGTAAGTGTGCTTTCCGCGGGTGTAGCGTACATTCCCCTGTTCTCCGTCAAATTGCACCACCGAAAAATCCGAGTTCGCAAACTTTGAATAATAGAGACTTCTTCTTGAAAGAAATCCTGTCAATTCGGTAATTGATAATCCGTAGAGCATCTCCCTGAATATTTTTTCTTTTCGTTCATTTTCATCAGGTATCTGACCGGCAAGCCCACTTATTAATCGTTTGGCCGCTTCACGTAAGAAGACGCCCGATTTACACGCCGGGTCTAGTATTTTCAGATTTGGATTTTCCCATACTTCCTTCGGCAACAAATCCAGCACCTGATTAACAACTGACGGCGGAGTAAAGACCTCATCGCTGGATAAATTGGAGATACAATCCAATATGTCAGGCTTGTGCGCGCCAATTAGATTTTCAAACATTGCCGGCCAACTCCCAATAATTCCTCATTGGGATTTCCAGAATCGTGTTTGGCGAATCTGCCCACAGCGAACCAGTCGCTCCCATTACGTCAATTAATCTGAAAACTCTCTGCTGGAATTTATAGATTTTGGGGCTTGAGAATTCGGTAAATTTAATTTTACTTAAGCCCCTCATCATATCACCTTTTATTATGTTATTTCTTAAAATATAATCCGTTGATTTATAAAATCCTTCCGTTGATTGATGAGAGTTTTGCACGTCTGAGAACCTATCAATTATTACGTTTCGCATTCGCGCTCTTGCCTCTCTCACATTATCGCCATCGATATCAACACCATAAACTGAAGATAGCGCCATAAGCGAGTAGAACTCAAAGTCACGCTGTCTTTTGTACTTCTCAGACACCGTTTTCATTTTTCGCTCCAGTATTGACACCGTGAAGTTGCCGTTCCCGCAAGCGGGCTCAAGGTATCTATACTCAATGTTGTACGACGAGTCACCCAGAAGGTCCAACATCGCATTTACTTCTCGGTCGGCGGTAAACACTTCGGCCAAGTTTCGAACTCGTTCTTTGGACTTGACTTGCCCAGCAGTATCTTTATCTGTAGTCGGTACACTTGCTGTCATTATTTGTAAGCTTTCACTTTTGAGTTTGTGACCCGTTCCGCCGAAATTTTCGGGTCCTTCCTGAGTCAAGGTTCAAATCAAATTCACCTTTCTGAAGTATAAAGACAGCGGGCGAGTCTTCGACTCCGTTTTTACGTAAAAATGATTAAGGGAGTGCCAATGAACCAGGTTGTCCTCAGCGCCGAAAGCGAGTTAGCCGAGTGGCGTGGCCGTATCGAGACGGCGTGGAGCAGAAGTGTTGAGAGTGTCATTCAAGTTGGTAGGATGGTCAAGGAGGCCAAAGAGGTTCTGGGAGTCAGTTACTCGCTTTTAGAAACAGAACTGCCCTTCAGTTCAACGGTCGCTGCCTTCCTGGTCAAGATCGCAGAGAACCCTGTTCTCAGCAACCCCGCCTACTTCTCACGTTTGCCCAATGGTTACAACACCCTTTACCACCTGACAAGTGTCGATGAACACCAACTGATCGAGCAGATTGAGGCTGGCGAAATCACTCCGAACTTCACTCTAGCCAGGGCGAAAACTCTGCGCGAGACCAAGCCTAGTCCGAAGGCCTCAAATGCCGAAGTACCTCCTGTCAAGAAAGCCCAGACTTACGCCGTTGGGACACTGAGCATCGCAGCTCCAGCGAACATTGATCAATTCCACTCCGATCTCATCAAACTGCTGGAAAAGTACGAGGGCAAAATCAGCTTCACACACGCTCCAGATTCACTGGCTGAACTACATCGGGTCACGCTCAAAGAGCAGGCTCTCCTAAAGGTCGAAGAAGGTGAATCAAACTTCGATGAACTGGATTATGAGAATCTGCGGATTCTCGAGGCCGCGGCCCACTACCTATCCAAGGCGGCCAACAAAAAGGATCATTTCGAAATCGTTACGGATGGAAAATTGAAAACCCGCGAGTGTTTGCCGAGCACCTATAGAGATCTTGCTCGCATTCAACAACTGGTGGGAATTGAAAAGGTCACCCGAGGCCAGTTAGTCAAATGGTGTTCTGAGCACAAGATCCCCAACCAGTTCACCAAACTGGATGTGATGGACAAGGAACTCTACATCTGGGAACAGGCGCGACTGGTTACGGATCGCAAGGATGTCAGGGGTGGATTGAAGAGGCTTCAAGATCTCGCTACTCGCAGTACCATTGAGAACATTAAATCGCTCGCCCAAACTGTTTTGAACGAACTCACACGTTTTGACAACAGGGTTTGACGATGGCGTACTTTTACACAAAGAACGACGATCTAGTTAAGTCGTCACTGAACAAGACCTTTGGCGAACTGTTCGCCTGTCGTGAGTCTGTTTTCGAGGAATGGGTAGACGAACTGTGCCGAGCTGTTACTCATCAATGGGACACGCTGGGGCAACCGCCTAAGGCAGGGGTCTCACTAGAGGAAATGGGCAGCGAGTTCGAACGTATCTGCCGTGTTGATACTGCCAAGATGATCGCCAAGGATGAGACAACACGCAAAGATGACTGCGTGATCGACGGCTCTCGGGTTTCAGTCGCCAATTCATTCTTCCCAAACATCCTCAAGGCACAGGACACAGTAGCAGAAGGGAGCGCGATCAGTGTTTATGATCTATTTGCCAAAGCCTCAGCACGACCCAAAACGCTCGCCGTATTGAAAAAATGTATTCGAGAAGATGGGTTTTACGACTTCGCTCCCATCTACAGACCTCCCACTACCTTCAAAGGGGACCTCAGACGTGAGGCTAGACGGATCACCGAGCAGATATTGACTGAAGAGGCATCAGGGCTGGGAACCCGTAGCCTGTGGATTGACGCTTCGGCCAAGGTCGAACGTCGTACACCACGCATCAATGTCAAAGAACTAAAGGTATTGCGGGACAAAGGACTACTTAAGGAACATCACCTTAACGGCGTCGATCTCAAAAAAGTCAGTGATGACAGTCTATTCCGAATTCGTGTCTACGGAATAAATGATCAGGCCAAGTTGGTCCTCCCGCTGATTTATCGACATCTCGAATTGGGTGCGGGCATAGCACCAAACAATTTCCCGGCGGCAGTTGCCCGTTTTCTCTACAAGTATGCGACCGACCATCTTGTACATCAGGAAGAAATCGTGATCTACGATCCCAGTATGGGATTTGGTGGACGATTATTAGGTGCTCTCAGTTTACGAGACCGGGCCATTCATTACCTTGGAACGGATCCGAATACAGAAAACTGGATCAGTGAACTGGGGATATCGCGATATGAGTATATGGCTCGGGTATTCAGAAGCCACGTGCGTTACGGCCCCGAACTCAAGGGGACCTACTTTTGCTCGGGCAGTGAGGACGTAGCCAACGACCAGACATTCAAAAAGTACAAAGGCAAGGTGGACTTTGTGTTTACATCACCACCCTATTTCTCCGCGGAGATCTACACCAACGAACCCACACAAAGCTCCATCAAATTCAAGGAATACAGCAGTTGGCGGGATAACTTCCTGCGTCCTACACTGGAGACTGCCGCTCAATGGCTGAAAAATGACCGTCTGCTGGCTTTCAACATCGCGGACATAAATGTGGGTAGCAAGCAGTACCCACTTGAGGAAGACACCGCCAAAATTCTCGAGGGATGCGGACTACAGTTCAAAGAGAAACTGAAGATGGTGTTAGCGAAGAGCCCGTCGATGAAGATCAACAAGACCACTCGCCAGCCGTCAATGAAGAACTTCTGTATGATCAACGGCAAGTGGCGCAAGTACGAACCTATATTCGTTTTTTACAAACCTTAACCATAAAAACCAGAGACAACCTGCGCCAGCAGCCTGACAGTCGAACTTAAAGCCGAGCGTGAGTCAGCCGTTGCTGATCCGCTCGGCGTTTTTACGTAAAAACGATAAGTGCGCTAGTGCAGGACGCAGATGCCGTCAATTAATGTTGGCAATTCGCCAGACGTGGCATTCAAACGGGATTTTGCAACTGACCGTTCGTAGGATTGAGGGTGTACCAAATAGAGTGTCTCATCAAACAGAAATGCGTTCAACGTAGCAAAGATAACGCAGTCATTCATAAAATTTAACCAGCGTTCTGAATCCCGCCGAATTGCCTCGGGGTTATCATCAAAGTACTTGTCTTCTTTCAATAGTTGCTTGCGCAACTTCTTGTGAAGATACTTCTTACCCTTCCCTTCACACCAAATTTGGTCTGGCTTTGTTGCGTACTCACTCATCATTCTCTCGAGATCCTCGTGCTCCGTGAGCACCACCGTACGGATGCCGTACCTGCTCATATCCAGAGCACTCTTCGTTTTTTTAGTTAAAAAAGTATCATTCATATAAATCTCCAAAATTGAAATGAAAGACAGAAGAATTTCTGTCTGAAATGATCATTGAGGAGATAAATGAAAGAGTCGAGCGAGCGCAGATGGAAATTGGGAAGAAAAATGACTCCCCGTCAACCATCATTAGCAAGTCTCTACGTGGCCGAGGGCAAGTTGCTCAAGCACAAGCACATCATCGTCTTCAATGAAACGGTGACCATTCCTGCTCAATCAGACCAAGTCCCTCACGGGGCTTTTTTTATGTCTCTTGACTCCGTTGAGATCCGAATCTCTCACGAGAAAACAACGAAATCGTGATGCGAATGCTCTGCTCGACGCGTCAATGACTCTCTGTTGAGATCAATTCTGACAAAACGGTTTTGTCAATTTTTACTCAACAAGGAAGGTTATCAATGAACAAAAAACTTCAGGAACTTGAACAAATACTTCAGCAACTAAACGTTGACAGTGAGGCACCTCTTGACCGCGCCGTCTTCGACGTTGGTCTTGAATTCGGAAAGGAACTTCAGCGTCAGGGCTCGCACGATTACGAATTTGTCTTTTGGAAAGACTTAGAGGAGGAACTGAAGACAAGCAGTCAGTTACATACTACCGCTACAGAAATCTCAGGACGCCTTCGTAGCCTTGTGTGCCAGAGCATACGAGACTTCCTCAAGAGCAACTTCTGTTGGCGTATTGCGAAGCATAATTGGGAGTCTGAATATGACGAATTCAGCTCCCAGACCTTAGACAAATATTGCGTACAAATCATCCAAGTGAACAGATTTTACGACCAAGGGGATTTTCAATGCCTATTCAAGGTGGTCGGCAGGCTTGCCAAGGTCTTCGAGCAACGTGGATTCCAAGAACATTTCACCGTGACTGTCTGGAACGAAGCAAACGAAGATCAATTCGTACTTAACCATTGGCACGATATTGGATGTTATATCTTGACAACATACTGTCATCTTCAACAAAGCAAGAACTGGAACCTAGAGCAGTTGACGGATTTAGATAGGGCCATTTGCAGCGAAGTTCCCCTCGAAAGGACCTAATTGTGGGCAGCCCTCAACTCTTTAAAATGTCACACTAACTCTTGAGTAATTTCACTCAGCCAAACAGAGCCCCTCACGGGGCTTTTTTTATGTCTCTTGACTCCGTTGAGATCCGAATCTCTCACGAGAAAACAACGAAATCGTGTTGCGAATGCTCTGCTCGACGCGTCAATGACTCTATGTTGAGATCAACTCTGACAAAACGGTTTTGTCAACATCAACTTTTTAACTGACTTTAACTCGACAAAAGGCGACATATGAAAATTTATCACTACACAAAAGGCATCTCTATGAACAGCATCTTTACAGATGGGTTCATCGCGACCGAACGCAAGCGCGGCCTCAGTCAAATTCAAAAACTCACAGACTGTGTTTGGCTCACTGAGAAAACCCAGTTCCCAAAAACAGCATTACCTCATCTTCCCCGGATGCCAGAGACGAATCTTTCTCTTCATATTAATAGATCTGTCTACGTCGATCTTGACAAATTGGGGCAACTAACTGGTGGGATCTACCGCTTCGCTTTTGAATCGAATGATGAGCGATTCGTCAAATGGAGGTTCAGCGAGGCTCGTAAGGCTGTTGAAAACAATATTGTATGGCGGCGAATGGAGAGCGTCGCCAATAAAGTCTCAGACGAACCCCGCTTGTTTTGGATTTCGAACGATGACGTTGAGTTGATTAATTTTTCGCTTGAAGAATTTTCGAATGGCGGGTGGAACTTAATATTGTCTGAATCCTCAATGACTGACTTGTCTGCTGAAGAAGACGCTGCCATCCGCGAGATTAGGAAGAAAAGTGTTTCTGTCTGTACCACATACGGTATTCCGCTACATCAAATCAGAAATGCGGCGTAAACGTCAGACGAGTTCAACAGCGTTTCGCAGCATATTGTCATTGGCGTCAATATAGACGGCAGTTGTACTGACATTCCTATGGCCCATCAATCGCATCAGCACCCGCAATCCAATGCCCTTGGAGGCGATTGATGTGGCATAGGTTCTTCGTCCACTATGACTGCTGGCTCCGTCAATTCCTGCGGCCTTATACAGCGTCAGGTAGTGCTGTGTCAGTGTGTTGGCTGTAAAACCTTTACGCGGATTCTTCTGTGTTGGGAACAATGCCCGTTCTCGGTCATCTGTACGCAGTGTTTGGATATACGCAGTCAGTTCCTCTTGAAGTTTGGTACTGACAAAGACCGTACGGGGATGTTTGCCCTTCGTCTGTTGCGCTGTGAGTCTAAATTGGGTTTTGACGTTGCCGTTGTGATCCAGCAGATGCCCAATTGTGAGAGAGGCAATCTCGCCAACCCTCATCCCGCTGAGATGACTGGTCAGTATTAGTGCTCGGTCCCGAATACGGTGTCTTTTCGTTGAAACGAAGTCCAAAACCACTTGGATTTCTTGCTCAGTGAGGGTTTTGGCTTGGGACATTTTTGGAACCTTTCAAAATCAAACAATTGGCTTGTCACAAGCATAATTTCTGATATTTGGATTGGGCAACCTTAATGTCTGGCAATCATTTCGACCTCAACGAACCCATTGGTTTTGTTTTAATTCAATGACTTAACGCAGGATCCACATATTTCAGCACTTTTCTTTGGTTTCGTATTTGCGGCATTTCTGTGGCGCTGCGGACACGAATTGGATAAACAGCGCTGTATTGCGTTGGATCTGAAATGGCTTATTCAGCCCTTCAGTCGCCAAAGATCTCGTGCTGTAGGGTTTGTTACACAGCGCTCAGGCGGTCTATATGTGTATCCAAAAAATTTGCTGCGCAATTTTCGCGCATCCCGGAGATCTAGGCCCCAGGCCTTTTAATCTAGGTCCCCTCTCCTTCGCACTGCCCAAATTGATGGTTCGTAGTCAGGTCGTAGGAGTCCAAGGAAGGAGTGGATTCCTTCGGATTCAACGGGACTCAATGGGTCATCAGAGGTTCAGGTGGCACTCAGGTTCTCCGATGACTCCCTGATCATTATTACTATAAGTATGTTACTTTTTGAAAAAGTAACATTGCGAGTTTTTCGAGAGGCTAAATACGCATATATATATCAGCCCCCTAGATCTGAGTAACCTTAATGATCCGAATCGACCCCAAACCAGAAGTTCTAGCGGCCCTGACCGCCGCCTTTCCCAAGCCGCCACGGTCTGCGGCCAGAGCACTGGATAAATATTGTCGAGCACTTGAGCTATTGGTGTTTGCCAGCCTCAACAGAGGTCGCACACCTGAGCAACAGAAATTCAACCTGTTTGGTGTCTCATTGGAACTACTTGCCAACAAAGGCGGACGGATCGGCAAGGCGAAGACACGCGTGCACCAGTGGCTTCGTGAAAACAACTTGGCCCTTGTCAAGACCGTAGTCCAGGGCACTACCCAAAGTCGCAAGGTCAGTGACGTAAAGCTCACAGACCTCGTGACCTTCACTAACCTGTTGGAGACCAACCCAGAATCAATGAATGCCGAGATCGCTGCGAATGAAATCGACGCTTACCTAACAGGTGACAGCGAAGCCAACGAGGAACTCTGCGCCCTGTTGTATCCCGATCTCGCGGACCTCAACACGGAAGAGCAAATTCTTGAGCGATTTGACCTCCTGCGTGTCAATACGAAGTCGCTAGCGAACTACATTGAGTGGCTATCGACACAAGCCACCAAAGTTACAGCGATACGCAAGTCCACAGCACTTCATCAAGCAAGAGTGGTACTGGGTGTTGCCACTGTATACGACGGTTGCTACCTTCAACGTAAAAAACCCAGCCAGTTCGGACGTATGTACTACGAAGGAATTAGCGTTCAAAACGTCAATCGTGAATTACGTAGAGCGATTTTGGGCGACTGCTGGGAATACGATATCCGGAGCAGCGTGATAACTTGGAAGATGGGTTTTGCGCTTGACTACCTTCGAAGCCAACAGGTACTGGAACCAGAAGCAGTACGTAGCGAATTTCGAAGCACCCTCGCGTACATCGAGGACCGCGACGACTTTATGACCACGGTACGTCGCTCTGTGTTCAGCGATCCCGAAGTCACCACCAGTGCTGATTTCCAGAAGCAACTGCTGAAACAGGCCTTCACTGCTATCAGCTTCGGAGCAAGGGCAACCAGTTGTGGCTGGTCTGATGG
>Ga0214921_10010945_pt1 | contig 11120 bp, 11 predicted proteins | sample LL1505_MetaG_FD_177992 | JGI IMG/M metagenome (GOLD analysis project Ga0214921, IMG submission 177992) | Freshwater microbial communities from Lake Lanier, Atlanta, Georgia, United States - LL-1505 | ecosystem: Environmental > Aquatic > Freshwater > Lake | place: USA: Georgia | collected...
TGACCGCTTGCATGCGGTGCTTGGCGCCGCGGGCTACAACCTGCGGTGGCTACTCAGGGCAATCGCCCGTAAGGGCTTGGTGGCCTTTTTTTGGCTCTTGCCGGCGGAGCTGGTCTGGGCAATCCGGCGCCACTTGTCCCAGTCGTTCTTACGAATCAGCGCCGCACGAGTTCATGAAATGGCTCCGGTTTAATGAAAACGGAGTTTTAAGGGACAACGACTTCGCCTGCGCATGAAGGAGATCGCGAACACGCGCATCCGGTTCGGTTACCGGCGTGTGCACGTCATGCTCAAGCGCGAGGGATGGCAAGTCGGCCGAAGCCAGGCCTACCGGCTCTACCGTGAAGAACAGCTGCAGCTGCGCTCGAAGCTGCCTAAGCGTAGGAAGATGGTGGTGCAGCGGCAGCAGCGTATTCAGGCGAGTGCGCCAGACCAAGTCTGGACAATGGACTTCGTTGCCGATGAATTTGGAAACGGCGAAAAGTTTAGGATGCTCACCGTGGTGGATGTGTTCACACGCGAAGCCTTAGCGGTCGATGCAGGACTTCGGCTGCGCGGGGAAAACGTGGTGGAGACGTTGAATCGACTGGTGTATCGGCATGGCGCAACGAAATACGTTTTCGTGGACAACGGCAGTTAGTTCACAGGTCGGTTGATGGACATGTGGGCGTACCACCATGGGGTGCGCCTGGACTTCAATCGACCGGGCAAACCAACGGATAACAGCTACGTAGAAACCTTCAACGGCTCACTGCGAGATGAATGCCTGAATGTTCATTGCTCCAAAACCCTGACCGAGGCAAAGCAGGTCTTGGAGGCTTGGCGCAGGGATTACAATGAGCCCCGTCCACACAGTTCTCTCAGAGACATGACACCGGCTGAATTCGCCCGAACTAACAAGGAGTTGGAGCCTGCCTAGTGGCTCTCGGAGCAGCCGGGACTAACATTTCAAGTGGCTCCGAAAAGGCAAGCGGATCAGAGCGGCCATTGTCTCTAATTCACCTTGTTCCGAAAATGTCAGGACAAGCCACAGGCGATCTCGGGTGGCAGTAGCCTCGCCACCGCTCTGTCTTTAAATGCTTGTCCGTATCGAGCCACGTCAACCCCATTGAAGCCCCCATACTTTGGATTCTATTCAGGGGACAACAATTCTGACGCGGGGGGATGTAAGTGGGGCGATCACCCGTTGGGCTGAAGAGTCAGGGATTCAGTTCGAGTACATCCAGCCTGGCAAGCCTCAGCAAAATGTCTATCTCGAGCGATTCAATCGGACGATCAGATACGGATGGTTATCGCAGTACCTGTGGCGCGATCTCGACGAGGTTCGGGACTTCGCCACCGATTGGATCTGGAAATACAATCACGAGCGACCCAATATGGCCTTGGGCGGAATAACCCCAATGCAGCGACTAGCCATGGCCGCTTAACACTCTACTTTTGGCAGCACTGGAAAACGGGGGAATGCCGACGAAACTCCTCTTTGAATCGGTCCGGGTCGATTCAAGTCTGGGTTTATGCAGCGAAGAGACGGCTATCGAAGGATTGGCATATTCTGTGCTGAATCGTTATTCCTGTTTGTCGCAATAGGGTAACTGACGTGGTCGAAATCACGTTGAACTGTTTTTGCGATGCCTTCAGGGGACGCAATGCCTCATTATTTGCATGACCCTTGGCACTTGAAGATCAACTGCAGTATCTGGGGAATTAAGGAACAATAAAATATTTGGGGCTCGATTTGAAGGAATCGTGCGAGTGCTGACCAATCAATCTCGAGTGAGTGATCTGGTTTTTTTTGGTTGCAAAAGCCTTAATTTCGCAAACTCGCAGTAAATCACCCTCTATCAGAGGGGTATTGGGTTGATATGTTATTTGCATTTAAATTTCACTCTTTGTTCATTCTGTGGAATCAAGAAGGCGGCTACTGCTGCAGAAGTTTGGTATCCAAATCTTCACCCTCGCTATTTTTACTCCAACAGATGGAGTTCAATCGATGGATTCATCTTTTTCGACTATAATTCGAAAATGGTCGATACAAAAATCGCTATGAAAAATAGAATAGGCCGTGTCTTCGATATTGCATTTCCGGGGCTCAGGCGTTCGTTGCAAACTTCTAAAATTTTGGCTGTCAATCAAGGTCAATGGAGAAGTTTCCTAAGTCGGGCGGCTTTAAATGCAAACGGTGAGCCAATTCCTTGGTACACATATCCCGCAATCGAATATTTAAATTCTTTTGACTTCTCTGATTGTGATATTTTCGAGTTTGGTGCAGGGTACTCGTCGATGTACTGGGCCACGCGCGGCAGAAGTGTGATTTCCGTTGAGGACACAGAAAGCTGGTATGAAGTTGTAAAAAAGAATCTGAAGGCCAACCAATCGATAATTTATCGGGCGAATGAGCAGGCCTACGTACGTGCTTTGGCTGAACAGCAAAGAGGCTTTGATATTATAGTGATTGATGGAAGCCATCGACCCGGTTGTACACTTGCGGCAATCGAAGGGTTGCAAGATAATGGGTTTATCCTGCTCGACAATTCCGATCGTGTAGTAGAAAGAGAATGCGGTAAGCTACTAAGGCACAATGGGTTCTTTCAGGTTGATTTTAGCGGTTTTGGTCCGATAAATGATTATTGTTGGTCAACTTCGCTTTTCTTCAAGAATTCCAGTGATTTTTCTGCGAAATTCTTTGGCCCAATGCCAATTGGTGGCCTAACAAACTAGCATGAGCAAACATGAATTACTTAAAAAATTAATTCCAACGCCCGTTCGGCGCGCTTTAAAGCGTGTCAAAAACGTTTTGATCGATGAATTCGCATACACATCTTACTCTCAGGAAGGTGAGGATATGATTTTGAATCGTATTTTTGAAGGGCGACGCGATGGTTTCTATGTTGATGTAGGTGCGCATCATCCGCGAAGATTCTCAAATACATATTTCTTTTATAAGCGCGGCTGGACGGGTATAAACATCGAGCCCAATCCTGATGCCATCCGAACATTTTATTCTCAAAGGTCTAGGGACAAAAATATTCAATGTGGAATTTCAGATTGCGAGGGTGTCCGCAAGTACTACCATTTTGATGATTCGGCACTTAATACATTTGACGAGGAAATTGTCAAATCGCGAATGAAACATTCGAATTACAGGCTTGTTAAGCACGAGTACATCCCTTTGGTGCGCTTGGATGACGTTTTGAAAAAAAATTTAGATCGAGGTGTACGAATTGATTTTCTCACGGTTGATGCCGAGGGCTTTGATTTGGCTGTCCTAAAGTCAAATGACTGGTCGTTGTTTAGGCCGTCCTTTATATTGACTGAGGTACTTGATGCATCATTCGAAGAGGCAGTGAATGGCGAAGTTGCTGAATTTATGCGAGGGCAACAATATAAAATATTTGCTAAAACCTTCAATACATTAATTTTCTGTGAGGCCGAATAGTGAAATCTGCGCCGATCGCGCTTTTCACTTATGCCCGGCCCGACCACCTTCGCAGAACTGTGGAGGCCCTTTTGGGAAATCCTCCGGCCGCTGATCACGACTTAATTATTTTTTCTGACGCAGCACGTTCTTACGAAAACCAGTCCGCTGTTGACGAGGTTCGTAACTATCTAACAACTATCAAGGGATTTCGTTCCATTACGATCCACCATCGTCCTAATAATTTTGGCCTTGCCCGATCGATTATTGATGGTGTAACGCAGGTATTGTCGGCTCACGAGCGTATAATTGTATTGGAGGATGACTTGGTGACTTCTCAGCATTTTCTTGCCTACATGAACTCAGCGTTGAATTTTTATGCGGATGATCAGCGGGTGATTAGTGTTCACGGTTGGGTTTTCCAATGCAAAGATACGTTACCCGAGATATTCTTTTTGCCCGGTGCTGATTGCTGGGGGTGGGCGACTTGGAGGCGAGGGTGGAGCTATTTTAGATCCGACGGCAAGGCCTTGCTTGGTGAGCTTAAGCGCCGGGAAATGATTAAGGCCTTTGATTTCAATGGGGCGTATGGTTTTTCAAAGTTGCTGGAGGATCAGATTAGGGGTGCGAACGATTCTTGGGCGATTCGTTGGTATGCTTCGGCCTTCCTTGCGGGTAAGTTGACACTTTATCCTGGGCGGAGCTTGGTGCATAATATCGGTAATGACAGTAGTGGCACGCACAGTGGCGAGAATTCGAACTACGACGTCGAGGTTTCCCGAACGCCGATTTGCCTTAGCGCGGTTGAAGTTTCCCCGTCCGCTCTTGGTCTCGCGGCTTTTGAAGCCTTCTTTCGAAGTTCCCGCGGCACCATCGCCCAGAGGTTGCGCCGTCGATTAACGCGTTTTTTCAAGGCGCGAGTATCGAAAGGATGAATGCTCCTTGAAAATTTGTTTGTAGTTGAAGTTCATTCGTATTGTGCCATTTCGCCTCTCATTAAGTTCGCTTTGGTGTATCCGCTTTATCTCGTGGGGCTCAATAGACGGTCCTTAGCTAATCGCTTGGGTCCGATTGGTACAAGGATGGCCTTCCCTCCTGTATGTGAAGCTTGGTGACTTTGTTTCGTGCCGCAATCCGGTTCAATTTGCTAATCTAATGCGCGGTTGTATTCTATTGGGTTATCCGTTTCGGTACTTGTATTATTCGCTAGAAGATTTGATACTCAATTGCGATGGTTTGCCGGGCAATTTTTGAGATTGGTTTGGCATTTGTCGTGACGTTGCTGCAAACTGGGATTTGTATTCGAGAGGACTTGCCTTGAGCGGGGATTGCGAGGAGGTTTCTGTACGATCATGATCTGCTTCCAGGCTTTTTCACGACGAAGCGGATCAAAAAGCTGGGAATGGTCTCTTTTTGTGTTCTGATGGCTTGCCGAACTCGCTTTGTGCTAAAGGCTTGAATGCGAATTGAAACTGTGCTACCGTTTTTTTCAAACACCGTCGTTTTCTGTTCATGTGTTCGGTTTTTCTGCGTGCATGAAGAATGAGCTGTAATCAATCCTCAGAGCCTCACATGGCGTTGTGTTTAAGCCTTAGCGCCCTGCACCGGTGCATATGGGGATTGGGATGCTTGGTCGGTTTATTGTGGCCGAGCAGTTGGTAAGGCAAAAAACTTTCTTAGTCGGATGGTCTATTCATTGTTATGATTGAGATAATCACTCACGAAGGGTTGACCCTAGCGATATTGCTGCGCAGCTCGTATGAAGCGCATGGCATTCACTTCTTTACTCCTGACGAATTTTCGCAGCAATTGGCCTATATGAATCGGCCGGCAGGATATGTAATTGCCCCGCATGTCCACAAAATTGTCGCTCGCGAAGTTCACTTCACAAAAGAGGTACTATTCATCAAATCCGGCAGGGTGCGGGTAGACTTTTATGACGATGGACAGAACTACCGCGAAAGTCGAATACTAAATCAAGGCGATGTGACTCTATTGGCGTTTGGGGGGCACGGGTTTGAAATGTTGGAGACTAGCGAAATTATTGAGGTGAAGCAAGGGCCATATGCTGGTGAAGCGGATAAGATAAAGTTTTCGCCGGTAGAAAGAGAGCTGCTTGATATCAAGTAGCGACTCAAGGTGTCGTTTACCGTTACAGACATTTGTCCGATTTAGGTGATTCTTAGAGGTTTGGCTTTTGAACCGGTTGGGCCGTGATAAAGTGAGGGATCGGTTTACTCGTGGCGCATGACTATGCGTAACTTCGGATTGGTGATTAGGAGTTTCACAAGTTGCCTAGTCTTGAGAATAGCCGATTCGAGGAGTTGGTTGTTGGGTTCGATCTCTAGATTAAGGGCGATGATGTAGATCGCAGTGAATAATAGTGGCGAGCTTGCAGACGCGATCGGACCAAGTCGGATATGCCTCGGGTTCGGTTGGTTCGGCGAGGTGCTCGTTTGCTTTTAGAAGAGAATCGATCCGGTTGCGGTTGCGATTGCAAGATGCCGGGAAAGGGTCCACCATTTTGTTGCGCTATTAGCAACTACTCGTGGCGTTATCCGAGGTTTGGCTCGAGGCGACTCCTTAGGTTCTCTGGCGGACTAGCGATGCGCCAAAGTCCTTCGTGTCTCGCTGATTAGGTCATGGTCAGAAGGGTAAGCCCCCGTTAGATCGGGGTTGTCGGAAGTAGTATTTTATCCAATGGAAGGGCTTCTACATGAAGAACGCTCGTTTGAGTGACAGCCAGTTCATGGAGGTGCTCAAGCGAGCCGTTGCCGGAGTCAAGGTTCCGGATCGATGGCGAGATCTAGATGAAGTTCTGGACTTCGCCACGGGTTGGATCCGGAAATACAATCACGAACGCCCGAACATGGCGGTGGGCGTAATCATCCCAATGCGTCGAGTCGTCTTAGCCGCTAAATCCCGCACTTCTGGCAACAGCGGAAAACGGCGGGATTACTGGCGCAGCTCCTTAATCTTATGCTCAATCGTTGTGACACGTTCGTGCTCAGCGGTCGTTACACCGTCGCGGGACCATGGGTCGATCTCAGCTCGTTGGATTCACTTGTGACTCGTCTGCGGGGTTCAACCAATCTTGGGGGCAATCGATTCAACGGTCGCCCACTGGGATGAGTGATCTGCGCGTTGCTCAAACACCATGGTCACGGCACGCTCACGCAAATTGGGTGCTAGATTTGCTGGTCTTGGCAGTGGCTTTATCTTCTCAAGAGTCGGAGCCTTCACCAAACCCGTGGCGACTCAGACCGATCGTTATCGTCACCCAAATAATATGCTAAAGCGCTTAAGGAAAGAGTGCTTCCGGTCGCCCTTGCCGCAGAGCTTATAAACAAGAATCGAGCTACTGAATATGCCTTTACATTCGAGAGGTATCTATTGGTATTTTATTCCAGGGATAAAGTAATGAAGGTAGCGCTTGAGGTATTTCGTGCTTACAGCCGCTATTACGAACTGCTCTACAGAGACAAAGACTACCCTGCAGAAGTGGAATATGTCTGCAAGTTACTTACTCGGAATGGTTTAAAAAATGGGGATTTGCTTGAATTTGGCTCCGGAACTGGAAAGCATGGTTGCCTACTCGGCGCCCGGGGCTATACCGTTCACGGTATCGAACTGAGCGCTGACATGGTTGCCTTAGCAGAAAACGCTCCGGGCTTCACCTGCCAGCAAGGCGATATTGCTTATACGACTATGGGCCGCAAGTACGATGCTGTGCTGTCGCTATTTCACGTAATCAGCTACCAGACCCGCAATGCTCAACTCAGCGCTGTATTCGCGAATGCAGCTGATCACCTCAACCCCGGCGGGCTGTTCATCTTCGACTTCTGGTACAGCCCGGCGGTGTACGCAGAAAAGCCAGTAGTACGGCTGAAGCGTATAGAAGATGAGCAAATCGAAATTACCCGCATCGCTGAACCAGTTATCTTCCCTAACAAGAACTGCGTCGACGTCAACTACACCATCTTTGCCCGCGATCTGGTTACAGGGAAACTGCAAATCATTAGAGAAACCCATTCAATGCGGCATTTCTCGTTGCCCGAGATCGACCTCTTGGCGAGCGCAAACAGCTTTGAACGGCTCATTGCGGAAGAGTTTGTAACAGGAGATGCGCCGGGCTGTAAAACCTGGAGTGTCTGCGTGATCTTGAGAAGAATTTGACCATGCCAGAATTCATACCAGTCAACGAACCGCTATTCGTTGGCAACGAAAAGAAGTACCTTCTCGAATGCATTGAAACTGGGTGGATATCGTCCGAAGGTCCTTTCGTTAAAGAATTTGAGAGAAAATTCGCAGTCCGAATGGGCCGCAAACATGGAATTGCGGTATGTAACGGAACGGCGGCCATTGACGCCAGCATTGAGGCCCTACGAATTGGCCCTGGAGATGAGGTTATCATGCCCTCATTTACGATCATCTCCTGTATTGCTCAAATAGTGCGCAATGGAGGAATACCCGTGCTGGTGGATAGCGATCCAGTAACTTGGAATATGGACGTTAGCCAGATCGAAGCTAAGATCAGCCGCAATACCAAGGCGATCATGATCGTGCATATTTTCGGTCTACCCGTGGATGTAGACAGAGTGTTGGATATTGCAACACGCCACGGCTTGAAGGTGCTTGAGGACGCTGCAGAAATGCATGGGCAGACTTACAAGGGACGACCATGCGGCAGTTTTGGCGACGTGAGTACTTTTAGTTTCTATCCGAACAAGCACATCACGACCGGCGAAGGTGGAATGATCCTCACGGATGACGACGATTTTGCAGAGACTTGTCGTAGCCTGCGTAACCTTTGCTTCCAACCACACAAACGTTTCGTACACGAGCGGCTTGGCTGGAATTTGCGGATGACAAATATGCAAGCGGCGCTAGGTCTTGCGCAGCTCGAAAAGTTGGACTACTTTGTGGCCCGAAAACGAAAAATGGGGGCTTTGTACACCTCCTTCCTTAAAGAAATGTCCGGCTTACAGTTGCCCTTAACGAAGACTGACTACGCGGACAACATCTATTGGGTTTACGGGATCGTCCTCGATGAATCTACCGGACTTGATTCTCATTCGGTTATGAATCGTTTAAGCTCCGCCGGAATAGAAACTAGGCCGTTTTTCTACCCAATGCATCTTCAGCCAGTACTAAAGAGAATGGGATTCTTCGAGGAGGAAAGTTACCCAAATTCTGAAAAGATGTACCGCCAAGGATTCTATTTGCCAAGCGGATTGGCTTTGGATGAAAATCAAATCGAGCGGATATCGAGTGGGTTAGAGACAATCGTCCAAAGAAGGCCATGAAGATCGCGGTAATAATTGAAACCTCTTTAGGGACGGGTGGTGGCTTTGATCAGGCCCTAAATGCTACTTTGCAAATGCAGCGTTTGTGCAGCGGCCGTTATGGATTCGAGGTTTTTACATCCAAGCCTGGCAACATTGAAATCCTAGCCCGCCTTGGCGTAGCCGCTGAACAAATTTATGTTACTATCAGTGACCGCAGTTTGGCAAGAGTTGTCAATAGTGCCCTCTGGCATATAGTCCAGCGGCGCCTTAGATTTGTTGGGAAAATCGAAAGGAAACTACTGTCGCGTCAGGTTGACCTTGTCTATTTTGTAACGCCAAGTAATCTACCTTTGGGGCTACAACGGCTAAATTTCATTACGACTCTGTGGGATCTCTGTCACCGAGATAATCCAGAATTCCCGGAGGTTCGCGCGTTTGGGGAATTTTATGCTCGCGAAAACACACATCGAAACCTCGTGGCTTCTGCGTATCTGACGCTCTGTGATTCTTGCAACTTGGCGCAGCTGGCGAGCTTCCGCTACGGCGTCGACCGGGATCGGTTCTTGCCGATGCCATTTGGAGTCTCACCACTCCTTGACCGACAAAAGTCCTTGTCGACAGAGCAGGTGCAAAAAAAATATAAAATCCCGCAGCATTATTACTATTATCCCGCTCAATTTTGGGCACATAAAAATCATATTCGAATATTGGATGCGCTGGCTATTCTTCGGGATCAGCATAATTATCGACCTGCTGTAGTTTTCTCGGGAAAAGATTTTGGTAGCCTTGACTGGGTCCTCCGCTCGATCCGTGAAAGGAGGCTCGAATTGCAAGTATTTATTCTGGGATTCATTCCATCAGATGAAGTGCGCGGGTTGTATGAAGGTGCTGCCGCTATCGTAATGCCCACATATTTTGGTCCAACCAACCTGCCTCCGCTGGAGGCTTGGTCAGTTGGTGTGCCATTGATATACTCTCGTCACCTTTTTGCACAGGTTCAAGATGCCGCGGAGCTTGTAGATCCCGATGATTCACAAAGTGTGGCTGATGCTATGCTGCGGATACTCTCAGATGAGCGCCGTAGTCAATTGGTTTCGGCAGGAGTCCGTCGCCTCTATGAGATAGAGCTCAAGCGCCACTCAGCTGAACAATTACTTGCTTTGAGGCTTGAACAATATTCAAAGCGCGTGATGCTTTGGAGATTTAAATGATAATAAATTTATATATGATTCGGGCTTCGCCAGTAAATGTGTTCATTCAGGGGTGAGTCAATGTATTCCCGGGTGAATGTTTTTTTTGGGTGGGTTTCCAAGAGAAAACACGCCCCGTTGTGTTCCGTACGTCTCTCAAGATCCTGGATTAATTCGATTATTTGCGCATCAGATTCGTAAGCGAATGCTAAAGGGAACCTCTCTGGCCGTAGAGGATTTAGGTGGAGGTATGTCAAATTGTGTTCCAAAGGGGGGTTCCATTTCAGTTATAACCTCGACGTTAAACGCATCGAGGACAATTGATGATCTGGCAAGGAGCTTGGTGTGTCAAACTGACCAAGATTTTGAGTGGATCGTTTGTGACGGAGGATCTGAAGACGATACACTCAGAATTGTTGAGAGCTATGGTGAGCGACTCGACCTGATAATCATTTTGGGTCCAGGCTTCGGCATTTATGATGCAATAAATCGGGCGATAGCCGCATCTAGATTTGATTATTATGTCGTGGTTGGAGCGGACGATTTATTGTTTCCCACTGCAATTTCCGATTTCCGAGCAAAAGCACCTGGATTTGATTTGACTGCATTTGGAGTTGTATGTGGCGACAAGCTAGTGCTACCTAGAGATGATATAGAAATCTGGACTGATTTTGCGGCGCATTCTGTTGGTCTTGTAATCAGAAAGTGTCTCCATGAGAAATTGGGATTTTATCAGCAGAGGTATGCAATTGCTGCGGATACATTGTTAATAAGGTTAGCTCTCAGACATGGGGCGTCGGTGGCATCTCATCAAATAGTTGTAGGTTGCTTTTCATTGAATGGGATTAGTAGTCGCAATTACTTAGCCGCAGCGCGCGAGTCTTTTAAGATTAGGATTGAAATGGGGGAGAATCGGATTTTGTGCTATCTGAGGTTGGGTACTGGTGTGCTGAAGAATTTAGGGCGAATTGTTTCGTTCGAACTTGGTGCGCGCGGATTCTTTGGTCGCAGGAATGAAAATTAGGCTTCGCAGATTTTCGATTTAATCGATGTCTTGCGGTTTTTTGAGCGATTGATGCATTTATTTGAAGTTGATGCTTGGTGTGTATGTGTCTGAATCGGCCCGGGTTTGGTGGAGGCCCCAACTCTTGAGAAGATGGAGCCACTATGAAGACCAGCAAATTTACTCCCGAGTTGCGTGAGCGTGCCGTGCGCATGGTGCTCGAG
>Ga0214921_10010947_pt1 | contig 11117 bp, 9 predicted proteins | sample LL1505_MetaG_FD_177992 | JGI IMG/M metagenome (GOLD analysis project Ga0214921, IMG submission 177992) | Freshwater microbial communities from Lake Lanier, Atlanta, Georgia, United States - LL-1505 | ecosystem: Environmental > Aquatic > Freshwater > Lake | place: USA: Georgia | collected 2015-05-28
CCATAGCGAGTTGGAACCACCCCTTCCCATCCCGAACAGGACCGTGAAACGACTCAGCGCCGATGATAGTGAGCACTTCGCTCGTGAAAGTAGGACATCGTCAGGCAACTCACAAAGAAAAAGGGAGCTCCGCGAGGGGCTCCCTTTTTTGTTGGGTTTCGTCGATGGAAAGCAGCCGTAAAGCTACGGCAGCGGCCCTTTGAGAGAGGGCGTCGCGCTTATGCTCGCTCAGGTGACCGAGCCCGTGGTCCTCAATCCCAGTTTTTGAATCAGGGTCCGATCCGCGTCGGTATCCGGATTTCCTGTGACCAGCAGTTTGTCGCCGTAAAATATTGAATTAGCCCCCGCAACAAAACAAAGGGCTTCGACGGCTTCCCCAAGTTCTTTGCGCCCTGCCGATAATCGGACGCGCGCTTTGGGCATCAGGATTCTGGCGACAGCGATCACTCGAACGAAATCAATCGGGTCGATCGGATCGGAGTCGCCCAGCGGCGTTCCGGGGACTCGAACCAAACTATTGATGGGAACCGATTCGGGGTAGGGCGAGAGATTCGCGAGCTCGGCCAGCAAGCCGGCGCGATGGGCGACGGTTTCACCCATCCCGATAATTCCGCCACAGCAGACTTGAATACCGGCGGCGCGCACATGGGCCAGGGTGTCGAGTCGGTCTTGATAGGTTCGGGTATCGACGATCGCGGGGTAGTAGTCCGGCGAGGTGTCGAGGTTGTGGTTGTAATAATCCAGACCCGCTTGTTGTAATTCAACTGCTTGATGGGGCTCGAGCATGCCAAGCGTTGCACAGGTTTCCAGGCCGAGCCCTTTGACGGCTGCAACCAGGGTCGAGACCTGGGCGATGTCGCGGTCTTTCGGTGAACGCCAAGCGGCGCCCATACAAAAACGACTCGCGCCCGCATCTTTTGCGACTTGGGCCGCGCGCAGCACTTCGTCGACCGCGAGAAGCTTTTCTGCTTTGACGCCGGTCTCGAACTGAGCGGATTGAGGGCAATAGCCGCAGTTCTCAGGGCAGCCGCCCGTCTTGATAGAAAGCAGGGTGGCGAGTTCAATATCGCCATCAGGCCAATGTTGGCGATGCACGGTTTGTGCATCGTGGATGAGATCCAGAAACGGTTTTTCGAGCAAGGCGTGAACCTGCTCGACGGTCCATTCTCCCGTCGGCATCCGACTCGGCTGAGCTTTTTTTCTCAGGACGATTGCTTCAGGCTGCAAGAAAGCGCTCCGCGAGTCGGACCCAGTACGTGGCTCCGATTGGGATGATGTCGTCATTGAAGTCATAGCTTGGATTATGCAAAGTACAGGGGCCGGCGCCATGGCCCATCTCTCTGTGCCCGCCTTCGCCGTTACCGATAAAGGCATACGAACCGGGCTTCTCGAGCAGCATGTAAGAAAAGTCTTCGGCGCCCATCGTGGGTTCAATGGCGCGATTGACCTTGTCCGGACCAACGATTTCGGTCATCACATCGGCGCAGAAAGCAGCCATCTTCGGATCGTTGATGGTCGGCGGATAATTGCGTTGGAACGACAAGCTTGCGCTGCCGCCGAGGGCTTTCGCGGTGTGCTCAATAATCTCGCGCATCCGTGCTTCGATCAGGTCAAGTACCTCGACCGAGAACGTGCGGACTGTACCAGCCAAACGGGCATCGTCCGGAATGATATTGAATGCACTGCCCGCATTTATTTTAGTGATCGACAAGACGGCGGCATCGATCGGTTTGCGGTTGCGGCTCACGATGGTCTGAAGATTTTGGGCGATTGCGACCGCGATCATGACCGGGTCAACGCCGAGATGTGGGAGCGCCGCGTGCGCTCCTTTGCCTCGAACATGAATTTCGAATTCATTAGACGACGCCATCATGGGTCCGGGGGTCACGCCAAAAGTGCCGGCTGCGGTTCCAGGCCAGTTATGCAGACCGAAGACGGCATCGCAAGGAAATCGCTTGAAGAGCCCTTCCTCAATCATGCGCCGTGCGCCCCCACCGCCCTCTTCGGCTGGTTGGAAAATGAGATGCACGGTACCGTCAAATTGTTTGCGTTGCATCAGCACTTTGGCTGCCGCCAGGAGCATTGCGGTGTGACCATCATGGCCGCACGCATGCATGCGGCCGTCGAAGACTGACCGGTGCCCAAACGTATTGATTTCTTGGAGCGGCAGTGCGTCCATGTCGGCACGTAAACCGATGGCGCGGGTCGACTGGCCGACCTGGAGGCTAGCCACGACGCCCGTGCCTGCCAAACCGCAGTCGACTGCGTAGCCCCATTCGCGCAACTTGGAGGCGACCACGTCGGCAGTACGGACTTCCTGAAATTTGAGCTCAGGGTGGGCGTGTAGATCGCGACGAATCGCCTGGAATTCTGGCTGCCATTGCAGCGCGGGTTCAATCAGATTCACGGGGGTACCTCACCGGTGCTTTTGCGTTTCAGCTTGAGCGGTTCAATATAGCACTCACTTTCGAGCGGGCACATATATGACGACCATAGAACAGGAACGCACGGTTCGCGCGGCTTGCCCGCATGATTGTCCCGATACCTGCGCGCTGCGGGTAACCGTCAGCGGCAACCGTGTTATTCGAGTCGAGGGGGATCCCGACCATCCGCCGACGGACGGTGTTTTGTGCACGAAAGTGGCCCGCTATGCGGAACGCACGCATCATGCGGATCGTCTGACTCAGCCGCTGCGCCGAACCGGGCCGAAAGGCTCGGGGCAATTTGAGGCGGTGTCGTGGGCGGTGGCAATCACCGAGATCGCCGCCCGCCTTACTCAAATCGCGGCGCGCGACCCGCAGCGTATCGTGCCCTATAGCTATGCCGGGACCATGGGGTTCGTTCAAGGCGACGGACTGGCGCAGCGCTTTTTTCATGCGATTGGCGCGTCGCGACTCGAAGCAACGATCTGTTCTGCAGCCGGCAGTAACGGACTGGCCTCAGTACATGGCAAATCGGTGGGCATGGCGGTCGAGCAGTTTGAACATTCGAAACTGATCCTGCTCTGGGGCACTAATCCGGTGACGTCGAGCGTTCATTTATGGCGGCGGATTCAGGCCGCTAAACGCAAGGGCGCAGTGGTGGTCGCGATTGATCCGTTCGAATCGGATTCCGCTCAAAAATGTGACCGTTGGCTGGCGTTGCGCCCGGGCACCGACGCTGCGTTAGCGCTGGCGCTGATCAACATACTCATCACGGAAAACCTGTTGGATCACGATTGGATCAAACAGCATACGGAGGGGTTCGAGGCGCTTTCAGAGCGCGCGATGCAATGGCCAGCGGCTCGCGCCGCGGAGGTCTGCGGAATTGAAGAGGCGGACATCGTCTGGTTGGCGCGCCAGTGGGGAACCGTTCGTCCCGGCGCGATTCGAGTGAATTATGGCGTGCAGCGAGCGCGTGGGGGTGCCGACGCGGTTCGGGCAATCGCAGCATTGGCCGCGCTTACGGGCGCCTGGCGCGATGCAGCCGGTGGCATGTTGTTATCGTCATCGGGCTGGTTCCCGGTGGATGTAACCGGTTGGCAGCGCCCAGATCTAATGCCCAGTTGGCCTGATCGCTTACCCCGTTCGGTGAATATGTCGGCGATCGGTGACGCTCTGGCAATTCCGGTGGCGTCGACTGCCGCCTCGACCTCAATTCCCATTGAAGCCATCGTTGTATGGAACGCCAACCCGGTCGCGGTGGCGCCCGACTCCGAATCGGTTATTCAGGGATTTGCCCGCGAAGATTTGTTCACGGTGGTGCTTGAGCATTTTCAGACGGACACAGCCGACTGGGCCGATTGGGTTTTGCCAGCGACAACGCAGATGGAACATTTTGATCTGCACAAAAGCTATGGACACACGTCGCTGGTGGTTAACCACCCTGCGATTGCCCCGATTGGCGATGCCCTGCCGAACAGCGAGATTTTTAGGCGGCTTGCCCGGGCGATGGGTTTGACCGAACCGGCGCTATTTGATGATGACGAGACGGTCGCGCGCAGTGCGCTTGACTGGTCGCATCCGCGCCTGGCGGGTGTGACCTGGGAGGATTTGTTAGAGCGCGGTTGGGCGTCATTAACCATGGATCCGACGGTCAACCCTCTGGCGAATGGGGGGTTTCCGACCGCGTCGGGACGTGTCCAGCTGGTCGATCCAGCCTTGGGTGCGCAGGGTCGCGACCCCGTTCCGGACTGGCAGCCGCCTTGGGAGTCCGCTGAAGTCGACCCCCAGCGCTCGGCGCTTTATCCGCTTCAGTTGATTTCTCCGCCCGCACGGAATTTTCTGAATACGACCTTTGTGAACGTGACCTCCATCCGCGCGCGCGAAGGTGAGCCGGAGTGTTTACTGCATCCTGGCGATGCGACCCAGCGCGGGTTGATCGATGGGACTCTGGTGCGGGTTTTCAATGACCGTGGCGCGTTTGCCGCGCGATTACGCGTGACGGAGCGTACTCGCCCCGGGGTGGCAGTGGCGCCCTCGATCTGGTGGCATCGTGATGCACCGGGTGTTCATGGGGGGCCTGGACGCAACGTGAACGCGGTGACGAGTCAGCGCCTGACCGAGGGTGGTGCGGGCGCCACGTTCTATGACTGCCGGGTTGAAGTCGAAGCCCTAGGCTAGGCGAGGTGTGCCTTACGATCTTGTTTCGTAGTTCATTTGCGACTACAATTCGAGGCTACACTCTTTAGGGGCTTTCGATGACCACCGCCGACACTTACGTTCGTGCCCGGATCGATACCGCCACCAAGGAGCGGGCGGCAGATGCTTTAGAAGCCATGGGGCTGTCCGTTTCTGATGCCATCCGCCTTCTCATGTTGCGCATCGCGGACGAACGCCGTTTGCCCTTCGAGGTCAAAGCGCCCAGTGCCACGAGTCGTCGGGCACTGGCTGAGGTCAAGGCCGGAGAGGTCAAGCGCTTCGTTAGCGTGGATGACCTGATGGTTGACCTGCATGCGGGCGATTGAACGTCCTGGTTCTTTCAAGCGAGACTACAAGCGCGAGATAGCGGGACCCCATCGGAGGATTCTCGATGCGGTGTTGATTTCCGCGCTCAGGGCTCTGGCCTTGGACCAGGCTCTTCCGTCGCGTTTTCGCGACCACGATTTGAATGGTGATTGGGTCGACCATCGAGAATGTCACCTAAAACCTGACCTGCTATTGATTTATCGGAAGGTCGGCATGGAGTTGTTGATTTTGGTTCGACTCGGCTCGCATAGCGAAGTGTTCGGCTGATTTTGTGGCCTAGGCGACATGCGCTGGGTTCTTGTCTTGGTGATGCTGAGCGCGCTTAGTGCGTGTGCTCCAGCGCGCCTATCAGAACCTGTCGGCTACGGCTGGCAGGCCCTGCGCGGCCATTTGCATGTTTTGGCTGAGGCGAGGCCCCTGCAGGAATGGCTGGCCGACCCGGCCACTGCCCCCGCACTGCGTGAACGGTTGCTCTTGGTCCAGGACATACGCAGCTTTGCTTCAAAGGAACTCGGTTTGCCCGACAACCGGAGTTATCGCAGTTATGCCGATTTAAAGCGTCCTTTTGCGGTTTGGAATGTGTTCGCGGCACCCGAGTTGTCGTTGCAGCTGGATACCTGGTGTTTCCCGGTGGTGGGTTGTATCAGTTACCGGGGCTATTACGATCAGGCGCAGGCTCGCCAATTTGCGGACCGGTTGGCTGCGCAAGGACGTGAGGTTCATGTGGGTGGGGTACCGGCGTATTCGACGCTGGGCTTTACGCCCGATCCCGTCCTCAATACCTTCATCGGCTTTCCGGACGGGGAGCTCGCTCGATTGGTGTTTCATGAACTCGCGCACCAAGTGGTCTATGTCGATGATGACTCGATGTTCAACGAGTCGTTTGCGACTGCGGTTGAGGTCGCCGGCGTCGAGCGATGGCTGGCAACCCGCGATTCAACCACCCGCGAGCGCTATGCCATTTATGCCAGTCGGCGGCGGGACTTTCTAGCCTTGTTGCGAGCGGCGCGCACAAGCTTTGACGCGCTTTATCGCAGCGAGCAGCCAGAAGCGCGGAAGCGCGAGGGTAAGCGCGTGCTGCAATGCCAATTGCAGAGTGCTTATCAAGCCATGCGTGATGGGTCTTGGGGCGGTTATTCGGGCTATGACCGTTTTTTTGCGAAACCACCCAACAATGCTCAGTTAGCCGCGATTGGTACTTATGACGAGTTGGTTCCCGGATTTTTAGCAATCGTGCGAGAAAGCGACCCAACAGGGACGAAACCGTTGGTCCCGTTCTTTGAGCGTGTGAAGGGTCTTGCGAAAGAAGCTCGGGCGACCCGGCGGGCCACGTTGGCGAATTTGGCACCTGTGGCACCCGTGGCGAATGTCGCGAATAGGGCTCCTGACTCTGGGTTCAACCCGGGAAAACCCCTTTTCGATCCTTCATCGGTCTGTGACTTTCGCGCGCTATGATCGCCCGAAGGTTTTGAGGAGAAAGTATGGAACGCTTCTGGTTGAAGCATTACCCGGCGGGAGTGCCGGCAGACATCGACCCCGATCAGTACACATCAGTGGTGGCGATGCTGGACGAGGCATTTGCTCGCTATGCCAAGCGACCGGCCTATCGGTGCATGGATCGAATCATGACCTTCGAAGAGCTTGATCAGACTTCGTTGGCGTTTGCGGCCTGGTTGCAGTCACAGGGTTTGGGCAAGGGCCAGCGGGTCGCCCTGATGATGCCCAACGTGTTGCAGTTTCCGATTGCGATGGCCGGAACCCTGCGAGCGGGTTGCACGGTGGTCAACGTTAACCCGCTTTATACGCCACGCGAACTCGAACATCAGTTAAACGATAGCGGCGCCGAAGCCATCGTGGTTCTGGAGAATTTCGCCAGTACGCTCGAGCAGGTCATCGTGCGGACGCGCGTGCGGCACGTCGTGATGACGACGATGGGGGATCGCCTTGGGTTGGTCAAAGGCGCGCTGGTGAATTTGGTGGTGCGCCATGTCAAGAAGATGGTCCCCGCCTTCCAGTTGCCCAATGCCCTGGGATTTAACGAGGTCTTGCGGCTTGGGGCGGCGTCGGGCTTGCGTCCCGTCGCGGTCGAGCGCCATGACGTTGCGTTTTTGCAGTACACCGGCGGAACGACGGGGTTGTCAAAGGGTGCAATGCTGACGCACCGCAACATCATAGCGAACCTGCTGCAGTCTGAAGCCTGGATGCAACCGGCTTTGCATAATCCGCGGATGCCACCCCCTCCGGAGCAGATGACGATCGTATGCGCTTTACCGCTTTACCACATCTTTGCGCTGACGGTTTGTTCGCTGTTGGGTGCACGTACGGGTGCGCTGAATCTATTGATTCCGAATCCACGCGATCTCCCTGCGCTCATCGCAGAACTTGCAAAGGTCAGGCCGACCGTTTTTCCGGCGGTTAATACCTTGTATAACGCGCTTGCCAATCATCCAGACTTTGCCAGCCTCGATCATTCGGATTTGCGGGTCTCCAATGGGGGGGGCATGGCGGTGCAGCAAGCGGTTGCCGATCGCTGGTTGCAGATTACGGGATGTCCGATTTGCGAGGGTTATGGATTGTCGGAGACTTCGCCCTCCGCCGTCTGCAACCCGAGCGATGCAGCCGCCTACAGCGGTACGATCGGGATGCCGATCCCGTCGACCGAGGCCTGCATCCTGGATGATGACGGGAACGAGCTCCCGATCGGGGAGCGCGGGGAGATTGCAATCCGCGGCCCCCAGGTAATGGCGGGATACTGGAATCGACCCGAGGAGACGGCTCGCGTGATGACACCGAATGGGTTCTTTCGGACCGGCGATGTGGGGGTCATGGACGAGCGCGGTTATTTCAAGGTGGTCGATCGGAAAAAGGACATGATCTTGGTGTCTGGCTTCAATGTCTACCCGAATGAGGTCGAGGAAGTGGTTGCAGCGCATCCAGGCGTCCTGGAATGCGCAGCGGTGGGCGTCCCCGATGGTGCAGCCGGTGAGACGGTGAAGATTTTTGTGGTTAAGCGAGATCCGGCGGTGACCCAGCAGCAAATTCTCGATTGGTGCGCCAAGGGTCTGACGGGCTATAAACGGCCCAAATTGGTCGAGTTCCGCACCGAACTGCCGAAGACGAACGTAGGCAAGATCTTGAGGCGTGAACTGCGTTCGGTCGAGACAACCTGAACCCTGACAGCGCACCCAGCCAACACCCCAGCGCCGTTAACCCCCCGACCCGGGCGAACCTATTCGAGATTCAGCGGGACAGGGTACTCGTTAGCGGCGTTTTCACGCGCCATGTTCATTCGCTCGCGCTCAGCGGCTTCAGCACGTTGCTGAGCTGCGAGGGTGCGGCGCACGACGGATTCGATGCGATCGTCTAGCGAGGCATATTCTTGACCTCGGTCAGACTGGCTTTGCTCGGGTGATGTCAGAGTGCGTTGCGAAAATCGGGGTTGAGCGGTTTGCCCCTGAGCGGCCTGGCCGGTTTCAGCGCTGACTTCCATTGGGGGGTAGGCCGATTGAGCCCGTGTGTGGGGCGTAAACAGGGCCATGAGCAATCCCGCTGAGAGCCCCAAGAGCATTGCGCTGCGTGTGCGAAGGGATTGTGCGGAGGGGGTTGGCGCTTTATTGGGCGCAAGAGCATCTGAACCGAGGAAAGGCCGGACAGTTTGGAGAGGCAGAAGAGGTCGCATCATGATGCATGTCCTTTGAAGAAGCGTTCCAGTACACACTGAGACGCAAACCCAAACGCAATCTCTGCTCCCGCTAGGGTCCCCTCGTGATCAGAACTACGCGCAGACACTTTTTCGGGACCAAAAAAAACGCCGGGTTTCCCCGGCGTTTTCGCTCCAACGAGGCAACCGGCTTGCGCCGGTGTTTCGATCAGAATGCGTGGCGAACGCCAGCGTAGAACATCGAGGTGTCGGTACCCCGGGTCGTTGCAGGCGAGTTCTGTAGGGCTGTGCCCGTAAAGAACTGGTACGTCGCGGCGCTTTCGTTGTTGATCTTGGAGTAGTTCACCCCAATGGACGTCCGCTTCGAGAGGCTGTAGTCATAGCCGATCGAAACCTGGGTCGCGCCGGTGTTGGTTTGACCACTGATCCCTTGAGCCTTGGTGTACTGGAACAACACGGCGCCTGGGCCTACAGGTGCAGTAACCGCAATGTGCGATGCCTTACGCTTCTGGTCCGCAGCGGAGCCGAACTTCAGCTTCGAGTCGTCGTACTGAGCGCCGATCTTGGCGATGCCCAGATCGTAGCTGCCGTACAGCTTCATCGACTCTTCACCACTCTTGGCGGTCGCGCCGAGTGCAGCGATCGTGGTGCCCAGGGCGCCCGAGGTCACGTTCGCTGTGGCCGCGCCGGTGACGTTTTCAACTTTGGCATCCCAAATGCTGATACCCGCATAGATTGGGCCTTCACGATAGTTGATTTCAGCGTGGGTGGCCTGACCTTTACCAGGGTTGATCGTGGTCAGCGTGGTCGAGGTTTGATAAGCCGTACCGCCTTCAATTGCGAACGGGGCGGTCGAGTAATTGATCTGAGCGCTGAAGCCCGACATGACTGGCGTGGTGTAGCGGATGACGTTTTTGGTCCGTGAGGTCACAGCGATTGGGGCTGCGCCGATGTAATCGAGCAACGAGGTCGAAGAAGCACCCAATGACGTAGCACGTGCGCCGAACTCGTCAAGACCCTTACCGTAGTGGGTATCGAGGTTACCGAACTGGATCTGTCCGAAGCCGCCCCTGACGCCAACGAAGGTGTTGCCGCCAGCCAGCAGGCCCTGTGGGGTAACGCCGTAGCCGCCGCCGCTGGTGCCGTCGTTACCATTGAAACGGTTGTCAACCTGGAAAATAGCGGCCATGCCGCCACCCAGATCTTCTGTGCCGCTCAGGATGATTCGTGAGGAGCCGTCCGACATGGCGGTGTCCTTGATCTTGCCAACACCAGTGACGGAATCGGTCGAGAAACGGGTGATACCGGTTTTGATGTTACCGGAGATGGTCACGCTGGATTGCGCCAGTGCAACACCAGGAAGCGCGGCGACGACGGCCAGCGCGAGTAGCGATTTCTTCATGATGGTCCCTGCTATGTCTAGAGTGATGAATGCCAGGGACGTAGCGGGATGCCACGCTGCACTGGCGCATCTCCTCCCAAGCCGGGCTCGGGAAGGTGCTCAGATTGTGATCAATTGCACCAACCCGACCAAGTAGAACCGGAGAAATGTCGCTTTTTACCAACGAGGCCCCGACTTAGGCCAAACGGGGGCCCAACCGGAGCTTGGCCAGCAGCGTCCTAGAACACGTGCCGCAACCCCAGTGAGAGTGCCCGCGGATTTTCGCCGATGCTGCTTGGGATCAGGACCTCGCTCGCTGATCGCAGGCTGAAGGCGGCGGAACCGTTGTTGTGCAGGGCGCCGACCGATGCGTACAAAGAGGTCCGCCGTGAGACAGGGTAGTTGTAGGCAATCCCAAAGGTGTTGGCGCGCGGGGCGTTCGTGGCGCTGTCGAATTTGATCTGGTAAAACTGGGCGAGCAGGATTCCAGTGCCGACCTTCATGCTAGCGCCGATGTTCACGCCGCGCAGGCGGTCTGACGCCGTCGGATGCGCCCGGTAATAACCCATGCCCGCCTTGATCATGCCGAAATCGTACGATGCGCCGGCGACCACCTCACGCACCCGTAGGCCCGGCGTAACGTCGACCTGGCCATAGGCGGCATTCGCTCTAAGGGGCCCCATTTCGTAGGCAAGGCGGCCACCGTAGTAGCGTCCAAGGCGTTCCGCCGAGGTGAGGCTTTCGGTGATCTGCGAGCCGCCCGCGACGCTGGTGGAGGTGCCAGTCGAGGAAGCGCCCCCAAAACTCCCAGCCGCTTCGCCGCTAAAGCCCTGGACTACTGGAGATCGATAGAAGACCGCGTTGTCGACGCGCGCGGTTGTGTAGCCAAAGCCTTGTGTATTGCCCCAGTAACCGTGGCCCAGAAGGTCATTCAGGCCGGCTGCATTGTAGGTGGGTGTCGTGTCCCGTCCCAAACGGATTTGGCCGAAATCGCCAGCCAGCCCAACCGTGGCGATCCGGTCGAAGAGCCGGTTAGCTGGACCCCCTCGTTGACCGCCGGTGTCACTATTAAAACCAGACTCGAGGTCGAAGACCGCCCGTAGGCCGCTGCCGAGATCTTCAGCACCGC